>Ga0335073_10012236_pt1 | contig 12049 bp, 14 predicted proteins | sample Lox_Sample_22_FD_207093 | JGI IMG/M metagenome (GOLD analysis project Ga0335073, IMG submission 207093) | Soil microbial communities from Loxahatchee National Wildlife Refuge, Florida, United States - Lox_Sample_2.2 | ecosystem: Environmental > Terrestrial > Soil > Wetlands | place: USA... | reverse complement strand
TCCGCTGGCGCCGTCCGAGCGAGGCCGCCGCCCCTCGCGAACGCAGTCGGCGAAGTGCTCGAGCTCGACCCGCAAAGGCTCGACGTTCGGGATTTGGGGGGAGACGATCCCGCCCGTCCGGGTGATGTACTCGCCGTAGCCGCGCGAATCCTGGTCGAACCCCTTATCGAAGATGCTGAGCTTCCCCTCGATCGCCATGTCGTCGAACGTTGCCATCCGGCGCGAGCCGACGACCGTGAACCGGCGTTCTTTGTGCGGGTCGAGCCACGAAAGATGCAGGTGGGCCGACAGCCCGGATGGGAAGCGCAGGAAGCAGAAGACGACGTCCTCAACACCGTCCTGCACGTAAGACTCCCCGTGGGCCACGACCTCCCAGGGCTCTTCGTCGGCGAGGTAGAGCACGACCGAGACGTCGTGCGCGCCGAGGCTCCAGAGCGCGTTCTCGTCGGCTCGGAGCTTTCCCAGGTTCAGGCGGTTGCCATAGATGTAGAAGATCCGGTCGCCGAGCTCGCCGGAGTCGGTCAGCTGCTTGAGCTGCTGGATGCCCGGGTGGTACTCGAGCAGGTGGCCGACCATGAGCACTCGGTGCTGCTCCTCGGCGGCGGCGACGACGCGCTCGGCATCGGCGACCGACTGGGCCATCGGCTTCTCGACGAAGCAGTGCTTGCCCGCCTCGAGCACGCGCACGGCGAGATCGGCGTGGGTCGCGACCGGGGTGGCGAGCGCGACCGCGTCGAGCGTGTCGTCGGCAAGCACCTCCGCGAGATCGCCGGTGATGCGCGCCTGGGGAAAGCGCGCGGCGGCGCGTTCGCGCTCGTCGGCCGACGGATCGCAGCACCACGCGAGCTCGCAGCCGGCGATCGCCGCGAAGTTCCGGGCCAGGTTCGGACCCCAGTAGCCGAGCCCGACGACCGCGATCCTTAGGGAATTGCCGTTCACCGCGTTCCGCGCCTCATCCGAGGTGCAGTGTAAGAGCCGAGACGACGCGTTCGCCTGCGCGGCCATCGCCGTAGAGCGGCGGCCGCTCGTGCGGCGGCTCGCGCTCGAGCGCCCGGAGCGCTTCAGCCGCGTCCAGATCGACGACGGTGTTCCAGCCCTGCTCGACCGTCTCGGTCCACTCGGTCTGGGGTCTCAGCGTGACGCACGGCACGCCGGCGACGTACGCCTCCTTTTGAAGGCCCCCCGAATCGGTCAGGAGCGCGCGGGCGTGACAGAGGAGCGCGGTCAGCTCGAGATATCCGAGCGGGGGAGTGAGCACGATCCGCTCCGAGCGCTCGAGCCGATCGAGCAGCCCGGCCGAGACAAGGCGGTCGCGCGTCCGGGGATGGAGGGCAAACACGACTGGGTACGGCACGGCACAGAGCAGGTCCACCAGCAGCGCAAGCCGCGCCGGGTCGTCGACGTTGCCCGCGCGATGGGCTGTGGCGAGCACGTAGCCGCCGGGCGCCAGCCCGAACGCCTCGACCAGATCGGTGCGCTCGCGTGCGCGAGGCTGGGTCGCGAGCGCGACATCGATCATCACGTCCCCGACCAGCTCGACGGTTCCGACAACGCCCTCGCGCCGGAGATTTGCGACGGCAACCTCGGATGAGCACAGGAGGAGCGAGCTCGCGTGGTCGGCGAGGACGCGGTTGAGCTCCTCGGGCATCGAACGATCGAACGACCGCATCCCGGCCTCGACGTGCGCGACCGGCACGCCCGCCTGCGCGGCCGAGAGCGCGCCGGCGAGGGTCGAGTTCGTGTCCCCGTAGACCAGCACGGCGTCCGGCGAGGTCTCGCGAACGACCGGCTCGAGCGCGGTCAGCATCCGCGCGCTCTGCGAGGTGTTCGACCCGAGCGCGATCCCAAGCTGGCGGTCGGGCGGGGGCAGTCCGAGCTCCGCGAAGAACACCCCCGAGAGCTCGTCGTCGAAGTGCTGGCCGGTGTGGATCAGGACCTCTTCGTGACGCTCGCGCAAGCGTGGCGAGACCGCCGCCGCCTTGATGAACTGGGGGCGGTTGCCGATCACCGTCAGGACCTTCATCGAGAGTCGGCCAGTTGTGCGGTCTCGGCCGCCAGTTGCTCGCGGATCAGTGCGTCGGCGATCTCGGCCGTCCGCGCGGTGACCGGGCCGGGGGCGTCGAAGTTTCGTTCGTCGATCGCAGAGATCGGATGCACCTCGCGAGCGGTGGACGCGAGGAAGGCCTCGTCCGCCTCCACCAACTCATCAAGCGTGCAGGAGCGTTCGGCCGCGCCTGTGCCCTCGATCACGATCGCTCGCGTGATCGAGGCGAGGATGTGCTCGTCGAGAGGCGGCGTCATCAGCTCGCCGTCCTTGACCCAGAAGATCGAGCTCGTCGGCGCCTCGAGCACGCGACCGTGCGGCGTGACGAGCAACGCCTCGTCGAAGCCGCGCTCGCGCGCAAGCCGGCCCGCCAGCATGTTCGCGCCGTAGGAGAGCGACTTGACGCCGTCGAGCACTCGCGTCGGTGCATAGGTCACCGACCCCAGCCGGACGGTCGCGGGGTTGGCGGGGAGCGGCTCGGTCAGCAACAACCGGCGGCCTCCGCGCGTGACGACAATTCTCAAGAGATCGTGCTCGGGGCCCGACCCGGCTCGCGCGAGGAGGCGCCAGACGTCGGCCCGGATCGCCTCGAGGTCGACTCCGAGACGTAGATTCCGGGCCGAGCGCTCGAGCCGAGCCAGGTGGCGTTCGAGCGCGAACGGCCGCCCCTCGTATACCCGCATCACCTCGAACACCCCGTCGCCGCGGATCAGGCCCTCATCGGTGGCGGGGATCGTCGCCTCGGAGGCGAGCATCATTTCGCCGTCGAGCGATGCGAGCGAGCCGGGTGCGCTAGCCATCGCCGTCCCCCGACCACACCTCGGCGAGGTGCACCACCACGGCAGCGGCCGCCGCCATGTCCTGCAAGGACGCCCATTCGCGCACCGAGTGGTACTCGTGCCCTCCGGTGAAGAGATTGGGGGTCGGAAGTCCCATCTCGCTCAGCCGGGAGCCGTCGGTGCCGCCCCGGATCGGCCTGCGAATCGGCTCGATGCCCTCGGCGCGGATCGCCGCTTCCGCGGCGTCGGTCACCTTCGGCACGGCGCTCACGAAGCGACGCATGTTGCGGTACTGCTCGCGGACGTTGAGCTCGAGACGGGCACGCGGCTCGGTCGCGGTGATCTGCGACGCGGTCCGCTCGAGCAACTCGACGTGACGCTCGAGGAGGTCGTCGTCGAAGTCGCGAACGATGAACCGGATCTCCGCCTTGCCGGCAGTCCCGGTGATCTCGGTGGGATGGATGAACCCCTCGCGATCTGCGGTCGTCTCCGGCGTCAGCGTCGCCGAGGGCAGGGCGGCGACGATCTGCGCGGCGAGCCGCAAGGCGTTGACGAGCTTGCCCGTCGCCTGACCTGGGTGAACCTCGATCCCGCGGACCGTAAGAATCACCTCGACCGCGCTGAACGTCTCGTCCTGGAGCTCGCCTAGATCAGAGCCGTCGAGCGTGTACGCGCACTGGGCGCCGAATCGCGGAATGTCAAACAGCGTGGCGCCCTCGCCGATCTCCTCATCCGGCGTGAAAGAGACCCGAAGCGTCGGCCGCGGCAGCTCGGGGTGTGCAGCGAGGTACGCGACCGCGGCCATGATCTCGGCGACTCCTGCTTTGTCGTCGGCGCCGAGAAGCGTGTCACCACTGCTGGTGACGATGTCGTGGCCGATCTTGCCGGTCAACTCGGGCATCGCTGAGGGGTCGAGCACAGTCCCCTCGCGTGGGAGCTTGATCGCCCCACCGTCGTACGCGTGGTGAACGATCGGCTCGACGCCCCGGCCGGGCGCGTCCGGGCTGGTGTCCATGTGGGCGATCAGGCCGACGACGTCGCCGTCGCCCGCGGCCCTGCCGTTGCCATTGCCGTTGCCGTTGCCGGGAAGCGTCGCGACCACGTAGCCGTTGTCGTCGAGCTGCGCGTCCCGGAGGCCTGCCGCCTCCAGTTCGGAGGCGAGCAGACTCCCTAGTTCGAGCTGCCCCGGAGTGCTAGGCGATGACGTGCGATCGCGCCGGGATTGTGTGTCGATTCGCACATAGCGGAGAAACCGGTCGAGGACATCGGGCGCGAGCACCTCGGCCAGCTCGGAGGTGTAAGAACCGGGCATTCCGGTGAGTATCGCAACGTATGGGTGGTGAGGGCTGCCCCGGGGTAGAGGTGAACCCGGGGGTTGCTGCGCGCCGTGGGTCCGGCATCGGGCTCACAGCGACGAAAACGAGTCGAATCGACGACCAACACGAGGAGACGAGATAACGATGGCAACCCAGACTCCAACCCAACGCCAGGCCGCCGCCAAGCGCGCGGCAGCCACCCGTAAGCGGAACGCCGCCAAACGAAGCGCGTCGGCGACGAAGACGTCGGCACGACGCACCCGCGGCGCCGCGTCGGGCACCGCCCGGAACGCTCGCGGCACAGCCCGTTCTGCGAGCACGACGACGTCGTACGCGGCCGACACCGCGGTGAAGGCGGTCGACACGGCCGGCACACAATTCGGCGCCGTGGCTCGGAGCGCACAGCGCGCGATCCTGATCCCGGTGGGCGCGATCGCGATCGCGGGCGACGCGGTCAGGCGGACCGCTCAGACATACGCCAGCTCGGCGCGCCGCGCCCGTCATCTCGATCAGCTCGAGCGGCGCGGTGCCCGCGCGCTCAGCCAGGGCCGCCGCCAGGTTGGCCGTCGCACTCGCTGACGACGGGAGCAGCAACCACGGCATCGGGGATCCCGGCAATGGCGTTCAGACCTGCTACAGAAGGCCGTCAGTCTGTGGTAAAAGAGGATCGTCTGCGAAAGGACGTCCCACGTGTCGGGAACCCCGGCTGGCGGCCCTGTGTCCGCCGCTGATTCCCAAGAGCTGTTCGAACGTTGGCGGCGGGATAAAGATCGTGACGCGCGCGATGAGCTGATCGCACGCTTCCTCCCGCTGGCGCGCAAGCTGGCGCGGCGTTACGCACAGTCAAGTGAGCCGTACGACGACCTGGTCCAGGTGGCGAGTCTCGGGCTGGTGAAGGCCGTCGAGCGATTCGACCCCGCGCGAGGCTTTGCGTTCACGTCGTTCGCGGTGCCGACGATCGTGGGCGAGTTGAAGCGCTACTTCCGCGACACCGGGTGGGCGATCCACGTTGACCGGGGAGCCCAGGAGCGGGCTCGACGCATCAATGAAGCCCAGCAAGCGATCAGCGCGCGGACGGGGCGTCCCCCACGCGTCGACGAACTTGCCCAGTATCTGGAGCTCAGCGAGGAAGAGGTGCTCGACGGCCTCCAGGTCGCCGAGGCGTACGGCACGGTTTCGCTCGATGCGCCGCTCGCCGGCGAAGAGGACGCGACCCGGATCGACGCGATCGGCGACGAGGATGAGCGTCTCGGGCTCGTCGACGATCAGACAACGATCTTCGCCGCCGCCAAGCACCTACCCCAGCGCGAGCGCGAGATCCTGTTCCTGCGGTTCGGAGAGGATCTAACCCAATCCGAGATCGCCGAGCGCGTCGGCGTCTCACAGATGCAGGTGTCACGACTGCTGCGGCGGTCGCTCCAGCGCCTGCGCCAGCTGACCGGCGACAGCTCGCGGCCGTAGCTCCGGCGCCCCCCATCGGGGGAACCGGAGCCGCCGCGTTCGCGTCTACCAGCGATACCACCTTCGTCGCCGTCCCATGCCGGCCTCCGCGCCGCCGATCAGGAAACCGATCACCCACAGAACCAACGCCGCGATCAGAACGATCCACAAGATGTGGGCCGCGAAGCCGAGCCCGCCAAAGATGGCAAGGATCAGCAACAAGACGATTAGTGCGACCATCCACTCCTCCTTTTGGTGCGCCAAACAGCCTGATTTGCTCCCGTTTTGCTACCCGCTCGAGCAGCCGATGACGCAGGGCGCGGTCTGGAGGTCGTCGCGCAAGCCGGAGCCCAGCATCCGCGCGCGAAGATCAGTAGGCTCGCACCCCCGATGCAGAGTCACTTCCGGGTAGAAGTCCGCAACCATGGTCGAGCCGCCGTCATCGCCGTGAGCGGCGAGTTGGATCTCGCGTCGAGTCCGGCGCTCCAGGAGGAGCTCGATCGCCTCGCCTCCTCGGACTCCGAGTTGCTCATCATCGATCTCCGAGAACTCGACTTCATGGACTCCACGGGCCTGAGCGTTCTCGTGCGCGCGCACCAGCGCGCCGAGGAGCAGGGCCGGCAGCTGGCGATGGTCAAGGGCCCTCAGCAGGTACAGCGCCTGCTCAGCTTGACCGGCGTCGGCGACCGGCTCACGCTGGTCGACGCTCCGGAGGATCTGCTCACCGGGGAGTGAGCGAGTCCCGGCGGTCAGCCGGGGCTCAGACGCGAGTGGGCGACTGGCGCCGCCGGTCGATCATCACCACGTAGAGCACCTCGGCACCTGCTTCGTGGCGAATCTCGAGTTCGTCGCTGAGCATCGTCAGCGCTGAGGCGGCGCTGTAGTCGGGCCCCTGATGCGAGAGCTGACCGCCACTGCCGTCGACAAACGGCCCGATTGTGAGCTCGAGCCGCTGAGCATCGGTCGAGATCGCGAACGACAGCCTCGGCCCCTTCGCGGCCCGCCCCGCGTGCGCCGCGATCGCGTCCGTCACGAGATAGACATCGGAGAAGCGATCGAGCGAGAACCGCGCCCGGGCGGCAAGGGCCCGCGCCACGCGGCCGAGGACGCCCGCGAGGAGGCTGATCGGGGACAGCGACACGACCGCGTCCCCGGACAGCCACGCTCCGCCCTGGTCGTCCGGACCGGCCTGACTCGGCAGATGGAACAGCGGCTTGCCGTCGCGTTGACCGGCAAACGACATCCTCACCTCGGTGCCGCCCTCCGGCAACGCGCGGAACTCGGCCTGCTCGGCGAGTGCCCGGATCACCGACAGCCCAACGCCACGGATCGTCTCGTCGGCCGGCGCGAGCGGCGGAAGACCCGAACCCTGGTCCTCGACGACGACCTCGATCGCCTCCGGATCGATGTACATCCGAACGCCGAGTGGACCGGTCTCCCCGTCGTAGGCATGCATGACCACGTTGTTGCACGCCTCGCTCACCGCCGTCTTCAGATCGTCGAGCAGCTCGGGGTCGAGTCCGATGAGCTCAGCCACTCCCGCGAGCACGCCGCGGACGAGCGTCAGCGTCTCTGGCCGCGAGTCGAGCTCGAGCCGGACGGCCGGTGAATCCGCGGCTATCGCCACTGTTTTCCCTCGCCGTCGGGCGTTTGGGAACGGTCGACGGTTCCTATGCTTTTGACTTCGAATTGCGGGGTAAACCTATGTTCAGTCATGGAATCCCGTGTACGCACCCTCTACAAGATCGAAGCCCAACCTGAGGGTCCGGCAGAGGCACGCCGCATCATCGCCGAAGAGCTGTCGGCACTGCTGTCACCAAGCGACCTCGACGACCTGAAGCTGATGGTCAGCGAGTTGGTCACGAACGGCATCGTCCACGGGCGCCGGGAAACCGATATCCCCGTGATGCTCGATCTATGCGTCAACGGAAACATCCGCTGCGCCGTGCTCGACCAAGGACCCGGATTCTTCGCGCGCACGCGCGACAGTCGGCGCGGAGGGTGGGGACTGCGTCTCGTGGAGCAACTCTCAGACCGGTGGGGGATGCAATGTTCGCCACGGCGCACCGAAGTATGGTTCGAACGCGGTTGCGGATGAGCTTGTGCCGCGCGGACTGAGGCCCCCTGCGTCCTTACAACTCGCGTAGCCGTCTCGAAGACTAACGTGACTACGCGCGCGACTGCGCGCTGCTGCCGGTCAGCACACGTACGCGCACCCGCGAACGGGCGCGCGCACCATAAGTTCTGATCCCCCGTGGCCCCCGCCGTCTTTTCGAGGAAAGCGTCAGCTGACGGACGCTTCGTCGCCACTCTCCGTCATCTCGCGCAGGCGAGCTAGTGCTCGACGCAGAATCCTCGACACCTGCATCTGCGAGACCCCGATTTCCTCGGCAATCTGCGTCTGCGTCATGTCCTGCACGAATCTGAGCGCGAGCACGTGGCGCTCGCGTGCGCTCAGCTGATGCGCCGAGGCCGAAATGGTGACGCTCGCGTCGACCAGTTCGAAGCGCTCGTCCTCGTGTCCGAAAGCATCAGCCAGCGATCCGCTATCGCCCTCTGCATCCTCCCGCGGAGCGTCGAGCGACGTCGAGTGGTGGGCGCCCGCGGTCTCGAGCGCGTCGAGCACGTCTTCGATGCTCATCTCGAGATACTGGGCGAGGTCCGGCACGCTCGGCGGACGCCCGGTCTCGCTGGTCAGCTTCTGCTGAGCCTCTTCGACCTTGAGCGCCATCTCTTGCGCGCCACGCGGGACATGGACCGACCAGCCCAGGTCTCGGAAGTAGCGCTTGAGCTCGCCAAGAATTGTCGGGACGGCGAACGAAGAGAACGCTGTCCCTCGCTCCGCGTCGAAGCGATCGACGGCCTTGACCAAGCCAAGGCTCGCCACCTGGAGCAGGTCCTCGAACGGCTCTCTGGCCCCGGCATACCGCCGAGCCAGCTTACGAGCGAGCGGAAGGAAGCGAGTGACGAGCTCGTCGCGTGCGCTTCGATCCCCGTGCTCCTGCCAGCGAGTAAACAGCTCTGCCGAGTCGGTTCGGGCGATCGCTAGAGAATTCATGCGTCCTTGATACCCACGAGTAACCAGTCTCAAGCATGAAACTGGTCAATGTTCGCCGAAGGTCCGCGGACGTACCAAAGTCGGTTTCGGTCGCCCGCGGACCTGTCAGCGGGGGTTCTCGGCGGTTCTAGTCGGCGACCACGGGCCTGGCCGGGTGGACGCCGCGCGGGGCCAGCCGTGCGATCAGGCTCGCGATCAGATGGCCGACGAGCAGCCACACGAGCGCGGCGAGACCCCAGTTGGCCGCCAGCGTCGTCTTGGGATGACCGCTGAACGAGAACACGTTCTTGAACGGCCCAACTAGCCAACTCGCGGCCGTGTGGATGTCGTGGACGATCGTGTTGCTCTGATTGGCGCCCAACAGGAACAGGGCACCACCGACCACGATCACCAGCGCGACCACGGTCGCGACGAGCCGGACGAGCCGGGCGATGGCCAGCATCACCGAGCCGACGGCCCATGCGCCGCGGGCGGTTGCGGTTCGAGTTCTAGAGGCCCGTGGAGGGGCCTCGTCGACGCGCCCTGCGGCACGGCGACGGTACGGCTGTCTCAGCGCGTTTGCCATGTCTTTCCTCACCTCCTGCGGGACCGATTCCTAGGGCCCGCGCGATTGGTTCGAGGCTACCCGGGGGCTTCTCGAGCAAACGGTGCGGGCGCGCGCCGTCTCCGGGCGTTGACGGTGGCCCAACGCCGGCCCAACGCCGGCCCGGGGCCGGCCCGCGAACACCCCGAGAAACTCGCCACTCGGCCACCCGCGTGGATGTGAACGGCGGTTCCATCGGCTGTAGCCCGAGTTTCTCGCCACTCGCGTCGCGGGGGCCGCCGAGTGGCGCCTTACTCGGGTTTGGTGCCGGGCCTCAGCGACGTTGGGCTGGCAGGAGCCTTAGCGACCCTGGGCCCGCATCAACCGGCGGGCGCGCGCCGGCAACTCGGCGATCGCCGACCGCGTCTCCGACAGGCCGGCGCGAAGCTCGCGGTCGCCGACCTCGACCGGCAGCATCGAGTCCTGTAACTCGGCCAGGGTCTGGTCGGCGTGCTCGATGGCGTCGACCGCGCGATCGACGTACACCCGCGGGTCCCCAGAATGCAGCCCGCCCGAGCTCGGCGCGAACTCGCGCCCCGGAAACCCGTGGCGCTCGGCGAACTCGGCGTGCGTCCGGCGGAGCCGGCCGTAGGCCGACTGAACCGGGCGGAACAGTTGCTCTTCGAGCGCATCGGCGGTCTGCTCGTCGAGCTCCTCGTACGCCTCGCCGAGGCTGGCGAGCGCGAGCGCGAGCTGGTCGGTCGCCTCGGCGACGTCGTCGAGGACTTGCCCCCGTGCTTCCCCTGCGCTGTATGACATCGCCCGTCCGGTCAGGAAGCCCGGCCCACGCCGGGTATCCGATGGTCGATGAATTTTCCCATTGGCGTCGCCATCCACGCCTATCCTACGTAGCGATGACTCGGCTCGTGATCCGAGTGTGGTGGGTGCAATCACACCAGGGGGCTAGGAGGTAAACACGGCCTCGATAGCAAACCTGTTGCGTGGCACCGACCGCGAGTTCTTCGACCTGTTCGAGCGGGCAGGTGCGAACATCGTGCGCGCCGCCGAGTTGCTGGACGAGATGCTCGCGAGCTATCCCGAGAGCCAGCACCTCGCTCAGGACATCCTCGCCTGCGAGCACGATGGCGACCAGATCACGCACGACGTGTTCGCGCGGCTAAACCAGACGATCGTCACCCCGATCGACCGGGAGGACATCCTCCAGCTGAGCTCGGCGCTCGACGACATCGTCGACTACACCGAAGAGGTCGCCGACTACCTGGGGCTGTACAAGATCGAGGCGCCGATGGCGCAGGCGCAACGCCTGGCCGCGGTGCTGCGCGATGCCACGCGGCAGATCGCGCAAGCGATCCCCCTGATCCGCGGATTCAAGGACATCACGAAGCACATGGTCGAGGTCCACAGGCTCGAGAACGAGGGCGACCGGCTCACCCGCGAGGCGATCGCCTCGCTGTTCGAGACCGGAATCGACCCGATGGTCGTGATCCGCTGGAAGGACATCTTCGAGCGCCTCGAGAACGCCATCGACTCGACCGAGCGAGCCGCGTTCATTCTCGAGGGCATCGTCATCAAGAACGCCTGACCGCAGGGCCCTCAAACCAGGAGAGTCAATGACCGCCACCCCGGAGTTCGTCCGCGGGGTCGACTTCGTCGGCATCCCGACCCACGACATCGCCGCGGCCGCGCGGTTCTACGGCGATACGCTCGGCCTTCCGCGGTCGGTGTACATGGAAGACCGCCACTTCTCCGAGTACGAGACCGGCAACCTGACGCTGAGCGTCTACGACGCCGAGAAGATGGGGCTCCCCCACGAGCCCAACCGCAATCCCGTCGCGCTGCACGTCGACGACGTCGCCGCAACCCGGAAGCTGCTGGAGGAGCGCGGCGTCAGCTTCCACGGCGACACGCTCGACACCGGTGTCTGCCACATGGCGCTGTTCTCGGATCCGGACGGGAACTCGCTGATGCTCCACCACCGGTACGCGCCCCGGCACACCGACCTGTAATCAGCCGGCCACGGGTTCGGGCTCTGCGACCGCCGGGTCCGGGGCCACGGTATCCGAGAGCGCTCCACGCGCCGACGATCCCTCGACCCTCAGGTGCGGCAGGATCCGGTCGAGCCACGACGGCAACCACCAGTTCGCGTCGCCGACGATCAACATCAGCGCCGGCACCAGCACCGAGCGGACGATCAGAGCGTCGAGCAGGACCGCGCTCGCCAGGCCAACCCCGAACAAGTCGATGATCCGCTGGCCACCGAGGATGAACGAGCCGAACACGAGGACCATGATCGCGGCAGCGGCGGTGATCGTCCGGCCGGTGGCCGCCAGCCCGTGAGCGACGGCCTCTCGGTTGTTGCGGCGACGGTGCCACTCCTCGTAGATCCGGGTCACCAGGAACACCTCGTAGTCCATCGACAGTCCGAACAGGATCGCGAACATGAACACGGGCACGAATGCCTCGATCGGGCCGGTCTTATCGATCCCGAGCAGCGAGGCGCCGACGCCGTCCTGGAACACCAACGTCACCACGCCGAATGCCGCGGCCGCTGACAGCAGGTTCATCGCGGCGGCGATCGCCGGGATCACGACGCTCCGGAAGACGGTCATCAGCAGCAGGAAGCTGAGCCCGATCACGATCGTCAGGAACAGCGGCAGCTTCCTTGACAGGACGGTCGCGAAGTCGTCGAAGATCGCGGTCTGGCCGCCGACGAGCACATGCAGCCCCGTTCCGCGCTCGGCCGCAGGGACGACCGTGTCCCGGACGGTGTGCAGGAGGTTCGAGGTCGAGGCGTCCTGCGGCGAACCCTTGGGATAGACGTCGGCGAGCGCCACCCCCGGACGCCCCGCCGCACGACTCGGGATGAAC
>Ga0335073_10012235_pt1 | contig 12049 bp, 13 predicted proteins | sample Lox_Sample_22_FD_207093 | JGI IMG/M metagenome (GOLD analysis project Ga0335073, IMG submission 207093) | Soil microbial communities from Loxahatchee National Wildlife Refuge, Florida, United States - Lox_Sample_2.2 | ecosystem: Environmental > Terrestrial > Soil > Wetlands | place: USA... | reverse complement strand
CTCGGCGACCCCGACATGGTGGCCGCGGGCCTGGAAATGCGGGAGGAGTACCGGGGGAAGAGCGGCCTGGACAGCCGCACCTTCGCTCTGGTGAAGCTCGCCGCCATCATGGCGCTCGACGCCCCGCCGACGTCCTACCTGTGGCAGGTGGGCAACGCGGTCGAGGCCGGGGCCACGGCGGAGGACATGCTCGGCGTGCTGATCGCCATCGCTCCCCAGATCGGCGGGCCGCGGCTCACCGCCGCCGCGCCCGAGCTCATGGTCGCCCTCGGCCTGACGCTCCCGGACGGGGCAGAATAATGCGGCGGCGTCCGCTGCTGCGCGCGGCCGCGGTCGGCGGCGGCGCGTACATGGTGGGGAAGAACAACGCCAGGCGTCAGGCCGAGGCGCAACAGTACCAGCAGGAACAAGACGAGCGCATCAGCAACCTGGAGGCGCAGCAGGCGCAGCAGCAGTACCAGGACCCGTCCTACCAGCAGCAGCAGCAGGCGCCACCGCCGCCTGCTCCTGCTCCTGCGCCGGCCCCGGCATCGAACCCGATGCTGGACCAGCTCAACCAGCTGGCCGCGCTGCACCAGCAGGGCATCCTGTCCGACGAGGAGTTCGCCGCGGCCAAGGCCAAGCTCCTGGCCTGACGGCGGGGCGGCCTGAAGGCGAGGCGGGCAGCGTTCACCGGCGGGCGGCGGGGGGGTGCGCGCCCGCCGCCCGGGGAGGACGCTGATCCGCTCCTCGGGACGGCGTACCTGCATCTGGGTAGATCCACGACAGCAGCGTGATGACCACCGCGAAGACGCCGTAGACGGGACTGGCGGTGCGCAGCCCCCTGGTCACGTACCAGGTGCCGATCAGCTGCAGCGCCTCCCAGAACACCGTCGCGAACGCGGCCAGCGCGGTCGAGGAGACCACCGCGAGCCGCCCGATCACCGCGAGGGTGCGGGCGTACCCAGAACCGCGGCCGATGTTGCCGAGCGCCGAGTCGTTGCCGCCCGCCTGGTCGTTGCCGAACTTCTGCGCCACCGCCCACGGGAACGCGAGCACGGTGTGCCGCTGCGGGAAGCGGTCGGCGCGGCGAAGCTACCGCTCGGCCCAGCCGACCGCCCGCGTCGCGGAACCGCCCGCGGCGCCGTCAGCGGTAGGCCCGCCGGCGAGGCAAGATCGCGCCGATTAGCCACGTGACCGGGAATATGAAGCCGATCAGGCCGAGGACCCAGTGCCCCTTGCGGAAGCTCAGGACGGCGAGCGTGAATATCAGCACCAGGTAGATGGCGCCCGAGAGGATGGCCCAGCCGTACGTTGGCACGATCGTGTCTCCTTTAGCTTGTCAGGGATATCGCTGGCCGTCGGTGCGCAGCGCGCGCAGGGATACTTCAAACGCGTCCAGCCGGGCGCGGGCGACCTCGGCTTGCCGCGGCCCGGCGCCGCCGGGCGCTCGTTCGGCATCCATCGCCGACCGGGCGGCCTGCAGCGAGGCCAGCGCGTCGGCGACGCGTACCTTGTCGACGGGGTCCGGGACCGCCTCGCGCAGCCCGTACAGTGTCTGGGCGAGGTCGTCGGCGCGGCGCTGGATGTCAGCCCACCGGAAGCCTGCGTCACTCGCTGCCATCGCGCCCGGCGACTCCGCGATGCTCATCGCGTCGTACAGGGCCGAGCCCTTCGCGTACGCGTCGACCATCCTGGCCCGCCAGTCGGCGGCGGCCGCCTTGGAGCCGCGCCTGGCCGACCGCGTGATCAGCACGATCAAGATGGCCACCACGGCGGCACCGAGCAGGATCCACAGCCACAGCAGGCTGCTGCCGGACCCGGATGACGGCGACGCGGTGACGCTCGGCGACGCGGCCGCCGGGGCGCTCGTAGGTGCGGCAGTCGTCGGCGCAGCGGTCGTGGGCGCGGCAGTGGTCGGCGGGGCGGTCGTCGGCGGGGCGGTCGTCGGCGGGGCGGTCGTCGGCGGGGCGGTCGTCGGCGGAGCGGTGGCCGTGGCGGTGCGGCTCGGCAGGTTGCTGACCGCGTTCTTAATTGAGCTCGCGGCGCTACCGCAGCCCGCCGCGAGGCATCCCGCGAGGAGAACGGCCGCGAGAAGAGAAAGAATGTGCACTGAACGCCGCATGCCAGCAATCGTCCGCTGACCCGCCGGGCCCGGGCATCATCCCCGCCGAATGAGGCCAGCCGGCGCCGGCGCCGTCGATCCTCCAGGTATGGCGCCCCTCTCCACCCTGACCGCCGCAGGCCGCTGGCTGCGCTCCGTGCGCCCCGAGCGCGCGCACCTGCGCGCGGACCTGATCGCCGGGCTGCCGGGCGCGATCAGCAGCGTGCCCGACGGAATGGCGGCCGCCGTGCTGGCGGGGGTGAACCCGGTGCAGGGCCTGTACGCCAGCTTCGCCGGGCCTGTCGCGGGCGGGCTCAGCTCCAGCACCCGGATGATGGTCATCACCACGACCTCGGCCGCCGCGCTGGCGGCCGGCTCCGCTCTGCAGAACGTCTCCCCGGCCCAGCGCCCGGCCGCGGTGTCGCTGCTCGTGGTGATCACCGGCCTCGTGCTCGTCGCCGCCGGGCTGGCCCGGCTCGGCCGCTACACGAGGTTCGTCTCCTACTCGGTGATGATCGGGTTCCTGACGGGTGTCGCGGTCAACATCGTGTGCGGCCAGGTTTCCGACCTCACCGGGGCGCCGGCGCACGGCGCTTTCCCGCTGGCCAAGGCCGTTTCCGTGATCGTCCACCCGGGCGCCATCGACCTGGCGTCCCTGCTGACGGGGCTGGGCGCGCTCGCGATCATGGTCGTCCTCGCGCGCACCAGGCTCGCCATGGTCAGCGCGCTGATCGCCCTGGTAGTCCCCACCCTGGTCGTGGTGCTGGCCGGCCTGGACCAGGTGGCCCGGGTCGGCGACCAGGGAGACCTGCCAGGCGGCATTCCGCTGCCGCACCTGCCCGACGTCAGGCTGGTGTCGTTCAGCCTGATCACCGGCGCGCTGGCGATCGCGGCCATCGTCCTGGTCCAGGGCGCCGGCGTGGCCGAGGCCGCCCCCAACCCCGACGGCCGGTCGAACCCGAACCAGGACATCATCGCGCAAGGGGTAGGCAACCTGGCCAGCGGATTCTGGCGCGGCACCGCCGTCGGGGGCAGCGTCGGGCAGACCGCGCTCAACGTGGCGGCCGGCGGCCGAACCCGCTGGGCCGCGATCTGGTCCGGGATCTGGCTACTGGTGATCCTCGCCCTGTTCTCCACGCTCGTCGCGAAGATCGTCGTGCCCACGCTGGCCGCAATCCTGATCTACGCGGCCGTCAGCTCACTGCGGGTGGGCGAGGTCGCGACGATCATGCGCACCGGGCGGATCGCGCGGGTCGCCGTCGTCACCACGTTCGCCGCCACGCTGCTGCTGCCGGTCGCCGCGGCGGTCGGCATCGGGGTGGCCTTGTCACTGCTGCTTCAGCTCAACCAGGAGGCCCTGGACCTGACCGTGGTGCAGCTCGTCCCCAGGGACGACGGCCGGTTCGAGTCACGCGAGCCGCCCGCCGTCCTGACCGGCGCCGCGGTGACGATCCTGGACGTGTACGGCAGCCTGCTGTACGCGGGCGCGCGCACCCTCCAGGTCCGGCTGCCCCAGCCCGGGGAGGCCCGCGCGCCGGTGGTCGTGCTGCGGCTGCGCGGTCGCACCTCCCTCGGAGCGACATTCGCCAAGGTGACAGCGGACTACGCCGGCCAGCTCGCTGCCTGCGGCGGACGGCTGTACCTCAGCGGCCTCGAGCCCAGCGTCGCCGCCCAGTTGCGCCGCACCGGGCACGTCAACGGCCCGGTCCGCACGTTCGAAGCGACCCCGGTCATCGGCGAATCGACCTGGGCGGCCTACCTGGACGCCGAGTCGTGGCTCGTCACGAGTGCTTCGTCGGGTGGATGATCCCCCACGCCGGAAGGCCGAAGCCGTTATCCGTCACGCGGAGCACGGGCCCGTTCAGGAGAATGCTTTTCTCACTCGCTCGGCGGCGACTGCTGACCGGGCACGAGCTTGGCGCTCATCTTGACTGTCTTGACCGCTCCCGTCGCCCCGGCCTGCAGGGTCACGCCGACCGCGAGCAGGATCACGCCGACCACGAAGAACGTGGGCGACCACCCGAGCATGATGATCCCGATCCGGCCCAGGAGGTAGGGCGGGGTGCAGATGACCGCCCCGACAACGCCGCCCACCGCCGAGGCGGTCAGCTTGTCGCGCTTCGAGGACTTGGTCCTCGCGCCGATGAGCCTGGCGGGCACGGCGACGTAGCACACCATCATGATCCCGACGACGATGCCGAGGGACACCGTGAACCAGAACAGCCCCCAGCGGGGTACGACCAGGGCGGACACGCCGAGCAGCAGCCCGACGACGCCGCCAGTGCCCAGCACGATCGGCAGGTGCGCGCGGGCCTGGGTGAACGCCGGCCGGATCTGCGGCCGGCCGGGCGCGACGATTGCGAACGCGAACACCGCGTTCAGGTAGAAGCCCGCCGCGGTGATCGCGGCCACGGCGAGGACCAGCGGGACCACGATCGCGGTCCCGGTCAGGATGTGGAAGCCCTTGCCGTGCAGCACGTGGGCTTTCAGGTCGAACATGGCGAACCAGATCCACATCGCGGGCAGAATCTGGATCAGGGCGAGCCCCCAGTTGGTGAACAGCAGCCGTACACCTTCGAAGAGCATGGCGAAGGCGCCGACCGCGAAAGCCAGCGGCGCGAGCCACGGCCGGGCACGGCTGAACCGCATGACCATGTCGTCTACGGTCGCCCGGTCGCTGTCCCTGACAGCCTGGATGAACCGCTGGACCTGCGCACGCGTCAGGCGTGGCCGGTGGGCTCGGCGTGGCTCCTCGGCCTTCCCTTCGACTGCCACTGTGCGATTCAAGCCTGACCTGACGGCGCGCTGCCTCATCCCGGCCGGATGAGGCAGCTTTCCGCTCAGCGCTGCATGGTCGAATAACGCGGCAGTCCGGCTAGAGAGGAGCCGATCATGACCGAGCGGGACGCCGCGCCTGAGGCCGGCGGTCCGGCGGCGCGCCCGGTCCGGGCGGCCACCCGGTCTCCGCGAGTCGGCGAGACCCGCTGGCCGATGGCGGTGGCAGTGCTGGTCGCCGGCGGCCTCCGTGCGGCGCTGCCGTCGCAACTCAGGTACCACGACGCCCGTTGGCTGTTCGTCGTTGTCGTGGCCGCGCTGCTGGCTGTCCTCATCGTCGGCGATCCAGGGCGCATCGACCGCGACTCGTTCCCGCTTCGCGTGGCGACCGGGGTGCTGATCGGCCTGATCTCGGCCGTGAACGCCAGCGCCGCGGTTCGCCTGGTCGCGGGGATCGTGGCAGCGGAGAGCTTCAGCAACAACGCCAGCGTCCTGCTGGGCAGCGGCGGCGCGGTCTGGCTGAGCAACGTGATCTGCTTCGGCCTGTGGTACTGGGACCTCGACCGCGGCGGCGCCGCCGCCCGGGCGCGAGGCGCAGAAACCAGGCCGCCCGCCTTCGTCTTCCCCGAGATGGTCAACGACCGGTTCGTGGCGCCCGGCTGGTTTCCGAAATTCACCGACTACCTGTACCTCTCGTTCACCTCCGCGACGGCGTTCAGCCCGACGGACGTCTCGGCCATCAGACCGTGGGCGAAGCTCATGATGATGGCCGAGGAGGCGATCTCGCTGGTCGTGGCGCTGCTCGTGATCTCGCGAGCCGTGAACATCCTGAAGTAGCCGCACATGAGGGAGCATGCCGATGACCACGCCACCTGACCCGCTTGCGCTGTTGAGGTCGCGAGCCTACCTCGTGCTCCTCGTCCTGGCGGCGGTGATCGGGGTACCGATTTCGGCCCTGGCATGGGGCTTCCTCGCCCTGGTCAGCAAGCTTCAGGGGTGGATTTTCACCAGCCTGCCGCACGGGCTGGGCTTCCACACTGAGCCGCTGTGGTGGCCGATCCCGCCGCTCATCCTGTCCGGGCTGCTGACGGCGCTCGCGATCCAGTACCTGCCAGGCACCGGAGGGCATGAACCCGCGGACGGGTTCAAGGCCGACGCGGGCGCTCCGACGCCGATCCAGCTGCCCGGCGTCATCCTCGCGGCCCTGGCCACGTTGGCCCTCGGCGCCGTCCTGGGGCCCGAGGCTCCGCTGATCGCCATCGGCGGCGGCCTCGGTGTCTGCGTGATCCGGCTGGCCAGGCGCAACGCTCCGGCCAGGACTAGCGCCGTGGTGGCGGCCTCGGGAAGCTTCGCCGCTATCAGCACCTTGCTCGGGTCGCCGCTGATCGGCGCTTTCCTGCTGATGGAAGCCTCCGGGCTGAGCGGCGCCATGCTCGAGATCGTGCTGCTGCCCGGACTCGTCGCCGCCGGGATCGGATCGCTCATCTTCATTGGCCTCGGAACGTGGAGCGGGCTCGGCACGTTCTCGCTGGCGATTCCGGACCTGCCCCACTTCGGGACGCCCGATGCCGCGGAATTCGGCTGGGCGCTCGCGATCGGGGTGCTTGCCGTCCTGGTGGGTTCCGGCATCCGGTGGCTCGCCCTGTTCCTCCGGCCGCACGTCGCCCGGCGGAGGCTGCTGCTGACCCCGCTGGCGGGCCTGGCCGTCGCGGGACTGGCGATCGCGTACGCCGAGGGCACCGGGAAAGGCTCCTCGGAAGTGCTGTTCTCCGGGCAAGACGCGCTCGGCCCCTTCGTCACCAGCGCCGCCAGCTACACCGTGGGCGCGCTGCTGCTGCTCATCGCCTGTAAGGGCCTGGCCTACGCCGTGTCGCTGAGCGGGTTCCGCGGCGGGCCCGTCTTCCCGGCCATCTTCACCGGGGCGGTGGGCGGGGTGCTGCTGTCGCACGCGGGAGGGCTGCCGCTCGTGGCGGGCGTGGCCATGGGGATCGGCGCGATGTGCGCAGTGATGCTGCGGCTCCCGCTGACCTCCGTGCTGCTGGCTACGGTGCTGCTCGGCACCGACGGCCTCGCTGTCACGCCGCTGGTGATCGTGGCGGTCGCGGTGGCGTACGTCGCCTCGGCCCGGCTCACGCCGTCACCCCAGCCAGCAGCCCCGGCGGAGCCGCCGCCGGTAGATGCTCACGGCTCTCCGGCCCCGGTCCCGTCACCGTCGCGCCCGGCAGCCCCCAAGCCCTGACCGCCCTGACCGCCCTGACCGCCCTGACCGCCCTGACCGCCGCTTGGCCGCTCTGGCGTGCGGTACGCCGAGACGAGGCGCGCCACCAGCGTGGCCAGGTAGATCTGGCCGGTCAGGGCCTCCAGGACGGCGATCGCACGGCCGCCGTTACCCGCCGCGGTGAAGTCCCCGTACCCGAGCGTGGTCAGCGTGGTGAAGCTGAAGTACTGGAACGTCTGGGGGTTGGCGGGCTGCCCGTTAGCGAAGAACGGGGAATGGCCCAGGTGCTGGATGGCCGCGTAGCAGGCGGCGAACATCAGCCCGGCGACCATGTAGGCGCTCAGCGCCCCGTAGATGCTCTGGATGGTGACCGACGGCCTGGCCAGGACACGCCGCACGATCAGCACCGTGGTCAGCAGCAGCATCAGCGCCTTCCACAGCTCCGCCGCGCCCAATCCGGCCTGCGTCCCGGTCTGCGACGCCACGACCGCCGCGATGGAACCGACACCCGCCACGAGGGCGATGAGGTCCGGCAGCCGGCCGGGCAGCGGGGAGGTGCGCAACGCCAGCACCACCACCGTGGCGATGAGGCCGATCCCCACGCCGCTCGCGACTCTGCCGCTGTTGAACGCCGCGAGCAGGTAGGCCGCGATCAGGACCAGCAGCAGCAATCCGAACCGGCCGTAGGGATCCCTCCGTTGCACCACCATGTGTCCGGTTCTAGTGCATGAGAGCGACCACGGCCTCGTCTGACCCGGATGACGGAATCTCATCCATTGTGAATGGGTCATTTGGCGCTCGGAAGCAGGACCGTGGAACCTGGCCAGCTATTTCCGACCTGCTGGGGGCCGTGGTGTCATCGTCTTATTACGAGATCCGCGTAGCCGGTGTCCTGCCGCCTGAAGCCCTTCTCGACTTCGAGCGGCTCACCGCCTCCGTGGAGCCTGTCGAGACGGTCGTGCACGGCCCGATCCGCGACCAGGCGGCCCTGCAGGGGCTGCTGGCCAGGCTCGAAACCTTCGGCATCCGGGTGCTGGAGATCCGCCTGCTGCGCGCGGGAGAGGCGGTGGCCGCTACGGAGGAGGGGCAGCAGGGGCAGCAGGGGCAGCAGAAAGGCCAGTGACGGCCGGGAGACCGTCACTGGCCCTTTTTACGCAGGTGATGGGTGATGTGCTGACGGTGCTGGGTCAGGCGGCGCTGTCCACGCTGACCCGCGAGCCGTTCTGCCAGGCCGACGAGCCCGCCGCGTACGCGGCCCTGGCCTGGGCCCACTTCAGCTTGGCCACTTCGCTGGGCGGCACTTCCATCTCGTTGACCCAGCGGCGGGTAGCCGTGAGCAGGTGGCCGCCGCCGACGGCCAGGCCCGCCAGGGCGATCAGGGTTCCTGCGCCGATCATCGCCGCGCTGGTGATCAGCGGTGCGGCCTGGAACTGCGGCCCGTTCGATTCGCCACTCATGGCACCATCCTCATCGCTTTGACGCCGGCCTTATAGAGGCATGTGACCATTACTGTCGCCAGCACCTCAGCGGCCGAAATCATCCGTGCGGGGTGATCTGCTCGCGCTACCAGGGCCTCGCGAGGTGTGGTGAGGCCGGGCGGCTGCGTCCCCGGTGACCGGCTACTCATTCGCGCCGAGTCATGCGCCGGCCCGCGCATTCCGCTGATCATGGGCAGACCCCAGTCAGAAGGAGGCCCGCCTTGCCTCGCTATCCCCAACATTAGTGACCACGGCCTCATCGGCGACCTCCAGACGGCGGCGCTGGTGAGCACGGACGGCGTCCTGGACTGGTTCTGCTGTCCCCGGTTCGACTCGCCGAGTGTGTTCGCGTCCTTGCTTGACGCCGACCGCGGCGGCTTCTACCGGATCGCGCCGGACCGCGATGACTACGTGACGAAGCAGCTGTACCTGCCCGACACCGCGGTGCTGGTCACGCGCAACATCCGCGCAGCTGCAAGACGACACCGAGAAGTTCTGGCGCGACTGGCTGCACAAGTCGAGTTACCACGGCCGCTGGCGGGAGAACTTCACCTACCGGGTGTCCACGCTGGCGGCGATGGACCGGGAGCTCGTCTCCGACAGCCTGGTATACCGCTATAACCCGAGCGCCTCCCCCGACGGCCTCAAGGGCGACGAGGGCACCTTCTCGCTGTGCACGTTCTGGTACGTCGACGCCCTCACCCGCTCCGGGCGGCTGAACGACGCCAGGCTGACGTTCGAGAAGATGCACACGTACGCCAACCACCTGGGTCTGTACTCGGAGCAGATCGGCAGCACCGGTGAGCAGCTCGGCAACTTCCCGCAGGCCTTCAGCCACCTGTCGCTGATCAGCGCGGCGGTCAACCTGGACCGGCGGCTTGATGACCTAGGGTGAACGTGACGGCGCTCAGCTAGCTGGAAAGCGTCCTCGCTTCTTGCTGTATCAGCCCTTGTTTCATGATCGCGGAAGATTTAGGTCGTGATGGCGACCTTTTTCTTCCGTGATCATGCTTGGCGGCGCGATAGCTCCCCTGAGAGACCACGGGCTCGTTCGGAATGAATAGGGAGCTCAGCCGCTGACGGCGCTCAGCTCGCTGGGAAGCGGGTTCAGGGAGTGAGCGGGCTCAGCAGCACGACCACCGAACGGGGGCCGACGGTGACGCTATCGCCGGCCTGCCGCCCGCCGGCCGCCGGCGCCGCCGGGTCCCAGGTGTCGATCTCGACTCGCCACCTGGCCTGCTCCCTGGTCGCGGGCAGCACGAAGTCCAGCGGCTCCCACCAGGCGTTCACCAGCACCAGGAAGTCGTCGTCGACCAGCCACGTGCCGTTGGCGGCGCGGTCGGGGTCGTCGGCGCCGTCCAGGTACAGCGCGATCGCCAGGGCGCCGGGGTCTGACCAGTCGCCGCCGTTCATCTCGGTGCCCGCCGGGGTGAACCAGCGCAGCTCGGAAGCCTCGGCGCCGGCCAGGAACCGGCTGCGGCGGAACACCGGGTGCGCCCGGCGCAGCGCGATCAGCCGCCGGGTGAAGTCCAGCAGCTGGGTGTCCGCGGCCGCCCAGTCCAGCCAGGTCATCTCGTTGTCCTGGCAGTAGGCGTTGTTGTTGCCCTGCTGCGTCCTGCCGACCTCGTCGCCGCCGAGCAGCATCGGGATGCCGAACGACAGCAGCAGCGTGGCGAGCATGGCCCGCGACTGGCGCGATCGCAGGTTGGCCACGGCGGGATCGTCTGTCGGCCCCTCGGCGCCGCAGTTCCACGACCGGTTGTCGTCGGTGCCGTCCCTGTTGTCTTCGCCGTTCGCCTCGTTGTGCTTGGTGTCGTACGAGACCAGATCGCGCAGCGTGAAGCCGTCGTGCACGGTGACGAGGTTCACCGACGCCGTCGGGCGGCGCGCGGACCTGTTGAACATGTCCGACGAACCGCAGAACCTGGTCGCGAACTCGCCGATGCCGACCGGGTGACTGCGCCAGAAGTCCCGCATCGTGTCCCGGTACTTGCCGTTCCACTCCCGCCACACCGGCGGGAACCTGCCGAGGTCGTAGCTGTCCCCCTGGCCGACGTCCCACGGCTCGGCGATCAGCTTGGCGCGCGACACGACCGGGTCCTGGGCGACGAGGTCGAAGAACGCCGACCTGGCGCCGAACACGCCCTCCTGGCGGGCCAGGGTGGGGGCCAGGTCGAAGCGGAAGCCGTCCACCCGCATCTCGGTGAGCCAGTACCGCAGCGAGTCCATGATCAGCTGCAGCGTCACGGGATCGCCGGCGTTCAGCGAGTTGCCGCAGCCCGTCGTGTCGATATAACGCGACGGATCGTCGGGATCCAGCCGGTAGTACGCCGGGTTGTCCAGGCCGCGGAAGCAGAACGTCGGGCCGAGCTGGTTTCCCTCGGCCGTGTGGTTGAACACCACGTCGAGCAGGACCTCGATCCCTGCCGCGTGCAGCGCGTCCACCATGGCCTTGAACTCGGCGACCTGACCGCCAGCGGATCCGGCCCTGGCGGCGGCCGAATAGCCCTGGTGCGGCGCGAAGTAGCCGATCGTGTTGTAGCCCCAGTAGTTCGTGAGCCCGCGCTGGACCAGGAACCCCTCGGGGATGCTCTCGTGCACCGGCAGCAGCTCGACGGCGGTGACCCCGAGGTCGGTCAGGTACTGAATGGACGCCTCGTGGCCGAGCCCCGCGTAGGTGCCGCGCAGTTCCGCCGGGACGCCGGGGTGGCGCATGGTGAAGCCCTTGACGTGGATCTCGTAGATGATGGTGTCCTGGTACAGCCGTCCCGGATGGGCGGTGGCCCGCCAGCGGAACGGCTCGCTGTCCACCACCAGGCTGCGCGGCACGCTGCCCGCGGAGTCGGCGTCGCTCGGCGCGTTAGGGTCGGACACCGAGTGGCCGAGCAGTTCGGGCCCGAAGCTGACCGACCCCGATATCGCCCGCGCGTAGGGGTCGAGCAGCAGCTTCGCCGGATTGCAGCGCAGGCCGCGGGCCGGGTCCCACGGCCCGGTCGCCCGGTACCCGTAGGCCTGCCCCGCCCCGACGCCTGGCACGAAGACGTGCCACACCCCTCCGTCGTTGTCGGCGACCGGGATCCGCGTCTCGGCGCCGTTCTTGTCGAACAGGCACAGGATCATCCCGTCGGCCGCATCGGAGACGACGGCGAAGTTCGTGCCCGTCTCCGTGACTGTCGCGCCGAGCGGGAACTGGCTGCCAGGAAGCGCGGCCGCGGCCGCGGTCCGGTCCTCCAGCGCAGTCATGGCCGCCGCTCCCGCGGCTCCCGCGTCTCCGCGGTGATCCGCCGTACCACGTCCCCGATGCTGTCGACCTCCCCGTGCCGGCGGCGGATCAGGTCCGCGATCACCCCGGTCCAGCCGGTCTGGTGGAAGGCGCCGATCGCGGCGCCATTGTCGCCGTGGAAGTACTCGCTGAAGATGAGGTTGTCGTGCCAGGCGGGGTCGGTCTGCATGAGCTCGGTCCCGCCGAAGCACGCCCGCCGTCCCTCGGCGTCC
>Ga0335073_10012234_pt1 | contig 12050 bp, 9 predicted proteins | sample Lox_Sample_22_FD_207093 | JGI IMG/M metagenome (GOLD analysis project Ga0335073, IMG submission 207093) | Soil microbial communities from Loxahatchee National Wildlife Refuge, Florida, United States - Lox_Sample_2.2 | ecosystem: Environmental > Terrestrial > Soil > Wetlands | place: USA: Florida... | reverse complement strand
GGCGAAATTCCCCGCGGGCTGGAAGGCGCTGCGACCCTATCTGCGGCTCACGCCGCAGCCGAAGTAAACTGTGCGCCGGCGGGCTTCGATCCGCCGCTCCGACCTCAACCGTCAGGGCGATCCGGATCGCTGCCCGCTACGGTTCCCGTTCCCTTGGGGCCACAGCCAACCGTCCACGCCACCTTCCTGATGATCCCCGCGGCGTCGGTGTGTACCGTGACCGTGCAGCCGGCGAAGTTGTATCCGTCGAATTGCCAAGTGGCCTTCTGACCCGGGCCCTCACGTGCGATGTCCCAGGGCGCGCTCCACTTCATCTCGAGGTCGAGCAAGGGGCCGCCGACGTAGCCCGCAACGATCTCGGAGGGATAGCGCTTGGGCGGCGTGTCGTCGAGCACCGCGCAGCCGGCGAGCAGCAGATCGGCAGCCAGCAACAGGAGAAGACCCGCGCGCGTCCGCTTCACCGCAACATGGCCTTCTGCGCCGCCCACGCGGTGAGGAGTGCCAGCGCGACACTGGCGGCCAGCGCCAGCGCGGCACGGTGCCTCTCGTGCGTGACGAGCCGTTTGCCATCGAGCGGAGTGATGAGGAATGGCTCGCCGTGAGTGGTCTGCCCGACGACGCTCACCCGCGCCTGCGCGGAGCCGAGACTCGCCTCGACCTGCTGCCTGGCGGCGGCACGCGCCGCTTCCCATTCCTCGGCATCGAGCTGGCCGTCATGGTTGCGATCGAATCTCGCGAGCAGTCCGGCCTGATCGTGCTTCCACTCGACCACGACCTTGCCGACCTCGCGCTCGATCGATTCGACGACCGAGCGGGAGCGCAGCTCCCCGAGCACGGTCAGATGAGTACCGGGGCCAATGACTCGCTCCGTATAGCGGTAGTCGCATTCGGGGCGCCAGCCTCTCCCCTCCAGGCCCGGCAAACAGGGGGGCCGCGGCGTGTCGCCGTACCATGTCTCGTGCGATGTCGGCGTCACGACGGCGCCGACAGGTCCGACCAGACACTCGCCGTCCCCATCGCTCAGGGAAAATGGCGCCACGCTGCTGGCGCTGTCGACGACGTGCCATGATTTGCTGCTGTTGCCGTTGGTCGTGCGGTGCTCGATCCTGTAGTCCCACCAGACACAGGGCAAGCCACTCAGGGGAGCGGTGACGGGCCCTTCGGGAGGCGGCCCCGCTCTACCCTGAAGGTGCACGTAGCCCTGTGCGGCGGAGCGGATGTGCGCCACGGGCGTATCGGCCGCGAACCGGTCACGGCGCAGGCTCACGAAAACCCAATAGACGGCATAGACGGTGCCCGCGGCCAGCAGCAGCGCCAGCACGAGGAAGTGAGGCTCGAGTCCCTGCGCGGTCATCTACTGAACGCGAGCCCCACATCGACGTCGGTCTTCTGCGCGGCATCGAACTTGAGCAACCGCTCCGGCGCGAAATTGAAGAGACCGGCGACCATCGCATCGGGGAATGTCTCGATCCGGACGTTCTGCGCGTTGGCCGCATCGTTGTAGATCTCGCGACGGTCGGCGATCGCGGTCTCGAGCGCGCTGACGCGCGCGGAGAGATTGCGGAACATCGTGTCGGCCTTGAGATCCGGATAGCGCTCGGCAACGGCGTAGAGGTTGGCGAGGCTGCCGCGCATGGCGCCTTCCGCCGCGCTCACCGAGCCGACATCGCCGGAGTGACGCGCCGTGTCCACCTGGGACCGTGCCTGGGTGACGCGCTCGAGCGTCTCCTGCTCGTGCTGCATGTAGCGCTTGCAGACGTCGACGAGCTTCGGCAGCTCATCGTGCCGCTGCACCAGCAGCACGTCGATGTTGGACCAGGCGAGCTTGACCTCGTTGCGGGTGCGCACCAGGTTGTTGTAGATCGTGATGACGTACCCGACCAGGAGGACCAGGAGCAACAGGAAGATGATGCCGGCAACCATATCTCACCCCGAACGCCGCCGCAGGAGCGGTCGCAACCATCGCGCAGTCTCCCAGAGAGGTCGCGTCAGCCGCCATCGGCAGCCGCTCGAACTGTGCGCACGGTAGCACTTCCCCTGCTCGGAACGTGACCCCGGAGCACTTTCCGCGCGCCCGGGCGCGCTGGAGCGGCGGGGGAAGTTGGCGCACAATAGCGCCGGCGGGTCAGAACTTCGCACCAGTCGGGGGGGCGCGCTCATGCTGCTCCGGCGATCCATCCGGTCCCAGCCTCGGGCGGAGGCACGCGGACCGTTTGCCCCGTTCGGAGTCCCCCTGGCCCTCAGCTGGGCGCTCCTCGCCTATGCCGCAGTGGCGGTGGCCGCCGGCAGCGCATTCGCCGCGCTCAGAATCCACGCCGACTACCTGCAGGTGATGCAGGATGAGGCCGAAGGCCTGCGCGGGGTGGTGGCGGCATTGACCAGTGCGGCTCTGGCGATGCTCGATGATGGCATGGGGGCCGCCCGCGCCGCGCTGAGTGAGGTCCGTGCCGCCGGAGGGCTCGATCGCCTTTCCGGAAGCGCGGTGGGACGGGCGCTGCAGCGTCACCTCACGGGCGGCGCCTATGTGCGCTCCCTGTTCCTGGTGGACGCCGGTCATTTCGTGCTCGCGAGCCGCACGCGCGTGCTCGATGGCGCCAGTGCTCCGGGCTACCTGGCAGGCTTGGCCAGCGCCGATGACGTGTGGGTAGGCGCCCCGATGCGCGATCCGGAAGATTCCGCCGGCTGGGTCGTCCCGGTCGCGCGGCGCTTGCAGACCGGTCCGAGCTCCAGTGGTTGGGCGGGTGCCCTGATCAGCTTCGCCGGCCTCGAGCAACTCAAGCAACGGTTCGGGAGCGTGGTGAGTGAGCAGGGGCTGGTCGGATCCGACGGCATCATCCTCGCGAGTGTCGAGAACCGCTACAACGGCCGCAGCGTCTCGCACAGCGCGCTCTTCCGTCAGGGCGTCGCGACCGGACAGCGCGGCGGAATCGCCCAGGGCCAGGGCGAGTTCACCCGCAAGGCCATGATCTCCGCCTACTTCCCCTTGAGAGGCTATCCCGTCCTCGTAGTAGCGGGTCAGTCCGAGGACAGGGTGCTGGCGGGGTGGCGCGTCCGGCGCGCGCAGATGATTGCGGCCACGGCCGCCTTCAGCGCGCTCATCCTCATCCTCACCGCCGTCCTCAATCATTACATGAGCGCGCTGCGCACGCGGGAGCGCGACTACAACGCCCTGGTCGACAGCGCGCGGTTCGGCGTATTCCTGCTCGAAGGCGATCGCTTCGTGGACGCCAATCGCACCGCGGCCGTCATGTTCGGGCTCGAGAGCGAGCGCGCCGCCATCGGGCTCACGCCCTGGGCGCTCTCTCCCGAATTGCAGCCGAACGGGCGCCCCTCGGAGGAGCTGGCCCGGGAGCGGATTCTCACCGCGGCGCGCGAGGGCGGCATCACCTTCGAGTGGATGCACAAGCGCGCGAATGACGGCAAGAGCTTCCCGGCCGAGGTCGATCTCTCGAGCCTCAGCACCGAAGGCACCACGCTCGCACTGGCCCTCGTTCACGATGTGACCGCGCGCAAGCGCGCCGAGGAGGAGTTGCGGCGAGTCACCGCCGAGCTCCTGCGGTTGCAGGACGAGGAGCGGCGGCGCATCGGCCGGGACCTGCACGACTCCACCGGCCAGTCGCTCGCGGCGCTCGAGATCGATCTCGCGCAGCTCGGGCGGGAGGCGGCGAAGCTCTCCGCCGAGGGCCGCGAGCAGCTCGAGCAGTGCGTACGCCTGGCGCGGCAATGCTCGGCCGAGATTCGCACCGCCTCTTACCTCCTGCATCCGCCGCTGCTCGATGAGCTCGGGCTCTCGAGCGCGTTGCGTTGGTTGGCCGACGGCCTGCGGGCCCGCAGCGGGCTCGAAGTCAGGTTGGAGCTGCCCGAGCAGTTGCACGGCGTCGCGCCCGAGGAGGAGCTCGCCCTCTTCCGGGTGGCGCAGGAGGCGCTCACCAACGTGCAGCGCCATTCCTCGAGCCCCTGGGTCGCCATGCGCCTGCGGGCGGAGCCTGGGAGTCTCGTCCTCGAGATCGAGGATGCCGGGCGTGGCATGCCGGCGGCCGAGGCCGGCGACCCGGAGTCCTCGGGACGGTTTGCCGGGGTCGGTGTCGCCGGCATGCGCGAGCGCATCCGCCAGCTCGGGGGCACGTTCGCCGTCGAATCGACTGCCGCCGGGACGCTGGTACGCGCGTGCATACCGCTCTCCGGCCGAGCCAACGCGGGACACGACGCCGCAAGGGCTGCCTCGTGACGCAGGTTCGAATTCTCATCGCGGATGACCACGAGGTCGTGAGGCGCGGCATTGCGGCGCAGATCTCACAGCGTCCCGGCTGGCAGGTGGTGGCGGAGGCGGTGAACGGACTGGATGCCGTGACGCTCGCCCTGGACCTCAAGCCCGACCTCATAGTGCTCGATCTGACCATGCCCGAGCTCAACGGACTTGCCGCGGCGAGCCGGATCCTGGCTTCATGGCCCGAGGCGCGCATCCTGATCCTGACCGTCCACGAGTCCGAGCAACTCGTGCGCGAGGTGATCGCGGCCGGCGCGCGCGGCTACGTCCTCAAGTCGGATGCCGGCCGCATCCTGATGGCGGCGCTCGAGACGCTGCTCGCGGATGGCTCGTTCTTCACCCCCAAATTCGGCAGGATGGTTCTCGATGGCTATCTGCGCAATCCCTCCGCGGCCGAGGAGCCCGGCGCCGGCGGGCTCTCCGCCCGCGAGCGCGAGATCGTGCAGCTCCTCGCCGAAGGCAAGAGCAACAAGGAGGTGGCGACGGCGCTCGGGATCAGCGTGAAGACCGCCGAGACCCATCGCAGCAACATCATGCGCAAGGGCGGATTCGGCTCTCTCGCGGAGCTGGTGCGCTACGCCATCCGTAACCGCATCATCGAGCCCTGAGCCCCACGGTGGGCCGCCCGGCCGCGCCCGTACACACTCTCCCCTTGGGCGATACCGACAATCCTCGATTCGCGGCGCGCGCTCGAGGCGTTATGGTGGCGGATTACATACGATCCGAAGCGCCAACCCTCGCCTGCCGTGACGCACCCTGTCGATCCCGTCATCGCCGCATTTGCTACCGGTATCACGCTTCTGGCGTGCTACGGCTGTCTACCAGCCGCCATCTGGGTTTCGAGCGCGCGGCCGCCGGGCACGGCCGTCCGGATTGCGGGCAACACCCTGGCTCTCGGCGTGGGGCTCTGGTCAGCGTGCATGCTGGAGGCGTTGGCGCTCGGCCCTCACGGCTGGCCTTTCCCCACCTTCGCCGGCGGTCTGACACCGCTCGCGATCGCGTGCTCGGGCCAACTCTGCGCCCTGGCCTTCATCGCCGGCCGCGATCCTGACCTGCCCGCCATCGTCGGCAGCGCCTTCAGCTTCTCGGTGGCACTCTGGGGCATGGAGTGGTCGATCGCCCAGACCAGCGGTGGGCTCCTCGGCTCACCGGCCGCGGCGGCGTGGACTGCCGGCTGGCTGATCCTCGCATTCGGCGCATTCGCGGGCGGTCTGTGGCTGGCGTTCGGCCGCCACCGGCCCTTGCGGGTCTCGAGGAGGATGCGCGTCGCGCTCGCGGTGGCGATCGCGATTGCCGTTCTCGGGCTCGGCGCGGGAATGCCGTCGCAATGGCATATTCTCGGTGCCCGCTGTTGCACCGCGACCCCTGTCAGCAGGCGCCTTCTGGCCGTTACGATCGCCGCGCTCGCCGCCGCCGCGCTCATCGTCAGGCAGCTGATGGCGACCTTCCGAGAGAAGCTCGAGGAGCACGCGAGCCGCAGCCGGCACGATCTGGCGGAAGCCCACGCCCGCCTGCACCACATCGCCACCCACGATCCGCTCACCGGGCTCCCCAACCGCAATCTCTTGAAGGAGCGGCTTGCGAGATCGCTCGCCGAGCGGCATCACCCGGGGCGAACGATCGCCGTCGCCGCCATCGACCTCGATCGGTTCAGCTCCATCAATCAGTCTCTGGGTCACGGCGTCGGCGATGGCGTGCTGATCGAGATCGCTCATCGCCTCGAGTCCGCGGTGCCGCTGCCTCACACCCTCGCGCGCGTCGGCGGTGACTCTTTCGGGCTCCTCATCGACGGCATGACTGCGCGCATGGAAGCACACGCGATCACGAGCGGGATGCTGGCGGCTCTCGAGCAGCCGTTTCTCGTAAATGGGGAGGAGATCCGGGTCCGCATCAGCATCGGGGTGAGCGTATTCCCCGACGACGCGCGTCGCGGCGATGATCTGCTCGCGCACGCGGAAGCCGCGCTCGTCAGCTCCAAACGGCACGGCGGCGGGCGTGTGCTCTTCTTCGATCCGAGCATGTCGGACTCGATGCAGGAGCGCCTCGCACTCGAGAACGACCTGCGGCGCGCGCTGGCGGCGCGCGAGTTCGAGGTCCACTACCAACCGCAGATCTCGACTCGCACCGGCAGGATTCTCTCGGTGGAGGCGTTGCTGCGCTGGCGCCATCCGCAGAAAGGGCTCATCGCGCCGAGCTCCTTCATCCCGCTCGCCGAGCAGACCGGGCTCATCGTGCCGCTCGATGCCTGGGTGCTGGAGGAAGCCTGCCGTCAGGCGCGTCTCTGGCTCGCGGAGTCCGGCATCCACTTCAAGATCGCCGTCAATCTCTCGATGATGCAGTTTCGCTGCCCGGATGCACTGGAGACCATCGTCTCGGCGGTGCATGCCGCGGGCATTGATCCGCGCAGCCTGGAGATCGAGCTGACCGAGAGCGCGCTGATGATCGATCCGGAGAAATCGGCGACCGTTCTGAAGCTGCTGCGCTCCATGGGCATCACCATCGCCATCGACGATTTCGGCACCGGCTACTCGAGTCTCTCCTACCTGCGCCGGCTGCCGATCGACAAGCTGAAGATCGATCGCAGCTTCATCAGGGATCTGCCCACGAGCCCGACGGACGAGTCGATCGTGCGCGCCATCGTCTCGCTCGCCCACAGCGTCGGCCTGCAGGTGGTCGCCGAGGGAGTGGAGACCGCGGCGCAGCTCGAGCGCATCCGCGCGCTCGACTGCGATCAATGGCAGGGATACTACTGCTGTCAGCCGCAGCCGGCCGTCGAGCTCGCCGAGCGGCTCATCGGCGATGCGGCGATCTCCTCCACCGGGCTCAGGGCCGCCTTGACCCGCGCCTCCCGCCTCTTGAGTCCGTGACGGTATACTAGGTCTCACGCCGGCGCTGGCGGCCAAAGTCGCGCCTTCTGCCGGCGGGCAACGGAGCCGATGTCCGAAAAACGGCCGCAGGCCGGTTTTTCCAATAGCTCAAGGGGACTTATGCGACTCCATCGGCTGGCGATTGTGGGGATCCTGCTTGGCCTGTCAGGGACGGCACTCGCCGCCGGCGCCTCGGTTGACAGCGACCCGCTGCACCCGGACTGGCTCGACACCAGCGTAAGCCCGGCGCAGAACTTCTATCAATATGCGAACGGCGGCTGGCGCAAGAGCCATCCGATACCGGCCGCCTACTCCTCGTGGAGCACCTTCAACATCCTCCAGATCCGCAACGAGAGGATCATCCGCCAGCTGATCCAGGATGCCGCCCAAGGGCATGCGGCACCCGGCAGCGCCGCGCAGAAGGTGGGTGACTTCTACGCCAGCGGCATGGACACCCAGCTCATCGACCAGGTCGGCATAGGCTCGCTCTCTCCGGAGCTCGACGCCATCTCCGGCATCAGAAATCTCGCGGACCTGGAGCGGGAAGTCGCTCACCTGCAGATGATCGGCGTCGATGCCATGTTCGGCGTCGGCGAGATGCAGGACTTCAAGGATTCCACCAAGGTGATCGGCGTCGCCGGCCAGGCTGGCATCGGGCTGCCGGACCGGGACTACTATCTCAAGCAGGACCCGAAGTTCAAGCAGACCCGCGCCCTGTATGTCGCGCATGTGACGCGGACCTTCCAGCTTCTCGGTGACGGCCAGGAGCTCGCGGCGCGCGAGGCCGCCATGGTCATGGGGATCGAGACCCGGCTCGCCGAGGCCTCGATGTCACGCGTCGAGCAGCGCAACCCGCGCGCGATCTATCACGTCATGAACCTGCTCGAGCTCGATCGGAGCACGCCGAACTTCTCGTGGCGCGACTATTTCCGCGCCATCGGCTATCCGGGCATCGAGAGCATCAATCTCGCCATGCCGAGGTTCTTCGGCGCCCTCGGCAAGGACCTGCGCAGCGTGCCGCTCGATGAATGGAAGGTTTATCTGCGCTGGCGGCTGATCGATGCGTTCGCGCCGTACCTGTCGAAGCCCTTCGTCGACGAGGATTTCAGGATGCAGTCGGCGTTGAGCGGAACGCAGAAGCTGCTGCCCCGCTGGCAGCGCGTCGTGAGCGCCGAGAACGATGCGCTCGGCTTCGCGATCGGCGAGCTCTACGTGCAGAAGGAGTTCCCGCCTTCCTCCAAGAAGGAGGTGCTCGAGATCCTGCACAACATCCGGGCGGCGCTGAGGAGCGACATGGCCACCCTCCCGTGGATGGCTGCCGCGACCCGCCGGGCGGCGATCGCCAAGCTCGAGCTCATGGGCGAGCGGATCGGCTACCCCGACAAGTGGCGCGACTACTCGAGGCTGCGCATCGATCGCGGGCCGTACGTGCTCAACGTGATGCGCGCCAACGAGTTCGAGCAGAGGCGGGAATTGAACGAGATCGGCAAGCCCGTGGACCGGAGCGAGTGGCTCATGACACCGCAGGAGGTGAACGCCTATTACGACCCGCCGATGAACAACATCAACTTCCCGGCCGGAATCCTGCAGCCGCCCTTCTTCGATCCGAAGGCGCCGGCGGCGCTCAATTACGGCGCCGTGGGCTGGGTGATGGGTCATGAGACGACCCATGGCTTCGACGACGAGGGCTCGCAGTTCGATGGTCACGGCAACCTGAAGAACTGGTGGACGCCGCAGGACGCCAAGCGCTTCCACGCCGCCACCTCGTGCATCTCGAGTCAGTTCTCAGGCTACACGGTGGACGGCGGCCTGCATCTGCAGGGAAAGCTGGTGATGGGCGAGGCGACCGCCGATCTCGGCGGCCTCATGCTGGCGTGGCGTGCCTTCCATGCCTCGAGCGCCTACAAAACTGCGAAGACCATCGACGGCTTCACGCCCGACCAGCAGTTCTTCATCGGCGCGGCCCACGTCTGGGCCGACAATACGCGGCCGGCGGAAGCCCGTCGCCTCGTCACGATCGATCCGCATGCGCCACCGCTATACCGCGTGAACGGTACACTCGCGAACCTGCCGCAGTTTCAACGGGCATTCCACATTCCCGCCGAGAGCCCGATGGTCAACGCGCACAGGTGCGCGATCTGGTGACGGGAAGCTCGGCGGTCGCCGGATAGAGCTCATCGAGCACGGCCAGAGTGCGCCGGGCCGTCTCCCGCCACGTGAACCCCTGCGCTCGCGCCAGCCCGAGCCGCCGCAACTGCGCCCGGCGCTCCGCCGAGCCGTCGAGCTCGAGGAGCGCGCAGCCGATGTCTTCCTCGTCGTAGGGATCGATGAGCCGTGCGGCGGCGCCGGCCACCTCCGGGCCGGCGCAGGTCTTCGGGACGATGGCCGGACAGCCGCTCGCCAGGGCCTCGAGGATCGGCAGGCCGAAGCTGTCGCAGAGTTTGGTCAGCACGAAGAACGTAGCGGCCTGATACGCCAGATGCATCTGCGCGTTCGGCACGAAGCCGATGAACAGGATGTCCTCGAGGTCGGCGTCGCCGCAGCCTTGCGCGCGCAGATATCGCTCGATGTGGCGCCCGGCGACCACCAGCGGCAACCGTCCCCCCTGCTGCCGATAGCGGCGATACGCCCTGATCAGACGCTCGTTGTTGCCGCCGGGGTAAGGGAGCAAGCGCTCGAAGGCGTGGTAGGCGCGGGTAGCGGTGAAGATGAACGACTGCGGCAGGCCATGCTCGAGCCGGAAGCGCCGCAGGGCCTCTTCGTCGCGGGATGGCAGGAAGTTGGAGCCTACGGCGGCGTGAAGCACCACGGGCTGCTTGGAGCGGCGAAAGACACCGTGTTGCGCGAGCGAGTCGCGAGTGAACTGCGAGATCACCATCAGCCGCCTCGCCTTGAGACAGTAAAGCGGCAGCAGCAAGCGGATGTAGAGATTGTCCCACCACGGATAGCTCTGCGGATTGAGGTACCAGTCCGAATCCTGCAGCACGAAGGCGCACGGACGGCGGGTCGCGAATGGAATCGAGAACTTCGGGTTGAATATCAGATCGACGCCGGACCGGCGCGCCGCGGCCGGAACGGACACCTGGTCCCACCACAGATTGCCGCGTCCCGGCAGGATCTGAGTCTCGGCATTGGGAAAGTCGCTGAACAGACCGCTGTGCTCGTGCGTTCGCATCCAGATGACATAGCGGCTGTCCGGATCGAGCAGGAGCATGTTGCGCAGCAGACTGATGCAATAGAGCCCGAGGCCGTGCCCCGGATCGAGCACCCGGCCCATGACTCCGATGGTGCGCCTGCTCACTGTATGACGGCCGGCTTCACCGCGGTCACGGAAAGCTTGTAAGCCAGCGGTCGCGCCAGTCGCTCCGGAATCGAGTTGTACACCGGCTGAAAGAGCCCGCGGTACAGCATCGCTTTCAGCCCACGCCGCGCCACCGGCAGCGCGCGGTAGTGGTCGTGCACCGCCTCGATCACCTGATAATCCTTGAACAGGTCGAGAATCTCGCGATCGGTGTGGAAGTCGGTGACGGGAGGATCCTGCTCCTTGAACTCGATATTCTCCCTGCCGAGGCGTGATACGACGTACATCCACGAGCCGCGGCGGTAGAAGTGGCAGATGATCGCCCGCCCGCCCGGCTTGAGGACGCGCCAGATCTCCTGCAGCGCAAGCCGGGTATTGCCGGTGTGATGCAGCACCCCATTTGCCCAGACCGCATCGAAGCTGTTATCGGGAAAAGACAGGGCAAGGCTGTTCGCGACGCGCACGTCATCCGCGACCAGGCTCTCGAGCTCGAAATGACGACGCGTCAGCTCGACGGCCTGCGGAGTGAGGTCGGTGGCGGTCACCCGCACGCCGCGCTTCAAGAACTCCAGGCTGTCGTAGCCGAGTCCGCAGCCGATCTCGAGCAGCTTGCGGCCGCCGAGCAGCGCCGCCTCCCGCTCGATGCGCTGCATGATCCACGGGAACTTGAACGGATTCATCCAGGGCCGGATGTGATCGTAGAACTCCCGTGTCCCGGGAGTGATCGAGGGATCGCAGACGTATTGCAGTCCCAGGGTATGGGCGTTCCAGTAGTCCCGCACCGCCCCAACCGTAGGTTCTTGGTCCGCTGAGTTCATCCGCGTTGCTCTTCGGGCTCGTGACGGCCTTGACGCCCGTGCCTGTTCGAGTGTGCGATCTAGCAAAGCCCATGCCTGGGCCGGGTGGGGTCCTGATTCGGGCTTGACCGGCGCCTGACCAGCGCGCGGGCGTGACTTCAGTGGTTCACTACGGCCATGCAGAAGCCGTCGTAGCCCTTCGCGCCGACCGTCTGGATGGACGTCGCTTCGACGCGCGGCTCCGCCGCAATGTCGTCGTAAAGTCGACGCACGGCCCGCACCGCCGAATCGCTGGACCTCGAATCGATCACCTCGCCCTCGCGGACGACGTTGTCGAACACCATGACGCTTCCAGGCCGCGACAGCTTGAGACAGCCGCGGAAGTAGTCCGGATAACCTTCCTTGTCGGCATCGATGAAGAAGAAGTCGAACTGCCCGGAGAGGGACGGCAACAGCTCGAGCCCCGGCCCGACCCGGACCTCCGCCACCTGCGCCAGGCCGGCGCGCGCGAGGTTGCTGCGCGCCACCTCGGCGTGCTTGGGGCTGTATTCCAGGCTGATGAGCTGGCCGCCCGGCGGCAGCGCTCGCGCCAGCCAGATGGTGCTGTAGCCGCCCAACGTGCCGATCTCCAGGATGCGCTTCGCGCCCATGGCGCCCGCCATAAGATTGAGCAGCTTGCCCTGCGGGGCGCTCACGGCGATCTCCGGCAAGCCGCCGGCCCGGCTCGCCGCGAGGGCGGCATTCAGCGCTTCATCCGGCCGCACGATGCGGTCGTTCAAGTACTCGTCGACGGCGGTCCAGGTGTTTTCGCTCATCCG
>Ga0335073_10012232_pt1 | contig 12052 bp, 11 predicted proteins | sample Lox_Sample_22_FD_207093 | JGI IMG/M metagenome (GOLD analysis project Ga0335073, IMG submission 207093) | Soil microbial communities from Loxahatchee National Wildlife Refuge, Florida, United States - Lox_Sample_2.2 | ecosystem: Environmental > Terrestrial > Soil > Wetlands | place: USA... | reverse complement strand
TTCCACTCCCGTCGCAAACGATACCTTGACGATCTACAAGCGCAGTTGTAGATTATCGAGGCATGGGCAAACCAAGCGATCTCGTCCAAGGCACTCTCGACCTCCTCATCCTGAAAACGCTTCTGCCCGAAGCCATGCACGGGTGGGCCATCGCCAAGCGCATCCAACAGATCTCGGGCGAGGTGCTGCAGGTGCAGCAGGGCTCGCTCTACCCCGCACTTCACAGGCTCGAGCAGCAGGGCTGGATCAAAGCGAAATGGCAGGAAAGCGAAACGAGGCGGCAGGCCAAGTTTTACGCGCTCACCGCGGCAGGCCGCAAGCAGCTTGAGAGCGAGACGGCAAACTGGAATCGCCTCTCCGCAGCCATCAACCTGATTGTGGGAGAAGCGTAGCACTTGCAGTGCGGCAGAAACCCTGCCGCATTTTTGGCGAGGAGGAAGAGATGCCACGGTTTTGGGAGCGATGCAGGATGTCATTCCGGGGCTTGTTTCGGCGCCGCGTGGACGATACGCGCCTTGAAGACGAGCTTGGTTTTCATCTCGACAGGCAGATCGCCGAGAACATCGCTGCCGGCATGAATCCCGCGGAAGCAAAATACGCTGCTTTGCGTACTTTTGGAAATCCGGCGCTGGTGCGCGAGCAAACCCGCGCCACCTGGGGATGGAGCAAGCTTGAGTCGCTCGCACAGGATGTCCGCTACACCGCGCGAGCACTATTGCGCCAAACCGGCTTCTCGGCAACGATCGTAGGAACGATGGCACTGGGCATCGGCGCGGCCGCGGCCATGTTTACTGTGGTCGATCATGTGCTTTTGCGGCCGGTGTCTTACAAAGATCCAAGCCGCCTGGTCGTGATGCAAGAGGGGGATCCCGGAGGAAGGCAGGTGTGGGATCTCTCCTGGCTCGATGTGAGCGAGTGGCGGCACTCTGCGCGGTCGTTTGCCCAGATCGCGATGTTGCGGCACATGTCAGGCCGCTCGTATCTCGAGGGGCAAAATGCCGCTCTCGAAGTGACCGGGATGTCGGTCAGCGCGAACCTGTTCCCTGTGTTAGGCGTCGAGCCCCAGCTGGGACGCGGGTTCGTTCCTGAGGAGCCTAGCTTCGCGCAAGGGAAAAACGCCGGGTCCATTGTTCTGAGTTATCCCGCATGGCAAGAGGGATTCGGCGGCGATAAGGGAATCATAGGCAAGACGCTGAAAATCAATACCACCACGTACACGGTCGTCGGCGTGATGCCTGTGGGATTTGAGTATCCCATCGGAGGCAAGCATGCGCCCGAAGTCTGGACAGCGGTTTCGCTGGCGGAGAGCGATCGGAAGCGCGACTACACCGGGATGGATTTTACGGTGATCGCCCGGCTTGCAAAAGGAGCTACCGTACAGAGCGCGCAGAACGAGATGTCCATCCTGCAAAAGCGGGTCGCGGCAGACTACACGGACGCCGATCTGCGCAAAGAGCACAGCACGGTGAAGGTTCAACCTCTCGTCAATACGCTGGTGACCGCCGATGTGCGCCGGGCCCTCATCGCTCTGCTCGGTGCATCAGGCGTGCTGTGGCTCATCGCCAGCCTCAACGTGACTAATCTTCTGCTGGCGCGGAACATGGCACGGCAGCGCGAGACGGCGATGCGCGTGGCTCTCGGGGCGAGCCGCCTGCGCGTGGTGCAGCAGATGCTGGTCGAGGGGTTCGCATTGAACGGCACAGCCGCTCTGCTCGGCATCGGCCTGGCGGTCGCATCGGTCAGCATTCTGGCGCGCGAGTTGAGCCGCACCTTGCCGGTGCCTATCCCTGCGCGGCCCGACGGTTGGATTCTTCTTGCCCTGCTCGGGATGACGCTATTGTCGACGCTCGTTTCTACGGCATGGCCGGCGTGGCTCGCGGCGCGCGCGCCTGTCGAGCCGGCGTTGAAGCAAGGCGGCCTGCAGGCCGGAACCACGCGGCGCCAGCATCGCGTGCGCGGTGTGCTGGTTGCGGCCGAGATCGCCATGTCGCTCTGCTTGCTGGTGGTCTGCGGTCTCCTGTTGCGCACGATCTATACTCTGCGCCACGTGCCGCTCGGCTTTCGCACCGACCACATTCTGGTGGCCAATCTCAGCATTCCCGCTTTCCACTACGACAACCAGAACATTGTTACCGCGCTCTATGATCCGCTGCTCGAGCGCGTACAGCACCTGCACGGCGTGCAGAACGCCGGCCTGATGAGCGAGGTCCCCCTCGGAAACACATTTCGGGTGCAACTGGGGCTGCGTAAGAACGACAGCTCGATGATCACGGGCATGCTGAAGCCGGTGAGCCCCGAGGTGCAGCAGATTTTCGGGTTCAAGATGGCTGCGGGCAGGTTCTTCGACAAGACCGATACGCCGACCTCGCAGCAGGCGGCGATCGTGAATCGCGCCTTCGCGAAGATCTACGCGCCGAACGCGCAGGATCCTGATTCGATCGTTGGAACCAAGTTCTGGAGCTTCAAGAAAAACGTCGAGACGCGCATCATCGGCATTCTCGACGATCAGCGGCAAGCGCAAGTGAGCAAGGATTCGCAGCCGGAGGTGGAGATCTGTCTCTGCCAGATCACGCCCGACAGCGGCATCTACAATCCGTCGACCGTCGGCATGGACCTGGCCGTGCGCACAGACCGCCCAACCGCCGAGATGATTCCCGAACTGCGCGACGTGCTGCGCCAGGCAAGTCCCGAGCTGGGCACGGCGACTATCACCACCATGGACCAGATCGTAGAGGACTCCTACGGAAGCCAGCGGCTGGCTGCGCATCTGCTTGAGATCTTCGGTGGTTCGGCGCTGGTGCTGTGCATGGCGGGACTCTATGGGCTGCTCGCCTATCTCGTCTCACAGCGGACGCGCGAGCTGGGCGTGCGCATCGCCCTCGGAGCGCGGCGCGGCAACCTGGTGTGGATGGTGCTGCGCCAGGCAGGCGTGATGCTCGTGGCCGGCATTGCCTTGGGAACGGGGCTGGCTTTCGCTGCGGGGAAACTGGTCGACCGCTTCCTCTACGGCGTAAGCGCGCACGACGCCTGGACGCTGGCCGCGGCGCCGGCACTCTTGTTGGCGGTCGGCTTGCTTGCCGCCTACCTGCCCGCCCGCCGCGCGGCAAGCGTCGATCCCATGGAAGCCCTGCGCGCCGAGTGAAGAGGAAGGGCCCGGGCTTCAGCCAACCAAAAAGGCGCGAAGCCGAAGCCTCGCGCCCTTTTGATTTGTGACTGCGGCAGATCAGGAGAACTACTGCGTAACCGGTTGAGCCGGCGCCCTTGGTGCTTTCAGGTGAGGCGCATTTGCTGTTGGAGTGCCCGGCGGGGTGGGCGGAGCCGGCGGGAATCCCGAGCCCTTCTTGATGCGCAGATCGCCGACATCGGCGTTCAGCGTAATTTTGTTCTGGCCCGAACCGATGCGGCCGCTGATCGACTTGCTTTCGTCGCCGTTGATGTTCAGGTCGTAATCCGAAACGATGTCGCCGTTATGTGTGTGGCCGTCGACCGTGGCCGACTCGTCGGGAGGCAGCGTTACTTCTACGTCTCCCTTGCCGCTGCGCGCTTCAATGCTGTAAGGGCCGGCAGGCTCGATCGAGATTTGTCCGCGGCTGTCATCCACAAACGTGTCGCCGTAGATCTGGCTCAGGTCCACATCCTTCTCCCGCGTGGTGACGCGCACTTCGCCCTTGGCTTCGGTCACGCGCAGATCGTCGGAATTCAGCGTCATGTCGCCCGGCAGCGTGGCCAGCTGCACCTCGGTCACCGAGGTGTGCAGGTGCGTGGGTCCGGAGATGTTTTCCAGATGCACATCGCCGAAGATCTCGCCGTTGAGGGTCACTTTGCCCTTCACTTCAGAGAAGGTCACGTCGTTGCAGTTGCCGTCGGCAGTCAAGTCGCCGTCGACCTGGTGGGCCGAAAAATCGCCGCGATCGTTGGAGAAATGCACCTGCACCGAGCCCTGGATCGTGCTCAGGTGCACATCGCCGTGGCTCGAGGTGATGGTTGCGCCGTTGCCCAGGCCCGCCGCCGTCACGTCGCCGTGCCCGGAATTCACCGTCACCTGTGCGGACTTGGGAACCGTGACGGCCAGATTGATGCGGCCGCTGTTGTTGCTCTGCGTCTTCACGAGCACCGTATTGCCGCTGACCGTCAGGTGCGCCTGTTCGGCGTCGAAGATCTTCTTGGCGTCGCTGTCGGTCTCGGCAAAGGCCACCTCATGCGCCTGCACCTGCACGCTGTTGGTGTCGCCGCCGGTCACGCTCACATCGCCGCGGGGATTCTCAATTTGAATCACCCCGTTGGCCGGAATCTGGACGTTCAGAACCTGCTGGTCCTGGTCGTGCTCGGGCTGCCCGAAGAAGTTGAAGAAGTTGCTGTCGTCGTGGTCGCCCCACTCGGCGCGCATCGGGCCCCAGAAGCCGTTCCAACCCGAAGCGGCAAGTCCGATCAGCGCCAGCAGAATCAGCACCCCCACAAATCCGCCGCTGCGATGAACCGGCGTATTGCGGCGCATGTCGAGCGCCCATTCGCCCAGCAATGCGATGCCGGCGGCGATCAGCAGCAGCGGCCACCAGCGGCCATACCAGCTCCAGAAGGTCGATCCGGCAATGCTGCCGGTGTAAATCAGAAGCCCTACGACGCCGATGGCGATCAGGATAATGGGGCCGACAATCGACGGCACCCGCGGGATATACCCGCCGCCGTAGCTGGCTTTCCAGGCATGGCGCTGCGCTCTCCACGCGTCGCGCTGCGCGCGCCAGGCTGCCCTTTGCTGTTCGCGATAGACGCGCCATTGTGTGCGCGGATCATAAGGCGGCGCACCGCCCGGAGGCGTGAATGGAGGCTGGCTGCTCATGACTGTCCTCCCTCCGAATTCCTGCCGAAATCCTGGGGCTGCGCCGGGACAATCGACGTCCCGGTTTGTGTTTGCGTTGGCGGAGGCGCCGGTCCGCCCATCCCTGCGCCGTAGGGATACGGCGACCCCGGATACATCGGTTCATCGCCGGCCATGGCCAGCGCGGCCCTCTGCGCAAGCTTCAAAACCCCGATCAGGATGAGCAGCAGCGGAACGAAGATACTCCAGCTCACCAGGTCGGCCTGGTGCAGCAGCGCCACGACGCCGAGGAGAAGCAACACCGAGGGTCCCGTCAGCCGACGAAGCAAGATATAGCGGTTCATTGTGTGCCCCCCTTCGAATTGGGATCTCCCTGGGAACCGGGAAAAGGTCCTCGTCCCTGGGGTGTGTCACTCACACGGCGAACGATGAGCCACGCGCCAATGGCGATAAAGATCAGCGGCCACATGTAATGCACCACGCGCTCCGCCATGAATCCCATCTGGTTCAAGAGAAGAATCAATCCGAAGCCGATCAGGATCAGCGCGCCAATGGGCTCCTTGCGCCGCCAGCCGAGGGGCGGCACCGGGGGAACCGGGGGCGGCGGCGGGGGCATGCCCGGATCGGTGTATCCCGAAACCGGTGTATAGGGGGTCGCCTGATATCCACTCGCGGCCGGCGGAGCATACGAGCCCGCATACGGCGCCTGATAACCGCCCGGTGTGCCCGGCGCGGGCCCAACTCCAGGGTTCGGCATGCCTGTGGGGGGCGGCGGATACGTCGGACGCCCGCCGAGGTTCAGCCAGTTGCCCACTTCGTTCAATCCCAGCGGATCGGGCAGGGGCAGTCCATCGCGCCGCGCCACCGCGGTGTGGTAGGCCTCAAACGACTGGTACAGGACCCACGCGCCGATGAAGATGCCGAAGATGCCGTAGTGGTCGGTGATGCTGATCAGAACCGCGAAGATGACGACATGAATGAGGCCCTTGAAGAATTGGCCGTTATACATGGCGCCGACACCGGGGATCAGCCCCAGCACCCCCGCGGCGATGGGATTGGGGGCGCCGACGGGCGGCGCCACAAACGGCTGCTGCAGGTTTTGCCATGCCAGCGTGCAAGGTTCGCACAGAACCTGGCCTCCGGTCGCATTGCGCGTGCAGGTCGCGCACATGGCCTTGCCGCAGTTCTGGCAAAAGGCGGTTGCAGCGACTCCAGGATGATTTACGCAGTCCATACTGTGCTCCTTTCCCGTATTGCTATTGCGGAGACGGGGCCCTGGGCGCTCGAGAGTTGACGCTCAGGTGAGAAGCCGCCGGAATGCGCGACCGTGGTCCCCAGCACAAGCTCATTGCTGGGGCAATGCAGTGGTTGGCCGTTCAGCGTGAGGGAAGTCTCCAAATAGTCGAGGGAATCGTTCGCGGCCGGAACTCCGGATTGCTGCGGAGGATCGACCCGCGATCCACCATCCTTCTGGGGAGCCTTCTTTGATTCCCCGGGAGTCACCGGCTGGCTGTTGTTCTGTTGCTGGTTGCTGGTGGTCTGGGAGTTGCGGCGCAGTTCGCGCATCCGCGACTGCACTTCATATACCAGGCGAAGGTGATCGTAGTAGCGAATAATCGGAGTCGAGGCCATGGTGATCCGCCGCTCCATGAACGACCGGATCGCCGTCGGACGAAGAGTTGACAAACGCAGATCGGTGAGCCGGACGCCGGTCAAATTCAGCGTCAATGCAATCGAAAAGAATGCCATCGCCGCTGTCATCATCAGCCGCGGCTCCGCGAAGCGGCGCACCCGGCCCATCAAACCAGGACGCTGCCACGGCTGGGGCATCGGCACTGCGCCGCCCCCATTGGTGACCAAGCCATAGCCGGCAACCTGTCCCGGACCCGTCGAGGCCAGGATCTTATCCAGCAGGCCCGCCGGGACCTCGGGTTCCGGGGAGAGAAACTCCAGCCATTCCCGGCCGCGCCGCGCTTCCTCGAACAGGGCCGTGCAGGCCGCGCAGGTCGCCATGTGGCCGCTGAAGGTCGCCTCATCCTCGGGCCGGAGCAGCCCATCCAGCGCATCCGCCAGGAGGGTTTCCCAGTGGCCGCAGGCCGGGGAATTCGGAATGTGCGTGCTGCCCGCCATGGTTACATCACCTCTCGTTTACTACGTTCCAGGAGCCGTGCCAGTTCCGCGCGCCCCCGGCTGATCCGGGACTTTACGGTACCTTCGGGTATGCCTAGCACCTGGGCGATCTCTTTGTAGTCCAAATCCTGCAAATCTCTGAGAATGACGGCTTCCCGCAGCTCCGCGCTGACACGGGCCAGCGCATCCTGGACCATCTTGGCCAGCTCTTTCTGCGCAGCCTTCTCGTGGGGCGACGGGCCTACAGCCGTCAGCCGGTCCACCGGCCGCAGCTCATCGCTCTCGTCCCAGCCTTCATCGAGTGAGCTGGTGGCCCGTTGGTTGCGCGTGCGACGGAAATTATCCACCAGCAGGTTGCGGGTCATGGTCGTGATCCACACCTGCAGGCTGCCGCGAGCCATGTCAAAGCTGGAAAGATTGGAATAGATCTTTAAGAAGACATCCTGGGTCAAATCTTCAGCGTCCGCAGCATTCCCGGTAAAACGGTAGCACAGCCCATACACACGTGTGTGGTGCGTACGGACCAGCTCGGCCCATGCGCCGGAATCCCCGTCCATGCAGCGGCGGACAATTTGGGACCAGTCGATCTCCAGCGGTCTAGCCTCCGTGCGCGCCGCGCGAGCCCCGATCGCTCCAACGCCGGCAGCAGCGGAATTTCCGGTAAACCGTCCGCTCGAACGCGGGCCGTCTGCCTGGCTGGGCTGGAGACTGCGCCTTGGAGGTTTCGGCGGGGCTGCCAGCCCCAGCATGCTCCAGCTTAATGTACCCACGCTCGCCATGGTGGGCTATACGCATGATTTTGTTGTGCGGTTCCATCATGGGCACGTTTGGGGCCAATTGCGATTTCTGGCGTTCCTGAGCCCGCAGGATGAGTCTCTGCGCGCGCAGTTCTGGAACGATGCGAAGATGCACACAAATCGGTGCCGCGCTCCGATAGGAGGCGGTAACTTTTCGGGGTTGCGGTCATCCCATGGTGGGGTGGGTATGGAGGTCGAACGATGGGAAAGTTCATTGCAGCCGGTATCTGCGTCCTGGCGCTGCTCGCGGTGATCTTTGTGGCGGCACGCAACGTGAAGGCTGCCGGCGGAGGGCCGATTCCGGCGGCGACGAACGACGACCCGCTCGCTTCACATCCCGGCAAAGAGACTGCGGTCTTCGCCGGCGGCTGCTTCTGGGGCACGCAATCCGTCTTCGAGCGCGTGAAAGGCGTGATTGATACGACCGTGGGCTACTCCGGCGGCGCCAAAGAGACTGCAACCTACGACCAGGTCACGACCGAGACCACGGGCCACGCCGAATCGGTGCGGATCGACTATGACCCTTCGAAAATCACCTACGGCCAGCTGCTGCGCATCTTCTTCTCCGTCGCCCACGACCCCACCCAGCTCAACCGCCAGGGCCCGGACGTGGGCCCGTCGTACCGGTCGGTGATCTTCTACGCCAACGACGATCAGAAGCGAGTGACGGACGCGTACATCGCGCAGCTCAACGCCGCGCATGTCTTCGCCCGCCCGATTGTCACCCAGGTCGTGCCGTTGAAAGGCTTCTACGACGCCGAGCACTATCACCAGCACTACGCTGATCTCAATCCGGACAATCCCTACATCCTGGTCTGCGACCGCCCCAAGATCGCGGCGCTCCGGCAGCAGTTTCCGGAGCTGTTCCAGGAATACAAGGCAAAATAAAGCGGCCCTCGCGTGGAGGGCCGTTCCCGATCGCGGCGACTTCAGTAGCGTTCCAGAAACTCCGGATCCACCGGGTTCTCAAACAGCGACGCATCGCGCGTGACAATCGTCAGCCCGGAGGGCGTGACGAAATAGCGGCGCTTGTCTTCCACCGGGTCGTAGCCGATGACGGTGCCTTCGGGAATGTGTACGTCGCGATCAATAATGGCGCGGCGGATGCGGCAATGGCGCCCGATATTGACGTGCGAAAAGATGATGCTCGCGTCCACGTCGGAGTAGGAGTTCACGCGCACATCCTGCGACAGCACGCAGTTCGACACCGAGGCGCCCGAAATAATCACACCGGCGGTAATGATTGAATTGATCGCCATGCCCGTGCGCCCAGGCTCTCCGAAGACGAACTTTGCCGGCGGATATTGCCGCACGCGCGTGCGGATTGGCCAGCTCTTGTCGTAGAGGTTGAAGGTTGGCGATACCGAGCAGAGGTCCATGTTGGCTTCGTAGTAAGCGTCGAGAGTTCCCACGTCGCGCCAATAAAGCGCCTGCTGCTTGTTCTCATCCACAAAGCTATAGGCCATCATCCGTTTCTTGCCCAGCAGGTTGGGCAAGATGTTGTGGCCGAAATCGTGCTTTGACGTCGGGTCCTCGGCATCGGCAATCAGCGCCTTCAGCAGGCACTCTGTTTCGAAGATGTAGATCCCCATCGAGGCATCCACCGCGTTGGGGTTAAACGGCGACCGCACGCTGGTCGAAGCCGGCTTCTCCTGAAAGCCGATGACTTCGCCGTTCTGCGCCACCTCCACCACACCGAACTGCTTGGTCTCGTCGGGCGAGATCGGAAGCGTCGCGATGGTTACGTTGGCCTTCTGCTCCTCGTGGTACTCCAGCATGCGGCTGTAGTTCATCTTGTAGATGTGGTCGCCGCCGAGAACAATGACGTGCTTGGGCTGTTCGCTGCCGATCGAATAAATGTTCTGATAGACCGCGTCCGCGGTCCCCATGTACCAATTGCCGCCGGTCCGCTGCATGGGCGAAAGAAGCTCAAAAAACTCTCCCAGTTCCTGCGCCACGATGCCGGTCCAGCCTTCGCGGATATGCCGGTTCAGCGACAACGCCTTGTACTGGGTGAGGACGTAAACCCGCCGAAGTCCGGAATTGATGCAGTTGGAGAGCGTGATGTCGATGATGCGGTAGTGGCCGCCGAACGGAACCGCCGGCTTGGCGCGATCCCGCGTGAGCGGAAAGAGTCTTTCCCCGGCCCCTCCTGCAAGCAAAACACCCAGCGTATCCCTCATGTCTGTCGTGCTCCTGGTTTCTGCGGCATCAATAACCCGGCAAGCGCGAACCCCCAAGCTTCGCGCGGGATCGCGTGAACCGTTGGATGCGCCTCACCGAACGGTGGAGAATACCACACGCACGTTTCCAGCGCAGCCTATCCAATTTAGACCGTTGCGCTTTCGCCGCGGAAGATAGAGGGCGAAGAAAAAGACGCCGAGGATGATCGAAGGTCACCGGATCGGATCGCGAGCCCAGCCTGGACCGCCCCGGAGGCAGCCCAGAGAAGGCAATTGGAGATGAAGCTCAGCAGGCCACTCCAACGAACCTGCGCTCAGCGAACCTTCTTAAAGCGGTATTCCGCGCCGACCGAGATCGCGAAATTGACGTCGGTCGACGTTGCCCGGTTTCCGTAGTTGATGCTGTAGCGCGTGATCACGGCATCAGGGGTGACCCGGAAGGTCCAGTGCTCCGAGCGGTTGAGGTCGAAGTGTCCGCCAACGATCGCGCCCAGGGCCAGCTGGTTGGGATAAAAATCCACGTCCGCAGGTGAATGGCCGCGCAGATCCTGGTCAAAATTCGCGTACGCACCGCCCACCATGGCATGCGCAATCAGGGCGCCGTGCTTGTTATGGGGCCCAAGAAACTCCGGTCCGGCCACAAAAAGATATTGGGCCACGAACGGTCCCTGGATGCTGAAGGGGTTGGGCGCGGCGCCGCTGGTTCCCAGGTAGGCTCGTCCCGAGCCTTCCGCTCCCCAGTGCTTGCTGAGCCAGTAGGAGCCGGAGAGATCGAGTCCGCCAAGGTTCGACCCCTGGATCAGCGTCGGTCCCGCCTTCATGTGGTCGTAGGCGATGCCCAGCGACAGGTCGTAGCGATTGTTGTAGTGAACGTTCGCCAGCGGGTCGACCACCACATATTGCGGAGTCGGACTCGCAGTCTGTGACTCTGTCGAGACGTTCGTCTGCGACGACGAACTCTGGTCCTGTGCCTGGCTGCGGACGGAGGGAACGAGAGCAAGTGCTGCAAGCGCAGCAAGAGCAACAGAGAAACGTACTAGAAAATGCATCGTTACCCAGCTTACAAGACGATACTTGCGGCGGACAATGCGCGGACCTCGCGTGGCGAGGCTCAGAATCTTGCGGCAGATTGTGGTGAGACCTGAAGTCGTGGCCAAGGGGTTCCTTGCTATCAGACGATTGACGACGGCTGCCGTTTGCATGCAACCGTCAACAACGTCAGATCAACGGTCCGACTGGGTGTCGGATTGGGCCGCGGAAGAGTCACAACGCTCGCCCCACTGTGCGTAGGTTAGATAGCGGACGGTCTTGAGGGTTTCGAGGAACTCCCGGGCGCCCGACTCAAAGCCGGAGATCGGTTCCAGCGGGGGCGCGGCATGCGTTCTCCAGTTCAGCGGTAGATGCTCGAAGATCATGGCCGCGCGCGGCAGATGGTAGTCGCTGGAGACAATCTCCGCTGACCGCCAGCCATGCGCCTGCAGAATCTCCTCCGAGTAGCAGGCGTTGTGGATCGTGTCCATGGCCTGCGAATCCAGCCACAGAGCGGAAGCAGGAATCCCCTGGGCCTCGGCGGCGCGGGCCATCACTCGCGCTTCCACAAACCCTTTATGTGTCGGTCCCCCGGTCAGGACCAGCCGCGGAGCCACGCCGCGCTCGTACTCGCGCACCCCTTCGGTGACACGAGCCAGCAGCTCGGGTGTGGGGTTGCCGTCGGAATCCACTCTCGATCCGAGGACGATGATCGCGTCAAATCGCCCGAGGTTGACATTCGATGTCGGGGCGAACTCCCTGGCCAGGGCTGCCCAGGCAAAGAGGACGATGCCCACCGCGCAGGCGACCAGCGCCGATCGCGCGCGCCAGCCCATCTTCCGTCGAGCCGGAATCGCGAAGGACCGGCGGTGAGGGACGCGGCGGACAGGCCTCTGCTTGCGCAAGGGCCGGGGTGGGGGGATTCCAGGCACGAGCGGGCTCTCCAGCATCCACTTTAACCCGCTGGCAAGGCGAAGCTGCTGCCGAAAACGCTGCGATCTTGCCCCCCGGTACTTAGTCGAGCGTTGCCGGCTTTCCCCAAGCAGAGAAAACGATTTCGCTCAATGACTTACGCGACCGTGGCGCGGTTTCCTGGG
>Ga0335073_10012231_pt1 | contig 12052 bp, 8 predicted proteins | sample Lox_Sample_22_FD_207093 | JGI IMG/M metagenome (GOLD analysis project Ga0335073, IMG submission 207093) | Soil microbial communities from Loxahatchee National Wildlife Refuge, Florida, United States - Lox_Sample_2.2 | ecosystem: Environmental > Terrestrial > Soil > Wetlands | place: USA: Florida... | reverse complement strand
CTCTCCGCTGCGCAAAACTTAGTGGTCGTTTTCAAGACTTCTGGGAGCGCAGATCAGTACGCAGGGCCGCATGACCCATCATTTTCTTGGCGTGCACCCGTTTTGTGGGTGGTGGACACGCGCCAAAGCCAAAATGAATTGACCTGTTCTAGGTGCCAGAGTTTCCCCGGGGATGGCAAAGCGGCGCGCTAGGACAGGTCGCTCTGCAAAGAGAGTCTGTGGAAGAAGAGTTTCTCGAGTTTGCCTTCGCCCAGAACTCTTCGGAGTTCCCCGTAACCAACGAAGGGGATGAGCATGACGAAGACGAGCAACGCCAGAGTCAGAATTCCCTGCCAGGTGCCACCGCCCATGTCCGCGTTACTTTGTTGAAAGGACTGGTGGCGATAGAAACCGATCACAGAATCTTCAAGCATCTTGAAGCAGGCGAGCACCACGGTAAAGAACGCGGACTTCAAGAGAGTGGGGTAGATGAGAGGCGCATCTTTTATCCTTCCGAAGAAATCCAGCTTTCTGGCGAGGAGCATGACCTTTGCCAGTGCCAGTGCATTAATGAGCGCCAAACCATGGTAAGTAAAATCGATGTGATGCTCGGCAAGTACGATCGATTTGTGTAAGACGAGAAGTCCGAAGACGGCCCAGAGGTAAAGGGTAATGATCAGGCCTTCCTTAACCTCGCCGAAGACTTTCTGCTTCAGCCCTAGATGCGTTGTGCTCATGCTTCTTCCCCCAGGCAAGCATAGCTCAGGATGGGAAGCATGCTGGCGAAGTGCTGAGGAATGTGGCGCACCTACGGCGCTCCGGATGGTTTGCGCGAAGTACCCAGCCCTTGCGGGCTGGGCTAGATTTGTGGCGCGCTGCCGGCGCTCGGTCGCGTTGCCGGAAATAGCACAAGTACAAAGAGAACCAACGGCCCGCTTCAGCCCGTCGCAGGGCAAAAAGCGGGGCCTGCCAAGTGGAACCGATCGCGAACGCCTAATCTATTCGGCGTGGAGGTGGCGGGTGCGGCTGACGGAGGAGCCGTCGTTGCGCTTGAGTTCGCGGAAGACGATGGTGGAAAGGACGGTCATGGCGCCGAGGACGTAGAAGGCTTTGTGGATGCCGTGAATGAAGATGGAGGGATTGGAACGATTGGTATTGGGGAGAAAGAAGGCGGTGACGAGCGAGGCGGAAGCCACACCGAAGCTGATGGCCATTTGCTGCATAGTGCTGGCGATGGAGCTGGCGGCGCTGGCGTCTTCGTCGGAGATGTCGGCGTAAACGAGAGTATTCATGCTGGTGTATTGCAGGGAAGTGAAGAAGCCGTAGCAGAACATGATGAGGACGATGAGCCAAACGTGGGTGTGCAGGCCGATGATGGAGAAGAGCGCGATGAATGCGCCGATGATAATGGTGTTGGAAACGAGCACGGCGCGGTAGCCAAAACGCGCGAGGATTTTGGGCATGGTCATCTTGAGGGACATAGAGGCGATGGCTTGGGGCATCATGAGCAAGCCGGATTGGATGGGAGAGAAGCCCATGCCGACCTGGTAGAGCAGCGGAAACAAGAAGGGAATGCCGCCGATGCCGAGGCGGGTGACAAAACTACCGACGACCGAGGCGCGAAAAGTGCGGATGCGGAATAGCGCAAGACGCAACAGAGGATATTGGGTTTGCGCGGCGTGAAAGCCGTAGCCGGCGAGCAACGCCAGAGAAAGCAAAAACAAGCTGACCACTTCGATGGTGGAAAGCGTATGCTCGCCGAAAACTTCCAAGATGTAGGAGAGCAGTGCGACGCCGGAGCCAAACAGAATCAGCCCAACGGTATCGAGAGGATCGACGCGTTCTTCCCGATAATCGGGCAAGTGACGGTAAACCATGTACAAGCCGAGCAGGCCGATGGGAATGTTGACGAAGAAAATGACGCGCCAGTGGAAATAGCCGACGATTAAGCCACCAGCGATGGGTCCGAGCATCGGACCGATCAAAGCGGGGATGGCGACGAAACTCATGGCGCGCACAAGATCGGATTTGGGGAAGCTGCGGACCAGCGTGAGGCGGCCAACCGGTACCATCATCGCGCCACCACAGCCTTGGAGTATGCGAAAAGCGACGAGCAGGTGAATGTTGTTGGAGATGCCGCAAAGAAACGAGCCGAGGCTGAAAATGCCGATGGCGGAGCCGAAGACGCGACGGGTGCCGAATTTGTCTGCCATCCAGCCGCTGATGGGGATGAAAACGGCGAGGCTGAGGGTGTAACTGGCGAGCACGGATTTCATGCTGAGAGGAGCGACATGGAGAGCGGCGGCGACAGTGGGGACGGCGGTGTTGAGAATGGTGGTGTCGAGGGACTCCATGAAGAAGGCGACGGCGATCAACCAGGGAAGAAGAGCCAGGGTGGTTTGGGAGAGAGCAGGAACAGCGTGGTGGGTTGCGCTGTTTGGTGGGTTTATGTTGGAGCCGTTGGCGTGCATGGGAGAAAAAGAATTTTAGCGGCTGAAGCCGCAATTGATGCTACACGAGTTGGGGCGGGGCTTGGGAATCGCTGAAGAAGCACAGGCAAGAGTGCCCGTGCCACACAGAGTCATAAAAAAGCAGGTTCCTCGGGCAAACACCGCCGTCGGAATGACAGTTTGTTTTAATTTCGATTTGATCAAAATAAACTCGACAATCAGTTGCGACACAGACTCCAAGGCCGGCCCTGACGAGGTACAGTGTGCCGGATTTGGGAGGAATCAAAAATCGAAGCGATACCCGATGATGGACTTGGCGATCAGGTGGTCGGTGGAGCGGGTAAGCCCTACGCCAACGCCGAAATTGATTTCCCATTTAGGAGAGAGGTTGAGGTCGATGGTGGGGAAGATCTGTTGTTGCTGCTCAGGTATCGGATAAAGACTGGGCACTGGGCCAAGCGTGCCGTAATATTCAACGCCGCCGGTGATTTTTGGGGTGAAATCGTAACTGATTTTGGCGTCGGGCGAGAAGATGAAACCTTGATTGGCGGTGGGTCCGTGGAACGATTTGTCGAAGGCGGGATTGAAAGCGAAATACCAGCGGCCTAATTGCTTGTCAATGATGGGGCGCAACTCGTAGGTCCAAGTGTCGGCAGAAAACTGGCTGCGCTGGTAGCCAAATTCCTGCGAGAGACTCAAGCCGACGGGCCAATTCCATTTTTTGGGAACGCTGACGCGGGGACGGATGTGGTTGCCGACATATTGCCAGCCTTCGCCGGGCTGAGCGGAAGTGAAGGTATAGAAGCCGGTTTCGAACCAGTCGGTGAAGCCGTGGGTGATCTCGAGGGTTTCGTGGAATTGGTGATTGGTGGGGTACATGCCGTCGACGGACTGTTTGAAACCTTGGAAAGTGAAGTTGGAGTGGAATTCGAACATGGTGTGGCCGGGATCGACGAGTTCGGAGCCGTAGACCTGGATTTCATAATTGTCCTGGGAGTGGGCGAGCGGGGCACGGAGGAGGCAGGTGAGGAGCAGAAGAGAACTGAGGATGAGGAAGGACGGGAGATGTTTCGGCACGGTTCTATTGTGCTACGGGAGGGACGGAGTTACGGCGCGAATTCAGAGATTGCGCGAGCCATAGCGGCAAAGACGAAGGGTTCACCGCAGAGGCCGCTGAGGTCCGCAGAGGAAAGGGAGGAGTGGGAAGAAGAGGCGCGGCGCTTTGACTAAGGTGTTTGCTGGGCATTCATAATCGCGAAAGCAGGTTCCTCGCTTCGCTCGGAATGACATATTTTCTTGAGACGTGTTATGCAGGAAACGGCGCTTCGACGGTCAGGCGTGGGGGTGAGACTTGTCGTAGATGCCCATCAACTGGCGGATGTCCGCGTGGGTATATTTCTGCGTGGTGGAGAGGGATTGGTGCCCGAGCAACTCTTGAATCGCACGGAGGTCGGCGCCATCGGCGAGCAAGTGAGTGGCGAAAGCGTGGCGGAGGGAGTGCGGGTGCAAATCCCAATTGATGTTCACCAGGCGCACATATTTTTTGACGATGCGACCAACACTGCGCTGGGTGAGGCGACGGCCAGCATAATTCAGGAAGACGGCCTGGGGATCGGTGCCGGCGGCTCTGCCGTGATTTTCGCGGAGGAGTCGGTCACGTTCAGGCCAGTAGAGATTCAGGGCTTCAGAGGCTTTAGCGCCGTAGGGAACGATGCGCTCTTTGCGGCCTTTGCCGATGACACGAACGACGCAGTCCTTGAGGTCGATATCAACGAGGTTGAGGCCGGTTAATTCGCTGACACGAAGGCCGGCGGCGTAGAGCAATTCGAGGATAGCGCGATCGCGGCGCAGCAACAGGCTGTCTTCGAGCTTGACGATGCCCTGGCTGGCGGCGTCGGACGCGGTCGTTTTTCTATTTGTGCTAGCGCCCGAAGGGCGTTGGGCATTTGCCAACCGGTCGAGGAAGCCGCTCATTTCTTCGGCGGTGAGCACAGCGGGGACACGCTTAGGGAGTTTGGGAGTAGAAACGAGACGCGCGGGATTGTCTTTCAGCAGGCCTTCGCGAACGCAGTATTTGAAGAAAGAGCGAAGCGCGGCCAATTTGCGGGCGATGGAGCTTTTCTCGAGGCCGAGTTCGTGGAGATGACCGATGTACTCGCGAATGGACTGGTGGTCGATCTGGGAGATTGAAGGGGTTTCCGTGCCGGGAGGAGTGAGGAAGGCGCGAAACTGGGCGAGGTCGTTGCCGTAGTTGGAAAGGGTGTGCGGCGAGGCGTTGCGCACCGAGCGGAGATATTCGAGGAACTTGTCGATGGTGGGTTGCATGGCGCCTCGCTGCATATTATAGCGGCGTTTGATGACGAAATGCGGCGGGGGGAATTGGGAATTTCTCTCGGAGCGATCGAGATTCTTGGTCGTGGAGTAGCGCGAAGGACCCCACTTGCAGAATCGGCAAGGGAGGCACCCGCCAGTGGCTTACATCGAAGAGAGATTCCTTGCTGCGAAGACTCCGCTCGGAATGACAAAGAGCTAGCCAGTGTCAGGACTTGGCGCCTACCGGGGCTTCCTCTGCGGGGGCGGTGGCTGGTTTTTCTTCGGGAGCGAGTTTTTCCCAACCGCAGCCTTCTTTAATGCAGGCGTAGACGGTGCCGATTTTGGTTTTCTTCTCCACGACGAAGGGCGCACCGCACTTCGGACAAGGTTGCGCGATGGGCCTGAACGGCGTGGTGAAATCGCAATCGGGATAGCGCGAACAACCGTAGAAAACGCGGAAGCGGCCACGGCCACCTTTGCCCATGCTGCCACGCTTGACGAATTCGCCTTCGTTACACTTGGGACATTTAATGCCCATGGTGATCGGGCGAGTGTATTTGCACTTGGGATAGCCGGAGCAGCCGATAAATTCGCCGAAACGGCCATGCTTCTTGACCAGGCCGTTGCCGTCGAGGGGGCACTTTTCGTCGAGAGGCTCGTCGGGCTGATGAGCGATGCGCGTGCCGGCGACAAGGCGGCGGGTGGTTTTGCAGTCGGGATAACCGGTGCAAGCGAGGAAAGCCCCAAAACGGCCGCGCTTGAGGGCCATTTCCTTGCCGCAATTTTCGCAGTATTCGACCTTGTTCTCGGCGTCTTGGGGAATTTCCTCGGAAATGTCCTGGATGAAGTCGCATTCGGGATAGCGCGAGCAGCCAAGGAAGAAACCGTGGCGACTGATGCGCTCGAGCAATTCGCCTTCGCCGCACTTTTCGCACTTTTTGCCGGTGGGAATGCCGGCTTTGTAGGAAATCATCTCATCGTCGGCTTTTTCCAGGTCGATGATGAACTTCTCCCAGAATTCCTTGACAGATTCGCGCCAAGGCAGCTTGCCTTCCTCGATTTCGTCGAGCTCTTCTTCGAGGCGGGCGGTGAATTTGACGTCGAAGACATCTTCGAAGCTCTTGATGAGCAGAACACAGACGCGTTCACCGAGCATAGTGGGTGTAAAGCGACCCTGATCTTTCCTGACGTATTCGCGTTCGACGATGGTCGAGATGATGGAAGCGTACGTGGAAGGGCGGCCGATGCCGTCTTCTTCGAGTTCCTTCACGAGTGTGGCTTCGGTATAGCGCGGCGGCGGTTCGGTGAAATGCTGGTCCGGGCGAATTGAATCGAGTTTGAGGACTTGGCCCTCAGTGACCCGCGGGAGAGCTTTGCCTTCGCCCTCATCGTCCTTCTCGTCGTCTTCGCGATCGGAGGAGACGGTGGGGATCTGGTAGACCTTCAGGTAGCCGTCGAATTTCAAGATGGAACCACTGGCGCGGAAAGAGTAGTCGCCGGCGGAAATGTCGATGGAGGTTTGGTCGTAGACCGCTGGCAACATTTGGGAAGCGACGAAACGCTGCCAGATGAGTTGGTAGAGCTTGAAGATATTGTCTTCGAGATACTTGCGCACATCTTCGGGAGCGCGCGAAACGTCGGTGGGGCGAATGGCTTCGTGAGCGCCCTGCGCGTCTTTTTTGGATTTATAAAAATTGGGTTTCTCGGGCAGGTAATCGCTGCCAAAGCGGGCGGGAATTAATTCGCGAACTTGCGCGAGCGCGTCATTAGAAACCTGCACGGAATCGGTACGCATGTAGGTGATCAGCGCGACCGAGCCTTCCTCGCCGAGTTCCACACCTTCATACAGCCGCTGGGCGAGCGCCATGGTGCGTTTCGCGGTGTAGCGAAGGCGGTTGTAAGCAGCCTGCTGCAACTTGGAAGTAGTGAAGGGAGGAGGAGGATTGCGGCGCTTTTCCTTGAGTTGGACGCTTTCGACCTGCCACTTGGCTTTACTGACCGCGGCGACAACTTCGTCGGCAGCGGCTTGGTTGTTAATCTCGATGTCTTCGCCCTTCTTCTTGGTAAGCCTGGCTTCGAAGAGAGGCGGCTCGCCAGAATCGAGCATGGCGTGGATGGTCCAGTATTCCTGTGGAACGAAGGCGCGAATTTCCTGCTCGCGTTCGACGATGAGGCGAAGAGCGACGGTTTGCACGCGCCCGGCGCTTAAGCCACGGCGGACCTTGTCCCAAAGAAGGGGAGAAACCTTGTAACCGACGATGCGGTCGAGGACGCGGCGGGCTTGCTGGGCGTCGACGAGTTGCGCATCGACCTCGCGCGGTTTTTCAAACGCGGCACGAATGGCCTTGGGAGTAATTTCGTTGAAGGTGACGCGGAAAATTTTCTTAGGATCGATGGGCTCGATCTGGATCTGGTCCTTATCGGACTTTTTGGGCTTGGCCTTGGAGTTTTTCTTCGTCGCCGGCTCGGCGGCCTTATCGCCCTCGGAGGCATCTTTCTTGCCGTTGTTGTTCTTGCCGTTGGCGCCGTTCTCGTCTTCGTCAGGGATCAGGAACTTGGTTGGTTTGGAAAGCACCATTTGGAGGTGGGCGGAGATAGCCTCACCTTCGCGGTCCGGGTCACCTGCGAGATAAACGGTTTCGGCGGTACTGGCGGCTTTGCGAAGATCGTTGATGACCTTGCCCTTACCGGGGATGACCTGGAGAGTGGGTTCGAAAATCTTGGGATCGTCGAGAGAAATGGGCTTCAGTGGCGGTTTAGGCGCAGCGGCCTTCTTACCGCGCTTGGATTTCTTTTTCTTTTTCTTCTGATTAATCTCGTCGGCGTCGATGGGCATGCGGATGCCGATGGTTTTCGTCGGCAAATCCAACACGTGGCCGATAGAGGCCTTCACGGTATAGTTCTTGCCGAGATATTTATTGATCGTCTTGGCCTTCGCAGGCGACTCGACGATGACTAATGAGCGTGCCATGAGTTCCTTTGTACCTTAGTTGCTTCCGCTGGAAGGGCCGGTAGAGCGGAGTGTGTCCTTCTCGCTACCTTATATTAGTAGTCCGTCAGGCGGCTAACGTCCCACTTCAGATGCGTACAAGCGACCTTCCGATGCATCGGGCGAATGCGAACGGTGAGCGGATTGCCCTATCTACAACAAAACTTTGGTGAACAGCTTCCCCGGCAATTGCCGAATGATGCCTTTCATCTCTAAGTCAAAAAGGGTAGCGAGAACTTCGGAGGAATTCAATCCCGTGGTTTCGACGAGGTCGTCAATGTGACAGGGTTCCTCGGTGCTAAGTAGCTCGTAAATCGTTTTTTCTGTGGGAGTTAAGCTGTCGGCGGCGAGTAGATTACGCTGCTCGGATTCGACCGCCTCGGCTTGGACCAAAGCGGTGCGAACCGGTGTGGGCAGCTCCTCGATGACGTCCTCGGCGCTGGTCACAAGCTTGGCTCCTTGTTTAATGAGCTGGTTGGGGGCAAAGCTCATTTCCTGAGTGACATTGCCGGGAACGCCGAAAACTTCACGGCCAAATTCCATGGCCAGCCGGGCAGTGATGAGCGAACCGCTGTACTGCTTGCCTTCGACGATGACAACGCCCAGGGGCATGCCAGCAATAATACGGTTGCGCACGGGAAAATTTTCTGGAGCCGGATGGGAGCCGGTGGGCAGTTCGCTGATGATTGCGCCCTTTTCGAGCACCTTTTCGAAGAGCTTCTTATTCTCTTTGGGATAGCACACGTCCACGCCGGTTCCCAATACGCCGATAGCCCTGCCGCCGACGGAAGTGGCGCCGGTGTGCGCAAGAGCGTCGACACCGCGAGCGAGCCCACTGACAATGACCAAGCCGTGCTTGGCCAAGTCGCGGCCCATGCGCTCGGCCATTTACGTGCCGTACACGGTGGGCCTGCGAGTGCCGACGACGCTGAGGCTAGGAGCATTTAAGATGCTGGCGTCTCCACGAACGTAGAGGAGAGCGGAGGATCGTAGATTTGCAGGAGGGACTGCGGATATACGGGTTCGGTGCAGTTGATGACGCGACAGCCGATGCGGCGAATGGCGTCGAGCTCTTTTTCGGCGCGCCAGAAGGTCTGTTTTTTGAAGATAGCTTGGGCGGCAGGAGCGGGCAGGTTGCATCCTTCGAGTGCGGTGAGACTGGCGCGGAAGACGCCTTCGGGAGTGCCAAATTCGTGTAAGAGACGCGCGGTGAGACGCGCGGCGATGCCGGGCGTCAGGGTAAGCGCCAGCCAAGAGAGGGAGGCATCTGGCTCCATACGGAGTTGAGCCTACGAGTAGAGTAATGGAGTTGTCAAGTACATGTGTAGGAATAGGATGGATTGTCCAGGGATTTGAGAGGGAAACGGCCCGCCTGAGAAGGAGACCGGAAAAGCGGAACACAGACTAAAGTCTGTGCTACAGGGCAGAAAGAGAAAGCCTCCGGAACCGTGTGGTCCCGGAGGCGTGGGTTGAAGTTTGGGTGTACGAGCTAGTTGCCGCCGTTCCAGTTTTCGTGACACTGACTGAAATCAAAGAAGTCAAACAGGTCACCGATCGCGGGGCTGTTTTGCGGGACGTAGGGATTTTCGTGGGATGCGACTGGGTTGGGGAAATTATCCCGGCTCCGGTGAGATACCGGCGGGAGGTTCCAGTTGCGCTCGATGAACTTGAGGATCGAAACGTGATCCGCATATTCATGGGAGATCTCACCCTGGGATTTCAGGTAAGGAGCCACGACCAAGAAGATGATGCGCGTGCCGTCGCCGAAAAAGTCCAGCGGCTGCACATAACCGGAGTCGTAATAGCCTCCGCCTTCATCTTCGGTAATGAAAATCGCGGTGTCTTTGGCATAAGGAGAAGCCTGGACCTGGTCGACGATTTTCTTGACGAAACCCTCGAAAACATCGAGCTTCGAGGAAGCGGGATGGCCATCGACATAACCACTGGGCTTGACGATCGAAACGGCCGGGAGATTCCCCGCGGCGATGTCCGTGTAAAGATTCGCGGAGTCCTGAATATGGGCGTTGCGGATAGCCGGATTGGCCATGATGGAGGTGTCGTATTGGAAGGGGTTGCAGATGTTGCAATACTCGTCGGCGTAAGGTCCGTTGGCGCCCCAATTGAGCTGGTACTTGTCTTCAGGGATGTTGAGCTTGGTATTGCCGGCATAGTTATTCCACTGGTCTCCGTAGTACTTCCAGGAGATGTGGTGAGCGAGCATGGTGTCGCCAATGCTCGGGGTAGAAGACGGCGGGATGGTGAAAGGCGTATTCGAGGGGTTCTGATCGAGATAAGCATTTTCGCCCTGACCGAAATAGCCAGGGTTGTAATTGTTCAGCAGGTAGTAGTGTCCAGGCTCGCAGCGGGGGTCAATGTGGAGTGACTTGAGGTATGCCACGACCGGACCCACACCGGGCTGCTTGAGATCGGAGCAATCGCTGTAAGAACCACCGCCGGAAACGGGAGACTCGGTATACGGGGGAGGATAGCCAGAGTTGTAGGTGTTGCCGTAGCCATCTTGCACCCACCAGTTGTTGGTGCCGGCCTGAGGATTGGGATTTTCAATTTCATTGACGATGCCGGCGTTGGGGTTCGGTGCACCTTGGTATGGTTCGGTGAAGACCTCTTGATTTTCGGGCGGAACGGCAGGATGACCGTTGCCATCGCTGAACCAGATGGCGTCGGCGTGGCCGAACATGATGTGATTAGCGCCAGTGCCCCCATCGACGGACTGATGGAAGTTATCGCTCATGGCGAACTTATCGGCGAGGCCCTTGAAGTAGGGTGCGTCGCCCTGCTGGACGTTGTAGAAGCCAAGGGCAGTAGAGCCTTCACCTGTGGTGACTTGTCCCGGGGTGTTAGGAAGGTAGTTATAGCTGAAACAGGTTATGGTGTCGCCCGGGGAGCAGAGAGGGGGTTGCGCCACTCCGTTGTTGCCGGCTCCAATGGTGACTTCGACCCAGGAGAACAGTTTGGCATCGCAACCAGAGGGATTATCCCAAGTAGCGTGTTCCAGGCTGCAATTCTCCTGCTGCCACATTTGGTAGAAGCGGTGTACCGGGCTTGCCGCATAGGTGGCGGAGGGAGCTCCGGGACTCAACTGGAAAGGTCCCGCGGGAAGGTCAGTAACGCTCTTGATCCGAGTGTCAGGAGTCTTGGAGGTTACCCCAGTGCCGCCGCTGGCGAGGCTGGCATAATTGCCGTACGGTTCACCAGGCACGAGCGAGGAAGTCGGCAGACCGTTTTCTGTTACTGCCGCGCACTGCTCCGGAGTCAGGTTTGGTAGCGATGGGCAGGCAGGGGTAGTGCTAGTTGGGGTGAAATAGCCCTGGGCACCCTTGGGACCACCGGCCAACGGCGAAGGCAAGACATTGCCTGGGTACTCTTCCTTGATAGGGCTGAGCAGGAAACCATCCTGCGCGGTATTGGTAGCGGAAAGTTGCTGAGCCTTTTTGAAATTGGGGCCAGGCGTGCCGTCGGCGTTGATGATCTGCTGCGACAGTAGGTTGTGAACGGTTTGACCGTTCTTGGGGACATAAGTGGCAAACACGTGGTCGAAACTGCGGTTTTCACCGATAATCACGATGACGTGCTTGATCGGCGAAGTAGTTTTCCCCGAGTTGTCGTTTTCGTGAGCATCGACTACCGGCATCCCGAGGGAGAACTGGAAGAGCGCAACGCCCGTCAAAGCGATGCGCAGACCATCCAGACCTCGATCTGCTAACTTCTTGAGCTTCATTCAAGAACCTCCCCTTTTAGTTGAGCGTGACAGCTGGGCGAGAGAGGATAACCAGCGTTCTTTGCTATTCAATGGCTTGAATGTTAATGAAGTGAGAAAACCGAGTGGGGCGGTGGAAATCGCTTTAAGGTTCGCCAAGACGTTCAGTAGTGAGAGATTTTGAACCGTCCGCTGTGAAGGAAGCTACCAACTGCGACGGGTGCGCGAAATGGAATTGTTGGGGGCTGGATTCGGGCTGCTCTTGGTTTGATCAGGGACTGGATCTGGGGGAACGACGCGGACGGTGCCCATCATGCCGCCATCTTCATGCTCGAGCAGGTGGCAGTGATAGACAAAGGTGCCGAGGGTGTTGGGATCGCGGAAATCCATGCGCAGGCGCACGCTGGGATATTGCAGGGCGCGGCCGTTGTAGTAGGGAACATTGACCGTGTCGCGAAGAAAAGGCTCATTGACGGGAAGACCGTTGTAATCAAGCAATTGGAAATGGATTTGATGGATATGGAAGGCGTGGAGTTCGGTGCTGCGGTTCTCGATGATCCAGTCTTCGACGTCGCCCTGTTTCACAACGATGTTGGGAACGCC
>Ga0335073_10012230_pt1 | contig 12052 bp, 12 predicted proteins | sample Lox_Sample_22_FD_207093 | JGI IMG/M metagenome (GOLD analysis project Ga0335073, IMG submission 207093) | Soil microbial communities from Loxahatchee National Wildlife Refuge, Florida, United States - Lox_Sample_2.2 | ecosystem: Environmental > Terrestrial > Soil > Wetlands | place: USA... | reverse complement strand
CGCTGACCGAGGTCATCGACACGGACCGCCACTACTTCACGGTGCAGATCGGCTCAGACCGTGGGGCGGCCTTGCTCGACGACGTCCCTCACCGTGCGGCCGGCGACCATGAACGCGTTGCCGCAGACGCCATCCACGTCCGCACCGCCACGCAGATGGGCCGCGAGCTCGACACTACCGGGCTCAAGGAGCTGCTGTATCGCAACTTTGAGCACCCGCGTTGGGATGAGGTGGCGGACCGTTGCCTGACCTGCGGCAACTGCACGATGGTGTGCCCGACCTGCTTCTGCACCACGGTGGAGGACGTGACCGATCTGGCCGGCGAGCGCGTCGAGCGCCACCAGCGCTGGGACTCCTGCTTCAACGTCGACTACTCCTACGTCCACGGAGGCGCCGCGCGCCCATCGCCGCGGTCGCGCTACCGGCAGTGGATGACGCACAAGCTGGCGACGTGGTGGGACCAGTTCGACAGCTCCGGCTGCGTCGGCTGCGGGCGCTGCATCACCTGGTGTCCCGTTGGCATCGACATCACCGAGGAGGTCGCGGCGATCCGGGCGGGCGAGGAGCGACCGGGTGCAGCGGATTGAAGAGCTGATCTCCGTCGCGCCGGTGTTCGAGGGCCTCGCCCCGGAGCATCTTGCGCTGATCGCGGGTTGCGGCCGCAACGAGCACATGCCCGCCGGCACAATGCTCCTGCGCGAGGGCCAGCCGGCAGAACGCTTCTTTCTGATCCGGCGAGGTTCGGTCGCGGTCGAGGTGCACGCGCCGGGACGAGGCACGCTCGTGATCGAGACCCTGCACGCCGGCGACCCCGTCGGCTTGTCGTGGTTGTTCGCGCCCTATCGCTGGCAGTTCGACACGCGCGCCGTCGAGCCTTGCGAGCTCGTCGTGTTCGACGGCGCATGCCTGCGCCGCAAGTGCGACGAGGATCACGAGCTCGGCTACCAGCTCATGAGCCGGTTCGTGGCCAACGTGATCTCGCGCTTCCAGGCCACACGCTTTCAGCTGCTCGACGTCTACGGCCATGCCTGAGGCGCGACCGGAGCTCATGGTCTCCGACCCCGGGCCGATGGTGCCCGAGCCGTTCGAGCTCATGAGCAGCCGCCAGGACACCGACGACACATGGACGCTCGAGCTCGAGGCGTGTTCCCGGCGGCCCTTCGCGTTCGCTCCGGGTCAGTTCACGATGCTCTCGGCGGCCGGCTCCGGCGAGGTCCCCGTCTCGATCAGCGGCGATCCCGACGAGCCGGAGCGACTGGTGCACACGGTGCGCGCGGTCGGGCTGGCCACCGAGGCCATCTGCGCCGCCGAACCCGGCCGGCGCCTGGCCGTCCGCGGGCCCTTCGGCGAGCCCTGGCCCGTCGAGCGGGCCGAAGGCGCCGATGTCGTGATCGCCGCCGGCGGTATCGGGCTGGCTCCGCTCAGACCGGCGATCCTGCGGCTGCTGGCGCGCCGCGAGCGCTATCGGCGGCTGGTGCTGCTCTACGGCGCGCGCAGCCCAGACCAGCTGCTGTACCGCGATGAGCTCGACATCTGGCAGAGCCGCGGCGTCGAGGTCTGGGTCACGGTCGATAGCGCCGGCCCCGACTGGCTCGGACACGTCGGGGTCGTCACCCGGCTGGTTCGGCGGGCCCGGCTCGACGGGGCGGCCTCCGTGGCGATGTCGTGCGGACCCGAGGTGATGATGCGCTTCACCGTGGCTGCGCTGCGCGAAGCCGGGATTGGCGAGGACCGGATCTTCGCCTCGATGGAACGCAACATGCAGTGCGCCATCGGACACTGCGGCCACTGCCAGCTCGGTCCCACGCTGGTTTGCCGCGACGGCCCGGTGTACCGCTGGCGTGAGATCGCACCCTGGCTGATGATCCGAGAGCTGTAGTGGACGACAGGATCAAGAAGACGCTGGCGGTATGGAAGTTCGCCTCGTGCGACGGGTGCCAGCTCAGCGTGCTCGACCTCGAGGACGAGTTGCTCGCGCTCGCCGAGCAACTCGAGATCGCCTACTTCATCGAAGCCTCGAGCACGGCGGTCGCGGGTCCGTACGACGTCTCGCTGGTCGAGGGCTCGATCACCACGTTGCACGATGTCGAGCGCATCCGCGCAATCCGGGCGAGCTCGCGCACGCTGATCACGATCGGAGCGTGCGCGACCGCGGGCGGGATCCAGGCGCTGCGGAACTTCGCCGATGTCGAGGAGTTCACTCGCGTCGTGTACGCCTCGCCGGACTACATCTCGACGCTCGCGACCTCCACCCCGATCAGCACCCACGTAATGGTCGACTTCGAGCTGAACGGATGCCCGATCAATAAGCATCAGCTACTCGAGGTCATAAGCGCCCATCTGAACCGTCGCCGGCCACGGGTGCGCGCGCACAGCGTGTGCGTCGAGTGCAAGCGGCGGGGCACGGTGTGCGTGATGGTCGCCCGTGGCACCGCCTGCCTCGGGCCGGTCACGCACGCCGGCTGCGGAGCGATTTGCCCGGCGTACAACCGCGGTTGCTATGGCTGCTACGGCCCGAAGGAGACCCCTAACACCGCGTCGCTGGATGCCTGGTCCGGACTCGAGCAGCGTGATCTGGTGCGCGTGTATCGCACCTTCAATGCCGGCGCCGATGCGTTCAAGCAGGCGAGCGAGGGCCATGAGCGGACCTAGCCGCACGCGGATCATCCGGACCGACTACCTCGCGCGAGTCGAGGGCGAGGGCGCGATGTACGTCAAGCTCGACGCCGGCGGGGTGAGCGAGGTCAAGCTGCGTCTGTACGAGCCGCCCCGATTCTTCGAGGCCTTCCTGCGCGGCCGCTCGTTCACCGAGGTCCCGGACATCACCGCGCGGATCTGCGGCATCTGTCCGATCGCCTACCAGATGAGCTCGGCGCGGGCGGTGGAGAATGCGTGCGGGGTGAGGATCGACGACGGCCCGATCCGGGATCTGCGCCGGTTGGTCTACTGCGGCGAGTGGATCGAGAGCCACAGCCTTCACGTCTACATGCTCCATGCGCCCGACTTCCTCGGCTACTCGAGCGCGATCGAGATGGCCCGCGACCACCGCGAGATCGTCGAGCAGGGCCTGGAGATGAAGAAGGCCGGGAACGCGCTCGTGGCGCAGATCGGTGGCCGCGAGGTGCACCCGATCAACGTGCGCGTCGGCGGCTTCTACCGCGCGCCCACCCGAGCCGAGCTCCGCGCACTGATCGATCCGCTCGAGCGCGCCCGCGAGATTGCGCTGGCAACCGTGCGGTGGACCTCGACACTTCCGTTTCCTGATGTGGAGCTCGAGCCCGAGCACGTCGCGCTCGCCGACCCGGATCGCTATCCGATCGACCGCGGCCGGATCGTCTCCGACCGCGGGCTCGACATCGAACCCGGGGAGTTCGACGAGCACTTCGTCGAGGAGCACGTCGAGCATTCGACCGCGCTTCATGCCCGGCTGCGCGAGCGCGGCTCATATCTCACCGGTCCGCTCGCCCGTTACAGCCTCGGGTCGGGCGTGCTCTGCCCGCTGGCCCGAGAGGCGGCGGCCGCGGCCGGGCTCGGAGCCACCTGTCGCAATCCGTTTCAGAGCATCGTCGTCCGTGCCGTCGAGCTCGTCCACGCCGCCGACGAGGCGCTGGCCCTGATCGATGCCTACGAGCAACCCGACGCTTCGGCGGTGGAGGTGCAGCCTCGCCGGGCGGTCGGTCACGGCGCCACCGAGGCACCGCGCGGGATGCTCTATCACCGCTACGAGATCGACGACGACGGCACGATCCTCGACGCCCGCATCGTCCCCCCCACCTCCCAGAACCAGCGCGCGATCGAGGAGGACCTGCGCGCGGTAGTGGAGCGCAGCCTCGAGCTCTCGGATGAGGAACTGACGCTGCGCTGCGAGCAGGCGATCCGTAACCACGATCCGTGCATCTCCTGTTCGACCCACTTCCTCGACCTCACGGTCGATCGTGACAGAGCGCGGACGGGACCGAACCCTCAGTAGTTTTCCACCGCACGCAGAGCGGCCAGTCCGGATGGCTCGGCTCGGTGCGATTGCGAGAGTGGAGTCGTGTTGATCCCACGCCCCAGGAGCGCCGCATGATCACGACAGCCCAGACCACCACACAGGCGCGGAGCAACCCCCGCGGCTCGGGCGGTCGGGAGATCCTGCGAATCGCCGCCGGTGTCGACGGCTTTCCCGAGGGCCGAGATGCGGCCGCGCTCGGACATCTGCTCGCGCAGGCCACGGGCGCCGACCTGATGCTTGTCGCGGTCCACTCGGCCGCATTGCTCCCGGTTGGACCCGAGCTCAGCTACAGGAGCCTGCGCGGCGAGGCAGAGCGGATTCTGCACGAGGTCCGCGAGTCGGACGCACCCGATTCGCGCACGGCGACCGCGAGCGACATCTCGGTGCCGCGCGCGCTGCTGCGCGTCGTCCGGCGTCACCATTGTGACCTGCTCGTCGTCGGTTCCGCCCGCGAGGGAGCGGAAGGGCGGATCCAGATCGGCGACCGAACGCGTCAGCTGCTCGGACAGTTCAAGTGCGCGCTCGCCGTCGCGCCCCGGGGGTTGCACGCCAATCCTCCGCGGCTGCGCCGGATCGGGGTCGGCTACGACGGCGGCGCCGAGGCAGGAGCCGCGCTCGCCGTCGCCGCCTCGATCGCCGGTGGCGCGGGTGCCGAAGTCCACGTGCAGGCCGTCGTCGACGACCGCCCGCCGCCGTTCTCCTGGTCGGGTCTGGCCGGGATCCTCCGCGCCGAATGGGATGAGCTCATCGAGGAGGAGATGGCCCAGATGCGTGACCAAGCCGCGGCGGCGGCACGGCCGCTCGTCGCGCCCGTCGACATCGCCGTGTCACGGGGCCGTCCCTCGGACGTGTTGATGGAACTGTCCGAGTCGGTCGACCTGCTGGTGATCGGATCGCGCCGCTGGGGCCCCACCCATCGCCTGCTGCTCGGCAGCACCGGTGAGGCGCTCATGCACGGTTCCGCATGTGGCCTTCTCGCCGTTCCCCGCCCGACCGTCACGAGCTGACCGTCGACTCCACCAGCGGCACCTCGCGGCCGCTGCGCTCGACCCACGAGCCGACGGCGAAGCAGATCCGCCACGTGCACGACACCCCGTAGAGGTTGCCCTGGTTCGGATCGGGGGCCGTATCGAGCGACCAGCCGCGTCCCTCCAGCTCCTCGACGAGCGCGTCCGAGCCGACGGCGGCGCAGTCGGCCTTCGATGTGCACGACACGCCGTAGACCATTCCGGGTGGTTGCGCGGGCATCGGCCCGACCGACCACCGGCCCGAGCTCCAGCGCTGGAGCACCGGCCAGGTGACCATGCTGGGAATCACCACTCCACCGCCCGCGATGCATGCCGTCGCGGCCGCGCACGAGATCGCGGTCAGCTCGGTGTCGCCAGACGCGATCCCGCGGCTCCGGTCGAGCCACCACTTGCGTCCGTTCCAGTGCTCCACGATCTCGCCCTCGGCGTACAGACCAACGGCGGTGCAGGCGGCGGCCGACGCGCATGAGACGCCGGTGAGCTCGCTGTACGACACACGTGGGGTGCGCTGAAATGTCCAGCGAGCGCCATCCCATCGCTCGACCAACGCGAACCACACACCGGCCCGGCTTTCGACGCCGCCCACCGCGGTGCACGCACTTGCCGCGCCGCATGAGACACCGCTCAGAAGGCTCAGCTCGGATCCCGCGGGCCTCGGGATCGGCGCCGACCTCCAGCGCGAACCGTCCCAACGCGTCGCCAGGGCCGCGGATGCCCCGCGCGCGTCCACCGAGTAACCAACCGCCAGACAGTCAGACGCGGAAGTGCACGACACACCGGTGAGGAAGCTCTGTATCGAACGGGACGGTTTCGGCACCGGCTGAATCGTCCACTGGGCGCCGTCCCATCGCTCGGCCAGCATCATCCCCGGCTCGGCGTCAGGCCCTCCGACCGCGATGCAGGCGACGGCTGAGGTGCACGAGACGGCGGCCAGCACGGTGTCGCCCGCTCCGGGCCGCGCCGGAGCCCGCTGGATCGACCAGATCGACGCGCCGGCGGGCTCGCTGACCGCGAGCGACAGCACGAGCGCGAGCGAGACTGCCGCGAACCGGAGGATGGTCGTCAGCCGAACCACCTGGATGGGCCGTGGCCCGCGCCCGCGGGCACAGCGGCGTCGGCGGGAAGCGCCATCCTGCGTGCCAGCTCGATACCCCATGCCCGCGCCCGTTCGAGCTCCCCCGGCTCGAGCGGCCCCTCGGTTTCCTCGACGAGGAAGCTCTCGGTGGCGATCACGTGGATGCCGCGCCGGCGCAGGCGCCGGGCGATCCCCCGGGCGGCCACGCCAGTCACCCAGGGGGACTGGTCGAGGCGCGTGTCGAAGCTCGCTGCGTGGCGCGCAGCGTCCGGGGACAGGTCGCGGAGCCATCCGCGAAGACCGGGCTCCTCAACGGCGCCCGGCTCCACATGGGTCCCGTCCTCCTCGTGGGCGGTCGCGGCCGCCACCCGGCGGCTGCGGGCCGTGGCGAGCCCGTGCATGTGAGTCGGGCCGCCCACGATCAATAGGTCGGCGGTCTCCAGCAGATGCTGGGCTGCTTCGTGCACCGGAAGCACGGCGGTGGCCCCCACCCCCTCAGCGATGGCTTCGGCGATGGCGCGCGTGTTCCCGAAAACCGATTCGTACACGACGATCGCTTCCATGGTTCGCTCCTCGATCACGTGTGTGACTGCTGGTCGCAGCGTGGCGGATGCGGCACCGGCCGGCATCGGTGTGTTTGCGCCGTTGCTATCGGTGAAAGTACGGATGCGGCACGATCAACAGCGGGACCGACGCCGGGCGTGTGAGCCGCCCCGACGCACTCCGGTGCAGGAGACGGCCGATCCGGCCGGGGTCGCGCCTGCCGATCACGAGCAGGTCAATCGGTCGCGCGCTCGCCCGCGGGTGACGTGCGGATCGGCGCGGCGACATCGCCGGCAGCTCGCGCACATCGGCCCCGCGACGTGCCGCCAGCGTCCTTGCCACTGCCAGCGCCCGTTCGCTCTCGGGGGACCCGTCGTAGGCGACGCCGATCTCGTGGAGCATGGCGGGTTGCCTCGAGTACCGAGGCGGGGCCACCGCGACCGGGCAGGTCGCGTGCTCGAGCACGCTTCGGCTGTCATCGCCGACGGCGATTCGACCGACCGGGCCCCGGCTGCAGGCGCCGACCACGATCAGGTCCGCACGATGTTTCAGCGCCAGCTCGTCCAGGCCCTCGCCCACCGAGGTCGCGGCGGTCGACACCAACCGAGAGTCTGAGCGCGAGAGGCAGGCATGTCCCAGACGCTCCAGGGTGCGCTCGCGCGCGGCGCTGTGATCGATCTGGGCAGCGAAAAGCGGCGCCCTGGGATCGATGAAGAATACGTGGGCCGGCACGAGGGCGCCCCCGCACGCGAGCAGCTGCCGTCCGAGCGCGAGCGCGTCGCCACCCCCCTCGCGTCCGTCCACGCCCACGATCACACTGCAGAATGGTTCGGCCGGCATCATCGTCGCAGCACCGGCGCGTCGGGCGCTCACGCTGTCACGGCACTCGTCGCTGAGCGCGCGGAGTGCCCCGTCGTCATGTAATCGACCACCATGCTCGGGTCGAAGTCCGACAGCGGGCCACTGGCCACCAACCGGCCGAGGTGGAGGATCGCGATCCGATCGGCGACGGCAAACACGTCGTTCAGGTTGTGCGAGATCAGGATCACGGTCACGCCCTCACCCTTCAGTGACCTGACCAAGTCGAGCACCATCCGGGTCTGGGCGACGCCGAGAGCCGCGGTCGGCTCGTCCATGATCACGAGCTTCGCCTGGGCCATCACCGCCCGCGCGACCGCTACCGACTGCCGCTGCCCGCCGGACAGAGAGCCGACGGGTTGCCGGATCGAACGAAGACTGGTGACCGACAGGTCCGAAAGCGTCCCGCGGCTGCTCACTTCCATCTTCGCCTCGTCGAGCAGACCATGCAGACGCGGCTCGTGGCCGAGGTACATGTTCTGGACGACGTCGAGGTTGTCGCAGAGCGCGAGGTCCTGGTAGATCGTCGTGATCCCAAGGTCCTCCGCCTCCTTAGGGGTCCGCATCCGGACGGGCTGCCCTTCCCACAGGATCTGCCCCTCGTCCGGTTCCCACAGCCCCGCGATCGTCTTGATCAGGACGGTCTTGCCCGCCCCGTTGTCCCCGGCGAGAGCAGTCACCATGCCGGAGCGGATGTCGAGATCGATGTCGGAAAGAGCCTGAACGGGGCCAAATCGCTTGGTCACGCCTCGGAGCGCAATCAGCGTAGTGCCGTCAGCCGGGTGCTGATGGTTCGTGCTGAGTTCACCGTTCGGATATGTGGTGTGAGATATCGATGCCATACCTTGACGCTACGTCGGACGGCATCGCGGTCCATCCCGCCAACACCACACACGCAAGTCCGAAACTACCGAGGTCACACGGCCGGCAGCCGAACGTACGTGCGGACGTGTCGCGGGTGAGGTGTATCCCCGAGCGCCAACCTGCGTTGGGCGACCGGATGCGCCATCCGCGATACCCGCACCAACACATTTCGTCCAGACGAGACGCCGCGAGGGCCGGCCGCGGGGAGATGGCGGCCGGCCCAAGCCGCGGTTGAGGCGATCAGGCGGCAGTCGGGATGACCTTGACCGGCTCCTTCTTCGCCTCCTTGGGCAGCGGGATCGTCAATTCGATGACACCGTCGTGGGTCGTTGCCGTGATCCTCTTGGCATCGACGCCCTCAGGCAGCGCCATCGAACGCGAGAAGGACCCGTACCGGCGTTCACGCCGCACGTAGTTCTCATCCTTCTCCTCCTTGCTCTCCCGATGCTCACCCGAGACCGTGAGGATGTCGTCCTCGACCTCGATCTTGACCTCCTCGGGCTTGATCCCGGGCAGGTCGGCGCGCAAGACCAGATGGTCGTCCTCGCGCACGACGTCGATCGCCGGCGTCCACGCGCGCTCGTGACCGTCCAGCCACTCGTCGAACAGGCGATCGAACCGCGAGCGCAGCTCGCCGAGCTCGGAGAATGGATCCCAACGCGTCAGTGTTCCAGGCATGACTCACCTCCTTTCTGGTCTGTCAGGAACCTCCGACGCTAATCCCTGGCCTCTGTCGGAACATCCGGATCGATCCTCGAAACGATCCGTAGTAACTCCGGGTGACACGAGCCAACTGCGGAAAACCCGCAGCCGCTGATCGAGGCAACTCCCGCCAAGCAAGGCGAGCTTCTCCCGATGGCGACGGTCGAGAGCGATGGAAGACTGGCACTCGACTCGAACCCCGACCTAGGAAGAAAGCGATGACCGCCGAAGTGCTGACATCTACACGCGAACTGGACTCCCGTCTGAGCGACGGCAAGCAGATTCGACTTCTGTGGTGCGAGCACGACGGCCGGCTCTGGGTTGCCGTGCTCGATCCCAGGACCGGAGAGGCGTTCCGGATCGAGGTGTGCGCGGGAGAGCGCCCCCTCGATGTGTTCCATCATCCGTATGCATACGCCGCACATCACCGCATCCAGACCTCCACGCTCCAGCCGGTCGATAGCGCAGTCTCGATGTCAGCCTCCTAGAAGTCCCTCCCCGCGATGAACCGCCGGGACCGCGCCCGCTCGATCAGGGGCGGGTCCGCGACGCCACGCGAGGACGACCGCCAGGCTCACGATCTCCCGAGCGAGCATCCGGAAGCCGGCGTCCGGGAACTGGGGCGAGCGGCAGGAGAAGCACCGGAACGGTGCTGGTGGCGAGCGTCTGTGAAACCACGCGCGCGCGGCGACCCCGAAGGCTCTGGCTCCAGGCGAGCGCGACCAGATCGACGTCAGCCTCGCCGGCGAGCGCGACGATGTCCTCGGCGGGGACACCGGTCCGGCGAACGAGGCTTACCCTGTCGTGCGGGACGGGAACGTGTCGAGCGAGAAACTCGGCCTCCCAGGCTTCTGTCGCGTAGGGCTCATGGTCGGCAAAGGCCGGGGCATTCTCCGGAGTATGGACGTGCAGAGCCACGATCTCGAGGTCGCCTGCGTGCGCCATTTCAAGCGTCTCCCTGAGGGCCTCCGAGGTGGCGTGCGTTCCGTCGAGCGGCACCAGGATCCGTCCGAACCGTGTACGCGGATGCACCGGTGCGGGTACCACGACGACCGGCTTGCGCACCCGCGTGATGACCTCAAGGGCCGTGTGGCCGGCCGGTCGAGGCCCGGTGTGCCGGCCCCGCGCCCCGAGAACGAGCGCGGCGACGCCCGCGGCCTGGCTCGCCTCGATGATCTGATCGACCGGCCGGCCGATCATCACTCTGAGCTCGACGTTCAAGGAGTCAGCCGCCTGAGCCACGATGCCGAGTCCGTCTTCGCGCACGTGCACCGCCACGGCGGTCGCGTGGAGCAGCGGGGCGAACGCCACCGCCGTGCGGAGGACGGGCTCGGCGGACGGGCTGGAGTCGAGCGCCGCGAGCACTTCGGTCATGGCGATCCCCTCCCCGGTGCTGGCTGTAGCTCTAGTTTCCGCCTCGCCCGGCCGACCGCAACCCGCTCCCCGGTCGCAGTCACGACGTCGATCGGTGGATCGGCTCCGATCTCGATTGCGGTGGGGGTGATCCGGGTGCGTACTCGGCTGCCACGGAACCGCAGTCGCAGATCGAGCGCTTCCCAGCCGGGAGCGAGCACGGGATCGATCGTCAGCGCGTCGCCCGCCGGTCGCAGACCGGCAAACCCGTCGACGATGGTGCGCCAGACGCTGCCCATCGCTGCCAGGTGCAATCCACCGGCGGTCATGTGGCCGATATCGTCGAGATCGATCCGGGCGGCCAGGCGAAGCATGTCGAGCGCCTGTCCGAGGCGACGTGCGCGCGCCATCAAGGTCGCGTGCACTCCAGGCGAGAGCGTGCTCCCGTGGGCTGTGCGCGGCTCGTAGAAGTTGAGGTTGGGCTCGAGTGAGCCGGCGGCAACCTCGTCCGGCACGAGGTAGTGGAGCATCAGGACATCGGGCTGCTTGATGACCTGCGCGTGGCGGACGCGCTCCTCTCCGAGCAGGACGTCCGCGGCCACCGGCCGTCGGTCCGCGATCTCGGAGATGAGCAGCGGCTCGAGCGCGCCAAAGCCGGCGAACTGCTCGTACACCCCGGTTCGAGGGTCATACCCGTCAACGATCGAATCTGCGAGCTCGAGCCAGCGATGCCGCTCGGTCTCATCGACCCGGCCCCCGCTGACCTGAGCCGCGGAGCGGAGGTTCCAGCGCGCCATCACGTTCGTGAATGCGTTGTCGTCGACGCGCGTGTGGTACTCGTCCGGGCCGATGACCCCGCGGATGTGACCCCGCCCGGCGCTGTCCCGATCGATGCGTGACGCCCACCAACGCGCTGTCTGGACGATCAGCTCCCTGCCCTGCACCAGCGCGAACGTTCGATCACCCGTCCAGTCGCTGTAGCACGCGGCCGCCCACGCCACGTCCGCGACGATGTGCTCCTCGAATCGGCCGGTCAGGATCTCCACCGGCCGGCCGCGCCGATCACGGACGCTCTCCGGCGTGACGTCCAGCCCGGATCGCGCCGACTCCCAGGGAAACCGAGCCCCATCGCCGTGCTGCGCGCGTGCGGCGCGCATCGCCGCCGGCAGGCGGCGGATCCGGTACTCGAGCATCGCCCGCGCCGCCGCTGGATGGGTCGCCGCCAGACAGGGCAGGACGTACACGTCGCTATCCCAGAAGACGTGCCCGCCGTACCCAGTTCCCGTCAGGCCGCGCGCGCCGACGGCGGCCTCGTCTCGATCTGCGACGTTGGCGAGCAGCTGGAACACGGCGAAGCGGATCGCGCGCTGCAGGTCCGGATCGCCGTCAATCACGATGTTCGCAGCATCCCATCGCGCCCCCCAAGCGCGACGGTGCTCGCAGAGCAGGCGATCGAAACCGCGACGATCAGCCTCGCGGGCACGCGCGACCGCTTGGCCGACATCCGCCTGCCCGGTTGAGGTTCCCTCGTAGGCGGCGACACGGTCGAGCACGGCGCCGGCGCCATCCCTGCGGACCTCCTCGCAGGCGGCCGCCACCACCGACCCCGGTTGACCCTGCGCTCGGATCCACCGG
>Ga0335073_10012228_pt1 | contig 12053 bp, 7 predicted proteins | sample Lox_Sample_22_FD_207093 | JGI IMG/M metagenome (GOLD analysis project Ga0335073, IMG submission 207093) | Soil microbial communities from Loxahatchee National Wildlife Refuge, Florida, United States - Lox_Sample_2.2 | ecosystem: Environmental > Terrestrial > Soil > Wetlands | place: USA: Florida... | reverse complement strand
GGATTCCCTACTGGGCTACGCAAGGCGGGACGGTGAAGATCAACGGGGAAGCCCTGCCGGTCTTCGCGCGACCGTCGAGTTATCTCACGGTGAAGCGGACCTGGCGTGACGGAGATCGTGTCGAAATTTCGCTTCCCATGGGGCTGCATTCAAGCCCTCTGGCGGGTGATCGAACCATGCAGGCGGCCATGTATGGCCCGCTGGTTCTGGCAGCACGGATGGGCGGTGAGGGTCTGACCCATGATATGCAGTACGACACTACCGGGAAGAACATTCACCCGGCGGGAGATCCTAAGCCCGCTCCCGCGCCAGAACTGGCCGCCAACGAAGTTACGGCGGCTATCGCACCCATGAACGGTGCGCTTACTTTCGCGACCACCGGGGCGGGTGAACGTCACGAACTTATTCCGCTTTATAAGATTTCCGGGGAGCGGTACGCCGTTTACTTCAAGACGCAGCAAAGTTGAAGCACGGCTTAAGTCGACGGATTTCAGGCCGAATCGCGTTTGTGCCCAGAGGTGGTCTGCCTGGCGGAAGTCTTCCCGCCGCGGCCCTTGGTGCTTGCGGTGCGAACCACCCGCGCCTGGTGTCGGCCGTGACGATGCTTCGACGGCGGATGCAGCACGGCATTTACACGCCGCTCAGCGCCGGTGGGATTATCGAGGTAATCCGGATCGAACATGGCGATCACGGTGGAGGCCCGGCCGCGATAGCGTCGCGCCCACTGGCTCTCGATCAGCGTTGTCTGCACTGTTCGCCAGTGGTCTGAGTCGGTAGCTGCAGCATTGTTGAGCGACACATTCTGGAACGCGTCACCGTTGATCGCGCTGAGAAACTGTACGAACTCTTCGAGGTTTACGCCCATCTGGAAAACCAGTTGGCTGAGCGCCATCTGTTGTGGTCCGGTCAGGTGGTCGAAATTGCGGCAATAGGCCCTGGCGTTATAGACGGCCTGGATGGCCGAGATGCGCAGCAGCTTTGTTGCTTCTTCTTCCGTCAGCTCGGGCGTGAGAGCGTGCATCCGAATTTTCCTGCGGTACTGCTTTGTCGTCCAGAGACTCGCATCGCGGTTGAAGCGGCCAAGGATTTTCTGCATTAAAGCCGGATCGAGTCCGGCAGCCTGCCAGAGCTGTGCTGATGACGGCTCAAGGAACGGATGCGGGTTAAGAGGATCGAGCTGCAGGTGCTCGGTCGCCGGTACATCGAGGCTGAATCCTGCTCCGATCAGCGGCCGGTGGGTATTAGGGTCGGGATAGGCGGCAAGCACCCAGCCTTCATGGCGCTGATCGCGAAGGATGCTCATCAAAGTCTGCAGGTTGAACTTGATGTCGGAGTCCTTGAAGTCGAACAAGTTCGCAGATTCCGTGGTGCTTACGGCAGAGGGTGGACCTTCTTCGACGGGAGCGGTGGAGAGCGGTGAAGCTTGTGCCTGACTCGGGGCGGGAACCTGTCCTGCTGCTTGCAACGCAGGAGACGCGGCGATGCACAGAAACATCGCAATCGAGACGCATTGTCTGCTAAAGGTCATCTCGTAGTACGCCGCCAGAGGAAAGCCTCTGGCCACACGATAACCGAAAATTCCGGTGTTTGGCAGAAAATAGAACCCAATCTGTCATAACTCGATTTGGTAAGAAGCTCAGTTTGGCCCAGCTATCGCTTCGACCCGAAGATACTTGGATGGAGCCCGGAGTAGAGTTGCAGCGGGAATGTTCTCGGCAAACAGCCCGCGTGTCGGCGAAGGAGAGAGCCTTATGCCAGTGAAACCATCCGTTCCGCATTTTGCAGCAGTTGCATTGGCTATGTTGATTGCAGTGCTGCCCCTGTCGCTCCACGCGCAGAGGCAGTCAACCAACGACGACATCCAGGAGTTGAAGGAGATGGTGCTCAACCTGCAATCGCGTGTGGCCGCTCTCGAGCGACAGAATGCCCAGTTGCGGGGATCGCGAATGCCGGACGGCGCAGGCGGACCCGGAGATGCCGCAGCGCTAGCCAGCGCTACAGCCGATCTGCGACGGACGGAACCGGTTCAGCTTGTAGCTGCGCAGGTGAGCGCATCGACATCGTCGGCGTCCGCACAGGTTGCTTCCGTTCTTCCCGCGAATCTACCGGGCGGAGCGACGATGAATTATCTGCTCGACGGCTATTACGAATACAACTTCAATCAGCCTACGGGGCGAGCGAATAACCTTCGTGCTTACGACGTTCTCAGCAACGTCTTCAGCATCAATCAGGCGGACTTTATTTTCGATCTCGATCCTGACTTGGCGGCACACAGGAGGTATGGTTTTCGGCTCGATCTTCAATTCGGACAGGCAACGGAAACGCTGCAAGGCAACCCCGCAAACGAACCACGTCCGGAGATTTATCGCAATATCTTCCAGGCGTACGGCACGTATGTGGTGCCGATCGGCCATGGCCTGAATGTGGATTTTGGGAAATGGGCGAGTTCTCTGGGGGTTGAAGGAAACTACACGAAAGACCAGATGAACTATTCGCGATCTTTCTACTATTACTTTCTGCCCTTCTATCACACCGGCGTGCGCACATCCTATCGCCTAAATGACAAGCTAGTTATGAACTACTGGGTGGTAAACGGGACAAATCAGTCGGAACCAACCAACGGATATAAGGATGAACTTTTCGGGTTTGTTCTGCAGCCCACGAAGTCGCTTTCCTGGACTACCAATTACTACATGGGTCAGGAACATCCGGACGTCGCTCAAGCGGGGAACTGCAGCATACCCGCGCAGCCCGGCCTATGCTTCACACCGATCATTCCCGCTCCGAATGGCAAGATTCACATCGTGGACAGTTACGCGACCTGGCAGGTTCGCCCAAGACTTACGCTTCAGGGTGAAGCCGACTACGTGATTGAGCGCGAGTGGGCCAACGCCGCTCCCGGCGAATCCTCAGCCCCGTCCCACACGGGTGGGGGTGTGGCTTACGCCCAGTTCCTGTTGACTCCGCGCAGTTATCTGGCGGTCCGCGGAGAATATCTGTCGGACCGCGGTGGCCTCTTCACGAACGAGACCCAGGCTCTCAAGGAGTCCACGATCACGTACAGATACAACTTTGGAGATGGCTTCGAAGCGTTTCTTGAATACCGGCGTGACTGGAGCAATCGCCCATATTTCATTACGAGCAACCCTGCTTCACCATCCAGCCATCAAGACACGACCACTCTCGGCCTGGTCTGGTGGTACGGCGGCAAGCAGGGAGCATGGTAAGGAAACGATGCGTTGAAGTGCGGGCGGTTATCGAGTAGCCGTGGCTGGTACGGGCATGGCTCCGTTAATCGAGCGGCAGTCTCTATTCCACCGCTCACCGAGACGCCTTCCGATGTGGCGACGAGCTCGGAGAGCGCGAGTCTTGACTGCGGCGATGCTGATGCCGAGGGCCATGGCCGCCTGCTCATTGGAAAGCTCGTGCACATAGCGCAATTCAAAGACGGCGCGAAACGTCGAGGGCAGGGTGTCGATGACTCTGTCCAGTATCTCTGCCCATTCCGTGTTCCGGTATTGCTGTTCAGGATTGAGCCGTGGCTCCGGAATGTACGAAGAAGGTGGGGCGGTTGAGGATGGTTCGTTTGCGTCGAGCGAAACCAGGTTCTTACGACGCGTGCGCAGATTCATCAGAGCCTGGTTGACTCCAATGGTGATGAGCCACGTAGAGAAGCGAGAGGCGCCGCGGAACTGATCGAGATGGGTGTAGGCCTTCAACAGGGTTTCCTGCAATGCATCTTCGGCATCTTCGCGATTTCTGGTGATCTTCCATACACTTTTGAACAGCTTCTCAAGGTACGGTTCGATCAACTGTCCGAAGGCATCAAGATCACCTTGCCTGGCGCGTTCCACCAACAATTGGTCGTCGTTGAAGGGTTGAGGTCTGAAGGAATGGGAAGCGACATCGTAGGGGGTTACAGTCTGTTTGTCGGCAACTGCAGTCATGTTAACTCCAATTTCATTCCTGGAATCGTGCGACATTCTGCTATTGAAGATAGGCGACCAGTGACGAATTGAAAGCCCTAGATAGCACTGTTTGCCCCCCCTTCTTTTGGGGTAGAACTTTGTACTCAATCGGGGTCTCCACGCCTCCCACCTTTATGCGGCCCGTCGTGGGGGACGCACTATTTGCGGACAGACGGATTAAAGAAGGCTTGAAGCGACGCGCTCCAAGATGACACGCGAGACCAGGCGATCAACGATGCGCGGCGAGGGAGCCCTCTACCTGAGGATCCGGCTGGGCGAGGTCGGGGGAAGATGGCGCCGTGGTCGCCTCGCCTTGGTGTGGTCGTAGACGTTCGATGACGCGCAGGATAAATCCGAGCAGCCCCACACTGTCGGTGTATGCCGCGTTCGCGGGGATTCGAACTTCAAGGTCGGTACCTGCGCCGAGTTTGCTTGAGACTTCCAGCTTGCCGCCCATGCGTGCAGCACGCTCTCGCATACCGATCATCCCCCAGTGGCCGTCTGCCGCTCCGTCGCGCAATAGCTCGAGCTCGATTCCACAGCCGTTATCCCGGCAATGAAGATTGAATCCCTTAGCTCCATACACGAGATCCAGAGTGATGTGACTTGCGCGAGCGTGGCGGACGGCATTGGTGAGTGCCTCGCGCCCGATCCAGTAAAGCTCGTCGCGAACGGCGGCTTGCAACGGTCTGGGTTCTCCGGTGACATTTACCGAGATTTGCGCCTCACTTTCACTCTGCAACGCAAATGCAGCACTGGTGAGATCTTCTTTCAGATCCCGTTCTGAAGTGCTCTCTGCCCGCAATTCTCTTACCTTTTCCCGGCCTTCGCTGATGACCTCGTCGGCGCGATCAAGGGCGGTGCGGAGCATCTGTCGAACGGGCTCTTCCGGCGGCAGTTGCTCAGTGGCGAAATGGAAGCGAAGGACAAGACCCTGAATTCCCTGCAGCAACGTGTCGTGCAGGTCGCGGGCAATGCGCACCCGTTCGCGGGCGCGTTCGTCCATGCGTTCCTGCATTTTGGCGGTCACGTATTTCAGACGCAATCGATAGATCAGCCAGAGGACCGCGCCAAGCAGCGACACACACAAGAGGTAAAACCACGCGGTCTGGTAGAACGCTGGCGATACCGTGAATGCCAGGCCAGACTGCAGTTCGCTCCACTGCCCGGTGCCACTCGCCGCCCTTACGCGGAAACGATAAGTGCCGGGCGAAAGATTCGTGTAATAAGCCTGCCGGCGTCCGCCCACTTCCTGCCATTCTTTGTCCTGCCCTTCGAGCATGTACTGGTAGATGACACGATCCGGAGATTTGAGGTCGATGCCGATGTAATCGAACTCAAGATTCTTTATCTGCCTCGAGTCGATGGAGATGGGAGCACCGTTGCCGAACTGAATCGAAGAACCGTTCAGGAGGACATCCTGCAGTAAGACGTTGGGTGCGGCACGCTCCTTCCTGACAACCGCTGGGTCAATCGAGACGAGGTGACCCGACGTGGCAAACCAGAGTGTGCCATTAGTGTCTACTACGGCGGAGGGCGTGGGCTTGCTCTGCGCCGGAGAACCAAATAGCCCGTCACGCTCGTTGAGGAACTGAAAATCCATCGCGTAATGCGGGTCTTTTAGGGCGGCCTGCCACTCATTAGCAGGGAGACGAAGAATTCCGGATCCACCGTTGAGCCAGAGATCGCCCCAGCGGTCTTTCACGATTCCGGAAATACCGCGCATGAGGCCGGCGGCCCGCAGACGGAGCGAATGAAAGCGCTGGCCATCGAAATATGCGAGCCCGTCAGAGCCTCCGGCGAGTATCAAGCCGTCAGCGTCGTAAAAGGTAAGAACGGTGTTGATCTCAACACCTTGGGCTTCGCCATAAATGTGGTATCCCTTCTCGTCCTGAAGGATGATTTTGTTGTGGGGGTAGCCGATCCACAGGTGGTTGGAATTGGTTCGCAGCAGCGAAAGAGGTGACTCCTGCGGCATGCCGGGTGTGGTCACCCGCTCCCAGGTTCCAGAGTAGCGCCATAATCCATGGCCTTCAAAGCAGCCGAGCAACGCCCCATGTATATCGCGGCCAATGCACCAGTTTTCTACCTCGGTGGCAATCGCGGGAACTGGTATGCGGGTAGGTTGTGCGCCATCCTCGGTATAGCGGAAAAACTCGTGCGTTATTGGGTCGTGCAGCCATACCGCTCCGTCGCTGTCCTGGAAGAGGGAACTGCTCCCATGCCGTTGACCAAAAAATGCGAGATTTCCGTCTCTCAGCCGCATAAGCGGCTTATCCATGTCATCCAGCCAGATGCCGGACTTTCTGTCGGCGAGCAGGGCGGGGTAGTAATCGAGATGGACACCATGAAACTGGACAAGCGGCGACGGCTGAAAACGGTCGAGACCGCCTGCGGTTCCGATCCAGATGGTTCCCTGCCTGTCCTGCAGTATGGCGCGCGTCTGTCCATCGGTAAGGCCGTTCGCCGTGCTGTAGCTTTCAACCTCGGGGCGTTCGCTGGAGGGCTTAATACGGGTGATGCCCCCAAAGTCGTGGGCGAGCCAGATACTTCCGTCTTTGGCGACGAGCAGCAACGGCACTCCGGGGATTCGTACCGACTGGACGCCTTTGTTGTCGTTGATCGGCCGTACATCGTGCCACGCGTCGCTGATCCAGATTGTGCCGTCGGGAGTTTGCCCAAACTGGCTGACAGCGTGGTTGGGGATGAGAACGGGAACAAATTTGTCTTCGCCCTTCTTCAACTCGAAGACATGTTCCTTATAGGCCGTCCAGAGATTTCCTTCACGGTCGAAGAACAGTGAGTAGAGCCCGTCCGAAGGAAGTCCGTGCTTCAGCGAGTAGTTTTCCCATCTGGAGCCTGTCAGATGCATCAGCCGTCCGTCGGCGAGCGCCCAGACAGATCCGTCCGGGCGGCAGACGAGTTGTCCGGTCGCTTCGCCGATTAGTCCGCTGCGCTTGTCGTAATCGATTTTGGTGTTTCCGTGAAGGTAGGAAATACCGCCCATGCGATACCCGATCCACAACCCTCCATCACGGTCCGCCGCAAGTGCATAGATGTCGGATGAGGGTAGTTTCGGATCGGCTGGACTGAACGGGTAAGACGAAAATTGAAGGCCGTCAAAGCGGTACAACCCCAGCCGAGAGCCGACCCAAAGAAATCCATCTTTTGTTTGTGCAAGAGCTGTGATGTCACTGGGGGCTCCGTCACGACGCACCCAACTCATGTGGGCCATATCTTCGAGCGGAGCCGCGGCTTGCCGCAAGGGCTCATTTGCTGCAGATGCGTGCCAGCGCTGCGCCCGCGACTGAATGCCAAGAAGCACAACGCTGACGAAGATCAGCAAACGAAGGCATTTTCGGAGCGCTTGCCGGCATAGCCTGTATTTTGCTGCGTCCTTCATTCCTGCCCTCGCAAATATCCACCTTTGCAACGGTTTCAACGGCCCGGATCAGCCCTCGAGGAAGCCGCGCTTCATGGCGATCAGAACTGCATGGGTACGGTCATTCGCCTGCAGTTTTGACAGAATGCTCTTCATGTGGCCCTTCACGGTTTCTTCCGTGATGTTCAGTTGATCGGCCACGAGCTTGTTGGAACAGCCCGCGGACACCCTTTTTAACACCTCAGTCTCTCGCGGCGAAAGTCTGTCTCCTGTGCAGTGTTCAGCCATGCCGACCGCGATCTCCGGAGGGATCCACCGCTTGCCCTTATGGACGGCGCGGATTGCTTGAACTAACTCGGTGCGAAGCGAGCCCTTCAACAGATATCCAACGGCCCCGGCCTCCAGGGCGCGAGCGGCCTGAATATCCCCGGAATAGGTCGATAGTATAAGGATCCTGGCCGAGGGGGCGGCACGCGTGATTTCAAACGTGGCATCGATGCCGTTCATTAGCGGCATCTGCAGATCCATCAAAGTCACGTCGGGGTGAAGCTCTCGAAACAGTTCGACCGCCTGCTGGCCGTTTGACGCCTCCGCGATAACAACCATGTCCGGCTGGGTCTGAATGGCGAACTTGATTCCGTCGCGAACAATGGGATGATCGTCTACAGACAAGATCCGGATGGGGTCCGCTGAGGTCATTTGCTATCCCGAACTCGAGTATAGTCACGGGCCGACTTCTTCAAACCCCCAAAAAGTAGTGTTTCGAAGCACTTCCGGGCTTCGTCGCAAGGTGGGGAGGCGCGAGGCTCACGAGGTCTGCTAGATGCCGAACTTCTGCCGGTATGCGCTGGGGGAAACACCGGTGTGGCGTTGAAAGATCTTCCGGAAAAAAACCACGTCCTGATATCCGACGGCGTCGCTGACTTCCTGCACGGTGCGGTGATCGCCTTCGAGCAAACGTTTGGCTGCCGCGACGCGGAGCTTCTGGAGATAGATCAGCGGGCTGTCTCCGGTTGCCTGCTTGAAGCGACGAACGAAATTGCGCAGACTCATGCCGGCGCTTTCAGCTGGCTTCTCGAGCGGAAAAGTCTGATGGAAATTCTTGTGCATCCACTCTTGCGCGACGGAGATGGTCTCGTCGGAATGTTCCGTCTTCAGGGGCACGATGGAAAAGCCGGCCTGCCACGCCCGGGGCATCTCGATCAGCAGCGCCTTTGCGCTTTGCATGGCAATATCGTGGCCGCAGAAGCGCTCGACCAGGTAGAGGCTGAGATCCAGAGCAGCGTTTACGCCTCCGCCGCAGTAGAAACCGTGATCTTCGGTGACCATGAGTTCCGGCATCCATCGCACCCCGGGATATTTTTCGCGGAACCTTTCGGCGAGACTCCAGTGGGTGGTGGCGCGTTTGCCATCGAGCAGGCCAGCGGCGGCGACCAGGCCCACTCCGGAACACACGCTGGCTATCGGCACTCCGCGCCGATGCCATCTCCGCAGCCACGGTACAACGGGCGCATTGCGCTCAGCTACGTCTTCGATGCTGATCCCGGTGGAGGGAATGAAGATGAGGTCTGTCTTCCGGACATCTGCAAGCGCCTTGTTCGGCTGGATGTGAATGGGGCCGTCACAGGAGACTGCGCGCCCGTCGATCGATGCCGTGGTCACGCGGAACCGAGGCGAAGGCTGCATGCCGATGAAGCTGTTCCACAACGTGCCGGCGTGGCGAAAGATCTCCATCGGACCAGTGGCAGTGGACGAAAAGGTCTGATCGAGGAACAGGATGGTGACGTCCAGCATCGTCGTTCCCTCCGGTGTGGCTGAAGTACCTCCTTATAATGGCAAATCTGCCATCTTGTGGCAACAGCATTTCCCTTCTACTCTCGTGAGAAATCGAGCAGTCGGTTGTGAACAATACAAGGAGAGGTTATGAAGAAATATTTAATAGAGCGCGAAGTTCCAAAGATCGGAACATTGACGCCCGAACAGATGTGCGATGTTTCTGCCACATCGAACGATGCGTTGCGGCAGCTTGGCCCCAGTATTCAGTGGATCGAATCTTTTGTCGCCCAGGACAAGACCTTTTGCATCTATCTGGCAGAAAACGAGGCTTTGATTCGTCAACATGGGGAGATAAGCGGTATTCCGGTCACCAAGATTACGGAGATTGTGAGGTCGATTGATCCGACTACTGGGTCGCCATCCTGAAGGAATCGAGTTACGCTGCGCTGGGTAAGGGTTCCCGGCGCGGATCCGACGAAGGCTTGTGGAGAAGTCTTCGCTTGGCGGCCTCTACGAGGAGGAGATAGGTTCCCGTTGCTACAGCAAGAAAAGCAAAGTATCTCGGCGGCAGCGGCGTGAAGCCCAGGATGTGGGCGAGCGGGCTGAAGGGTAGATAAATCGCGATTGCGACAGCGGACAGACAAGTTGCGATCAATGGACCGCTGGGACGGCTGCGGAGTGGATTTTTCGACGTGCGGATGACAAACAAGACCAGAGTCTGGGTGGCCAGCGATTCCACGAACCAGCCGGTATGGAACTGGGTCTCGTTTGCACGAAAGACGTGCAGAAGTACATAAAAGGTCAGGAAATCGAAGATCGAACTGATCGGTCCAACATAAAGCATGAAGCTACGGATGAGACCAATATCCCAGTGCTGCGGTCTCTGAAGATAGGTCTCGTCGACATTGTCAGTCGGGATGGTGAGTTGGGCTAAATCGTAGAGCAGGTTGTTAAGCAGAATCTGCGTGGGCAGCATGGGCAGGAAAGGCAGAAAGATGGAGGCTCCGGCCATGCTGAGTACGTTGCCGAAGTTCGAACTGGTTCCCATCAGCAGGTACTTCATCACGTTGCCGAAGGCCTTGCGCCCTTCGATGATGCCATCGTGCAGGACGCGAAGCCCGGGCTCGACGAGAACGACGTCCGCAGCATCGCGAGCGACATCTGTGGCAGTGGACACGGAAATGCCAACATCGGCTGCATGGAGCGACGGGGCATCGTTAATACCGTCGCCCATGAACCCGACGGCGTGGCCCCTGTGCTTGAGGGCGAGGATGATGCGGTTCTTCTGAGAGGGGGAGATGCGCGCAAAGATGTGTGCCCGTTCGGCCGAATGTGCCAAGGCGGGATCCGTCATCCGCTGGAGCTCTTCGCCGGTAATGATCTGGCCGGCGTCAAGTCCCACTTGCGCACAGACGTGGCCAGTCACTCGGTCGTTGTCACCGGAAATGACCTTCATCTCGATGCCGTCCCGCCTCAACGAGTCAAGCACCTGAGCGGCATCCGGTAACGGTTCATCGGCAAAAGTCAGAAAACCAGCCATGATCAGGTTGCGCTCGTCCTTGACCGAGTAGCCGCTGCGCGCAGGTACCTCGACGTAGGCCACCGCCAGAGAGCGGTAGCCCCGGCCATTCAACTCGCTGCAGATCTGCTGCATGTGACCGATCGCGTCGGCGCTGATGGAGACGATCTTGCCCTCAATCTCGTAGCCGGAGAGAAGGGGAAAGATTCCTTCCGGAGCACCCTTTGTAATGAGGGTTCGCCCCGATCCTCGGTCCACGACAACGGAGAGTCGCCTGCGCTCGAAATCGAATGGGATCTCGTCACACTTTGTATAGCCGCCTATGTCTGCTTTTGATTGACGCAGGATGACTTCGTCGAGAGGGCTGCGGATACCGGTCTCAAACTTGCTGTTGAGATAGGCCAATTCCAGCGTGCGCTGGGAGGGGTTTCCAAACGGATCGATCGTTTGGTTTAGCGTCATTTTGCCTGCGGTGAGCGTGCCTGTCTTGTCACTGCACAGAACATCCAGGCTGCCCAGATTTTCGATAGCGGATAGATGCTTTACGATGACCTTTTTCCGGGCCATAGCGACGGCGCCTTTCGAGAGCGTCACCGACGTGATCATGGGAAGGAACTCGGGCGTCAATCCGACCGCCAGCGCAACCGCGAAGAGCAACGACTGGAGAGGGTCCTGCCGGCGGGCCGCGCCGACCACAATCAAGAAGAGAACGAGGAATAAAACTGTCCGAGCGAGAAGCCGGCTGAATTTTCTGAGGCCTCGATCGAAAGCTGTCTCCTCAGGACGCGTGCCAAGGCGAGACGCGATTTCGCCAAAGGCTGTTCGCGCACCTGTAGCCACGACCTTGGCAGTCGCGGTTCCGCTCACCACAGATGTGCCGAGGAATACGATGTTTCGAGCGTCGGCCGAAGTTGACGCGGGATCAGCAGTTACAGTTTTATCAGCCGGAAGAGATTCTCCGGTTAGCGCCGCCTGTTGAACATAGAGGTCACGTGCGCTGAGAAGCCGCGCGTCCGCGGGAACGAGATCTCCCGCCGAAAGGCGGACGATATCGTCGGGGACTACGTCGCGGCGCCGAATCTCTTTCCATTCGCCATCGCGCAGAACAGTCGCAGTCGGGGCAACCTGCGCGCGGAGCTTTTCGACCGCACCTTGTGAACGATAGGTCTGAATCAGGTCGATGGCGGTGCTCAGCAGAACGATTATGCCGATGATTGCAGCATCCACGCGCTCGCCTACGAAGCCTGACACGGTCGCTGCAATCACCAGAATCAACACCAGCGGATTGGATAATGCGTGCCGAAGATCTGAGAGTAAGGTATTGCGTTGAGCCACGGCGGGCTCGTTCGGTCCGAAGCGGTCGAGTTGCTCTTTAGCTTGCTGACTCGTCATACCCACCATCGGACGG
>Ga0335073_10012226_pt1 | contig 12054 bp, 9 predicted proteins | sample Lox_Sample_22_FD_207093 | JGI IMG/M metagenome (GOLD analysis project Ga0335073, IMG submission 207093) | Soil microbial communities from Loxahatchee National Wildlife Refuge, Florida, United States - Lox_Sample_2.2 | ecosystem: Environmental > Terrestrial > Soil > Wetlands | place: USA: Florida... | reverse complement strand
CCGCCGGAAGTGCCCGGCCTTCGCCAGGGACGTCGTGACGATCCCCGCCGTGAGGCCGAACTTCGTGTCGTTCGCCGCCGCGAGCGCCTCGTCGTAGTCGCCGACCCGCAGGACCGAGGCGACGGGCCCGAACACCTCGTCCCTGTTGATGACGTCGGCCGGCTGCGAGTTCAGCACGAGGGCCGGCGCCAGGTAGAAGCCGTCGGCCGCCGCCTTGACCCGGTGCCCGCCGACGACCTCGGCGCCATCGGCGCGGGCGACAGAAAGGTAGTGCTCGTCCTGCGCGAGCTGGGCCTGGTCCACCACCGGACCCATCTGGGTGTCGGGATGACGCGCGTCGCCTACCCGGATCGCCCGCACCCGCTCGGCCAGGGCCGCGGTGAACCGGTCGTAGATGCCCGCGGTGACGATGATCCGCGAGGAGGCGGTGCACCGCTGCCCGGTGGAGCCGAACGCTCCTTCCACCGCGGCGTCGACGGCGGTGCCGAGGTCGGCGTCGTCGACGACGATCAGCGGGTTCTTGCCGCCCATCTCGAGCTGGACCCGCGCGCCGTGATCTTGCGCCTGCTTGAGGACGTGCCGCCCGGTCTCGGTCGAGCCGGTGAAGGACACGGCGCTGACCTCGGCCGATCCGGTGATCACGTCGCCGATGACCGACCCGCGGCCCATGACGAGGTTGAGGACGCCGGCGGGCACGCCTGCCCGCAGCAGGATGTCGGTCAGCGCCCACGCGCAGCCGGGTACCAGCTCCGCGGGCTTGAAGACGACCGTGTTGCCGTAGGCGAGCGCGGGCGCGATCTTCCAGGCGGGGATCGCGAGCGGGAAGTTCCACGGCGTGATCACGGTGACCACGCCCACGGGCTCCCGGGACACCGTCACGTCCACCCCCGGCCGCACCGACTGAACGTACTCGCCGGTGATCCGAAGCGCCTGGCCGGCGTGGAACTTGAAGATCTGTCCCGCGCGCGTGACCTCGCCCGTCGCCTCGGCCCGCGTCTTGCCCTCTTCCCGGGCGAGCAGGTCGCCGAGTTCGGCGGCGCGGCGCAGGATCTCGCCGCCGGCGGTGTCCAGGATCGAAAAGCGCGCCTGCGGCGTCGTCGATGACCAGGCGGGGAAGGCCTGCGCCGCCGCGGCCACCGCCGCGCGGGCGTCGGCCACGTCTGCGACCGCGAAGGTGTCCACGACGTCGGTCAGGTCCGAGGGGTTGATATCGGGAGCGCTGTCGCCGCTGCCTCGCCACGTGCCCGCGATCAGGTTCTGCTTCGTCATCGTTATCTCGACACTCGCTTCCGCTCCGTCGACTGATAGTCAGCCCAGGGTTCTGATACCCGCCTCGATGAATCTGAGCGCGATCGTGATCGCCTCGTCGCGGGCGGGACCTGGGACGAGGTCAGTGATCTCTAGCAGGATCGCTGCCGCGGCGACGGCAGCGAGACGCGGCCCGGGGGAGCCGGGCGGCGCGCCTGTCGATTCGGCGATCGCCGCGGCGCCCTCGCTGATGGCTGCGGCCATCCGGGCGGTGCGCAGCGCGTTCAGTTCAGGGTTGGCGGCGAACATGCGCAGCGCAAGCCGCTTCAGGTCCGCGTCGGAGTGGAGGTCGGCGTCCCGCAGCCACCGTCCAACCACATCGGTCATCGTCTCGTCCGGTCCTTTTCGGCCGAACTCTGCCGTCAGCGTCTCGATCCCCTCACTGAACCTGGACAGGGCGATGTCCTGCTTGGCCGGGAAGTACATCGCGACTGTGCGCGGCGCGACCTCGGCCGCGGCCGCGATGTCGGCGACCGTCGTGGCGTCGAAGCCACGATCGGCGAACAGCGTGTACGCGGCACGGATGATCGCCTCCTTGCGCCGTGCCTTGCTCCGCTCGCGAAGTCCCGTCTCTGACATGGACACATCGTATATCAAGCTGCAAGTTTGCAGTTAACTGCAAACTTGCTCTAGACTGCATTTCATGAAGACCAACGTGAACGCCACCCCGCCCGTCCTGGCCCCCGACATCGCGGGCGGCGCGGCGGGCAGGGCGCGCGGCGCGGCACTCACGGTGCTGTGCGTGGCGGTCCTGATCGCCAACCTTGACAACACGATCCTTAACGTGGCTCTCCCGACCCTGGTCAGGGAGCTGAACGCCGGCCAGAGCGACCTGCAATGGATAGTCGACGCCTATGTCATGGTGTTCGCCGGGCTGCTGCTGACCGCCGGGAGCCTGGCGGACAAGACCGGCAGGAAGCGGACGTTCCTGGCCGGCCTGGCCGTCTTCGGCGCCGGCTCCACTTGGGCCGCGTTCTCCGGCTCGGTCAGCCTGCTGATCGCGGCGCGCGCGAGCATGGGCGTCGGCGGCGCGCTGATGATCCCCTCGACGCTGTCGATCATCAGCGACATGTACCGCGATCACGGGCAGCGACAGCGCGCGATCAGCCTCTGGGCGGCCACTACGGGCGTCGGCGTCGCGCTCGGTCCGATCTTCGGCGGACTGCTGCTCGCGCACTTCTGGTGGGGCTCGGTGTTCCTCGTCAACGTGCCCATCGCGGTGCTCGCCTTCGCCGCCGCGGTCTGGCTCGTCCCCGACTCGCGCAACCCGGCGGCCGGCAGCCCCGATCTCCCGGGCGCGGCGGCCTCGATCGCCGGAATCGGGCTCGTCCTGTGGGCGATCATCGAAGGCCCGGTGCGCGGCTGGACTGATGCCTGGGTCATCGGCGCAGGCGCGGCCGGGATCGCCGTGCTTGGGCTGTTCGTTGCCTGGGAGCGCGTCAGCCGGCATCCGATGCTGAACCTGGGCTTCTTCCGCAACCGCGCGTTCGGCGCCGCCATCCCCGCGGTCGCCACTGTCAACTTCGGGCTGTACGGCGCGCTGTTCGTGCTGACCCAGTTCTTGCAGTTCGCGCTTGGCTACACCCCGCTCCAGGCAGGCCTGCGCATCCTGCCCGCCGCCGCGGCTGTCGTCCTGATCGCGCCGCTGTCGGCCGTCGGCGTCCGCCTGCTGGGGCCGAAGATGACCATGTCCGCGGGACTCGCGCTGATCGCGGCCGGCCTCTGGCTCGTTTCCGGCATCACCGCGACCACCGGCTACAGCGGGATAGTGGCCGGAATGGTCCTGCTCGGCGCGGGTGCCGGGCTGGCGCTGCCCACCTCGAGCGGGTCTGTCGTCGGCTCAGTGCCAGAGGGCAACTCCGGGGTCGCGTCCGCGACGAACACCACGGCCATCCAGGTCGGCGGCGCGCTCGGCGTCGCAGTCGTCGGCAGCCTGCTGACCACTCGCTACACCGGCAACATCGGCGCTGCCCTCGCCGGGCAGCATGTCCCGGCGGGGACCATGGACGCCATCCGCGGGTCCCTCGCGGGTGCCCTCGAGGTCGCGCGCCAGCTGCCAGGAGCGGCGGGGGCACGGCTCGCGGAACTGGCGCGCATCGCGTTCGCCAGCGGCCTGGACCTCGGCATGCTCGCGGCCACGGTGGTCGCCGTGGCCGGCTTCCTGATCGCCGTGTGCTTGCTCCCGCGCCGTCCGTACTGAGGCGGCCGTCGCGTGCCCGCAGGGCAGCGGTATCTTGCCGGGCAGGGATATCTTCTGGTCTCAGGGGTTGCATATGGACGAGAGCCGGGCGCGAGCCCTGTTGCGCGCGGAGCGCGCCGAGATTGAGACACTGCTGCGGGAAGCCGAGGCGGACGAAGACTCAGAGCGCGAGTCCGCGGGCGGTCCCGGCGACTTCGGCGACGCGGCCGAGCCGCTTGAGGAGGAGGCGTCGAACGAGGCCATCACGGCGACGCTCGATGACCGGCTCGCCGCGATCGACCGGGCCCTTGCCCGCCTTGAGGCCGGCACGTACGGCCGCTCGGTGATCAGCGGGAAGCCGATCTCGGAGGAGCGGCTCGCGGCTGACCCGGCCGCCGAGCTCACCGTGGAGGAAGCGCGCGCCCAGCGGTGACCCGGTAGCCGCGGTCGGCGGCCCAGGCGGCGATCTGGGCGCGGGACCGGAAGCCCAGCTTGGCCATGATGTTGGCCACGTGCCTGGCGACGGTCGCCGGGCTGATGACCAGCTCCCCGGCGATCGCCTTGTTGCTGCGGCCCTGTGCGACCAGCGCGGCGATCTCGATCTCCCGCGGCGTCAGCGAGCCGGGCGGGGCCGCGACGGCCTCCGCCGGCGCCGTTGGTTTCACCACCTCCGGCGCCCTGGCCTCCGGGACGATCACTCCCGCCGCCGTCACCGCCGCCGCCGTGACCGCGACCGGTGCGGCGGCCGGCGGCTCGAGCGCGAGCACGATGGCGGCCTCGGCGTCCATGGCGAGGCCGCGCGCCCACAGCCGCGCGACCGCGTGGTCGCCGAGGCGGCGGGACGGGGCGAGGTAACGCTCGGCGCGCGCGCCGGGCAGCGGGGGCAGCCCGGCTGCTTCCCGCAGCGCGGCCGAGGCGGCGGCGAGCAGCACCGCGCGTTCGGGCTCGTCCTCGCGGACCGCGAGCGCGGCGAACGACTCCAGGCCGCGCGCCACCCCGATGCGCGTGCCCGTCACCCGGGACAGGCGCAGGCTCTCGCTGAGGTACTCCCTGGCCAGCGCGAGGGCGCCCAGGTCCATCGCCACCAGGCCGAGACCGGACAGGCAGCGCGCCATCTCCGGCCGCGCGCCGATCTCGCGCAGGTACGCCAGCGCCTCGCTGTACCGCAGGCGCGCGTCGGCGTGGTCGCCGCGGAGCCTGGCCAGGTCGCCGAGACCGAGTTGCGCGCGTGCGACGCCCCAGCGGTGGTCAATGCGCCGCATCACGCTGATCGAGGCGTTGGCGTAGTCGGCCGCGTCGCGCATCTTGCCGCGGATCCCTGCGACCGCGGCCCGGATGCCGAGCGCCCAGCCCTCGTTCCACCTGTCGCCAGCGCCCTCGGCGAGCGTGATCGCCTCAAGCCCGAGCGCTTCGGCCTCATCCGGCCGCCCGGTGTGCACGGCGATCTCGCTGAGCAAGTTGAGCCCGGCCGCCGTCCAGAATTCGTCGCCGGCCGCGCGGCACAGGTCAAGGCCCGCGCGCGCCGCCGGCTCGGCGGCGGCCGGATCGACAGGCAGCGTGAGCTGGGCCCGTCCGATCAGCGCCGCCCCCTTGACATCCGGCGGGACCGCGGCCGCCCCTGGCAGGGCGAGGAACGCGTCCAGCCACCGGCTGCCCAGGGCGAAATCGCCGCGCACCAGCAGGCATGGCCGGACCGCGGTGCAGATCCGCAGGCCGCCGGCCACGTCGCCGTCCGCCAGGCAGCTGCCGAGCACCTGCCAGACGTTGCCCGCGTCCACGTCGTACCTGCGGAACACGTCGACCCGCTCCTGCCACGGCGCCGGGACCAGTGCCATCCCTATCGAGAAGTTCCGTTCGGCCACCCCGAGCACGTAGTCGCGGAGCCTGTGCTCGAACGCCGCGGTCTCGCCCGCGGCCGCCAGCTTGCCCGCGGCGTACTGCCTGATCGTGTCGAGCAGCCGGTACCTGGCCTGGCCGAGCACCTCAGGCTCGCGCACGACCAGCGACTTGTCCACCAGCGCCGCCAGCACGTCGAGCAGTTCGGCGGCGGGGAGCCGCTCGTCAGCGCAGACGTGCTCGGCCATCTCAAGTGACCATCCGGCGAAGACGGACAGCCTTCGCAGGAGCACCTGCTCCCCCTCCGTCAGCAGGCCGTGGCTCCAGTCGATCGCGGCGCGCAGCGTCCGCTGCCGGGGCGGCGCCGTCCTGTCGCCCGTTGTCAGCAGGGCGAACCTGTCCGTCACCCGTGCCCGGATCTGCGCCACGGACAGCGCGCGCACCCGGGCGGCAGCCAGCTCGATCGCCAGCGGGATCCCGTCGAGCGCGCGGCATAGCTCCGCCACGTCGTCCGTGTTCGCGGCGGTCAGGGTGAAGTCCGGGGAAGAGGCCGCGGCTCGTTCGGCGAAAAGCTGTGTGGACTCGGACGTGGCCAGGGCACCTTCCGCCCCGGCCGGCGCGATGGCCAGCGGCGGGACGGGCCAGACGGTCTCGCCCGCGACGCGCAGCGGTTCGCGGCTCGTGGTCACTAGCCGCAGTTCTTGCGCGGACGCGAGCAGCCGCGTGCAGACCGTCGCGCACGCGTCGAGAAGGTGCTCGCAGTTGTCGAGCGCCAGGACCAGCTTGCGCGACCGCAGCGCGTCGGCGAGCGTGTCGAGCAGCGGGCGGCCCTGTTCCTCGGTAACGCCGGCGGCGGATGCCACCCGGGGGAGCACCAGGTCGGGGTTGCTCAGGTCGGCGAGTTCGACGTAACAGACCCCGTCGGGAAAATCGGCGGCCACCGCGGCGAGCGTGCGCAGCGCGAGCCGCGTCTTGCCGATGCCTCCTGGTCCGCTCAGCGTCACCATCCGCGTCGCGTGGACGAGCTTGCGCAGCTCGTCTAGCTCGCGCTCGCGGCCGACGAAGCTGTTCGGCTCCTGGGGCAGGTCTGACGTTGTGTCCACCGCCTCTATTCTGGGCCACGGTGGGTGACGCTCCCGTATGGGATTGCATATGCATAGCGGACTACACAATCCGGATGATGCGCCGCAGCGCGCGCCAAGTCTAGCCTGAACCGGTAAAGCACCTGGGCGTTTTGCCTTTCGCGCCTGCGGTGCTTTTCGCGGTGAAAGCGGCGCCTGTCACGGACGCCGCCGGTGCCCGGTACCTGCCGGTCAGTGAGGGGAGCGGCAGGCACGGTCGTGGCTCCGGTCGCCGTGGCCGAAACGCGGGGGGGATGCGGCGGGGCAGTGCCGGCGCGTGCCGTAAGCGCCCCGCCACGCCGCAAGTTAAGGTCACGGCGGCCGGTCACGATCTCGCCGGAATCAGGGGTTCAGCCCGTCGCGACGGCCTCCCGCACCGCTGGCACGATCTCCTGCGCGAAGCGGGCCACCGCGACGGGCGCGGGGGTGTCGTCCGTGCTCCGGAAGATGAAGCCGCCCGCGTGGTGCTCGAGGACCGCGGTCGTGAGCTCGTCGATCCACTGCGTGGCGGAGCCGCCGATCCAGCGCCCGTCCTCGCCGCGCGTCGCGGCCAGCGGCTCGGGCGTGATCCGGCCGCCGAAGTTGAAGACGTCGATGATCTCCGACGGGTCCCTGCCCACGGCCGCGGCCGCCGCGTCGACGTGCGGGCGCGCGTCGCGGTACAAAGCGCTGCGCCAGTCCGACCCCATCGACGGGATCCACCCGTCCGCGGCACGGCCGGTGACCGCCAGCGACCTGGGCCCGACCGAGCCGGTCCAGATCGGCGGGGCCGGGGCGGCCGCGGGCGCCAGGCCGTACACCTGGTAGAAATCGCCGTCGAACGTCACCGGCTCGCCGCCGCCGCACAGCGCCCTGATCAGCGTGATCGCCTCTTCCATGGCGCGCACGGCCGCGCCGGGGGTCAGCCGGGGAATGCCGAGCTGGGTGATCATGTCCCAGATCGCGCCGGCGCCCATCCCCAGCACGACGCGGCCGCCGGACAGCTCCGACAGCGACGTGACCGTGCGCGCCAGCTGCGGCGCCGGCCGAGTCGGCAGGTTGGTGACCGCGACGAGCCCGCTGATCCGCGAGGTCCGCCCGAGCGCGAACCCGGCGACGGAGTAGGCGTCCAGCTTGTCGCCGAAATAGAGGTGGTCAGCGATCGTGAACAGGTCAAGGCCGTTGACGTCCGCCGCGGCCGCCATGTCGAGGACTCCCGGCACGTTGCCGACGTCCGCACCGTTCCACTGACCGAGGCTGGCGCCGAAATACACGCGTCGCTGCGACATTCGTGAGTTCTCCTGCCGTAGATGGTCACCCGTCGGCGTCAGCTTACGGCCGCGGGAAGCACTGTCGCAGGGGCCGTCCCGCGGCCGGTGCCGCGTCCAGGTGCGGCTGACGGCCCTGGACCGTCCTGGAAACCGACTTGGCGTACTTTTCGCATGGACATTCCGGACATATTGGGGCAGAAAAACGTCACAAAGTACGCCAAGTGGAGGCCAGTAGCCTCCCGTGACTGGCGGGATGTCGCCGACGGGCCGGGCGCGTCCTGCTACGGCTTCGGCCCCTCGATTTCGGCCGCCAGGAGCGCGCCTAGTTCCCAGCAAGCCGCCAGGTCCTGCTTGCCAGGCGGTCCGGTGACCGTGACCGGCGGCCGGACCTGGCGCCACTGCAGGCCGGTCGTGATCGACTCCACCGCGCGCACGGCGCCGGTGGTGTCCATGCCGCCGTGCACGTACAGCCCGTAGGGCCGCCGTCTCGTCGCCTCCAGGCACGGGTAGTAGATGCCATCGAAGAAATGCTTGAGCGCGCCGGACATGTAGCCGATGTTGGCTGGCGTGCCGAGCAAGTACGCGTCGGCTTCAAGCACATCAGCCGCCGCGGCCGTCAGTGCCGGGCGGAGGACCACCTCGACACCCTCGATCTCATCGGTCCGCGCTCCGCTGACAGCCGCCTCCAGCATCTCCTGCAACGCGGGTGACGCCGTGTGGTGCACGACGAGCAGCCGCGGCATGGCTATGCCACCTGCTGCGCGGCCTTCGGCCGCCAGCCCAGCGCTGGCCCGAGCTTGCGCGCCATATCGGTGAGGATCTGCACATAGTCGGCGTGCTCGAAGGTGAACGGCAGCGCGAACGCGACCTCGGTCACCTCGCGGAACGCGGCGTGCGCGTACAGCGCGGTGGCGATCTCGTCAGACGTGCCGAGCAGGTCCCGGGCGAACATCATCCGCGCCGGCCCGATCGGGCTCGCGGTGCGCGGCGTGCGCGCCACGACATATGCCTCGTATCTGGCCCGCTGCGCGGGCGACGCGCTGTCCGTCGGAATCACCACCAGCCCCTGCGAGACGCGCGCCGCAAAGCCACGCGGGTGCGCGGCCCTGAACGCGAGGATCTGCGAGAGCTGCACTTCGGCGAAGTCCTCGGATTCCTCGGCCCTGACCACGCTGCTCGTCAGCAGGTTCATGCCGTGCTCACCGGCCCAGCGCGCCGAGGCCAGGCTCCCTGCGCCGTACCACATCCGGCTCCGCAGTCCCGGTGAGTGCGGCTGCACCCGGTCGGAGAACTGCTCGAACCCCACGGTGGGCGGCAACGACGCGGCGGGCTCTCCGGCGACGAACCCAAGCAGCCGCGCCACCCGCTCGTAGCTGAAGTCTTCGCGGTCCGCCGTGTCCGGGTACAGGGCCTCCCTGACGTCCTCCCAGTGCATCGGCGGGCCCACGCTCATGCCGGGGTTGAGCCGCCCGCCGGACAGGATGTCCACCGTGGCCAGGTCCTCCGCCAGCCGCAGCGGGTTCTCCCAGCCGAGCGGGATCACCGCGGTGCCGAGTTCGATCCGCGACGTGCGCTGCGCGGCCGCCGCGAGCAGCGCCACGGGCGACGAGATGCCGTACTGCAGGTGCCGGTGCCGCACCCACGCGCAGTCGAACCCGAGCCGCTCGCCCAGCTCGATGACCTCGAGCGTCGCCTGGTGACCCGGGCCAGGGTCGTCGCCGTCGAACAAGCCGATCGTCAGGAAGCCGAGCTTCTCCAGGGCGACCCCAGGCTGTGGCATGCGGGTAGCCTACTGTCGCCGGCTGGACGGCTGGAAGGCGGAGACCAGCCTGGCCACCAGCGTCGCCAGGAAGATCTGGCCGAGCATCGCCTCCATGACGGCGATCGCGCGTCCGGCGTTGCCCGCGGCGGTGAAGTCGCCGTAACCGAGGGTTGTCAGCGTGGTGAAGCTGAAGTACTGGAACGTCCGCGTGTCCCCTGGCTGCCCGTTGGCGAAGAAAGGCGCGCTGCCGAGCCGGTTCATCGCAGCGTAGAACGCGGCGAACATAAGGCCGATGACCATGTACGCGCTGATCGCCCCGTAGATGCTCTGCAGCGTCACCGTCGTGCCCGCCAGCACCCGGTGCACGATGACCGCGGTCGCGGCCAGCAGGACCAGGCCGGCCCAGATTTCCGCCGCGCCGGCGGCGGCATTGGACGGCTGCGCCAGCGCGAGACCGAACGCGACCGCCGATCCGGCCAGCACGACGACAACGACGAGACGCGCGAGCCATGTGGCGACGTGCGCGTTTCGCAGCGCGAGCAGCAGCGCCCCGACGAACACGACGATCTGGAACGCGTTGATCAGCGAGCCTGTGGTGAACGCGGACAGCAGATAGGTGGCGATCAGCAAGAGCAGCAGGGCGCCGAACCGCTGGCGGGGGGCAGCGGGAGGGGCAGGGGGAGGGGCAGGAGGCTCCTGGCCGGGTGCGGTCGGCGCCGGCACCGCGCCAGGATCGGATCCGGCGGGGTCGCCGGGTTCGCTGCTCATCCACGCCGATTGTCCGCGCACCCTCAGGCGGCAGGCCTCGCCCGGCCAGGGTGACTCGCGGCGGAGCCTATCGCGGGAGAATCACCCCCGCGAGATGAGGCGGCGCCGGCGTAGGCCGGCGGACGATGACCCGGATGACGACGCCGCCCGACCCGCACGCGCTGCTGCGGTCAAAAAACTACCTGCGGCTGCTGGTCCTCGCCGCGGTGCTCGGCGCGCCGATCTCCGCCGCGGCCTACGGCTTCCTCGCACTGGTCAACTACCTGCAGCCCGAGGTTTTCACGCACCTGCCCAACGGGCTCGGCTTCAACGGGGCGCCGCCCTGGTGGCCGCTGCCGATGCTGGTGATCGCGGGACTCATCGCCGCGCCGGTGATCCGTTACCTGCCTGGCAAGGGCGGCCACTCACCCGCCGGCGGCTTCAAGGTGCACGGCGCGCCGACGCCAGCCGAACTGCCCGGCATCCTGCTCGCCGCACTGGCGACGCTGGTGTTCGGCGTGGTGCTCGGGCCTGAGATGCCCCTGATCGCGCTCGGCGGCGGGCTCGCGGTGCTGACCGTGCGGCTGGCCAGGCGCGACATGCCCGCGCAGGCGACCGCGGTGGTGGCCGCGGCGGGCAGCTTCGCCGCCATAAGCACGCTCCTCGGGTCACCGCTGACGGGCGCGTTCCTGCTGATGGAGGCCTCCGGCCTCGGCGGCGCGATGCTCGGGGTCGGGCTGCTGCCCGGCCTGCTGGCCGCCGGGGTGGGCGCCCTCATCTTCATCGGCCTTGACGCCTGGACCGGTCTCGGCACGTTCTCGCTGTCGGTACCGGGCCTGCCGCACTTCGCGCGGCCCGACATCGCGGAATTCGGCTGGGCCCTGGTCATCGGGGTCGCGGCCCCGATCGTGGGCATCGCGATCAGGCGGCTGGCTCTGGCGGCCAAGCCCCGCGTGGAGCGGCGGCTGCTGATCGCGCTGCCGGTCGCCGGCGCGATCGTCGCGGGCCTGGCGATCGCCTACGCCCAGGGCACGGGGAAGAGCTACGACAACGTCCTGTTCTCCGGCCAGTCCGGCCTGAATCCGCTGATCACCCACGCGGCCACCTATTCGGTTGGCACGCTCGCGGCGCTCCTCGCGTGCAAGGGGCTCGCGTACGGCATGTCCATGAGCGGCTTCCGCGGCGGCCCGGTGTTCCCCTCCATCTACCTCGGCGCGGCGGGTGGCCTGCTCATGTCGCACTTGCCTGGCCTGCCGCTCGTGCCGGCGGTGGGGATGGGCATCGGCGCGATGCTCGTGACGATGCTGTCGCTGCCGCTCACCTCGGTCCTGCTCGCGACGCTGCTGCTTGCCTCCGACGGCCTGGCCGTCATGCCGCTGGTGATCGTGGCCGTGGTCGTCGCCTTCGTGGTCTCGGCACGTATCGGTCCACGACCGCAAGAGCCGGCCGCCGGGGTGCCCGCCGCCGCTCCCGCGACCGCCGCGGCTGCTCCCGCGACCGCCGTCCCCGCCCCGGCGCCCGCCGGCGACCCGGCAGCCGCGCAACCGGAAAAGGCGACACCCCCCGCCCCGCGACAGGGAGACCAGGGCGGCGACCGCACCGGCGACCGCACCGGGGACCGCCCCGGGGACCGCCCTGGGGACCGCCCCGGCTGGCCGGGCGGGCGCGGGCGAGCCTGAGCCCGCCCGCGCCCGCTGTTCTCAGGCGGAACGCCGCGCTTACCGCGACCCCGCCCCGACCGTCTGCCGTGGGTTCTGCCACTCGCCCACACCCGCGGCCGTGGCCGACTTGATCCGGCCCCAGTGCTGGCGCGCCAACTCGGTCGGCGGCACGTCCATCTGAGACACGCGG
>Ga0335073_10012225_pt1 | contig 12055 bp, 15 predicted proteins | sample Lox_Sample_22_FD_207093 | JGI IMG/M metagenome (GOLD analysis project Ga0335073, IMG submission 207093) | Soil microbial communities from Loxahatchee National Wildlife Refuge, Florida, United States - Lox_Sample_2.2 | ecosystem: Environmental > Terrestrial > Soil > Wetlands | place: USA... | reverse complement strand
AGCTTACTAATATTGATAATATAAGTAATTACTACTAATAGTGACCCCCGGCCAGTAATTATTAATAATAACGGTCACTATTATTAATAATTAATTACTGACACGTCTGTCAACTTGGAGGTAGCCTTACGGCATTTGAGGTTGGAAAGTGAACCGCGGGTCCTCTGGGCGGATGCTGTATGTATTAATCAGCAAGATGACAACGAGAAATCAAAGCAAGTACAGCTCATGCTGGATATATTCGCCTCAGCAAGTAAAGTGTTGGCGTGGACAGGAGAAGCAAGTTACGACAGTGACGATGCTATGGACCTCATTTCTACGTTTTGGCGTTTTCTCGGTAAGATTCGTGATGATAAATTCGAGGATTTGTTTCATCCGATAGAGTAGGAAAAGCACGGGTTTGACCCGTTCCGCAGGAATTGGATGACATTAATACGGTTCTGTGAACGTCCGTACTGGACCAGAATCTGGATACTTCAGGAGCTTTCGTCCCCAGGACTCGTCAATGGGCGCCAAGAGAACGACAAATGCGTGGTTTTCTGTGGAAGATGATCGATCGCGAGGGCACATTTTCTAGAAGTGTGCATAGCATTTCGAACAGGTACGTACTACAATGCCTTCAACCCTCGATGTTTAGATTCGAAATCTTTTGGAAAGAGGACACAGTGCACCTAGAAGCCTGCTTTATAGTCAAGGGGGCCCAAATCCGGGACCTTCAAGGTACCAGAACCGGGTCTTCAGGAGCCGCATCCAAGAAGCATGATCCGGCAGCAGCGTCTCTCACAGCAGTAGGTCTTGATGGTGCTAGCTACAGGAACACGTAGACTGGAAATCCTGATTGCCAGTGAGGCCGTCTATGGATCCTCGGTTCACACATAGGGAGTTGAAGCTGTCGCGAAGAAGCATTCTAGACATTCAGCACTAGCTATCTGCCAGTGAATTCATGAAAAGTGTATGTCTCTACCCTAATTATCGCCATCCGTCTCATCCTCATCACTCTCTAAGTCGATTTCTGCAGTGCTCAAGTTTGTATATGGAGCCGTTTCAATGGTGTACGTCGCTTCCATACGTACCAATCGGTTCCGCTTCAGTCCCTTGAAGAATTCTGATGGGGGTAGATGCTATGACGTGAAAATACTTTGAAGTATCTCCAAACTCGTCAACTCCGTACCCAAGGCGCTTGGTGGTGCATGAGTTGCGCAGGCCCACATCCTCTTAGCCATTTAAACGGCCAATGGCATGAATGACGAACTGGATCCCTCGCAATTCGATGAGAATGTAGACGCAGCCGTTGATAACTGGCTTGTCATCAGCATCCACGCTCGAAACTCCAAAATTTCCAGGTGAGTTGTCAAATGGAAGAGCAATTCTGTGAGTCGGAAGTTCAGTCCAGCCGTCAGCGGTGACTTCTTTGTGATTGAGCCCCTTTATAGGCTCTATACCAGAAAGATCCTTGTCTGACTTCAGAATCGTGAGGTCCATTTCCCATTTTCCGTCAGGTGGCTGAGGGATTTAGTACGGTATAGAAAATATGACGTCTGGAACCCGTGTGCCCTTTTCCGCAATGACTAACACGTGTTAAGGTTTGTCTGTCTCACCCACGGTAACGTCAGGCAGGTCCTGAGGCAAGCCGTAATTGAATTGGAAATCTTGGATAGTGCTTCGTATATGTGGCTGTTGCTTGAGGCCATCCAGCACGTCCTCACCACTTGCCGTGTTAGGACGCATTCGTAGCATAAGCCTGAAAACTTACCGTGAATTTTTTGGATTATGGAATACCGAATATGGTCCTGCTTTACCGTTAAATCTTCTTTGAAACGGCACGGATGACGCTCCTCCGCCAGACGTAGCAATCCACTATGAAAATTAGTCATTAAGAACTCAACAATCAGGACGACAGACCTTGAGGGTTATTCCTGTACGCTTAGTCCATTCGTTGAACCAGGCGATGCTCCATTCGATCACTCTATCAAAATGGCAGACCACCTTCTCTTCGATGTCGTCCGCCAAATTGGCTGGCAACACATGGTTGTTAATCTCAAGCTTCTTTTGCTGGCCTGAGCCAAGTATTGGCTTGTACTTTGTTAGGAAAGTCGTCTGCATCCAAATCTCTAAGGTTGTTGTAGACTGGTCGCCGAAAGTAGTTTTTAGCCACTCCGAGGTACTAAGGATGTCGTCAACAATCTTATTAAGATTGCCAAAGCCTACCAATTCCGTGGCGCTGGCGACAGGTTAGTACCTTTCCGAGTAGATTATGGTGATATTCTACCTGAATTAGCAGTAGGTAAAGCTTTTGCAATGTGTAACGTACTCCGGTTGCATCTCCAATATCTAACACCCCCCCATGCTCGGTGTCTTCGAGATACACTCCAAGTCCTCTTCTTTGCTCCACAAGCAACGATTTCAAATGGCCATTGATGGCCGCAGTGGGCTCGCTGATGATGTGAACATCAACCTTCCCTTCCCACCCTGACACGTTTTTAATAATTATTTAGTACTGGTGAGAAACGTTTTCCGACCATTCTGCTAGAAGTCCGGTGTAAACGCGGAAGTACTGTATATCTGGGTTGGCCGTTTTCGATGAGTCAAAGATTGTATGAAAAAGCCATTCGATGAATCTCCGATAGATTGCCTTCATTCCAATCTTCTTCTCCTTTATCCGCTGTACCTGGAAGTGTTCGCTTGCTGGATTCATGGCGAGTTTCATATTATCAAAAACAAACACTTCGCCTTCCTTTTCGCACACCACGTCTGTGTCCGGCCCGAATTCCAAGTCTCATTGTTCGTCTTCTCCTTTTCTAGCCACAACGCGAGTCCGTATTTGGCTACTACGCGCCGCAGCCGCTCCATTCCAGAAATCGATATCTTCGAGTTCGCCGAGGCCAAGCACCCTAGATGCTGTAGTGGTGTAGTTTCCAATGTCGGCTAGCACAATCCTAAGGTTCTGACTCTGTCCCTTAGCTGCGAACCTTGCTCTTGGGCGTGGGACGGTGAAGACTGTTGCGGGATTGGAGCCAGTTGGCAATGAATTATGCGCAGCATTAATGCGTTCCGACTTTCTCACACTCTTCGCGCTTCCTGCGGCATCCTTGGAAGAGCTCAAGCTGTTGATGGCGAGGAATCCATGGGCGCCAGCTTCATTCACGGTTGCTGTGTTCGCCTCGTTCGATGCCATGAGGTTACTCTCCTGTTTGTCGCTGGTCTTTTGGGCCTCGGAAGTGGCTTGCGTTTGCTGCTTCGCCAGCACCTCCACCTCTTCTCTAATTGGTAATTTGCGTAGTCTGCCTCTAGCGTCCTTTAGTTGTCTACAACCTCTTTACCGGCTTCCAGGCGAGTCGATCTGCCTCTCGGTCGCGTTGGCTTGGCCACACCTTTCGTCGCACGGCCCCGGTTGGCTTTCTTCGCAGCGTTTGTAGCCTTTCGGCCGGTTACGCGTTTCCCTTCGACTCTTGTCTTGGCCATCGTGATTGTAGCAGGCACGAAGAGAAGGGCTCAACTCAAAACGGCGGCGTTGGAAGATGGGATTTGGTCGCTTGTCCAGGTAGTTGAAGGATTTATAACACGGTGTTTTGGAGGCAATTCTGTGCTGACGACAGAGAAAGCGATAGGATTTCATAGCAGCAGAAGCCAGACGCAAAGGTGTATAAATATTGTCGTAGGCCGCGGAGTACTGATGACGAGAGGCCGGGATGACGGAGTCGAGATGACATTGAAAGTGGCTGAAGCTGTTTGATAGATGAACATTACTCCTGCCCACAGCCTTCTGCTAGGATCTGGAGCATGCTTGATGGTACACGTTTAACCAATTGATCGTGACACGTCAGCAAACAATGAGTAACAATGTTTGAACACTACTCATTCATGTGCGAGGCTGCTGGCAAAGCCACTCGGCACAGCAGGAAGCAGTTTGACGCATGAAGTCCCACTCAGGGATCTCCATCACTGCCTACGGGCGTTGCATAATGTGGAGGCTTATCGGTCGGCTGTTAAGGCTACAGTATTGTCAGTACTCATTCAGCCAGGGGGTTTGACGCATGAAGTCCCACTCAGGGATCTCCATCACTACCTACGGTCGCTACATAATATGGAGGCTTATCGGTCGGCTGTTAAGGCTACAGTATTATCAGTACTCATTCAGCCAGGGGGTTTTGGAATAAAAGACAGTCGCCTGAGATCCGCTTGATGATGCACCGAACAATTCTATGTCCCCTCCATGAACCAGCCGATCACTGACGCTGTTTCCGCATTTCGAATGCCTACATAACTATCCTCGCCGCGAAGAAGCGTCCGAGAAGGAGAGGTTCGTACTCTCAGCGAGAGTTGTCCCCACCACCGCTGACCTGAGTAAGCTTGACTCACGTACTGCGAATCACAACGCCGCAATCGACATTGAGGGCGCTCAGTTTGATATCCCTTCACCTGCAGCAGCAGGCTGCGACATCCGTTGATGATACTGAAGAAGATCTGGAGAACGTACAAGCTCAAAGATCTCGCAATCAAGGTAAACGCAAGGTCCAATCGTTATCGAGTTTACTAATCCCCAGTTAAGGCAAAAAGAGGAAACGGATCGATAACCACGGGAGCGAAGCCGAACAGACTTGGTTAAAGCTAGAACGAGAAGAGGTACATGTCGAAGGAGTAATTCGCCAAACCATACAAAAGGCATCCTTGATGCTGAGCGAGGATGTCAATCATCTTGCTCTGGTTGACATCAACAGCTATATGGACACATTATCTAGACTTGTCAAAGCACTTGTAGCGTTGCGGGGCACGGAGTGAATTGAGTTGGTTAAATACCCATATTTACGGTGTTACGAAACAGTTTCCAGCACGCATACTCTTCTGCAGCAAGCCGTTTCCTGGGACGCTTCGACACGCCTCGGCCGGTAAAAGAGGTATTGGGCGTGGTGTCTCTTGCGTCGCCAGTACTTTGCTGGCTGGGCTCTCTTGATTGGGGGCTAGGCTGGCTCGACTCTGAGAGATTATGGCGTTGGAGGTCTTCTGAAAGTCCAAAGCTCTGGGAAAGCTGTGGAACGCTGAAATCCAGATCTGCCGGTATTTGGTCTATAGCTGAACATAGTCGTTTGTGGTGATTCGGCATCCATGCGTCGTAAACGTTCTTGGTAAATTTGTATGCTGTCCACTTCTCCTTCCCATCCAGAGCTGTGAAACTGAACTCGTGTATTGGGTGGCGGTAAAACGTGGTATCTTTACCATCAATGACTGGATAATGTCCATAGATTCTCACTGATCTGTGGTCATGTGAGATTGAGAAGGCGAGAATCTCCCGGTGAAGCTCCATTTCACGACCAGCGAGTCGGAAGAGCTCTACGGTAGCTCTCACTGCAAGCGTCATGCTGTGGGCATTCTGTCGGTCTGCAATGTCGAGCGCTGCGGTACCGCACTTCACCTCACAAGTGAGGAATGGGAAGTACATATAGTACGTGGCCATGAAGTACGACTGGTCACCGGAGATGAAATTGCCAATGAACGGGGCAAGCTTGTCGAGCTGCACTTTGGTGAATGCCTCCCGCTTGAATCCCACAGAGAAGTCTGGCTGTGGACGCGTTCCTGTCAAGGGAAAGGAGTTGTTCCAGCCTTCATTGGTGCTCTCAGTCAACATATTGAGATGATCAGCGCCATAGGTAGCTAGAGTCTCTGCCGAAGGTACAATCAAAAGAGAGATGTCCCGGATAACCCTGGTCTCATTCCTGTCCTGTATATTTTGGCATGTCCTTTTGAAAACATCGTTGCGAAACAACGAGTCCTTGGGAACCGTTTGTTTCGCATGAAGCAAGTTCAAGAAGCTTTCCCTGCTCTTCTCAGTTATTTCCAGCACTGATTCTTCCATAAAGCTGCCTTTGGTAGAAAGCAAGAGTTTATAACGCGGATCCTGGTAGGGAGCACTCTTGACTTCTCTCGGCTTTTGGTCGCTAGGTGTTGTAGAGCTTGGCACGACAGAGCTTGGCGCGATAGAAGCTGGGTTAACAGAGATCTGTGCAGATTGCTTCCGGCGAAGGGAGCCCGAAGACTTCTGCTTGGCAAGTAGATGGCTCATGTTTTTGTTACTCTGCTCAGAGTATCCTTCGGGCCAGTGTCCCGTCTTTGTCCAGTACAGTATGGGATCTTTTTGGCCGTCGACGTTGTCTGCCTCCTCTTGTTCAACTGAGCTGTCAACAACAGCTTTATCAGGATTATGTCGTGCCCGTTTGCGGGAAGCACCAGTTGCGCCAGATTCTGAGATATTTAGGCGTCGCTTCCTCCCTTCGAACTGCTGGACAGGTAAGGGCTGCTGGATAAGTTTTCGAGGCCGCTTAGATCGTCTGAGGTCGGCGGTTTGCTCGGCTTCGGTTGTTCGAGATCGCTTTCGAGTTGCCGCTTTCTGAGCAGAGGATGTAGTTATTTGATTGCGATTGCTAGTTCGGGGGCGTAAGTTTCTTCGCAATGAATTGCCCTCAACGGCTTGTTCCTGTGTATCGTTAGATCTCCGACAACAACAGACGCTATCGCACGCTTGCCTCTTGTTGCTTTTTATCCGTCTGAATTGTAGACTCTTTCTCAATCGCCGAAGTCTTCTCAACACGGGAGGTCTGGAGGCGGGTAAGAAGTTTGCGGTTCCTAGGATGCGCTTCGAGGTATTAGAACATGCTTGATACTACTACCGCACAATAAGGTGCATTCACATACCTTTATCCTCTGAAGATGGCATAGGCAGTCTTTGCTGGGCAGGTAGAGGCTTTGAACGGGCAGCCATGTCGTTTAAGTCGAGATATCGAGCGCTTATGTCTTGCCGCCGGGTTTTGTCGAGGAGTCATCTAGCGTGACAGTGAGATGTATCCCTTCGTCTACTGACCACGGCCGCACGGCGTCTGTGGCGGTTTAGGTAAGGCTGTAAGGCAGCAACACCATGATTGAGGAGCAATGGAGCGATGATAGCAATGAGTATAATGTTGGTGGTGATGAGGATCTGGGTCTTAGCTTCGCGTCTGAATACGCGGGAGCACCTTATTACAACTGCGATTTCTCCACAACCACCCAATAATAATTAGTCAAATTAATAATACAATATATTTCTAGACCTGCTCTATCTAAATATCGAAAAAACACTATAAGTTAATGGATTTGTTACCGTGAAATTGAGCGACGAAGTTAACGATTTCTGGAGCTCCGACAGGATTGCTGCCTTGCAGCCTTACCCAAGCCGCCTGTGCGCCGCACTGTGCGCCGTGGCACTATTTCTACCTAAGTTACCCCCCGTACTAATTTGTTAAGCTAGCGCCTCCACGTCACGTGTCGAAACAGCTCGAAATGATGTTTACACCTGCAATATAACCTCAGAAACGGCTCACGTTGAGAATGCTGTATATATGGAGATACATAGCCGTTTTCTTGCAGAATTGAACAACTTCTGAACCCCATATTAAGCTGCAATCACGTGTTTTGTGGTCAAAGCTTAACACGTTACACCCCTGCGTAACTCAAGAGCAAATCCGGAAAAAGCTTTGTGTGAGAGTAGATTTCACTTAATTGTTATCCGCTATATTGCAGCCTAACCTCTTAGGTCCAGGTTGGACCAACCTCTTATTATCTCGTACGGGAACCGGCTTATGTGTGATTTCATGCACTGTTAGGGAGCAGCATAGAGAGGTGATCTTAGCACAACTCAGTACGCAATTGCTATGTACAAGAATCTAGCTGTAAAGGTTGCAAATAGCTGAGAGGTGCGTAGATCAATATCTTCTTAGATACCTTACAGCCTTAGACATCTGTGGTGTGGTCTGTGGTCTGTGGTCCTTAGCCTTGTAGGAGATCTTGCAAGGAGATATCCCTTCACCCCGTGACAAAAAGAGAGATAGCTGTAATTAAATAGTGCGTAAGTGGGACTCTACACGTTTACCGGAGTAAGGTCTGACGAGTACCGCCAAACTCGGCGGGGAAGGCCGCGACACTGAGATTACAGTTGGAAGCTGGGAAGCATGGATGAAGAGTAGAGACGAATTTCCGATTGAAGCGAGTCTGTGAGTTGGGCTGGCCGTCTGCGAGTGCTTTCATATTTGCTTACGCGACCAATAACTACAATCTAAACCCAACTCCAGATGCCTCTGCAGGCGTCTACGTATATGCCGACTACGCCATATCGTCTTTCCAACGACAACCTCAGCTCGGTCCACAATCAAACGCCTAGACTTCTTCACGGTAAAGAGGTGATGGCGACAGCAGGTACGGGCGTAGAGAACTTGCCAGTGTGATAACAAATATCGGGAAGTGAGAGACGTGTTACGAGAAGGAACGCCTCCTGCCAAGGCTCTCTACTCCCCTTGATCGCTAAGGGCACGCATCTTATTAGGCAGAACATCACCAATAAGAAGAATCACCAGAAAGTCTTACCAGGACGCACGTCGTACCGTTTGCTTGAAGAAATCTTCAAGTACGCGAAAAGGCATGAGTGTGATCCATTTTCGCAGGTAAATTTACCATTAGCCTCTCTTAATGTCGTCACCCGGAAATCCCCTCTTTGATACAGGATTCCACTGCTATTCGGCTTGGCAATCTTGTGGCTTGTTACCTGGAGCTGAAAGTGTTCGACCATCAGCCACAGACACCTAAAGAGAGCACGCGGCTACCTTAAACGAATTATATGGATGTGGGATTGCTGGCTTTAGGGCCACGCTTGTTTGTTGGGATATCATTTGCGGCTCAGAACGTGGCTGCGAGTTATCGAATCCGCCCACTCGAAGACTCTAGTCAGCCTAGACAGCCGCCGTGGCGCATTCCGCTTCCCTTGGCACCCGAAAAGGGTTTTGACTCAGCCCGCCCGATATAAGAACGTTGACCTCCACACAGATGTCACTACTATGTGTTCGGCAATACACGACGCGGAATAGGAGTCATGATACATTCCGATCTTTACAACTCTGTGTTCATATCTGTCATTTTTCTCTGTTACCTCCGTTTAGTCAGTGCCACACCAAACTCGTTATGCGAGTATCCAGCCTGGGCAAGCCTTAGACCATGTGCAGCCTACTGCCTAGGATGCGACAGTCGTGCCTCACAGGTCGGATATATTATCGGCTGCCAACCTGTTCCGCCGAATGAGTGCTACTGTGCGACCGACCTCTTCGCCCAAGCAACGTCCTTCATCAGCACCTGCGTCTCCCAGTCATGTACCGTTGGGCCATGGGAAAGTGACTACTCTGGCGCGCAGAGCGTGTATGAGAATTACTGCCTAGGCGCAGGATTCACAGCTGTGGCAGACTCTCCCGCGACCACATCCGTGACGCCTACGGTCGAGGGGACAGGGCCCACGGTTACAGCTGTGACATTAGTGACAGAGACAGTTGCTTCATCTTCATCCGGCGCCGTGAATTCTGGTGGTGAGTTGCTGGTCTTCGTTGCTTTAGTTACGGCTATAATGGCTGCTTTTCCATTGTGAACCACACTCGCAGGTGGGTCACAATTCTATTTTATTCCCTTTATCAGTCGGCTTCGGCCACTTCTACTCCAAATCAGTCAACATAAGCTTATAATAGTGTACATCTTCGCAGCCAACCCGACAACTTTGGGCCCAGATACAACGGGACAAGTTACTATCCACGTCACATCCACGACAAGAGTTACCGCGTCGGACGCCGGTGGCTCTGGAAGTAGCGACTCTGGGGGCATAAGCGAGGCCAACAAGATAGCATTGGGGGTTGGGATTGGTTTCGGGTTACCGGCTACTATTGCAGGACTATGGACGTGTTGCTATCAGACTATGCGGCGTCGCAATCTCTCTTAGACTCGTTCAGTTTACAATCTCTGCCATGATTGCACGGTTGAGAGACGAGTGAACTTGGAGGCATGACTTCGGCAACCGTGGGCGGTGTGAGAAGGTAGCGGCACTGAGGGGAGTAGCGACTGAACACGTTCGTGGCGATCTCCGGGTGTAGTCGATGGTCATCAACGAGGCTGAAAGGGTGGACGCCTATCAACTGTGCGGAGCCACCATTGCGCATCCAGAATGAAGTGAGCAATGGCACGATCGCACGATGAGCGTATCTCTAAGTCGAACTATGAGCTGTTACGATGCAAATCTCGCCGATGGCGGTGGGAAGTAGCGTCACTCCAATCACGGTCACATGACTTGAATGTTGGTTTTTAGAACGGGTTCAATGTCACTTTTTGTATTGTTGTCTCTAAGCCACTAGTAGCCGTAAATTGCAAGATGAAGCATTCGTCTACTCTAGCTAATGTGGCACAGAATTCTTTGTGGGTGTGATGCGTGAGAAAGGGTGAAGGCGACATTCGTTACGGGCTGTAGGAGGATTGCAATGGTTGGTTGGTTAAGGTAAGGTAGGCTCGCTTCGCCGTTCTGACTTCCGTAGCCCATCAAAGGAGAAGAAACGGTCGCGGTCGTGCAGTCGCTCGGTCGCGCCAGCAATGCAATCCTTTTTCAGAGCCCGCTTCCAGACACACTCTTTTCGTTCCCCAATCGCAGGCCAAGCCAAAGACGCAGAGGCCACGCAGCCCAGACACATGAACCCAAACAGATTGCATCGAGAGTGATAGTGTCCGTAAGCGCACGCTGAAGGCTGAACTGCGCCGTGCTGTAATTATTAGAGCGGAAAGGCAGAGGGAAAATGGGTGATAGGGAGACTCTCAGTTGTCATGCTACAGCCACTCAAAGCGCCACACCAACAGAACTCGTGCAGATTCCCGCTGCGACGCTTCCCGGCCCGCCGAGGGCAATTCACACTTCTCCTGGCCATCAGACGTACACTGGCAGCCTCAATGAGCGCGCGGAAAGAAGCCAAAAATCAATCAAAGCCCAATGCCGGCGGTGCACCGCCCATCCGCAACCGACGAGCCCAAAGCCGCGGTGCTGCATGCTTTGCACGCCAATAATACGTGAAGTGCAAGTGCATCATCAGGTTCGAATGATCAGGTCCGCACTAGTCGACAAAGAGCCTCTGCTTTTGCTCTCCCTCTCCCTCTCGCCGCTGCACCCATCATCCATCCCATTCCCATTTTAATTCAAACCTTGTTCCCATCTCCCTCCATCACCCATCCATCCACCACCGTCTGCACCCCATCCCAGCCCGACTCCCTCGACACCACCACGTCGCGACCTCAGCAAACGAGCTGCTGAGCGCGCACCCTTTCTCACCCTCGCGCGCCCAACCCGCTCCGTCCACCTGCCCATGGATCGCGCAGCTTCGATATAAGCGCCGCAGTCCCCATCCCGTTGCCCTCTCGCGGCCATGTACCATCATCCCGTCTTGCAGCGCGATGATTCCGATCGTTTGTCGCGACCGGACCGGCAAGACGCCATGGAAAGGGAACACCACACGAGCCCACCAGCTCCGGCCTCGTACGGCTTTTCGCCTCAACACTCCAAAACGTCAACGCCCGCGCCATTGTCGCTACAACCGAGCTTCGCCAACCACAATCCTCCGCCGACTTCACCGCAGCAAACCGCCTTACCTCCCATTTCTGCCGCCGTCTTCGGACGAGAAACTCCTGCATCAAAGTACTACGATCCCACCCAGGATGCAGGTGACCGAAATGATGTAGCGAGGCCTGGCGGTCATTACGACGGCTTTCCGCAAGAGGTTCGTGTGCACATCTACTTTCTCAACACCTAACTTTTTTTCTCCCAATCATCGGTTTCATCGCAAACCGTAGTCGGAATCCCTTGTTATTGGCTCATTGCTTACGTGTAACACCACAGCGTCGAGACAACTACGCTTACCCTGACTCTCGCCCTCCAAATCATCCCTCATCGTACGACAAACCCTACCACTCTCCCATCGCCGCCGCGTTCCCTCAGATTTCACCCATGGCTCAGTCACAGCAGCTGAGTCACGCGTATAATGGCACTCGGCCGGACGGTCTTCCGCAGTCACCTCTATCACCACTGTATCCACCGTACAGTAGAGGCCCTCCACCTCCAGTGCAACCAACACATGCTAAAAAATCATCACAAGAGGTAGCTACCGCATCCGAGATAAACCTATCGGAGCCAGCTAACATGAAGCAGATGGAAAAACGGACGGCTGATCCAATGTCTTTATCA
>Ga0335073_10012224_pt1 | contig 12055 bp, 11 predicted proteins | sample Lox_Sample_22_FD_207093 | JGI IMG/M metagenome (GOLD analysis project Ga0335073, IMG submission 207093) | Soil microbial communities from Loxahatchee National Wildlife Refuge, Florida, United States - Lox_Sample_2.2 | ecosystem: Environmental > Terrestrial > Soil > Wetlands | place: USA... | reverse complement strand
ATGGTCCCAAAATTAATTTAACTATAAGCATCATCGTAATCCTTTTCGTCGTCCGGTACGATAACCGGCTTCCTTTTCTCTACGCCCTGCCGACACATGGGACAACTCGAGTGTTCCTTGAACCATGTTCCAATACATTCCAAATCGAATTTATGGCCGCATCGTAACTTTACGACTAGGAGGTACTGGTCCTCTAAATATGGCGTAGCGCATATGGGACATATATCGTCTTTCTTTAGGGACTTTTTCTCTACCCGGTCGAGCGTATCGAGGAAAGAGGGCGGTAATCCACGGTTTCCAGACTCGGATCCTTCAACGGGAAATAGACCGACTTGATCGGTGGGAAGAAAGTTTATAAGAAGTGAAAGTGGGACATCCGGAAGTGGCAGTTGCGGGTGGGTTTGCTGCGGACTTGTAACGTCTATCAGACTGGAAACGAAGAATAGAAGAGATACGGTGTCGGGGAACGGGCTTCAAGGAAATTACGTACCCGCGCACCCCGCGCGGATGAAGTCTCGGGCTCTGTGGGAGACTCTGTGTTCTGCACTACGCGATGGCCATCTGCATGACGATTAACTAAGTTCTGGAACAGCAAGAATACCGTTATAAGTAACCATCTTCGACTGGGTAGATAAGAGCAGCAAAGAAGTGCTGGAATCAAGGTTGAAAGAATAAATTGCGTGGCCCCCTCGTGTGCGCCCAAGTTTGGGAAAGCGGATGCGCGGGCCAATGAGAATGGCAGCAAGTCATGTATGGATGAAAAAGGTTATTTCGTCTCTTGTCCCCCTAAATATTCAGAGTAACCGCACGTCCCACCCCTCCGAAAAAGAAATCCCATACGCACACCTTCCCGTCTTCATACATCCCATTCCGGCGTTTCTTTCGCCCCATTTGTCGTGTTGATATTGTGACACGATGGGGTTATTCTCGAAAAAGGAACGCTCCAATTCAGCTTCGTCCAGTCCGAAACTGTCACCCAAACTCGATTCTCCAACCTCACGATCGTCGGCAATGAATTCCCCCCTCACCCCGTCGTTTCCACCCAGACCGGCTGTCCAATTACCGCCGGCTCCCAGTCCGACTTCAGATCCAGAGGGATATCTTACGAGTCTTCAGGCGGTGCGAGAACGAAGTCAATTGGTTTTTGAAAAAGTTCGGTTGGGAAGGGGAAAATGTTTTACATTGGATCCCGCTAGATTGGACGACGTGATCAGTTATGTCGTTGGTATCATCAAGGTTCACTCCTGTTCTGGGGAGTCTGTTTTGACTGGTAGAGAGATTATGAGGCCCCGTACACGAGCATCCCACCTCATGGACGTTGGCAACATTTCAATGCTGGAGGAAGACAACGACTCGAACAGCTCATTCAGACGTGGGGCAATCTTCCGTCTCAGGAACGTACGCGTAGGTTGTTGGATTTGTTCGTTGTATCGGTCCTTCTTGATGCCGGTGCAGGGACTATCTGGAAATTCACCACGAAACAGAATAAAAAGTATGGCCGGAGCGAAGGTCTTGCTATCGCAAGTTTGGACATGTTTGAAAAGGGAATGTTTAGCAGCGACAAGTCGGATCCGTACAGAGTCGATTGTCTTCCTCCTTGTGTTATGTGACTGACTGTAGCCGCCGCCTTGAAGGGATTCACAGATGAATTGCTTGCGGAAGGCCTCCAAGTTACTTCTTCGAACCCGTTGAGTGGCCTTTCTGGTCGAGCGGCACTACTTCGTCGACTCGGCGCAACCCTTGAGGAATCGCCTGCTGTCTTCTCGCAAAATGGTTTGAGTAGACCTGGTTTCATGCTTGGTATGGACTATTTGGGCTCTCATCTGATTCAGATTACCTGCTCGCGCACAAAAGCACCTCGACATACAATGGTCAGCCAGTGGTCCTTCTTCCCACGCTTTGGGATGTTCTTACCATCAATCTCCGTGGCATCTGGCCCGAAGGTCGCACTAAATTCACCCCTGAAGGAAGGGGATTGGGAGATGTATGGAAGACGTCTACACTCGACTCCCTCAATGACGGTATTTTCTCACACCTATGCAGCTTATGGCAGGTCTCCAATCTCTCGTGCCGTTCCACAAACTCACTCAATGGCTTTGCTATTCTCTCCTCCAAGTGCTCAAGAAGGCCAATATCATCATTGAAGGCGAACAGCTCCTCACTGCCCTTCCTGAATACCGCAACGGCGGTCTCCTCGTCGACACAGGTCTCTTGACTTTGAAAGCGGACTTGGTACAACAGGGATTGGCGGCCTACCGTGCAAACGCACTCCTTCCCGGTCAACCTGCCGTTGAAGTGATTCCTTTGTTCTCACCAGACAGCGATGTCATCGTTGAATGGCGTGCTTGCACCGTCGCCATCATCGACAGTCTTGTGCCGTTAATAAACAAGTCGTTGGGGTACCTCGAGATCATGCTCTGAATAATTGTAGAATGGGTCGAATGATGGCGCCTCTTACTCTTGCCCAGATCCTTGAGGCTGGGACATGGAAGGCAGGACGAGAATTGGCAGAGGTGAGTCGACCGAACACGAAGGAACCTCCAATTGGGTTATTGGCCAGTGATGGCACGGTATCAATCAACTCTTCACTTTGACTCTAACAATAGGTTTTCTAGCGATATTAGTCTGCGTACTGTGAGATCCCGGGAGGGTAGATTAGCATAGGTAAGGTAATTTAATACGATCTTCTTGGAACAGGTTCACAAATTCATCTGAAGCACCGACCAAGACAATAAACTATGTCACGCCAGTGCCCAACAGTATAATTCCCTCATACAGAATCTCCCTAATTTTCCACAAAAAGTTCCAAGCAAAGACAACGCCCACCGTCCCAGCACAAAAGAGTCCAGATATACTATATCTTACATATACACTTCCAAAGAAATACACAGAAATACGACCCCTTCTGAACATCAACTTTTCTCCTCTTTCTTCATACTGCTTTTCCATATCGGTCGTGGACTCGGCACCGCACTCGGTGCCTCCTCAATCCTCACACTCGCCAATTCCGGCACCACAACTTTCAACGTCTCCAAAAAATTCGGAACCCGTAAATCCCGTTTCGACAGACCCGATTTCGTCTCTCCACCCACGACCCACACTCGCACAATTCGTAACAATCTCTTGACGCGGAAGAGATTGTTGTCATCGTCGTACGGTTGACCCCATCCGCTTCGTCGGGGCCGCGCGAGGAATAGTTTCGCTGCATACCAATACTCCAGACTGTTGCGAAAGAACCCTAGACGAGCCCACTGCGCACGGTCCATCTTGAGATGTGGGATCATGTTGTCCCAGAGTGACCGCCAGTTGTTTAGAGCGCGGGTGGTGGATGTGCGAAAGTTGATTACGTCGCCGGGGAAGGGGTCTGTTTGACAGTCTAGCTCGTATTGTTTGTCCCAGATGTAGTTTATTAAGCCTGAGATTAGCCGATATTTTTGGGGACTGGGTACCATGGATGAGGAGGAATTTCCCGTAGAGGTCGGTGTGGTCGTCTTCGGGACGGAGAGAGGCTCGAATGAGAGCATCCAACGTCTGAGGTAACCAATCTCGCTCTCGAGGTTTTTGTATTTCTTTTTTCCATGCTGCTGCAGTCGGTGCAGACCATAGAGCTCCATCGCACGGGAATGGAAGTCGGACTTCTTGATACTGGAGAAGGGGCCGGGTATTGAAAAATACTACCAATCCGCCGTCCATGAGATATACATTCATCATGAATCTAATTCAGCAAGGTATTGCGTGATTTGGGGTACCGAATACGAGTTTCTCGTTCAATCCAAGCTTGCCATTCCGCTTCATCCGTTCCGTTCGTCTTCTTCTTGGGCAGCACTTGACAGTATCCATACTTACGAGCCATGTCGACCACTTCACGGTATAATCTCCTCGCCATGTCTCGTTGCTGTTTGTTTCCGTGCCAGGTACACAACACCACGAGAATGTACACTGCTTCCAAATTAAGCATATCCAATTCTCCGTTCACACGTGCCATCGATGACAATTTGCTGAATACATCGACACACCATTGCAATCGATCTGGATCTACCCCCGGTCTCGCGTACGCCTTGCCAATAACACATAGAATGAACAACAATGCGTCCGGACACGTCAAAATCGAAAATGTTGGCAGATGGATAATCGGGACATGTTGAGCCCATCGTTTGGACCAAAGGAACAACATCGCCTTTACATTCTCAGTCTTGAAGAATTCCTGCGTCCAGGTATCCTGGTGTTGAAGATTTTCCAGATTGCCAAACACAGCGATCGTGAGTGCGTCGACTCGTGCTTGTAAGGGGTCGATTTGCATCAACTGCAAAGAATCTCCAGCTTCGTATGATCGAAGACCGCCTCTGGAGGGCGCTTGAGGCACCACCGATTCTTCGGGAGCACCGTCTCCTGTGCCGGGATCGAACGTCGCTACGAGACCCTCGTCCGGGACTTCTTCCTTCTCGCCCTTCTCGGTGGATGGTTCTGGGGCGTTCAGGGAGGGTGGGATGTAGGATTCAGTGATGGGTAAATCGTTAGGGGAGAATCCAATGTCGAAGAAGCCCAAGTCGGGACCAAAGAGGAATTCGAGGGATGCGTCGTTGTTCACATTGTATTCGAAAGGTTTCCATGTGTAAAAGGTGTCTTCGGCGGAGAATTGGGTGTTGAAGATCATGTCGGAGGGGTCCGATGAAGCAAACATGACATCGGCGTCATTTGAGTTTGCAAGATCGAGGTTTTGAGAGAACACTGGTTGATGTTGAGTTGTGGGTTGCGTGAGATCCATCATAGTCGGATTGGGTGTTGGTAAATTGGGAAAGGAGTTGAATGGGGACAGACCAGAGGTAGAGTTGTTTCTGTCATGATGAGCAGGTTGGTTAGGAGGCGAGATATGGTTTAGATGATCTTGAGGAGACGACTGCTGCAAATTATAGACTCCAATGCTTGGAGACGTCAAGGTTGGAACCGCCTGGGTTTGTGTTAACGAGAACGACCCTCTGAATCCGGGAAATGGTTCCGGCGTTTGCGTCAAGCCTAGTCCCTTCATGGACGAATCGTCGACGGCTTGTTTGATGTGTGGATGTGTTCCATTCCCATTCCCATTTATACCGACTTGACTTGACCGTCGCTCGTCGCTCGAGCCGTTGGCTCTGTTGGAGTTGAGTCTATGGTACGTACAATCCATGGACTGACGACTGCATCGAGAACAAGGTTGGACAAAGTCGCATCGAACTTTTAGACGGGCACATCGATCACAAGCGCGCCGAGGAGGAGCATTTGGAGTTTCAGGTTCGATGAGGATATGTTCGGACCCAGTGGCAGCACGACATTTCGCCAGATGTCGTTTCAAAATGTCACTGCAGATTAGAAACACAAACGCACAAACGCAACATACCTTCTCGAAAAAGCTTCTTTGCAATAGGGACATCGAAAGGGTTTGTCGCCGGTATCTAGAAGGTCAGCTCATTCGGATCCGGGAAGTACGAGTGATCTCGTGTCTTCTCAGATGTTCTGCACGGAGAAATTTTCGCGCACAGTACTGACAGACGAATTTTCTAGCCTTTTTCTCCGGGCCTTGATCGAGACTATTTGGACTTTCATCTTGTTGATCGTCGTTGGTTGGGGGCGATGGAGTTGGCAGAGTATAATAGTTGTCTTGGTTGTTTGGGGAGATCGTTACGGTGGACGCGGTATCGTGCATCGAGTGCGTTCCGTTGGACTGGAGGACTTGCGAGACAGATCCAGGGAGAAGTGACATGTTCGCGGTGACGTGTTCTGGTGGGAGGTCGTGTGATCTGTTGAACACGGCAAATTTTTTTATGGCAACCCGTTTATTCAGCCACAAGGGAGGGAAGAGCGAGCGTCTGCTCTCCTCTGAGTTTCAAGAGGCGAGACGTTGAGTGCGTTTGCTATTCCCAGGTTCTTGGGAGTAATAGTAGTAGCTTGGGTGGTGTAAAATTAAACCGGGGCCTAGACTTGCTCTCACTTTTTCCTCCCCAGATATTTGATTGTTTGCGGTTTGTTGTCTTAGCCGCGAATCGATAAGATGGGGCACAAAAGCTGCTCGAGATCAAGATTGTGTCATCGAGAGGGAGATCCGCTTTTGGCTATGGCGTTGTCTGTCCAATCCCCGGACGGTCTTTGTGTTTTGTCTCGACCGGGATAACGTACTGAGAATGATTTGGAATTGAGAACCGGAGCAAAGTGCTGTATCGGTAACGTTGACCGGTTTCTTGTTTAATAACCAGATTTGGGGGTTGGGTGACAGGGACAGTGACGGAGCGACTGGATTTTTTTTCGCCTCCTCAGTATGTGAGTGGTGAGACGTACGTTGTGCTACGCCTATTAGTAGTAATGAGGGAGTAATTTAGAGTCAACTCGAAAGAGACGGACGAATTGGGTCGTGAGTTTGATCGACTTACGCCAATCAGCCGTCCCAGATTCTCGGACAGATGATCTAAGCGGCCAAAAAATAAAATAAATTTACCATCCTCTCGTGTAGTCGTACCCCACACACGGCGGAATATTGCCCACAAATAAAAAAAAAATAGTCTAAATTGACTACAGAGGGGTAAAAATTCGACGCGGCGGCGGGGAATTCCCAGAGCGTGAGGGGGCCTCGGTCAGAACTTCGGCAGTTGGGAAAAAGCTTAATTTGTTTCGATTCAGATCACTAGATAAGACCGATGGCAATATTTGTAATGAAAGGAGGTTATAAGAAAACTTTCGAGCCCCAATTTCTGTTCGGGCAATTTTCATGCAGCAAAATCTGCACGTACAAGTATCTGCAGAATTTCGATGGGACCGTTTGAGCAAGGGGTAGGGAATTCGGGAGAGCTGCAGAGCGCTAGTCAAGCCACACTTCCACCGGTCTGTGCAGAGTAATTTCGGTATTGCAGATGAACGGGGAATTATTTCCAAGGTTTCAATTTAACGAAAAGCCATCCGCCTAGTCACCCAGGAACCTCGGCCCCACCGCCTTATCTGTTCACCCACTCCGTCCCGACAATGTCGAAGCGTCGTCGTCATCCTACTTTCCTTACTCTCGGTCCAAAGGAGCTTTCATTTACATTGAGCCGGTTCGAGTGTTTTCACATGTCGAGAGTAGTCGAAGTGTAAATAGTATCACCGAGAGTCCGCGCAATTGAGTCGCGGTTTCCATATCGCGGATATCGCTCCCGTTTGGCGGGAATCAAATCCGAGGAGATCCCCACCTAAAAAATCTAAACTCTATTCTCTCCAAAGAAGTGGGATACACGTCGAATGCATCTAACTGGACAGCAGCTTTCCCGATCTCGGGGGGCCTCTGAGGATATAAAAGAATTGATAGCAATTCATTTCCGCAGGCAGGATGACAGCCAGCCCACGTGGCTGCAATAGATTTTACTCCGCGCAATTAATCGAATCACACGTCGACCGGGCAAAGCGGTCTAAGCTCGATCCCGTCGATGACCGAAATTGCTAATTTCTCTGCAGTGTCGCTTCATTCAAGTATGTTATTTTGCCCCGCAATCCTTAATGCTCGCCGCTCCTACTCCATAATCTTTCGCCGCAAACTATTCTCACGATTGAAGACAAAGCGAATGCCCTGTGAATCGCCATCATGGCCCCTATGCGGTCTATCTTTCGTTCGGTGGTCTCAGGCTCACACCATCCGAGGCATTGAACATACTTTCGGATGGCCCGATCGCAATCAAAATTTAAAATTCGGCGACTGCGGAAGTAACACACACGGCATTGGCTAGGATGCCCCCGAAAAATTGTCAGATTTGATGCCTCAAGTAGTACAAGAGCTCGACTAATCCACACCAATCCATACCGGAAGAACCCAGTAGCGCATTATTGCGTGGTCCTGAACACAGCCTCTTGTTCCAGACAAATCCGAACCTGGCAAACGGACGAATCTGCTCACTGCCAGTGGCGCTACATCTCGGGAGAATTCCGAAGAAGCCGAATCGGCAGACTCCGTCCCATTTTGCGGGGCCAATCAAATCCGTATGTCTCCACTCATATATAAACCACCCCGCAAGGACTCCAGGATCATCGACAAAACAAATCTGCGATCTCGATTGTCGTACGTTGAGGTACTGATAGACTGTTCAGCATGGCACCCATATCAGATGATACATGGAATCCGCCAAAGGATCGAATCAAATTGAGCAAAATCTCTCACATGGTATGTCTCCCTGTCATTGCCGAGGATGCTAATTGCCACTTCTAGACCTACGGACATCCCGACCTCACCAAGATCAAAAAGTTCCTCCTCGACTTTGGCATGCACATTGTCCAGGAGGATGATAACAGAATCTTCTTCCGCGGATACGGTCCCGATCAATACGTCTACATCTGCGAAAAGTCCGACAGACCCGAGTTTCGAGGCGGCTGTTTCGAAACGGAAACACGCGAAGATCTCGATGCCGCAGCCAAAAAGTTTGGTGTCGAAGTCAAAAAAGTCGACGCTCCGGGCGGAGGATACAAAGTCACCATCCAAGACCCAGATGGGTTCCCATTCCATCTCATTCACGGACAAACGCCCGCCGAAACGGGCAATTTGCCCGAGAAGATTGTCAGCAATTTCCCTTCGGCTGAGGATAAACCCCGTAAAGGTACGTTTTTGCGCTTCAAACCTGGCCCCGCCTCCGTCCACAAACTCGGCCATTTCGGAGTCAATTGTACCGATTTCACCAAGACGTACGAATTTTATTGTTACAACTTCACCTTTAAACCATCCGATATACTGTATACTCCGGATGGGCGGGATGTCGCGGGATTCTTCCATCTCGATCGGGGAGAAACGTTTGTTGATCATCACTCGTTTTTCGTTCAGGAGAAGCCGCCTGTACATGTCCACCATTGCTCGTTTGAAATCCACGATTTCGATACGCAGCTCCTGGGGCATCAATGGCTTGAGAAAGAGGGTTACAAGTTGTCTTGGGGTGTTGGACGACATATTCTGGGAAGTCAGATTTTCGATTACTGGTATGATGTGCACGGGTTCATGATCGAACACTACGCGGACGGAGATCTGGTCAACGAGAAGAACCCAATCGGAAGAAATCCCGCAGAGGATGAAATGTTGTATGTCTGGGGACCTGACGTCCCCTCAACTTTCCTTGATTAAATGCAAAAGGGAACTATACATAGGAAGCGTAGTGATAGAACTTTTCTTATAATTTTGCTTTCACAGTATCCTCCTTGTCTGTTTCCCAAACCCATTTCTCCCAACCTTCTTCTCCCGGAACCATTCCGCCGAACCGTTTGATAAATCCCATGGTTTCCCAGGCCACGCGGGGCCCGCCCGCCTTCCGTACTTCCTCGGCTATTGTCGTGACCGCTTTTATGGCACTTTGAATCTCCCACCGCTCCACACCAAAGTTCCGGCAGCCGTGAATATGACCTTTGGCTTGAGGAGCGGAATCTGTTGCTACCGTCGCCGAAAAATTCACCAACACCGATGATGGAGCGTCGAGGATAGTCGTGTCGGAGATGGCCCCCGAGTACAGATGGTTAATCGCAAAGATAGGTAAGTCGGGATGCGTGGCTGCCATATTCGCAATAATCTTGGGCGTGTGGGTGGGAGAATACAATGTAGTGAAGTATGCTTTCCCTCGTGGATAGATACTAGGTGGTGGTGGGTCCCATGACCTGATAATTAGCAGGAAAGCGTTGGATTTTACCTCAAGTGAGGGGTTGCGCCCAGCGCGTCTTTGACCTCGGGGGGAATTGCCTCGTTCAAGGCTGAGAGACCATTGATACCCTTGTCATCAGCGACAATGTAGACGGAATATACCCTAGGGAATCCGGATAACGCGGAGCATTTGAGAAGTGCTTCTCGAAGTCGGCGAATTGCGAGGATTATGTCGTCGCGATGCGGATACCGCTGCTCCATGACCCGATACAGGTCTCCGACCGCCCGGCACTCATTAAAGGAGATCAGGATCGCGCCCTATCGAAATCAGCGTGGAAGAGTGTCATCGGGTTACACTGACTGTATACCAGTTGGAAGAGGGAAGGGAACTGTTGCGCCAGAGCTGCGGTAGGCGAGAAAGGAAATCCTTTGTGATCATGACGGGGCGGGATTCGGCTGATCTGCGGATCAACCTGACGGCTTTAAGCGCGGATGTCAAGAGAATTAACTGCTCTCTCATCACCCCCACCCAGAGGTCTCTGACACACAACATAAGCATGAAAGTCGAGCATCTCCTCTCAAGGATTGTGTAAATCATTGTAATGTACCCTGGACCTGTTTAAGCGCGTCTCTTCCATTGATCTCACAAACCTTGTTGCTGCTAACGGTGCTTAAAGTTGGGTTGTAGTTGCAAACTAGTTATTCGTTTTAGGATAGCCACATTAGAATTAACATAAAAATGGGGCAGTTGGACAATCGTGTTATTTCATCGAAAAGATAAGGTCGTGTGACTCATTGGGGTAGAAACATTCCTTGGTAGAAAGTTGAACGGCGTGGCACGGACATTAAAATATAGTTGCAAATGTATTACTGATCCAGAAACCGTTAGAAGAAAATCATTTCATTGGATGAAAGACAATCGCCTCGTGTTCGGAACGGCGTAAGTTATAGTGATTCCAGTTGCCAATATAGTAGCTTCAAATAAAGTCGAAGTCACCTTCTGCTTTAGCAAACCCGGTTTCTAAAATCAGATAAGCAGCTGCGACTTTACCCCCTGTGGACATTTCATTCGTCTAGTAACCGATTTCCGCTAACCCAAAAGGTCTATCTATGAGCACAGCCGCAAGAGAGTGAGGGAAACTATATAACGTGATAGTAGATCCACTACATTTTTCATTAATTGAACCTAAAAGTTGCTCGTCCAACAGATATCACTCGACAAAACTAGTTTCATTAAAAGTTTAAAGAAATGGTGCGACCATTGCTTTCGGAGACTGGAAACTACTCTCGGCTCAACATTCAGATTGCAAAAAGCAATATAAGAGACGCACAACCCCTGCCTCAACCTCGTTAGAAGACAATTTATTCTCAGGACCTCGAACAAAACCTCGATCACAAACACTACCAAGTTTTGCAGCAAAACAACCTCCACGAGTCGGAAATACTACCGCACAATTATGGCTGATACTACCGTTGCTTGGTGTCCACACTGTGGAAAAGATCGAACGATCCAGAACGGATGTTGCTCTGTCTGTGGTGGTTATGTTTAGCTCCACCCACCCGCGTCCTACGGTATCGATCCTGTCCTGCCTCCAAGTCGATGCTAATGTAGACAAAAGTCAAAGGGCTTTCATTTGACGATGACTTCTGAGTTTTGGTATAAGCAGTCTTTTGAAGATGTAGGGAAGTAGGTATAAATTAGGCAATGGAAACATAATTTAATCGATGCTAACGGCCCAACACTTGATGGTATTTGAAAAAGACTCCATTTACGGGTCTAGACCCGGTCCTCGACTGCCTACTTGCTTAACAACCACCGGCCACACGCCCGCGAGGCCAGAGCCTTGCGTCTCCCAGGCTGTTAGACCACATAATTGTCACGTTATCGTTCCATGACCCTTTATCTCCAGTTATGATTCATCGGATGAGGTCCTTTTAGCTCCGCGAAGATAAACAATCTCTCAGGGAACGAAGTCGTGCATAACTCTCTTGCCAAGATAGTCAAAGACTTCGAAGGCTGATGCGGTCTTGCGCTAGAAGAACTTTATAAAGAATGAAGATAAACTGATAAGGAAGGATTCGCAGCAACTAGGACACACATGACCTCTACCCGAAGTTAATTCGTGGGGTGAATTATACAAGCGTAGCAAGAACCGCAGTACAAAAACCAATCTGCCACGAATAAACTTATGCAACAGCGCCACTGATGCCAAATCCCGGAATCACAAGACACACAAAAGGTGGTTAGATTGAAAGTTTATTATTGAAAAGTGTGTTGTCGCGCTTTTCACCGCATCGAAGCGCAATAGAAAGGTAGCACAAACAATTGGAACTCCGGAAACTCTTGCGGATCTGCAGCTGAACTTAGGTAACGGCGCAATGACCGAAGCTAATATGCGTACAATCCTGGTTCGGCGAAAAGCTAAATAGAGGTCTGGAACGCCGATA
>Ga0335073_10012223_pt1 | contig 12055 bp, 11 predicted proteins | sample Lox_Sample_22_FD_207093 | JGI IMG/M metagenome (GOLD analysis project Ga0335073, IMG submission 207093) | Soil microbial communities from Loxahatchee National Wildlife Refuge, Florida, United States - Lox_Sample_2.2 | ecosystem: Environmental > Terrestrial > Soil > Wetlands | place: USA... | reverse complement strand
GCGAATGGCAGCCGGGCGGCGGACTCGGGGTCGAAGCGCCACTCGAGCACATTCCGCTCGATGACGGTCGCGCCGGGAATCTGCCCTTCGGCCTCACGCTGGGCTTGCGGCCGGATGTCGACCAGCATTGCGCCCGACCGGACCGCGCGCTGCGCCTGCGCCGGGGTCAGCCTGGTCAGCCGGCTGCGGGCGGCCGCCAGGACCTCGTCGATCGTCAGCGCTCCGGAAGGCCGGCTCACCAGTCGAGCTCCGCGCGATCGGTGCGGACCAGGGCCAGGCCGGCGGCGGTCATCTGATAACGGCGCATCGCCGTCAGCGGCGGCGAGTAAGCGTGCACGCTGACTGCGGGGACGGACGAGGCGTTGCCCGCGTCGTGCAGGTGCTGGGCGCCGAAACGGGTGACCGACCCGGCCCGGGCACGGCGGAACTCGACGTGGCTGCTGCCGGGCCGCGCCAGCGCTTCCTGCAACTCACCCTCCGCTACGGCGAACGCGCCGCGCGCCTCGCCGTGATCGTGGAAGCCAGTGTGCTGACCGGGCAGCCAGCTCAGCAGCCAGATCTCGTAGTCATCGGCAAGCGCGAGCCGACGGAACCAGCGGTGCCCGGCAGTGAAGCGGACGATCGGCCGCCAGGTGTGCTCGGCCGCCGCGACCTGCTGGACTAGCAGGCCGAGCCTGGCCGGGCTGAGCCTAGCAGCGTTGAGCCCTGGCTGGCTGCCGGCGGGCGTGCTCACCGGGCCTGGCGTCGTCGCAATCGTCATCCTATTAATCCCATCGAATCAGTCGGGTTTCGGCAGACTAGCACGCCGGAGGCGGTCTAGTCGGTATGGCTGTCTACTCTTTTCACAGCCGGCGCGCTGGCATCGATACTCGCGAAGACGACTGAGGGAGAGGGTTGCCCGATACCGATTCGGTGCTGGCAAGCACGGCGCCGGCCCGTCAACCGCACCGCGCGTCCGGTCCTGGCACAGCTGACCTGGCGGCGATCGCGGCCGGCGGCGGTCTCGGCAGCGCGGCGCGGTACCTGCTGTCGGCAGCCTTCCCGGCCGGGCACAGCTTTCCGTGGGCCATCTTTGCGGTGAATGTGTCCGGCTGCTTCATCCTCGGGCTGCTGATGGTCTACATGCTCGAGGTCTGGCCGCCCCGGCGGTTCCTGCGCCCGTTCCTGGCGGTCGGACTGCTCGGCGGCTACACCACATTCTCGACCTATGCCGGCGGTGTGATGACGCTGCTCACCAACCATGCCGCAGCACTAGCCGACGCCTACGCACTGAGCAGCATCTTCGCTGCGCTCGTGGCGGTATGGTGCGGAATGAAGGCGGCGCGGGCGGCAGCGAGGATGCCGGCCTGGATCACTGAGCGGCGCGAGCGAGGTGCGGATTGAGGCTGCACAGGTGAGGCTGCAAGGCGCGGCCAGGCGGATCACGATCTTCATCGGCGAGTCCGACCGGTACCGGCACAAGCCGCTGTACGCCGAGATCGTGCACCGGGCGCACCGCCGCGGCCTGGCGGGCGCCAGCGTGTTCCGCGGCATTGAGGGCTTCGGCGCGTCTTCCCGGATTCACACCAGCCGGCTGCTGTCGCTGAGCGAGGATCTGCCGCTCGCCATCATCATCGTCGACACAGCCGAGCGCACCGAGGCGTTCCTGGACGAAGTGGCCGAGCTGGTCACCGGCGGCCTGGTCATAGTTGACGACGTTCACGTGCATACGTACGCCGGCGGCGCGCCGGCAGGCACTCCAGAGGCGGGCAGCGGCGGCGCTGCCGCGGGCGGCATAACGTCGTGATCATCCTGGCGGTCCTGGCTGGCGGCATGGTCGGCGCGCCAGCCCGGTACCTGGCTGACCGGTTCGTCCAGGTGCGGCACGACACGGTGTTCCCGTGGGGGACGTACGCGGTGAACATGTCGGGATCGTTCGTGCTCGGCTTCCTTCTCGGCGCCGAACGCCACCTGGGCCTGCCGCCAGTGCTGTTCGCGTTGCTCGGCACCGGCTTCTGCGGCGGCCTGACGACCTTCTCCACCTTCGGGTATGAGACGCTGCGGCTGCTGGAGGATGGCGCCGTCGCCGAGGCAGGGATCAACGTTATCGGCAGCCTGGCGATCGGAGTGCTGCTGGCGTGGCTCGGGTTCGGAGTGGCAGGTGCGCTGTTACGGATTATCCGGCTTCCCGGGCAGGATGCGGCCCGGTTCTCCCCGGCCGTCCCCTCGGTCAGGGTGACCGTGTGCCGCACGTAAAGTGGATGGCCGTGGAAGCACAGCGCAACTGCCGGGAACGCGCCCATGCCTGACGGCCTGAGCGTCACGACCGTCAGCATCGCCGATCCGGGTGACCTGCTGTCCAGGCTGCCCGGTCCGGCGGCGTCGGCCTGGATCCACCAGGGCGACGGCCTGGTGGGCTGGGGCGAGATTGCGCGGCTGACCATACCGGCGGGAGTCGACCGGTTCGCTACCGGAGAGAAGTGGCTGGCCGAGCTCTTCGACGCCGCCACAGTAAGCGACGAGGTGAACGTGCCCGGCACCGGGCCAGTTGCCTTCGGCAGTTTCACGTTCGATCCTGCCTCAGACGGTTCGGTGCTGATCGTGCCTTCCGTGGTCATCGGCCGCCGGTCGGGAGTGAGCTGGCAGACGACCATCAACGCGGGCGAGGCCGTGCCGCCGGCTCCGGTCACCGCCCGGACCAACCCGGCCGAAGTGCGCTGGAGTGACGGCAGCCTGACCGCGCCGCAATGGGAGCAGGTCGTCGCGGCAGCGGTCGCCCGGATCAAGGCTGGCGAGCTGCGCAAGGTCGTGCTCGCCCGGGACCTGCAGGCGTACGCCTCTGATGCGATCGACATCAGGGTGCTGCTGTCCAGGCTCGCGGTGCGGTCCCCCGGCTGCTACACCTTCGCTTGCGCCGGCCTGGTCGGGGCGACACCGGAACTGCTCATCCGCCGCGAGGGCCGTGAGGTCAGCTCGCTGGTGCTGGCCGGCACAATGGCGCGCGGCGGCAGCAAGGCCGATGACGAAGCGCTGAGCAGCGCGTTGCTCGCCTCGGCGAAGAACGCGGAGGAGCACCGTTACTCGGTGGAATCAGTTCGCGACCTGCTCGCGCCGCTGTGCGCAGAACTGCGGGTGGATCCAGCCCCGTTTCTGCTCCAGATGGCGGATTACCAGCATCTGGCCACCTCGGTATCGGGCCGGCTCGCCAGGGACGCGTCGGCACTCGCGCTGGCGGCATCGCTGCATCCGACCGCGGCGATCTGCGGCACCCCGACCGAGGCAGCCATGGAGCTGATCAGGGAGCTGGAAGGGATGGACCGCGGCCGCTACTCGGGCCCGGTTGGCTGGGTCGACGCCCGCGGTAGCGGCGAGTGGGCCATCGCGCTGCGGTGCGGCGAGGTCGACGGCAACCGGGCCAGGCTGTTCGCCGGCTGCGGCATCGTGGCCGGCTCCCAGCCGGAGTCGGAACTGGCGGAGACAGAGACCAAGTTCCGCCCGATGCGGCGCGCGCTGGAAGGCTAGCCGCCCCGACTCTTACTGCGGGGGCGCCTGAGCGAGCGTGATAACACGGGCGATGGTCTGCCCGGCCGGGGTGACCCAGGTGATCGTGATCTTCTCCCCGCTCGGCAGGTGCGACAGAACGCTGGTCAGGGAGGCGGGCGAGGAAACGTGCTGGCCTGCCGCGCCGGTGATCACGTCGCCCGCGGCCATATCTGCGGCAGCGGCCGGGCTCTGGCAGAGCACGCCGAGGACCAGCGCGCCGGACGTGGCCGGGGCGATGTGCTGCGGGATCCCGGAGTACGCCGCGTTGGCCACGCAGTGTGCCGGTGCCGGGTAGTACCCGCCGAACGGCTGCTGAGTCTCGGATTGCTCGGCTTGCTGCAGCTGCACCTGCGGGCTTGTCTCAGTGTTCTGCCCGCCGCCCGGAGCCGCAGGCACCAGGACGCCGGCGAAGCCTGCTGCGCCGACCTGGATCCCCGGCGCGGGCTTTCCGGCGATGATCTGCCGCGCAATCGACATGGCTTTGTTAATCGGGATGGCGAAGGCGAGTTCCTGCTGGCTGAGCGTGCCGTCACTGCCGGCGGCAGTATCCATGCCGATGACCTTGCCGTCGGTGCTCGCCAGCGGGCCGCCGGAATCACCGCGGACGATCTGCGCATCAGTCTGGAGCATGCCGGTCAGGTGCTCGGCTGACGCGCCGCTGCCGTCGTCGCTGGCCACGATGGCCTGATTAAGACCGGTGATCGCGCCGGTCGCGGTCGTGAGGCTGCCGGTTCCGCCGGCGTTTCCCATCGCCACGACATTGGTGCCGACCCTGAGGCCAGCGGAGTTGCCCAGCGGTACCGGGGTGAGGCCGGACGCGCCTTCCAGCTGGATGACCGCGACGTCCGAACCCTTGTCATAGCCGACCCACCGCGCCGGGTAGGTCTTGTTCGTCCAGACAACCGTCGCGGTCAGACCGTTCGTCGAGTCGATGACATGGTTGTTGGTCAGCACAAGCCCCGAGCGGCTGATGATCATCCCGGTGCCGGCCGCACCTGTGGCGTCGGGACTATCGTCGAGCTTGCTGTTGATCACCACCACGCCGGGCTCGACTGACCGCACGACCTTCCTGACCGTCGCGCTGCTGATTGCCGGCCCGGAACCGGGCGCAGTGCCCGGCCCGGCGCCGGTACCGCCCGCACCGCCGGTGCCGCCGGTACCGAGGCCGGAGCTCGCGCTCGGCGGGCTGCCGCCGGGCGAGCTGAACGCGACCGCCAGGCCACCGAAGGCCGCCGCCAGCGCGGCGACGGCCAGGTAGCTGATGACCCCGGCGAGGCCCCGGCGCCGGCGACGTGGCTGGGCCTGGCCGTAGCCGGGTTGCATGGGGTAGCCGCCCGGATAGTAGCCGGGCTGGCCCATCTCGGGCTGGCTATCGCCCGGCTCCCCGAAACCAGGCAGAATCCAGCCCGGGCGGCCAGGCGCGGCGCTGCCCGGTTCCTCAGGCTCGCCGTGGCTGCCGTGCTCGTCCATTCCCGCGATCTCCTGTTATCCGCACCCTGGCTTCCGGCGCTGCATGACGACGCTGTCGGCCTCAATCTTCATAGTGCGCTGGGCATTCTCCATTAACCAGCCGGGGCCTGGAGATTCGCTGGGTGAGTCCTGCGGATCGGCTGCGGCCGGCGGGCTGACCGGCTACTGGCGGCGCTAACTCGCCGGCACAATCTTGCGCATCACGCAGTGGTTCTTTCCCTTGGCCCGCTCGTAGCTGAAGCCGGCCTTCTCGAAGAGGCTGCGCGTGCCGTTGTACAGAAAGGATGCCGATACCTTCTGACCGCTGGTGTCCTGCGGGTACGCTTCCACGACTCCCCCGCCGGCCTCCGCGATGAGCTGCAGGGCACCCTGAAGCGCGAGCTCTGCCAGTCCCTGACGCCGGTAGTTCCTGGCAACGAAGAAGCAGGTGAGGCGGAAGTCGGGCAACCTGTCGAGCTCGGCCTCGTACTCCTTGCGGTGGTAAATATTCGGCAGTTCCTGCGGGCTTCCGTACTCGCACCAGGCCACCGCGGCATCGCCGTCGAAGACCAGCGCAGCGTGTGCGCGGCCGCTGCTGACTAGCTGTTGCTTGAGCGTGCGGTTCGTCTCCGCGGTTCGCTCCGGCCCTCCTCTCTCAGCAGGAGAGGCGTGGAACCAGGTGCACCAGCAGCCGTTCCAGACGCCGTTGTGCCGCCCGGCGAGTTGCGCGAAAGCGTCCCAGGTGCCGGGACCCAGTGGCTTGACTGTGTACTGGCTTACGGTCGTGTCAGCTGCGCTCATGGCTGCAGGGTAGAACGATTCGCGGACGCAAGGGATCCGGGATTGCAGGGTTACCGGCCTGGCAGGCGAGAATGAGCACATCGAGGCGAACTGATCCGGATCGCGCGTCATGGAGGCTGCCAGCATGAGCTATAAGGTCACCAACCCTGCCAGCGGGAAGGTCGAGAGCGAGTATCCGACAGCCAGCGATGCCGAGATCAGCGACCTGCTGGCCAGGGCAGCGAGCGGCTACGCGTCCTGGAAGCTCACGGACATGGCCCGCCGGTCCGAGATAGTGGCCCGCGTCAGTCAGCTGCATGCGGAGCGGGCCGCCGAGCTTGGCGCGATTATCACCAGGGAGATGGGCAAGCCGACCCGGCAGGCCAAGGGCGAGGTGCTGTTCACCGCGTCGATCTACAAGTACTACGCGGATAATGCGGCTGAGCTGCTCAGGGACCAGCCGCTGCAGTCCAGCACGCCGGGCACTGCGGTAGTGCGCAAGTCCTCGATCGGGCCGATCCTGGGCATCATGCCGTGGAACTACCCCTACTACCAGGTCGCCAGGTTCGCGGCGCCGAACCTGATGATCGGCAACACCGTGGTGCTCAAGCACGCGCCGCAATGTCCGGAGTCGGCGCTGGCGATGGAGCAGATCTTCCGCGAGGCCGGCCTTCCGGACGACGCCTACATCAACGTCTTCGCCAGCAATGAGCAGGTCGCCACGATGGTGGCCGACCCGCGGATCGCCGGGGTGTCGGTCACCGGCAGCGAGCGCGCGGGCGCAGCGGTGGCCGCCGCGGCCGGGCAGAACCTCAAGAAGGTCGTACTGGAGCTCGGCGGCTCGGACCCGTTCATCGTGCTCGACGCGCCGGACCTCACCGCCGTGGCGAAGGCCGCGGTCGGCGCCCGGATGTCTAACGCGGGCCAGGCGTGCAACGCAGCCAAGCGGATGATCGTGGCGGACTCGGTGTACGACGATTTCATGGCGGCGTTCGTGGGGATGATGGCTGCCCAGGTCACCGGCGACCCGACTGACCCCGGCATCACCTACGGGCCGCTGTCCTCCGAGCAAGCTGCGGTCAATCTGATGAGCCAGATCGACGACGCGGTGGGCAAGGGTGCGACTGTCCACACCGGCGGGCACCGTGTCGACCGGCCGGGCGCATTCGTGGAGGCGACGGTGCTGTCGGGAGTTACCCCGGAGATGCGGGCGTTCAGCGAGGAGCTGTTCGGCCCTGCCGCCGTCGTGTACCGGGTCAAGGATGCCGACGAGGCCGTTGCGCTCGCCAACACCAGCTCGTTCGGGCTCGGCGGCTCGGTCTGGACACAGGACGAGGAGCTCGCCGCTCAGGTCGCCGACAAGCTGGAGGTCGGGATGGTCTGGATCAACCGGACCGAGGGCGGCGGCGCCGAGCTGCCGTTCGGCGGGACCAAGCGCTCCGGCGTGGGCCGCGAACTCGGGCCGCTCGGCATCGACGAGTTCGTGAACAAGAAGCTCATTCACACCAAGCCCGCGGACGCCTAGGCAGTAACCAGGTGCGGAAGACAGCGGTCGGCTACCCTGCCGGGCTGGCTACCTCGGGCCCGGACTGGGTAGTTGATCAAGACCAGGCAGCAGTCCGGCGACCGTGGCGGCTGAGGCTGTCTCTCCCCTCGTTCGCGGTGGCCGCGGTGACTGCGGTCGTCGTCTGGGCCGGGGTCGCCGAATTGCTGCAGGGCGGTCGCCTCGAATCCGTGCTGACCGCGGGCTGGGCGGAACTGGCGGCACCGGCCTTGATCGCCCTCGTTGCCGGGACCGGGATCTGTGAGCAGATCTGGCCGGCCGAGCCGCGCCCGCTGCTGGCCCGCGGGCACGTCCAGGATGCGTGCTACCTGGTGTTGCATGGGCTCGCGGTGATCCCGCTGATGACGTTGCTCAGTGTCGGGGCGGCGGCGCTGATCGGTGACCACGCTCGGTGGATCGAGCTGCGCCTGACGCAGCGCTGGCCGGTCTGGCTGCTGGTTCCGGTCACGATCGTGGCGATGGATGGAGCCAACTGGCTGGCGCACTACGCCGATCACCGGCTGGGCTTGCTATGGCGCTTCCATGCCCTGCATCACAGCCAGGAAGAGCTGAGCGTGCTCACCTCGTTCCGTGCCCACCCGCTGATGCACACGACTGGCTTTGTGCTGGCCACCATCCCGGTCGTGGCCCTGATGCCTGGCCGCGCGATCGCGCCGGTGCTGATCACGGTTTACGTCTGCATCGGCACCTTGCAGCACGCCAACCTCCGCTGGACCTTCGGCCCCGCGGGCCGGGTCATCGTGAGCCCGGCATATCACCGGCTGCACCACGCCCGTGAGGATCAGAGCATCAACCTTGGCGTCGTGCTGACGATCTGGGACGTCCTGGCCCGGCGTGCACGGTTCCCCTCCCGTAGTCATGCAGTCGGGCGCACCGGCCTGGCCGGCCGGCCCGTCCCGGTCGAGCAGGACCTGGCGATCCCGGCCGGCCCGCTGCTGCTGGCCGGACAGCTCATCGAACCGTTCCAGGCGCGACGCTGATCGCGGCGCGGGGGCTAGGACTGCAGGTACTTGATCGCCGCGATGACCCTGCGGTTGTCGTTGTCCGAGGGAAGCAGGCCAAGCTTGGCGAAAATGCTCGCGACGTGCTTCTCGACAACTCCGGGTGAAATGAGGAGGGTGTCGGCGATGGCCGTGTTGGAACGCCCCTGAGCGATCAGGGACAGCACCTCGCGCTCGCGCGGCGTCAGAGCGGCCAGCACGTCGGCCCGGCGGGTGGCACTCAGCAGCTGCCTGACGACCTCCGGGTCGAGGACAGTACCGCCGCTGGCCACCTGTCTGATTGCCGCCACGAAGTCACCGACGTTAGCGACCCTGTCCTTGAGCAGGTAGCCGACGCCACCGCGGGTTCCGGCGAACAGTTCGGTGGCAGACCTCGTTTCAATGTATTGGGAGAAGACCAGTACGCCCACGCCCGGATGATCTCGCTTGATCGCCTGAGCCGCCTGCAGTCCCTCGTCGCGATGGGTCGGCGGCATTCGCACGTCCACGATGGCGACGTCGGGTCGCAGCTCAGCCACGGCGTCCAGGAGTGAGTCGCTGTCAGCGACTGCGGCAACGACGTGGTAGCCGCGCCTTGTCAGCGTCTGGGTCAGGCGGTCGCGCATGATCGCCGCGTCCTCGGCAATGACGACGCGCAGCGGCGCGGTCTCCTCGGTTCCGTCCATCAGGCATGCGCCCGCGCGCTGAGGGTCCGGGATCCTGTGCGCGAAGCTGTCCAGGAGGCGCCGGCCAGCGGGCTCGACCCGGACGGGATCCGCTGGGTCCGCAACAGGCTTCTTCATCCTGTGCGGCTACACCGCGCTGGTCCTCGTCGCCAGCACGGTGCTGCTCGTCCGCCGCGACGCCTAGTTGCCTCACATGACAGCGCCGAGCTGCCACGGCACGAATTCCTCGTCGCCGAAGTCCTGTGCCTCGCTCTTGGTGGGCTTGCCCGAGGCGACTGCGATCAGTTCGGCGAAGATGCGCTCGCCGAGGTCGCTCACGCTCGTGCCGTTGAGGATGACGCCGCAGTCGATGTCCATGTCGCCCGGCATCCGCTGGTACACATCGCTGTTCGTCGCCAGCTTAAGGCTAGGTACCGGCTTGCAGCCGAAGACCGACCCGCGGCCGGTGGTGAAACAGACCAGGTTGGCGCCGCCGGCGATTTCACCGGTCACGCTGACCGGGTCGTAGCCCGGAGTGTCCATGAAGATCAGGCCGCGCTCGGACGGCCGCTCGGCATAGCCAACCACCTGTCGCAGCGCCGTGGTACCGCCCTTTGCCACCGCCCCGAGGGACTTCTCCAGAATGGTGGTCAGCCCGCCGTCCTTGTTGCCCGGCGACGGGTTATTGTCCATGCTGCCGCCGTGCATCGCGGTGTAGCGCTGCCACCAGGCGATCGTGTCCGCCAGCGCCGCGGCCACCGCGGGCGTGGCAGCGCGGCTGGCCAGCAGATGCTCGGCGCCGTATATCTCCGGAGTCTCGGCAAGGATCCCGGTGCCGCCGTGCGCGACGAGCAGGTCCACCGCGGCGCCGAGCGCGGGGTTGGCAGTCAGCCCGGAGTAGCCATCCGACCCGCCGCACTGGGTGGCGAGCACCAGTTCCGATAGCGCGCACGAGGTGCGCTGGGCGCGGCCGACGTCAGGCAGCATGGCGCGCAGCTGCACGACACCGGCACGGGTAGCGGCAGCGCTGCCGCCGAGTTCCTGGATCGTCCCGGTGACGACCGGGACGTCGGCGCGGCCGGCCAGCTCGGCGGTGAGCGCGCGGACCTGGTTGTCTTCGCATCCCAGGCCCAGCACGAGGACCCCGCCGACGTTCGGATGATCCAGGTACCCGGCCAGGGTCCGGCGAAGCACCGCCATCCCGGCACCGTCGGGCTGCATCCCGCAACCGGTTGAATGGGTCAGCGCGATCACCCCGTCGACGCCCGGCTGATCGTCCAGCTCTCCGGACTCGCTGACCTGCCGGGCGATCCGCTTGCATACGGTCGCGGAGCAGTTGACGGTCGACACCACTGCTACGTAGTTCCTGGTGCCTACCCGGCCGTCGGCTCGGCGGTACCCGGCAAACGTCAGCGCCAGCGGCCCGCCGGGCAGTGCTGGCACGGCGGCGGGGTGTCCGCTGACTTGCCCGGCGGGACTGGCGGCTCGGTCGAATTCACCGAACACCAGGTTGTGCACGTGCACATGCTCCCCGGCAGAGATCGGGGCGGACGCGAACCCGATTACCTGGCCGTACTTGCGCACCGGCGCGCCTGCCGCGATCGCGTGCAATGCGACCTTATGCCCCGGCGGAACCGGAGCAGCGGTTCGCACCTGGCCCGCAGGCAGGTCAAGCTCCGAGCCGGCCGGGAGCCCGGCGACCGCCACGCCGACATCGTCTGCCTGGTGCAGGACAAGCAGACCGGAAGTACTGGTCGAGATCGTCATCAGCGTGGTCTCCGTCCCGGGCCGTTCTCGCCCTCACCTGCGACGCTACAGCAGGCCTGGGCACGGGCTAACCCCGTCGGCCCGCCCGCTAACGCGGCCGCTAGGCCGCGGCGGCGTTGTTGGCGGGCGCGGTCTGCAGGGGCGCCGTAGCGGCCGAGGCGGGCACTGACGCGGGGCTGACGAACGTGCTGCCGTCCGGGCCGGCGAGCACCGCCTCATGCAGCGCGCTGGCCTTGAGGTACCGCCGCCAGCTCAGGAACCACTCGGTCCAGCCGTTGTTCCAGGTGCCGGACTTAGGGCTGCCGACGATCGTGATCGGGTCGCCGGGTACGGCCAGCTTGTAGTAGATCTCGGCATCGGCCGGTGAGAGGTTAACGCAGCCATGGCTGACGTTCTCGAAACCCTGCTCGCCGACTGACCAGTAGGCGTCGTGGTAGTAGTCACCGCTGAAGGTGAACCGCACTGACCACGGGACCGAGAGGCTGTAGCCGGGACCGGTCATCTGAACCGGGTTCCCCTTCTCGATCGTGAGGTAGCTGCCATCAGGCGTGGCATCGCCCGGCCTGCCTGAGCTGATCGGCCAGTTGTAGCGCAGCTTGCCGTTGTAGTAGATCTGCGTTCGATGCGTCCGGGTGTTCCCGATCGCCACCAGGGACGGGCCGATGTCAAACGTCTGGGTGAGGGTGTGCGTGCCGTACATGCCGGGCGCGCCCTGCACGCCATCCAGGTGCCCGGTGAAACTGACCGTCGTGCCGGCCGGCCAGTAATCCCTCGGCCGGAAGTCCAGCGTCTGGTTGCCATCCCAGGACCACGCGCCGACGATCGGCTTCGAGGTTGCGAGCTGTAGTGATCGCTCGACTGCTGCCTTGTCGGTGATCGGCTGGCTGAAGGTGAGGATGACGGGCATCCCGACGCCGTACGTCTGGTGATAGCCCTCGAAGATCTCCGTCCTGAACGTGTCACGCGGCGTCAGCGTGCGGAACCTGCTGGTCGCCGTCACGGCGTCGCTACCCGACGCCGTAGCCGTCACCGTGTAGGTCTGCGACACGTTCAGGGTCCACTGGCTGTGCCACACCTTGCCGCCGTCGCTGAGGTAGCCAGGCACCGTCCCGCTACGGGAACGCACAGTTACGCCTCGCAGCATGCCACGGGCCGCGGTTACCGTGACGCCGGCCGACGGGTCGGCATCGCGGGTGCCGTTCGCCGGCGTGATCGTCAGCTGCGGTCCGCTGACCGCAGTGCGCGCGTGGCCGCGGCCGGTGTCCGCCGCGTGGCCGCCGCTGTGCCCGGCTGCCGCGCAGCCAGCAGCAAGCATTGCCAGGGTGGCA
>Ga0335073_10012222_pt1 | contig 12055 bp, 7 predicted proteins | sample Lox_Sample_22_FD_207093 | JGI IMG/M metagenome (GOLD analysis project Ga0335073, IMG submission 207093) | Soil microbial communities from Loxahatchee National Wildlife Refuge, Florida, United States - Lox_Sample_2.2 | ecosystem: Environmental > Terrestrial > Soil > Wetlands | place: USA: Florida... | reverse complement strand
TCATCGCGATGGACGAGAGGGTCCGGATCCGAAGGTTCATCTCGTGGCGGGTGTTCTGGAGGCTGGTGAAGGCGATGCCTGCGCTGGTGCGCACACAGGCGCGATCGATGTTTTTGTTCGGGTCCGGCTGGCTGGTGCGCGACTGCCTGTGGCCGGTACTCTGTGTGGTCGAAAACCTGTCCGGGAAGGCGGCCGTGATGCGCTCGCGGAGCTTGATGACCGGCCTGAACTCCGCCGGGCGCGCGCTGGCGATCCGCCACGTGGCGCTGGCGGTGCTGGCGATTGCCGACGTGGTGGAATCGCTGAGCTTCCGGACGGGGAACGGGCACGGGGGGCAGTCGGGCAATGCGGTCTGGTTCCCGATCTTCGCGGTGTTCGCGGCAGCCCCGCTTTACCTGTACGACCGGACCGCGGCGCAGAAGGAGGGTCCGCTGCTGCAATTGAATCGCACGCCGGAAGTGCAGATTACGGCGCGCCCGCTCTCCCTCAGCTCGATGATCTGGCTGGCGGCGGTGGCGATCTACCTGATCTACGAGCCGCTCAAACTGTGGTTCTTCCGCGGGCGATGAGGAAGCACCGCAGCTGCGCTCGCGGCTCTCCGGCATGTCGTACACTGGACGATTGACTCCGCGAGCGAAGGACGACGGCCGGGTCCGTCTACATCCACGATTTTCTTCCCGATACCTTTCCACGCCACGCGACATCGCGGTTTATGTGCCGCCCGGGTACGACGCGGCGGAAGCGCGGTATCCGGTGCTGTATCTGCAGGACGGGCAAAACCTGTTCGACGCGGCGACGGCGTTCGCGGGAAACGAATGGCGGGCGGACGCGATCGCGGACGACGAGATCCGGCGGGGGTGCGTGGAACCGCTGATCATCGTGGGGATCTACAACGCCGGGGTGCGGCGGATTTCGGAATATACGCCGACGCGGGACCGGCGCTCGCGGAAGGGCGGGAAAGCGGAGCGGTACGGGCAGATGCTGGCGCGGGAGGTAAAGCCGCTGATCGATCAGACCTATCGCACGCGCAAGGGGCCGTACGATACGGGAGTGGGCGGGTCGTCGCTGGGCGCGCTGGTGTCGCTGGTGGCGGGACTTCGCTATCCGCGGGTGTTTGGGAAACTGGCGCTGATGTCGCCCTCGGTGTGGTGGGACGAGCACTCGATTCTTTCGCTGATCGACGCGTGGAAGCCTGCGGGTTCCCGCTGCGTGTGGCTGGATACGGGGACGGCGGAGGGAAGCAATCCGGCGAAAGTGGTGGCGGACGCGCGCCTGATGCGCGATGCGCTGGCAGCGAAGGGGATGACACTTCATTACGAGGAAGCGCCGGGACACGAACATAACGAAGGAGCGTGGAGCGCGCGGTTCGGGGCGGTGCTGGAGTATCTGTTTCCGGCCCGGGGGCGGGGAGCTGCGCGCGGATAGCGACGTAGCCGCAGGCGACCACGGAGAGGGACCTGGTGAGCACCTCGCTGTCGCCGAGGTTGTGTTCGACGAATCCTTCGGCGAAGATCGCAGGTGGGATCGGATGCCCGGCGGAGCGAACCGAGAAAGTCGCGCGCCTGGCGGGCGATCAGCCAGAGGATCGCGGCGAGCGCGAAGATGCCGCGTTCGGCGGCGTACTGCAAATAGATGTTATGTAAGTGGCCGTACCAGCCGCGCGGCAGCGGGCGAGGGATGTAGCGGTCAAACTGGGCGGCGATTTCTTCGGGTCCGAGGCCCAGCCAGGGGTGAGCTTTGACCATTTCCCAACCGACCGGCGGCACAAAGCGCGATGCGCGCGGGAATCGAAATCGCCGTGGAGGGCGACGGCTGGGACGGCGCGCCGGCGACCTGGAAGTGAAGGCGGGACTGCTGAACTGCTGGGCGCAGCGGCGGAACTGGAGGGCGACAGTGCGGTGGTACATGGAAGGGCTGGCGATGATGAACACGGAGCGGTTCGAACGGGCGCCGGATTTTCTGGACGAGGCATGCCGCGCGGACGTGCCACAATAGGCTCAATATGTCGATACGCACCCGGCGGGATTTCGAAAAGCTTCGCGCTATCGGGCGGATTGTCCGGGAGACGCTCGACCGCACGGCGGCGGCGGTCCGGCCGGGGATCACGACGGGCGAGCTTGATCGCATCGGCGCGGACGTGCTGGCGAGCCGCGGAGCCGAGCCGGCGCCGCCGAAAGTCTACGGATTTCCGGGGGCGCTGTGCATCAGCGTGAACGACGAGGCGATCCATGGAATTCCGGGGGAGCGGGCGTTGGCGGCGGGCGATCTGGTGAAACTCGACCTGGTGGCGGAGAAGGACGGGTATTTCGCGGACGCGGCGGTGACGGTGGCGGTGGGAGAGGCGAGCGCGGCAGCGAAGGCGCTGGCGCGGTGCGCGGAGAGCGCGTTTCAGCTGGGCGCACGGGAAGCGCACGCGGGAAATCGCGTGTACGACATCGGTCGCGCGGTGGAGCGCGAGACGCTGCGCTGCGGTTTCCGGGTGTTGCGCGGGCTGTGCGGGCACGGCGTTGGGCGGACGATTCACGAAGCGCCGAGTGTCCCGAACTATTACGACCCGCGGTGCCGGGACCGGCTGCACGAGGGGCTGGTGATTACCATCGAGCCGATCATCGCGGTGAGCTCGAGCGTGGGCGAAGTGCAGGCGGACAAGTGGACAATCCGGACGGCGGACCGAAGTTTGTCGGCGCACTTCGAGCACACGGTGGTAGTGACGAAGGGGGCTCCAATTATACTGACGGCGGCGTGACGGCGGTCCCGGTTCCCGGCAGGGAACGCCTCACGGCAGCGGGTGTAAGCCCCGGCCCTCATCGATCAGCAGTCTCTGGTTTGCCTTGACGCCCTGGAAGCGCTGCTTTGCGCCGCTCGGCCAGTCTACTTCCACCGTGGCCGACGCGTCGGGGCCCAGCCCGAAGGTCAGCGCGAGATCGCTCTGCGAGCAGTAACTCGAACCGCTATGCACGGTTTCCCATTGCCTGCCGCCGGCGGATTCGACTCGCACCACCGCGCCGATGCCATCGCGATTGGATTTGGTTCCCGCGAGGCGCACGCTCAGCCAGTGGTTTCGATTCCCTCCGTCGTTGCGGAGCAGGAGCGCGGGACCGTTATTGGTGGAAATAAGCACATCGAGGTCGCCATCGTGGTCGAAATCGGCATACGCCGCTCCGCGCGCCACGATGGGCCTGGCAAAGGCCGCACCCACCTTGGAACTGACGTTTTCGAAGTGTTTACCGCCCAGGTTGCGAAATAGCAGCGGCGGCTCGGCGTAGCTGACTTTCGGCTGCACGCGGGCGATCTGATCCTCTATGTGGCCATTGGCGGCGAAGATGTCCGGATAGCCGTCGAGGTCGTAATCGAAGAAGAACGCGCCGAACGTCAGGGAATACAAACTGTCGCGGCCGACGGGCGACTGCGGCGCTTCATCGGCGAACAGGCCGCTGCCTTCGTTGTGATAGAGGGCGAGCATCTGGTTGGAGAAATTGCCCACGAGGAGCGACGGGCGGCCGCTGCGGTCATAATCGGCGGCGTCGGCCCCCATGGCGCCGCGGGCAGTCCCATCCTCTCCGTAGGCCACGCCCGCGAGCACGCCTTCTTCCTTAAAGGAGCCGTCGCCCAAGTTGCGGTAGAGCTTATTCGATTGCGTGTCGTTGGCCACGAAGATATCGGGCCAGCCGTCGCCGTTGTAATCCAATATGGCCACTCCGAGCGACTTGCTGCCGGTATCGCCCAACCCCGCCTTCGCGGCCACATCCTCAAACCGGCCGTTCCCCAGATTGCGATACAATCGCGCACGGACGCCTTTGTAAGCATCCGGCGTGCAATAGGATTTCGTCTTGCCATCGAGCGAGCAATACTTGTCACCCTTCTCGCTCCACTCCACATAGTTGGCCACGAAGAGATCCAGCCTGCCGTCGCGATCATAGTCGAGCCACGCGGCACTGGTGCCGAAATTGGCGTTTTGGATTCCGGCCTGGCGGGTCACATCGCGGAACTTGCCGTCGCCCTCGTTGTGGAACAGGCGATCGCCTTCGAGCGCGGTAATGTAAACGTCGTCGCGGCCATCGTTATCGTAATCGCCGATGGCCACGCCCATGCCGTACATTTCGACGTCGAGCCCGCTACCTTTGGTCACGTCGGTGAAGGTCCCGTTGCGATTGTTATGGTAGAGCGCGGGGGTGGTGTGGCGCCCGCCGGGAATAAAATCGCGCCCGTTCACGAAGAGAATGTCGGGCCAGCCGTCGCCGTCGAAGTCGAAAAAGGCGCACCCGGAGCCGGTGGTTTCCGGCAGGTATTTCCTGCCCGAGTGGCCGGCATTGTGGACGAAATGAATTCCCGCCTGGGCGGTAACGTCGGAAAACTGCACCGGAATTCCGGGGGTCGGATTGGCGGCCCATGCCCCCACGGCGCAAATGAGCGCGATCCTTGGGACCTGACTGAAACTCTCTGAGTTCGTTTCCGGAGGATACAATCCCGGCCTCCGGCGCGGCAATAATGGAAATGTACTATACAAGAAGCTAGGAGCCAGGAGCTAGAAGAAAGACGCCTCCTGCGCGGTGGTTGCCGCAAGAATTTCGTGAGAAGAGGCCGCACTCCGACATTTCGCCTGCTGGCGGGGCTCGCCGTAACCCTGTCCGCGGTGGCCGTCTATTCCGCCTATACGGTTTACCAACTGCGCGCGCTCGAACGGCTGCAAACCGCCACCATCGACCGCAATCGCACCGACTCCCTGCTGCTCCTGCGCATCCAGAAGAACCTGAACGACGCCGCGCTGCTCCTGCGCGATATGCTCGACCAGACGGAAGGCTACCCTCTCACGGCGTTTCACGCTCCGCTTGCCCGCATCCACACGGATCTCGACGATGCGATGGAAAAAGAGGCGAAATTTTCCACTGGAAACCCCGAGAACCGCGCTTATCTGGCCGGCCGAATGACGGATTTCTGGAGATCGATGGACTCGGTTTTCGCGATCGCGGAGAACGGACAGACCAAAAAAGCCGAGGAGCTGATCCGCGTCTCGATTCAGGACCAGTTGAAGTCGCTGAGCAACGCGGTTTCCCGGCTGCTGGTTCAGAACAACGAAAGCGAAGAGCGGGCGGCAGAAGATACGCGCACCATCTACCAGCGCTCCGAGCGCAACGTTTACATTTTTCTGACCGCGGTGCTGATCGTGGTGGTGCTCACCAGCATTTACCTGTTCGACTACAACCGGCGCATGTTCGACCACGTGGAGGAGCTTTCCAATCTGCGCAGCGAGCTGGCGCAGCAGCTCATCACCACCCAGGAGAACACGTTCCGGTCCCTTTCGCGCGAGCTCCACGACGATTTCGGCCAGATTCTCACCGCCATCGGCGCCATGCTGGCGCGCGCCCAGCGCCGGACTCCGGCCGAGGCCGGCGTGGACAAGCAGGACTTGCGCGAGATCCAGCAAGTGACACAGGACACGCTGGAAAAAGTCCGCTCGCTTTCGCAGTCGCTTCACCCGGTGATCCTGGAAGATGCCGGCTTCGAAGGCGCCATCGACGTCTATCTGCCGGCGTTCGAGAAGCAGACCGGCATCGCGGTGCAGTATGAAAGGAGCGGGACGAGCCGCGATCTGGACCGGGCGGTGGCCACTCATCTGTATCGCGTCTTGCAGGAGGCGCTCAACAACGTGGTGCGCCATTCCCAATCGCCCTCGGCGCAGGTGCGCCTCAATTACACTACCGACGCGGTAGTGCTGGAAGTGGAAGATCGCGGCGTCGGGTTAGGCAAAGCGGTCGGAAGAGGGATGGGCCTGGTTTCCATGCGGGAGCGCGCCGAACTGGTGAACGGCCGCGTGGAATTCCTCCCGGCGGAAGGCGGCGGCACGCTGATCCGCATGACGGTACCGGCCGCCGTAGTATAAAGGAACTTAGCGCATGTCGAACCCCCTAACCGTTCTGCTGGTGGACGATCACAGCCTGGTGCGGCGCGGCTTTCGCCGCCTGCTCGAGGAAGATGCCGGCATCTCGGTGGTGGGCGAGGCCAGCGACGGGCACGAAGCGGTGGCCGAGGCCGAGCGCCTGAAGCCGCAGGTGGTGGTGATGGACTTCGCGCTGCCGAGCATGAACGGCGCCGTGGCAGCGCGCAATATTCTGAAATCCTGCCCGGAGACCGCGGTGATCATGCTCAGCATGCACTCCGACGCATCCTACGTGCGCACATGCCTGGAAGCGGGCGCCAAGGGCTACCTTCTGAAAAACGCCATGGACCTGGAACTGGTGCAGGCCGTTAAGCGGGTGGCGGCGGGCGAATGCGTGCTCGACCCGCGATTGGGGTCGCTGGCGACGCAGCCGTCGGAGCAACCGATGCTCACGACGCGCGAGCTCGAGGTGCTGCAACTGATCGTGAATGGCCGCTCCAATAAGGAAATCGCGACGATGCTGGGCGTCAGCGCCAACACGGTGGCCGTGCACCGCGCCAATATCATGCAGGCGATGGGGATTCACAATACCGCGGAGCTGGTGGTATGCGCCATCCGCCAGGGGTTAGTGAGCATTTCGTGAACCGGCGGCGTTTCCTCGGCGGCGCACTGGCTGGTTTGTGCCGGCCGCTGGCGGCGTCGGCGCCGGCGGCGCTCGGCTTTTCGTTCACCGACATCACCGGCCCGGCAGGCATCGACTTCCATCACAACAGCGGCGCTTTCGGCGCGAAATACCTGCCCGAGACGATGGGACCGGGTTGCGCGTTCTTCGATTACGACAACGACGGGTGGCTCGACATCCTGCTGGTAAACGGCATGGACTGGCCCGATCACAAGCATCAGCGCAGCCTCCTGAAGCTCTACCGCAACAATCGCAACGGAACATTCACCGATGTCACCGACCGCGCCGGACTGGCGGTGGAAATGTACGGGATGGGAGTCGCGGTCGCCGACTACAACAACGACGGCCTTGCCGACATCCTCATTACGGCGGTGGGCCAAAGCCGCCTGTTCCGCAATATGGGAAACGGCAAGTTCCTGGACGTAACGGAGAAATCCGGACTCGGCGGGCGGAAAGGATTCAGCACTTCCGCGCTATGGTTCGACTACAATCGCGATGGACTGCTCGATCTGCTGATCTGCAATTACGTGAAGTGGTCGCCCGAGCTGGACGTCTTCTGCAGCGTGGACGGCAAGCGCAAATCGTACTGCACGCCGGAAGCGTACCACGGCGATACGTGCTGGCTTTACCGCAATCGCGGCAACGGCACGTTCGAGGACGTCACGGCCAAGAGCGGCATCTTCGACCCGACTTCGAAATCGCTGGGAGTGACGCTGGTGGATTACGATCACGATGGCTGGCCGGACATCCTAGTAGCCAACGACACGCAACCGAACAAGCTTTATCGCAACCTGCGCAACGGCACGTTCGAGGACGTGGGAGTGCGCGCCGAAATCGCATTCAGCGAGGACGGCAAGGCGCGCGCCGGCATGGGGATCGATGCGGCCGATTTCGACAACTCGGGCGTGGAAGGGATCGCCATCACCAACTTCGATAACGAGATGATCGCGCTGTACCGGCCGTCGAAATCAGGAGTTTATAAAGATATCGCGATGGGCTCCGGGGTGGGGCAGGCCTCCCGCGACAGCCTCGGGTTTGGCTGCTCCTTCCTGGATATCAATCTCGACGGGCGGCTCGACCTGGTAGCGGTGAACGGGCACATCGATGAAACGGTGCGGCAGATCCACGGCCACACCGGCTACCAGCAGCCTCCGCACCTGTTCCTGAATCGCGGGAACGACCGCTTCCAGGACGTGGCGTCGCAGGTAGGCGGAGGGTTCGCCGATCCCAAAGTAGCGCGCGGCCTGGCGTACGGGGATTTCGACCGCGATGGCGATCTCGATTTGCTGCTCACCACGAATCACGGTCCGGCGCATTTGTACCGCAACGACGTCGCGCCGGGTGTGCATTCGCTGCGGCTGAAACTCCTCGGCACGAAATCCAACCGGGACGCCATCGGGTCGATGGTGCGGCTGACGACAGCGGACGGGACGCAATCGCGCATGGTGAAGACGGGATCGAGCTACCTGTCGCAGTCCGAGCTGACGCTTACCTTCGGACTCGGGCCGCGCGATTCCGCCGCCAGGATCGTGGTGGAATGGGCCAGCGGAGCGGTGCAGGAATTCGGCAAAACAACCGCCGGCGCGTACGAGTGTACCGAAGGCGGGCAATTGCGCAAACTGGTGTGAGTGCGTGGAGTGGAATCCGGCTTGCATGCAAAGACCGGAAGACTCCAGGCATGGGTTACATCTGTGTTCACAACCACTTTTATCAGCCTCCCCGGGAAAATCCCTGGCTGGAGGCCGTAGAACAGCAGGATTCCGCTTACCCATATCACGATTGGAACGAGCGGATCACGGCGGAATGTTACGCGCCGAACTCGGCCTCGCGCATTCTGGACGGAGAAGGGCGAATTACCGACATCGTAAACAACTATTCGCGAATCAGCTTTAATTTCGGCCCCACGCTGCTTTCGTGGCTGCAAATATCCGCGCCGCAAATCTATCAGGCAGTCCTGGATGGCGACCGCGAGAGCCAAGGGCGCTTCGGCGGGCATGGTTCGGCGCTGAGCCAGGCTTACAATCACCTGATCATGCCGCTGGCCAATTCGCGCGACAAGGTAACCCAGGTGATTTGGGGGCTGTGTGACTTTGAGCACCGATTCGGGCGCAAGCCGGAGGGGATGTGGCTGCCGGAAACGGCCGTCGACATCGAGTCGTTGGAGATTCTTGCGCAGCATGGAATAAAATTCACCATTCTGGCGCCCCGGCAAGCTAAAAGAGTGCGCAAGATCGGCGGCCGCAACTGGCGGGATGTAAACTCCGAGCAAATCGACCCGACGATGGTGTACCGGTTGCGCCTGCCCTCGCGCCGCACCATCAACCTGTTCTTTTACGACGGACCAATTTCGCGCGGAGTGGCGTTCGAGCACCTTCTCGACAATGGCGAACGATTCGCCCAAAGGCTGCTGGGCGCTTTCAACGAGGAGCGGGAATGGCCGGAACTGGTGAACATCGCTACCGATGGCGAGACGTACGGGCATCACCACCATCACGGCGAGATGGCCCTGACTTACGCGCTGGAATATATAGAGTCGAAACAACTGGCTGAAATCGTCAACTACGCCGAGTATCTGGAGCGGCACCCTCCCACGCACGAAGTAGAGATTTTCGAAAACAGCTCCTGGAGCTGCGTACACGGCATCGAGCGATGGCGGTCGGATTGCGGCTGCAACGCCGGACACGCCGGCTGGAACCAGGCATGGCGCGGGCCGCTGCGCAACGCCATGGATTGGCTCCGCGATCAACTCGCGCCGCAGTTCGAGGCCAAGGCGCGCGAATTTCTGAAGGACCCGTGGGAAGCGCGCAACGACTATATCGGCGTGGTGCTGGACCGCAGCCCGGACAACCGCCAGGCATTTCTCTCCCGCCATGCCACCCGCGAACTGAGCGACCCGGAGAAGGTTACGGTTCTGAAGCTGATGGAACTACAGCGCCACCTCATGCTCATGTACACCAGTTGCGGCTGGTTTTTCGACGAGCTGTCGGGAATCGAAACCGTGCAAGTGATCCAATACGCCTGCCGCGCGGTGCAACTGTCGCAAGAGGTTTTGGGGGATCACATCGAGGACGGTTTTCTGGAGGCGTTGCGGAAGGCGAAGAGCAACATCCCGGAGCACGGGGATGGCGCCTGCATCTACCAGAAGTTCGCCCGTCCGGCGGCAGTGGACCTGGGAAAACTGGCCGCGCATTACGCCATCAGCACGCTGTTCAAACCGTACGAAGATCACGCGCGCATCTACTGCTACTCGGTGGATCGAACCGGCCACCAGGATCTGGAGGCGGGCCGCATGAGGCTGGCTATCGGCCGCGCCCGGTTCACGTCGGAAATCACGCAGGAGAGCGAAGAACTGGTGTATGCCGCGCTGCATTTCGGCGACCACAATCTGCACTGCGGCACGCAGGCATTTCACGATGAAGATAGCTACCGCAAGCTGGTCGAGAATGTTACCGCCGCCTTCTCGAAAGCCGACCTGCCGGAATCGCTGCACATCATCGACCAGGAACTGGGCTCCACTTACTCGTTGAAATCCATGTTCCGCGACGACCGGCGCGACATTCTGCGCCAGATTCTCAACGCCTCGCTGGAGGAAGCCGAAGGCGCGTACCGCCAGATCTACGAACATCACGTGCCGCTGGCTCATTTCCTGCGCGATCTGGGGGTGCCCCTGCCCAAGGCCATCCGCACGGCGGCCGAATTCGCGGTGAACAGCAATCTGCGGCGCACCTTTGCCAATGACGATATGGATACCGAGCAGGTGCGCAAGCAATTGGAGGAAGCCAAGTTGGGCGGCATCGCTCTCGACGGCACCACGCTCGAGTACACGCTGCGTCTCACTATTGAACGGCTGTTCGAGAAGTTTGCCGGCGCTCCGGACGATGCCGTCCTTCTCGAACGGCTGGATGCGATCGTGGACGTGGCACGCTCGCTACCGTTCGAAGTCGTGCTGTGGATGCCGCAAAACACTTGGTGGGCGATACAGCAGAGCGCGCTGGAAAAGCACAAGACGCTCGCGGACGGGGGCGACGAGCAAGCCCGCACATGGTTAGAGCGTTTCACTAAACTCGGCGAAAGGCTCCAGATGGCGGTGGCTGCCGCTCCCTCGCTGGTGGCAAAATCCGGCTAACGTTCCGTCCAAAATCTTCGTTCGGTTGGAGGGCATATCGAGTGGCCAGGCACTTAAACGGCGAACCCGCGCACATCCCTTCGTCCACTTACCGCCTCCAACTGAACCAGGAGTTCACTTTCCGGCAAGCTTTGGGGCTGGTGGATTACCTGCACGCGCTGGGAATCGGCGATTGTTACCTCTCGCCGTTCCTGATGGCCGTGGAGGGAAGCATGCACGGGTACAACATCACCAATCCCGGGCGTATCAATCCCGAAATCGGCACGCTGGAGGAATTACGGGCATTCAGCGACCGGCTTAAGCAGAGCGGCATGGGAATGATCGCCGACGTGGTGCCGAATCATCTGGCGATTGCCCGCCCCGCGAATCAGTGGTGGTGGAACGTGCTGGAGAACGGTCCGAGTTCGCCGTTTTCCCGGTATTTCGACATCAACTGGCACTCGTCCAAACGCGATCTCGCCAACAAAGTGCTGCTGCCGATTCTGGGCGATCAATACGGCCGCGTTCTGGAGGACCGGCAGATTACAGTCCATTACGAGAGCGGCGATTTGCAGGCCCGCGTTTACGGCCAGCCGCTGCCGCTGGCGCCGCGCTCGTGGGGATTGGTGCTGGAGCCCGCGGTGAACGCGGCGAGAGTGGATTTAGGAGATAATCACGGGCACGTTCTGGAATTGGAAAGCATCCTGACCGCGCTTTCCCACTTGCCGCCGCCGGATGAAACCGATGCCGGCAAAGTCCACGAGCGCCAGCGCGAAAAGGAGATCATCCGCAAGCGGTTGGCCGCGCTGACCGAGTCCAGCCGGGCGATCCTCGATCGAATCAACCGCGTGATCGAAGTCGTCAATGGAGTGAAAGGCGTGCCGCACAGCTTCGACCGGCTGGAGGAATTGCTGGCACGGCAATCGTACCGGCTGGCTTACTGGAGGGTGGCGGGCGATGAAATCAATTACCGGCGATTTTTCGACGTTAACGAGCTGGCGGCCGTGCGGGTGGAGGACCCCGAGGTTTTTCAGGCGATGCACGCGCTCATCTTCGATCTGGTAAGGGACGGCGTCGTGGATGGTTTGCGGGTGGACCATTCCGACGGTTTGCTCGATCCGGCGGAGTACTTTCAGCGGCTTCAGAAGGCCTGCCAAGCGGCGAGAAACGACCCGCGGAGCTTTTACATTGTGACCGAGAAAATTCTCGTGGGCAACGAGAAGTTGCGCCCGGATTGGGACATCGCCGGTTCCACCGGGTATGACTTCCTGGGGCTGATGAACGGGCTGTTCGTCGATACCGCCCGGCGCGCGGCCTTTCAACACGTGTACACAGCTTTCACCGGTCCAACCATCGCTTCCGAAGAATTGGTCTACACCACCAAGCGGCT
>Ga0335073_10012221_pt1 | contig 12056 bp, 10 predicted proteins | sample Lox_Sample_22_FD_207093 | JGI IMG/M metagenome (GOLD analysis project Ga0335073, IMG submission 207093) | Soil microbial communities from Loxahatchee National Wildlife Refuge, Florida, United States - Lox_Sample_2.2 | ecosystem: Environmental > Terrestrial > Soil > Wetlands | place: USA... | reverse complement strand
TGTCGACCCAGACTGGCATGTGATCGCTGGCCCGTTTCCAGGCGGCGAAGGCTCCGACCTTAACGTTGGTGACGCGCTCCATCCAGGTGCTAGGCAGAAATATGTAATCGAGGTGGAACTGTCTTTCCTGCCGATGCCAGAAGTAGTACGTGGGCTGCGTTTCTGCTCCGTGTTGTTCTGAGAAGAACGAGTGATAAGCGCTCACCACTCCTTTGCGGACGAGGAGATCCACTACCGTCGAGTGCTTGCGGATTTTTCTGCCGGAATCGAGGCTCGTATTGCTGTTGAAATCACCGCACAACACGAGGGGGACCCGCTTGAAGCCCGTAAAGCAGGTCCCGTTTCTTGGCAAGTCCCATCCGGCAATTTCACACAACAATTCGCACGGTTCCTCGACGAGAGATGTGAATTCTGGGTAATTAAAATGGGCCGACAACCAAGAAGCGGTGACATTCCTTGGCTATCGGCCCATTCGATCCTGAATTGGATCGGAGGTGATATATCTATGGTAACTCCGTTTACGCCGAAGTCAAGGGATATATGTAGAAATCTGTGGGCGACTTGAAGGCGAATATTTAGCGAACTAGCGGGTCTCAGACCAGTTCGCCAGCGGCGGCGTTGCCAGTGCCGATTTGGGACGGCAATTCGTTCCCATGAGGTTTTCTGCGCGTTGACACAAAGTGCTCCGGACGTTAGACTTAACAGTTTTCCGAGCCCTCATTTATCGGTCCAAAGCGGTGCAGGGATCGGCACGATCGACAATCAGCACGAGCAAATTCGCGACTCGAGTTCAATTTCCATATGGGCGAAACGCTGCACCAACTAGGCCGATTACTGCTCGGATCAGTGCCGACGATCATCGTGCTCACGTGCCTTTACGGGCTCTATACGGTCATCGTGCACCGGCCCCTGCAGCAAGCGTTGGCCAAACGGCGAGCTATGACCCAAGGCACCATCGAGAAATCGCGCGCCGATATCGCAGCGGCGGAAGCGCGCACGGCGGAATATGAGCAGCGTTTGCGGGAAGCGCGAGCGGCCGTATTTCGCGCGCAGGAGGCACAGCGCGAAGCTGCTTTGCAGGCGCGAATCAATGCAGTGAACGCAGCGCGGGAAAACGCTCAGGCGCAAGTGGCCGCGGCCAAGAAGGATATCGAATCGGATCGCACGGCCGCAGAACGAACGCTGCAAGCGGAAGCAGAAGGCCTGGCGCAGGAAATCATACGAAGAGTGTTGCAGCCGGCGATGGGGCATTGAGTTTGATCAGAGTAATGAAAAAACCAGCAGGTGTCTGGATTCTTGCCTTCCTTTTGACGGGAATTGGCGCCGCCCGGCTTCACGCGCAGGAAGCGCCAGCACAGTCGCAGAATAACTCCGACCAGAACCAGAATATGAGTCCAGGCCGTCAGCTGGCTCACGAAACTCGCGAAGCTGCCGGCGAAGAGAAGGACGCAAACGCTCAGTTCCGACATTCTGCTTCCGTACGCTGGATCGCGCACCTCACGGGGATGAGCCTGGAGCAGTCGTACTGGTTCTGCTTCATGCTGAATTTCGCTGCCATTGCGGTACTGATTGTGTGGGCGTGGAAGAAACATGTGCCGGAGATGTTCCGCACACGAACTGCCGAGATTCAGACCGCGATGATCGAGGCGCAGAAAGCGGGCGAGGAGGCTCGGGAACGGCTGGCTGAGATTGAATCGCGGCTGTTGCGAATTGATGTCGAAATCAGCGCCATGCGCCAGGAGGCTGCAAAGGAAGCAGCAATCGAAGGATCCCGCATCAGAGGGGCAGCCGAGGAAGAAGCGCGCAACATTGTGGCCGGAGCGCAGCAGGAAATTGCGGCTGCGGCGAGAGCAGCGCGCCGGCAGTTGGCTTCGCACGCCGCCGATCTGGCAGTGGGATTAGCCGAGAAACAGATGAAGATTGATGCTGGAACCGATCAGGCGATCGTCCACAATTTTGCCTCCGAATTAGCCGTGACTCCGGACAACATCGGAAAGGATGGGCGCTGAGCCGTGGCATCGGTCGCCAATACGTATGCGCGGGCTTTCGCGGACGTGGTGCTTGCGGATCGTCTGGATGTGAGCCGCGCTCTCGGCGGCTTGCGAACGATTGTCGGGCTGATGCAAGAGAGCACGGAATTGCGGCGCGTGTGGGAAAACCCCGCAGTGCCCGCCGATCAGAAGCGGCGCCTGCTGGATGTTATCGTGCAGCGGGCAGGGATCGAGCGGCATGTACGCAATCTGGTTGCGGTTCTGATCGATCACCGGCGAATGCATTTCCTGAAGCAGATTACCGAGCAGCTGAAAAAAGAGTTGGACGCACGAATGGGATTTGCCGAGGCCCAGATCACAAGCGCCCGGGAACTGGGTGACGCGGAACGTCGAACTTTGGAAGCGCAGATCGCAAAGCTGACGGGCAAGAAAGTTCGCGCGCAATTTGGATTGGATGCTTCGCTCTTGGGCGGAGCCGTGGTGCGCCTGGGTAGCACGATTTACGACGGGTCGGTGAAGGGACAGTTAGAGAGGATCAAGGCGGCGATAAGCGCGTAACGGCCTGCGATCACCGGAGAACTCCTCTTCGTGGCGTGCGGTGCTAGCGGGCATGCGATCCTTCGACTGCCCATCAGCTTTGCTTCGCGACACTGGTGCTCCGCACAGGATGACAGAGGAGATTTAGCTGAGGACTGAAAGCTGAGAGCTGATTCTATGGCGCAAATCAAGGCAGACGAGATTACCAAACTGATCCGCGAGCAGATCGAGAATTACGAACAGCAGATCTCGGTGGACGAAACTGGCACGGTCATCACCCTGGGCGACGGAATTGCGCGTGTCTATGGGCTCGACAAAGTCATGGCGGGCGAATTGCTCTCATTCCCGCACGGTGTGTCGGGCATCGCGATGAACCTGGAAGAAGATCAGGTCGGCGTGGTCCTGCTCGGCGAATACACCGAGATTCGCGAAGGCGATGAGGTTAAGCGCACTGGACGCATCATGAGCGTGCCGGTAGGTGACGCCCTCGTCGGGCGCGTTGTGAATTCGCTGGGCCAGCCCATCGACGACAAGGGTCCGATTACAACCGATAAATACATTCCGTTAGAGCGGTTGGCGCCGGGAGTAATCGACCGACAGCCGGTGCGGGAGCCCATGGCGACCGGACTCAAAGCGATCGACAGCATGATTCCGATCGGCCGCGGACAGCGCGAATTGATCATCGGCGACCGCCAGACGGGAAAAACTGCGGTGGCGCTGGATACGATCATCAACTCGAAAGGCAACGATCTCGTCTGTATTTACAACGCAATCGGGCAGAAGCGCTCGTCAATCGCGCAGGTCGTGAAGATTCTCGAAGACTTCGGCGCGATGGAGTACACGATCGTTGTCGCGGCGTCGGCTTCGGAACCGGCGCCGATGCAGTACATCGCGCCGTATGCGGCATGCGCGATGGGGGAATATTTCCGCGATTCGAAACGGCATGCGCTGGTGATCTACGACGATTTGTCGAAGCACGCGGCGTCGTATCGCGAGATTTCGCTGCTGTTGCGGCGGCCGCCGGGACGAGAAGCATACCCCGGAGATGTGTTCTATCTTCATTCTCGACTGCTCGAGCGCGCGGCGAAGCTGAGCGACAAGAATGGCGGTGGATCGCTGACGGCTTTGCCGATCATTGAAACGCAGGCAGGCGACGTTTCGGCGTACATCCCGACGAACGTTATTTCGATTACCGACGGCCAGATTTATCTCGAAACCGATTTGTTCAACCAAGGGGTACGTCCGGCCGTGAACGTGGGGCTGTCGGTGAGCCGGGTCGGCGGTAGCGCCCAGATCAAAGCCATGCGGCAGGTCGCGGGATCGCTGAAACTGGAACTTGCGCAATACCGAGAACTAGCGGCTTTCGCCCAATTCGGCAGCGATCTCGACAAAGCGACTCAGGCGCAGTTGAATCGCGGACAAAGGTTGGTCGAATTGCTGAAGCAGGATCAGTATTCTCCGCTGCCGTTTTCAAAACAAATTCTGATCATCATGGCCGGCACAGGAGGATTCCTCGACGATCTGCCCGCCGATCAGGTACGCGAGTTTGAGAAGCAGCTGTATCAATATGTCGATACAACGAATCCCGGCGTGCTCCGCACGATCATGGAGAAGAAAATTCTCGATGACGCGCTGAAAGCGCAGTTACAGGGAATCCTAAAAGAAGCGAAGCGGCAGTTTGTGGAAGCGCGGGAAGCGGTAGCGAAATAGTTCTCAGTTCCGAGTCCCGAGCCGCGGGGCAATCCGGTTCGCGCTCAGGGCTCACGACTCAGGACTCGCAACTAGCAAATGCCTAACATTCTAGATATCCGGCGGCGCATTCGCAGCGTGATCAACACTCGGCAGATCACCAAGGCCATGAAGATGGTCTCGGCGGCAAAGTTGCGCCGCGCGCAGGAACGGGCGCTGGCGGCGCGTCCCTACGCGCAAATGCTGACCAATGTTCTGAAATCATTGGTGGCGCGCGCGGATATCTACGATCCGGAAACCGGTGAGCCGAAGCACCCATTGCTGGCGCAGCGACCGGAGAAAACTATCCTGCTGATTGTTGTCACGGGGGATAAAGGATTGGCGGGCGCCTTCAACGCGAACATCACCAAAGCGGCGATGCGGTTTCTGGAATCAAAACCGGGAACGAACATCGATATCGAAGCGGTTGGACGCAAGGGTCGCGATTTCCTGCGACGGCGATTTCCGGCGGCGAAGGTTCAGACCCGCAGCTTGGCAGATTTGGAAGAATCGATTGAAAGCGAGAGAGAAGCGGGCGAGCGCGCGGGAACGATCCAGATCACGGGCGAGCATGTGGGCATTCTCGGCAAGCTGGAATTTGCGCAGGCTTCGGCACTGGCGCGAAATGTGATTGACCGCTACTGCCGCGAGGAGATCGATTCGGCCTACGTTGTTTTCAATGAATTTAAGTCGGTGATTGCGCAACGGCTGATCGTTGAACAGATTCTTCCGATTGAACGGATTGGCGAACAGGCGGTGCGGCTCGCCGAGGAATTGCCGGAAGAAGAGCGCAAGCGGGCGAAAGAAGCCGCAATCAGCGCGGGGGTCGGAATGCGCGGAACAGAAGGCGCATCCGACGCGGCGACGCAGTTCGGCGCTGCGCAAGTGGATTACATCTACGAGCAGCCGCCCAAAGCTTTATTTCGCGCGTTGCTGCCGAAGTATGTGAGTACGCAGATTTTTCGCGCGCTGATCGAATCGGTTGCGGCGGAGCATGCCGCGCGCATGACCGCGATGGATTCAGCGACGAACAATGCGACCGATATGATCGATTCGCTGACGCTGGCTATGAATCGAGCGCGTCAAGCGAAGATTACGAAGGAGATTATCGAGATCGTCAGCGGCGCGGCGGCGATGTGACCGCGTTTCGTTGGCGTGAGCGTAGCGGGAGTCCGCGCCGGTCATCCTGAGCGAAGCGAAGGATCTGAGGTGCTAGCTTCGAACGAGCTGGCGCTAGCTGGTGCCCTATGACGACGGTGAATTGGGAACGTTTTGAGAACTTTTTTACCCTCTACGAAAAACTCAAGTCGGTCCAGAAACTGATCTATGTGATTGGTGAGACGCATCACGTTTACGTTGGCTCAGTCGGCTGTAAGGGGGGCGAAGGAGGTTTGGCTGTTCGTTATCAACCACAGTACGTTGAACGTTCAAAGGCGATCTTTGGATCCGACAGCCCACAGGAACAGCCGGCGTTTGCTGGCACGTTCACGGACTCAAATGGTGTAACGTGCGAGAATGTCGAGGATGTCGAGAAGCTGATCCAGTGGGCATTCCTTGAGCGAGGAGATCGGAAACAGGCGTTGTTTAAACGTCCCAACAGACGTCCCAATATTAAGGTCGAATATTGTGGGGATGTTCCCTCGTTCCTAAGGGATAAGGCGAGAGGGCTAGGAGCTAGTAGCTAGAAGCTGAATTTATGCCAGAAAATATCGGACATGTCATTCAAGTAGCGGGACCGGCGGTGGACGTTCAGTTTGAAGAACGCACCATGCCGCCGATTTATCAGGCCGTCAAAGTTGTTGACGAAGGCTTTCAGGTGCCCATGCCTATTAACGTCATTCTCGAAGTGCAGCAGCACCTGGGCGAAGGCCGCGTGCGCTGCATCGCGATGGAACCGACGGACGGCATGGTGCGTGGCATGAGAGCCATCGATCTGGGCGGGCCGATTTCTGTCCCGGTCGGCCGTGGCACGCTGGGCCGCGTCATGAACGTGATTGGCGAACCCGTCGATAATCTCGGCCCGATCGAATTCAAGGAGAGGCGCCCGATTCACCGTCCGGCCCCGGCTTTCGACGAGCAGGCCACTACGGCGGAAATGTTCGAGACCGGCGTCAAGGTTATTGATCTGATCGAGCCGTTTTTGAAAGGCGGCAAGATCGGACTGTTCGGCGGCGCGGGTGTGGGCAAGACCGTCATCATTCAGGAACTGATTAACAATGTCGCCAAGCAGCACGGCGGCTACTCCGTGTTTGCCGGAGTGGGCGAGCGCACGCGCGAGGGCAACGATCTCTGGCTGGAAATGACCGAATCGAAGGTCATCAAGCCTGGCAAGCCCGAAGAATCGAAAGCAGCGCTGGTCTATGGACAGATGACCGAACCGCCGGGCGCGCGTCTGCGCGTGGCGCTGTCTGGGCTGACTGTTGCCGAATATTTCCGCGATGTCGAAGGCGCAGACACGCTGCTGTTTATCGACAACATCTTTCGTTTCACGCAGGCCGGATCGGAAGTTTCAGCTCTTCTGGGCCGCATGCCCAGCGCCGTCGGATATCAGCCGAACCTCGCCACCGAAATGGGCGAACTGCAGGAACGCATCACTTCGACCAAGAAAGGTTCGGTCACGTCGGTGCAGGCGATTTACGTTCCTGCCGACGACCTCACTGATCCCGCGCCGGCGACCACCTTCGCGCACCTCGACGCGACTACAGTGCTGTCGCGCGCGCTGACCGAAATCGGAATTTATCCCGCAGTTGATCCGCTGGCATCAACCTCGCGCATTCTCGACCCGCGCATCGTCGGGCAAGAGCACTACGATGTTGCGCAGGCCGTGAAGAAAACGCTGCAGACGTACAAAGACCTGCAAGACATCATCGCGATTCTCGGCATCGACGAGCTGAGCGAAGATCAGAAGCTGACGGTCGCGCGCGCACGCAAGATTCAGCGCTTCCTGTCGCAGCCGTTCCACGTGGCTGAGCAGTTCACCGGCACGCCCGGACGCTACGTGAAAATCGCCGACACGGTGAAGGGATTCAAAGCGATTGTGGAAGGCAAGTACGACGACATCCCCGAGCAGGCTTTTTATATGAAGGGAACGATCGACGAGGTCCTTCAAGCTGCCGAGAAGATGAAAGCGGCAGCGTAAAGGGCAGCTGCCAGTTGCCGGCGGTCAGTTGCCAGTGAAATCTCCTGGTGCTGACTCGTTCGGTTTGGCTGGGTACTGGCAACTGGGCACTGGAAACTGATGGCAGACACATTCCAACTCGAGATCGTCACGCCGGAAAAGAAAGTGGTCGAGACGCGTGCCGAAGAAGCGCAAATTCCCGGAAAGAACGGGTACCTGGGGATCATGCCCGGGCATGCTCCGCTGATCACGGAGCTTTCGGTTGGGGAGATCGCGTACCGCGAGAATTCCAGCGAGCAGCGCCTTGCGGTCGCTTGGGGATTCGCGGAAGTGTTACCTGATAAAGTCACAATCCTGGCCGAGACCGCGGAGCGGCCCTCCGAAATTAATGTCGAGCGCGCCCGCCAAGCGCAGCAGCGCGCTGAAGAGCGGCTGGCCAGCGGGGATCCGAATGTCGATGTCGCCCGCGCCCTTGACGCCCTCCATCGCGCCGAAGCCCGGCTCGATGTTGCCGGGCAAAAGGCGTAGTCCACCCCGCCTGCTCATCACCTGTCATTCTGAGCCGCGCTCTTTGCGGCGAGAACCTATAGGTTTCATAAAAGGCTTCGTGGCCAAAAACAGCGAGCCTCAGGGGCTAAAGCCCACATCTTTGGCGGTTCTTGGCGGCACGGCTAAAAGCCGTGCCCTTCCCAAACCATTTATGAAACCAGTTCTATGTATTCTGCTGTAACAAGCGAACTGCATAGATCCTTCGTTCCGCAAAAACCGCGGACCTCAGGATGACGATGCTTCAATTTCAGCAGTTAATTCAGGGTCGTCTTAACCAACACAGCTGCAGGGTCCACCGCATATAATGGCTCCGCTTCACGAATACCGAGGAGCCTCTCCATGATCTCTCGTCTTCTCGCGGTTATGTTTTTTCTGTTGTGCTATGCCATCGCCCAGCAAGCCAAGCCTGCAACGCCGCATCCGCAGATGCCGCCGTGGCTCAATACGCCGGAGGTGCATGCCGATAACACCGTCACGTTCCGTTTTCTCGCGCCCAATGCGCAAGAGGTGAAGCTCGCGCGCGAAGGCATGGAACCGGTCGATATGCAGAAAGACGACAAAGGGGTATGGACGATCACGACCGGGGCGCTTGAGCCGGACTATTACGGATACTCGATCATCGTCGATGGCATTCGCATGCTCGATCCCTATAACCATCTGCTCGTCCCGAACCTGATTACCCCTTCGAATGCAGTGCACATTCCCGCACCCGGACTTCCGTGGGAATTGACGGACGTTCCGCACGGAGAGATTCATCATCACTTTTTCAAGTCGGCGGTGTGCAACGACGACCGCGATTATTACGTCTACACGCCGCCGGGCTACAATCCCGCCTCCAAAACGAAATATCCCGTGCTCTATCTGTTGCATGGCTACAGCGACGATGCGAGCGGATGGACGGCAGTCGGCCACGCGAACGTCATTCTCGACAACTTGATCGCGCAGGGAAAAGCGAAGCCCATGATCGTGGTCATGCCACTCGGCTACGGCACCATGGAGATCATTCGTCTGGGCTGGGGCGCGTGGAGTCATACTGACGTGCGCGACGAAAACTTCTCGAAATTTCGCGAGTACTTGCTGACGGAAATCATTCCGCGCGTGGAGAGCGAATATCGGGTCGATAAAGCTCGCAAGATGCGGGCGATTGCGGGACTTTCCATGGGGGGGTCGGAAACGCTGCTGACCGGACTGAATAATCTCGACAAATTCGCCTGGATCGGTGCGTTCAGCTCCGGCGGCATTCCCGATGACTTCGACAAGGATTTTCCCGGCCTCGATGCCAGGGCGAATCAGCAGATTCGATTGTTGTGGATTGCGTGCGGAACGGAAGACCATCTGATCACGGTGAACCGGAAATTTCGCGAATGGCTGAAAGAAAAGGGCATTCAGCACGCCGACATCGAAACTCCGGGCATGCACACGTGGATGGTGTGGCGCAGGAATCTTGCGGCATTCGCGCCGCAACTATTTCGCTAGGCCGTCCCGATCTATGCAAACGTCGATTGCTCAGGTTGCTGCTCTGACCATCTATGGCAACGCTTTCTTGCTTCGACCGAGTGCGATTGTAGGGTTCTATCCGGAAAACAGCACATTCCACGGCTGCGAATACGTCAATTTCGTAGACCTGCGCAGAAACGGCAATCAGTGGGTGGAAGAGGTTTTCGCCGCTGATCCGGTGGCATGGTTTGAAGCTCTGCGGAAGCAGGGCGTAGTTACGCTACGAGCACAGTACGGGACGTCCGGCCGGACGCAGCCTGCCGACCGAGTGCTTGCAGGATTCGTGGGCGGCGGCGGGCGATGGTTGCTTGAGGCTCAAGCTTCGGGCGGATCTGATTTTTGGGAGGCACGCTGGCAGGTCGGCGACCGCACACGTAACGATCGAAGGATATGGCGTGTGACTTATGCCAGGTTTGCGGCAAACCAGCCGTCAATCCAACCCGAGGGCTTGGAAGATCTGGAGCGGCTACTGCAGGAATTCGAACAACATCTCATCGCGATCGAGGAATTCGCGCGGGCGCAGAAGCTTGACAACTTTGGCAATTTATTTCAGAGCGCACGATCACGCCTGCATTCTGAGCCGCCGTATGCCGATCAGTACCACAGCGATCTGACTCGTCCTGAGTTCCTGCCAGTCGCCGCGTGCAAACTTCTCGCCGCTTGCCAGGATGCATGGGTGTTCGGCGGCATGGGCTCGTGGAATGATCAAGCATTCGACGCGGCGACGCAGCCTCGCTACGAGGCATTGTCGGAAAAGCTGTATCAGTTGCTGAATCGTGCCGTCGTGGTTGCGGCGAACTCCAGTTCCTATGGCACGTTGACGTGATCGTGATTTTCCACTGGAACATACTTCACTGCTGCCGTGCGTTCCAGCTTATCCCAGGCGAACTTGCGGCCCTCGAGCGCGCGTTTGAGCGTCCTGAAGAGCACGACCGAAAATAACTGACGATACGCAAACCGTTGCAGCCATACCTGGCTCAGCAGCATGACGTCCTCCTTTTCGTCCGGACGCCGCCGCTCCAACGCAAACGCAATCGCTGAAGCGAAGAAATCAATCACAAGGAATGCGAAGAAGAACATGACCAGCTTGTGAAAGCTGGCCGGATCGGTCGAATCGGGATGGAAGTGTTTCTGGATGAAATACCAGACCGTCCCGACGCCGAACATGATGTCGATCAGCGGCGAAACCAGCGGCAACAGAATCTGGAAGATGACGATGTTTGGCAGCGCGATCCATCCCAGTACGCCTTTGCGCGCAACTACTGAACGATGCTTATAGACAGATTGCAGTATTCCAAAGGACCAGCGAAAACGCTGGCGCATTAACCCATTCGCGCTGGTCGGTGCTTCCGTGTAGGCGAGCGCCATGTCTTCATACTCGACGCGATATCCCATGCGGAGCAGGGCCATTGTCAAGTCTGCGTCTTCGGCGACTGTATCGGTGTGATATCCGCCGGCCGCGAGCACGGCGGATACCCGCCATGCGCCGATCGCGCCCGGTACGACGCTCACGGCACCTAATACGTCCAACGCGCGACGCTCAAAATTCTGGCTCGTGATGTATTCGAGTGCCTGCCAGCGAGTCCAGAGATTTACGCGGTTGCCGACTTTTGCGTTGCCGGCAATCGCTCCTACTTTCGGATTGATAAAGTGCGGCACGAGGCGTGCAATCGCGTCGGGCGCGATGACTGTGTCCGCATCGATGCCAACGAACAGTTCGGCATCGCCGATATGCTCAATTCCGTAATTGAGCGTCGCTGCCTTTCCGGAATTCGGCTTGGTGAGAATCAACACACGCCCGCAAGCGTGTTCTCGCGCGAAAGCCTCGCGCGCGACTTCGAGTGTGCGATCGCGTGATCCGTCATCAATGACAATCACACGCAGGTTCGGATAATTGGAATTGAGCGCCGCGCGAACGGTGCGCTCGATGACTTTTTCTTCGTTATAAGCCGGAATGAGCACCGCAACTTTCGGCTTATACGAGGCAATCTCTGCAGGTTTGCCGAATATCTTCTCGGTCACACGGTCGTAAACTGCAGCCGCGCCGATAAACAGGAGGCGCCCGGTCATCAGGATGTCACCCAGCAAGAATATCCAGGTGATCCCGACGATGCTCGCATCGAAGAGCCAGAAGCCGAAGCGGTCGAAACGAGCTGCCCACAGTTCGCCGGGGGATAATGGCGCCATTACGTCGGCGCGTGTTTTGCCGAGCAGTTCATAGACGGGAACGACCTCGTATCCGCGAGCGCGAATGCCGTCAATGATTGTCGGCAAGGCACGCACTGTTTCGGAGCGGTCGCCTCCGCCATCGTGCAGCAAGACGATGTTTCCGCAACGCAGGTCTTCGGGACGGCATGGCGGCAGGTGTGACAGCACGTATGCGCTGATTTCGTCTGCGGTGCGCTTTCCGTGCGGTTCTGAAGGATCGTAAAGATTCCAGTCGTTCGGATCGATACGGTTCCCGACCGTGATGTAGCCCATCTCCTGAGGAATTTCCAGTGGCCGGACCTGATCGGCCGTATCGGGCTCCTCGTCGATGGCATAGGGCGGCCGCATCAGCGTGGCGCGGATTCCCAGCAGGCTGCCAAACAGGCGCTCGGTTAGATTCAGCTCCACCTTCATGTAGGAAGTAGAAA
>Ga0335073_10012220_pt1 | contig 12056 bp, 11 predicted proteins | sample Lox_Sample_22_FD_207093 | JGI IMG/M metagenome (GOLD analysis project Ga0335073, IMG submission 207093) | Soil microbial communities from Loxahatchee National Wildlife Refuge, Florida, United States - Lox_Sample_2.2 | ecosystem: Environmental > Terrestrial > Soil > Wetlands | place: USA... | reverse complement strand
ACCCGTCCTCGATCGAGGTCATCGTCTGCAGCCACGGCCACTTCGATCACACGGCGGGGATCGACGGCGTGATCCGGGCCGTCGGCCGGCCGAACATGCCGCTCCTCATCCACCCGCACTTCTGGCGGCGCCGGCGCCTCGCGCTTCCCGGCCGCGACCCGCTGGAGATACCGACCACCAGCCGCCGGGCGCTGACCGGGGCTGGTTTCGACATCATCGAGGAGCGGCAGCCGAGTTTCCTGTTCGACCGGTCGGTGCTGATCACCGGTGAGGTCCCGCGGACCACCGGATACGAACCCGGCTTCCCGCCGCAGCAGGCCTGGATCGACGGCAGCTGGAAGCCGGACCCGCTCGTGCTCGACGACCAGGCACTCATCGTCAACGTCGCCGGCAAGGGAATCGTGGTGATCACCGGCTGCGGGCACGCCGGCGTCGTCAACATCGCCAGGTACGCGCGGCGGCTCACCGGCGACCAGCCGCTATACGCCCTGATCGGCGGGTTCCACCTCAGCGGCCCCGCGTTCGAGCCGCTGATCCCGCGTGTCCTCGACGACCTGGCGGCCATGGAGCCGGGTGTGCTGGTGCCCGCGCACTGCACCGGCTGGCGCGCGCAGCACGCGATGTCGGCGCGCATGCCCGCGGCGTTCGTGCCGAACAGCGTTGGCTCCAGCTTCCATCTCTGAGTCCGCCGCGGCGCGGGCCGGAACGCGGTAACCCGGATTCACCGGACCACGGCCTGATCAGCCCGTCCGTGCCGCGGACCCGCCGGGGCACGGACGAGTAGGCGTCCGGGGCCTCGAGCGGCTGCAGGCTGCCGGCCCCGACGTCGACCACCTTGTGCACGTGGCGCCCGCCGGCCTGCTGCACCCAGGAAACCCAGGCGTGCCACGAGCCGTCGCGTTCATGCATCTCCCACGCAAGTAGGTGCCCGACCATACCTCCGCTCATCTGGACAATCGGGGGGCACCAGGGCGCATCGCGGCTGCTCACCTGGCTAGTATTCGAATATAGATTCGAGTTGTCAACGTTAACACATGTGACTAATGGGACTGGGTCGCGATGATGAGCCGGGGCGGCCCTAAGCCTTGCCGTGACGGCGCGACGGGAACAGCCAGCGCGCGTGGCTCATGAGCTCCTGCACGGCGCGCCGGCGCGCGTCGGCGAAGTAGCGATCGGGATCGCGCACCATCCGCTCGGGGCGGTCGTCGTGGTCCTCGATGGTGATGTGGGGCGGCACCGTCGGTTCCTTCCTCACGACCTCAGTGTCAGCCGTCGCCCGGGGAGGGTCAACGGGCTAAGGTTCCTTTTCGCCGTGCCCAGCCTACGCCAGCGCGTCCGCGAGCAGCCCGGCGAGCAAGCGGATCAGCGGCACGTCGGTGCGCCGGATCCCGCCGGGTTCTAACGCGTCCACCATCAGCATGCCGAACGCGTTCTGGCCGGCCGCGACCGGAACGGCCGCGAACGACTGGTACGTCTGCGGTGCCGTCAGGCGCCAGCCCGCCGGGGGCTCCGCGCCGAGGTCGGGGCAGAACAGATGCTGGTTGTGCCGGATCATGCCGAACACCAGGTCCCCCTCTGGCGTCCCTTCGGTGATCGATTCCAGCGGGTCGTCCACGCGGCCGCCGTACTGCGCGGGAACCAGCACCCTCGGCGTGCCCGGCGCGAACCGGAACAGGCTCGCCCGGACCCGCCCCGAGCCGGCGAGATGCGCCGCCGAGTCAACCACCATGGCGACCATCCCTCCCTGCAGCGCTTCGCGTTCCCGCCGGCCTCCCGCGGTGGCGACGCGGCCCAGCTGGCGGACGATGGGATCCAGCGCATCGTTCATCGTCACCTGCATCGCGACCGCCGCGTCCACCGCCGCCTGCTGCGCCTGGGCGCGCAGCCGCTCCTTGCGGATCTGCTCGTACGCGGGTACCCCGGCCGCGGTCACGCTGGCGGCCACGGCCCCGAGCACCCACCACTGCCGGCCCGCCACCGCCGCGCCCGCCTGCATGCCAAGCCACGTCGCCAGGCCAACCGCGGCCAGGCTGATGGCCGTCGTCAGGTAGACGCGCGCGCCGGATGGGATGCGCATCGTCTAGTCGAACTCGGTCGGCAGCGAAGGGTCGAGGTGGTGCGCCAGGGCCCGCCCGAGCTGCCGGTGATTGACACGGCCGAGGGACAGCGGCGGCAGCTCGTCCATGGCGAACCAGCCGACGTCCAGGGTCTCCAGCGCCGCCGGCGGCTGCTGTGTTCCTTCGGCGCGGCAGAGGAAGAACAGCTTGTAGACGTGCACCGGCAGGGGCGGCGGGTTCTGCTGAATCTCCCGATCCCAGCACGCGATCAGCTTCACCGCCGCTGCGTGGTACCCGGTTTCCTCGAGGATCTCCCGGGTGACCGCGGACGACGGCGAGTCTCCCGGGTCGGCCCAGCCGCCGGGCAGCGACCACCGGCCATCCGTCTTCTCCTGCATCAGCAGCACGCGCTGCTCGTCGTCGAAGAGGGCGCCGCGCACGTCGACCTTGGGGGTGGCGTAACCGGAATCGCGGCCGAGCTCGATCGCGAGCTCGTCGGCCGGGTGGCCGCTGAGCGCCGCGAGCAGCTCCGTGGCCATCCGGCTCATCTGCCGGTAGCGGTCCAGGTCGTAGGCGTCGGCGCCGTAGGTCAGCCCGTCCTGTGCCAGCGCCGAAAGCTTGATCGCGATCCGGCGCACCTCTTCCGCGGTTGTCGTAGCCACCCGCGCATTATCGCGTCAGCCGGAGCCAGCCGATTCGAAGGCCCGCCCGACCGTCGTTGCCACCGGGCCGGTGCCGAACAGGCCCATGCTCCCGTCGCTCGACGTGGCCTGCAGCCCGAACCAGGCGTAGCGCTGCACGTAGGGCAGGCCCTGGAGCATCGTGGTCGCGGCCGTGAGGAACGCGGCCTGCTGCTGCTCGGTCGGGGTGCTGGGGGAGCCGCCGAAGTTCGCCAGCGCGAACTCGGTGAGCCAGATCGGCAGGTGGTACCGCGCGTACACGGCCTCGAGGTAGCTCTGCAGCTGGCTGACGGCCGCGGCGGTGGCGAAGTCGGACCCGTACCAGTGCAGGGTGATGAAGTTGACCCGGTAGCCGCGCGCGGCCGCGCCGGACATGAACTGATCCAGCCAGCCTCCCGGTGTCGCGCCGTCGTCGGCGACCGCCGGGCTGCCGAGCTGCAGCCCGGTCGCCATCAGCTGCGGCCACAGGCTGAGGGCCTGCGCCGGTGTCATGTTCGACTGGCTGGCCATGTCCGGCTCGTTGAAGCCGAGCAGGTACGGGCCCTCCGCCTTGACCTGGCTGAGCGTGCTGGCGGTCACGTCGGCCGCGCCCCAGATCATCGGCACGAACGCCACGCCGGGCGGCCCGGCCACGCCGGGCGTGGCCGACCACGTGTAGTACCAGGATGCCCCCGACTCGCTCAGGGCCTGGGTGGCCCCGGTGAAGGCCCACGCGCCGACGCCCTTCTTGGCGCCGGTGACGGCGGGGGCCGCGGCCGGATGCGTTGCCACCGGCGGGGGGCGGCGGGAAGGAGCCGGAACGGGCCGTGCGGATGGCCGGGCCAGCGCCTGCGTGGACGGCGTCGCCGCGGGACCGTGCGCGTGCGACGCCGGGGCCGCGGCCGCCACGGTGTGCGCCGAGCGCAGGTGGACGATGACCGCGCCGCCGGCGGCCGCGCAGCCCACGGCGACCGCCGCGGCCGCCAGCTTGACCGGCAGCGAGCCTCCCGTTCTGGCCACTGCATGCCCGTGGTGCGGCCGGATGGTTGCGCCCCGTCCCGGGGCCCGGTGCCCGGCGTGCGCGGCCGGCCACAGGCGAGCTGCGGCTGCGGCCGGGACCGGGACGAGGATCAGCCCGGCCAGCAGCCTCTCGGCGGGAATCAGGCCGGCCTGGTGCACGCCGCAGTGCGCGCAGTCCCGTACGTGCCGGGCGATCCGCTTGCGCCACAGCGGGCCCGGGGCCCCGTCCCAGCCGGCGATGACCGCCGCGAGGTCCGGGCACCGCGGGCCCGCGCCCAGCGCGCGCACCACCACGCGCGAGGTGGTGAGCTGCTCCTTCATCCGGGCGACGCGCACCGCGACGTGGCTCGCGGGCAGGCCGAGCGCGGCGACGAGGTCATCGCGGCCGAGCTCGCCGGCTGCCTCCAGCCACCACAGCGCGAGCAGCTCCCGGTCGCCGGGATCGAGCCAGCGGGTCGCCTGCGCGGTCTCGGCACGCTGGCCCGACAGGCCGAGGCGCACAATCGTCAGCTCCACGAAATCGGCAGCCGGGTCGGCCACCTCGTCGACGAGCTCGGCCACGGGGACGGCCTGCCGGGCCCGGTAGTGCTCGCGCATCTGCCGGATCGCGACCGCGACCAGCCAGGACCGGAACGCCGCCGGGTCGCGCAGCCCGCTCAGGCCGCGCACCGCGCGGAGCATGGTCTCCTGCACTATGTCGTCGACGTCGGCGTGGCCGCTGAGCGCCCGGCCGACGATGTTGTAGATCAGCGGCAGGTAGCCGGCCAGCAGGGTGTCGAGCGCGTGCGCGTCTCCAGCCTGAGCGGCGATCACCGTCCGCACGCCGAGCCCTCGGCCGCGGGGCATGTGCATGGCTCCTCACGCTCGTCACGTCGGCGGGCTTTGATCCCACCTTGACTAAAGACGTGCCGGCCCGGGGGCAGATAACAGAAAACGGCGCAATCCGCGGAGCTGTGATAGAAGGAAGACAGGCCGAGAGGCGCTGCAACGGGACCGCGTCCTGCCACGCTCGGCTTTCCGAATGCAGCAAGGGCGCCTCCGATTCCCGGAGGTGCCGGATGAATCACACCGCGATCCAGCCGCCGGCCTGCAGCGGCGATGACGACTGGCTCGTCGCGATGCCCAAGGCGGACCTGCACGTCCACCTCGTCGGCTCCGCCGCGCCGGCCACGGTCGCCGAGCTGGCGGAGCGTCACCCGGACAGCGGCGTTCCCGCCGACGCCGGCGAGCTCAGCGCGTTCTACCGGTTCCGCGACTTCGCCCACTTCCTCGACGTCTACAAGCTGGTCAGCGACGTCGTGCGCAGCCCCGAGGACGTGGTCACGCTCGTCGCCGGGATGGCACAGGACATGGCCGCCCAGGGATGCGTCTACGCGGAGGTCACGGTCACCCCGGTGTCACACATCAGCGCCGGGATCCAACCTCGCGAGCTCGCGCAGGCGCTCGACATCGGCGCCGCCGCGGCCAGCGCCCGCGGCGTCGAGCTCGCCTGGGTGTACGACATCGCGGCGCAGGACGAGCGCGACGGAGCCCAGCGGACGCTCGACGCGGCGCTGCACCACCCGCCGGCCGCGCTGACCGGGTTCGGCATCGGCGGCGCGGAGACCGGGGTCAGCCGGGCCGACTTCCGCGACGAGTTCGCCGCCGCCCGGGCCGCCGGGCTGCACAGCGTGCCACACGCCGGCGAGAGCGTCGGCCCCGGCGAGGTCTGGGCCGCGATCGACGAGCTCGGCGCGGAGCGGATCGGCCACGGCATCGGCGCGGCAGGCGACCCGCGGCTGCTCAGCCGGCTCCGCGAGGACGGGATCACCCTGGAGATCTGCCCGTCCAGCAACGTCGCCACCGGCGTCGTGCCCTCGCTGGCCGCCCACCCGCTGCCGCGGCTGATCGCCGCCGGAGTGCCCGTCGTGCTCGGCAGCGACGACCCGCCGATGTTCAACACCAGCCTGCTCGAGGAGTACCGCCGCGTGCGTGATCACCTCGGCCTGACCGCCGATCAGCTGCGCGCCCTGGCCCGGGCGAGCTTCGAGGCCAGCTTCGCGCCGGCCGGCCTGAAGCGGCGGCTGGCCTAGCCGGGACTCGGCTCAGTCGCCCGCGGTCAGGTACGCGACGTCCACTTCCCACTTCGCCGGGCCGGGCTCGGCCGCCGGGTTCGTGAGGTAGTGCTCGACGCGGCCGCGCCACGCCCGGCGCGCTGCTCGATTTGCGGTTCGCCGCTCATGGCAATGCCTCCCGTTCGTCCCGGCGTACTTAGGACGGCGCGGCGGCCGCGGACTCATCGGTGAGCTTGCGCGCCCGGATGCCGAGCACGACCGGGACCGGCCCGGCGCCCTCCGCGAAGCGCTCCAGCACCAGCCCGGCGTCGAGGAACGCGTGCAGCAGGCTGGGCAGCGGAAAGTGGGTGGCGCCCACCTTGTCCCTGACGCCCTGGTCCGTCCACGACGCCTTCGTCCAGTGGCCGTCGGTGTAGCCGGCGCGGATCACCACGGCGCCGGGGTCGCCGCGGTCGGCGAATCCGCCGCAGAAACACGGATGCACGCCGATGTGCGCGAGCACGCCGCCCGGGTGCAGCACCCGCGCGGCCTCGCGCAGCACCGCCGGGTAGGCGGGCATGTCGGTGTGCACCATCACCGCGATGACCGCGGGCAGGCTGCCGTCGGCAACCGGAAGCCGCGTGGCGTCCGCCATCGCTATCGGCAGCCGGCCGCGGGCGTGCCGCAGCATGGCTCCGGACACGTCGATCCCGACCGGGGTCCAGCCCAGCTCGCTGACCTGCGCCGCGTGCACGCCGGTGCCGCAGCCGATCTCCAGGCAGGTGCCGTGCCCGCGGCCCAGCAGGTCCCGCAGGGCCCGCGTGATGCCGAGCGGATCCGTTCCCGGCGCGGTCCGGGCCAGGAACTCGTGCTCATACCAGTCCGCGATCTCGTCGTACGCCGCCGCCGGTGCCATGACCGCTCAGGACCGGCCGCGGCCGGGCCGTCCGCTCTCGAGCTTCAGCAGCCGGACGGCGGCCAGCTCGTTGGTCACGAGGACGTCGAGGAACCCGCCGTGCAGCGCGCCCAGGATCGCCGGAACCTTGTGCAGGCCGCCGGCGACGCCGACCACCTTCGGGATGTATGTGAGGTCCGCCAGGTCGATCCCGATCCGCCGGTCGTGGATCGGGACGTCGGCCACCTTGCCGTCCGCGTCGAAGAACTGGCCGAGGATGTCGCCGACGACGCCCTGCTCGCGCAGCCCCCGGACATCCGCCGCGGTCAGGTAGCCGAGCTGCACGATCGTGGCGTCGGTGGCGGGCGTGCCGACGCCGACCACGGCCTGATCGACGCCGCACGCCTGCTTCAGCACGTCCTGGATGGTCGGCTCTTCGCGCAGCGCCGCGGCGAGTGCGGGGGAGGAGGCGATGTTCGGCGCCGGGATCACGGTCGCGGTGGTGACGTCGGCGTCCGCGCCGTTCTCGCCCTTGGACGACAGGATCGTCTGCAGGTAACCGTCCACGCCACCGGTCAGCGTCACCATGTGCACGGGACCGACCGATCCGAAATTGGTGGCGGCGATGACCCGCGAAACGGTCTCCCCCCAGCCGACGCCGAGCGTCGCGCCCGGGCGCAGGTGGGTGCCGATGAACTGCGCACCGCCGAGCCCGATGCGGGCGTTCAGGGCGTGCCGGTCCGCCGGCTCCTCGTCGTGGTCGGGGACGACGAGCGCCTCGGACAGGCCGAAGACCCGCCGCAGCTCGGCACTCAGCTCGAACGCGTCGAGATACTCGGCGTTCAGGTTGATCGTGACGAGGCCGACCCTCCGGGCGCGCTCGAGCATGCGCCCCACCGAGGCCCGGGAGACCGAAAGGCGCTTGGCGATCTCGTCCTGGGTCAGCTCGTCCTTGTAGTAGAACCAGGCCGCGCGCAGCAGGAGTTCCTCGGAACTCCAGCGCCCGACGACGTCGATCCCTGTGCAGTTCATGAAGCCGCCTAGCTCCCGGCGTATTGCAAGCTCAGGCTTACGGTAGCCCGGCGGTGGCGCATCCGCGCGTAGAGCCGAGTTGAGCAAGTGCTCAGAGTCTTGACATGTGCGCAGCCGAGTTGAACCCTTTGGTGATGAGCCCAGCACGTGCCCGGGCAGACGGCAGCGGTCACCAGGCGTCAGGAGGACGAGCATGACCGGCAAGATCGTGACCCCGCCCACCCCGATGAAGATCACGCAGATCGCCGTGGTGGTCCGGGACATCGAGGCCGCGCTGAAGACCTATACCGAGACGCTCGGCTGGGGGCCGTGGAGCGTGTTCGACTACAAGCCCCCGCTGCTGCACGACACGCGGGTGAAAGGCGAGCCGGTCGAGTACCGGATGATCGGCGCCGAGGCGAACGTGGACGGGCTCGGCTTCGAGCTGATCCAGCCGGTCAGCGGGCCGAGCATCTACCAGAAGTTCCTGGACACCCGCGGCGAGGGTGTGCAGCACATCGCGTGCATGAAGCACTCGGAGGCGGACAGCACGCTGATGCAGGATCACTGGCGGTCCAACGGCGCCGAGATCCTCATGAGCGGCCGGATCGGCGACTCGATCGAGTTCTACTACCTGGACACCGCGCCGATGCTCAAGTTCGTGCTCGAATCGGGCAGCGGGCACGCGATCGACCTTAAGCCCACGTACGTCTACCCATGACGGGCCCGCTGCTGCTGGCCATCGACGCGGGCACCGGAAGCTGCCGCGCACTGCTGTTCACCCCGGAGGGGGAGCAGGTCGCGGTCTCACTGCGGGAGTGGACTCACCACGAGCCCCCCGGCGTCCCCGGCGGCCAGGATTTCGACACCCACACCAACTGGCTGCTGATCTCCGCCTGCATCAGGGACGCGATGAGCCAGGCCGGCGCGACCGGCGACGACGTCGCGGCGGTCTCGGCGACCAGCATGCGCGAGGGCATCGTGCTCTACGACCGGGCCGGTGCCGAGATCTGGGCCTGCCCGAACGTGGACAGCAGGGCGGCGCGCGAGGCCGAGGATCTGATCGCCGAGGGTGCGGCCGAGAAGATCTACGCCGAGGCGGGTGACTGGGTCTCGATCACGTCGCCGGCCCGGCTGCGCTGGCTGGCCGCGCACCGGCCGGACATCTTCGCTCGGGTAAGCGGCCTGTCCATGCTCAGCGACTGGATCGTCTACCGGCTGTCCGGTGTGCAGGTGACCGAGCCGTCCTGCGGCTCCAGTTCCGGGATGTTCCGGCTGTCCGCGAGGGACTGGTCCGGCCAGATCGCGCAGATCTGCCGGATCTCGCCCGACGTGCTGCCCGAGGTGGTCGACCCCGGCACCGTGGTCGGCGCGGTCACCGCGGCGGCCGCGGACCAGACCGGCCTGCGGGCCGGCACCCCGGTGGTGGCCGGCGGCGCGGACACCCAGGCCGGGCTGCTCGGCGCCGGGGTCAGAGAAGGCGAGTTCACGGTGCTGGCCGGGACGTTCTGGCAGAACACCGTGCTCGTGGGCAAGCCGCTCATCGATCCGCAGATCAGGCTGCGCACGCTGTGCCACACCGGCCCGGGCGAGTGGATGCTCGAGGGAATCGGGTTCTACTGCGGCATGGCGATGCGCTGGTACCGGGATGCGTTCTGCCAGGCCGAGACCGCCGCGGCGCGCGGCCGCGGCGTCGACCCGTACGTGGTGATGGAGGAGGCGGCCGCGCAGATCCCCGCGGGCTCGAACGGCGTGATCGCGATCCTGTCGAACCTCATGAACGCGAAGCGGTGGGTGCACGCCAGCCCGTCGTTCCTTCAGTTCGACGTCGGTGACCCGACGGGCTCCGGCACCGCGGCCTGCATCCGCGCGATCGAGGAGGCGGCCGCCTACGTGGTCCGCGGGCACCTCGAGATCATCAGGGAGCTGACCGGCGCGAGCTTTACCGAGATGACGTTCAGCGGCGGCGGCGCCAAGGGCACGCTGTGGCCGCAGATCATCGCCGACGTGACCGGGCTGCCGGTCCGCGTGCCCGCGGTGACCGAGAGCAGCGCGCTCGGCGCGGCGCTCTGCGCCGCTGTGGGCGCCGGGCTGCACTCCAGCCTGACGGAGCTGGAGCCGCTGCTGCGCCGCCGGGCGGCCACGTTCGAGCCGGACCCGGCGGCCGTGTCCGCCTACCACGACGGCTACGCCACGTGGCGGAAGGTCTACGCGCGGATGCTGGATCTGTCCGAGGACGGCCTGCTCAAACCGCTCTGGCGGGCCGCCGGCGCCTAGAAGCTGCCTAGAAGTGAGGAGCACCGTGACCGAGACAACGGCCAAGACGACGCCACCCGCGCGCGTGAGTTTGCAGGAGTTCGACGAGATCTACGAGTCGGTCAAGAACTGGGGCCGCTGGGGCGACGACGACGAGCTCGGCACGCTGAACTACATCACGCCGGACATGGTGCGCGCGGCGGCAGGCCTGGTGCGGTCGGGGCGGCGCGCCACGATGGCGATCCCGATGAACACGGTGGCCGGCCCGGACAACCCGAGCCCGGTCATCCGGCACGTCGTGCAGGGCCACGACATCGACATCGGCTCCAGCTCGGTGACGTTCGCCACCGACTTCGTCGGGCTGGCCTTCCACGGCGACTGCCACACCCACATGGATGCGCTGTGCCACATCGCCTACAAGGGCTGCGTCTACAACGGCCGTCCCGCGCAGGAGGTCATGACCTCCCAGGGGGCGACGGCGCTGGACGTGACCAGTTACAGCGAGGGGCTGGTCGGCCGGGGTGTGCTGCTCGACGTTCCGCGGTTTCGCGGCGTCAGGTGGCTCGAGCCAGGCGAGGCGGTGACCCGCGCGGAACTCGAGGCTGTGGAGGAAGCACAGGGCGTGCGCCTTGGCGAGGGCGACATCCTGGTGTTCCGCACCGGCCACCACCGCCGCAGGCTGGAACTCGGCGCGTGGGACAACGGCTACCCGCCGGGCGAGGGCAAGCCCGGCCTGCACGTGGACACGATCCCGTGGATGCACGAGCGGCGGATCGCGGCGTTCCTGCCGGACGGCGACGGGGAGACGATCCCGAGCAACGTCGAGGGCATCTCCTACCCGATCCACCCGCTCCAGATCACCGCGATGGGCATGTTCGCGTCCGACAGCCTGCAGCTCGAGGACGTCGCCCGGGCTTGCGAGGAAGAAGGACGATTCGAGTTCATGGTTGTCGGCCTGCCGCTGCGGCTGACCGGCGGGACCGGGTCGCCGTGGAACCCGATCGCGATCTTCTGACAAGGAGAGACAGCCAATGGACCGGCGCTTCGAGGGAAAGGTCGCGCTGGTCACCGGCGCGACGACGGGCATGGGGCAGGCCACGGCGGTGCGCCTGGCCGCCGAGGGGGCGCTGGTGGGCGTCAACACGCTGCCCACCACCGACCCGGCGGAGACGCTGAGCCGGGTCGAGCAGGCCGGCGGGCAGGCGTTCACTGTCACCGCGGACATGCGCGACCCGGAGCAGGTGACCGCGATGGTGCGCACCGTGGCCGAGCGCGGCGGGCGGCTCGACTACGTGGTGTCGTGTGCGGCCATCAACCCGCTGATGACCTGGGACAACACGAGCCTGGAGGACTTCAACGAGCTGTTCGAGACCAACGTCCGCGGCACCTGGGTGGTCTGCACCGAGGGCGCCAAGCAGATGATCAGCGAGGGCCACGGCGGCGCGATCTGCTGCATCAGCTCGATCTCGGCACACGTCGGCGCGCCCGGCCAGACCGCGTACTGCGGCACCAAGGGCGCGATCAGCATGCTGGCCAAGGCGCTCGGCTGCGACCTCGGCCCGCACGGCATCCGGGTGAACGCGGTCGAGCCGGGCTGGACCAAGACGCCGATGGCCGCGCCGCTGCTGGACGATCCCGAGGTGATGAAGTACTACGTCGACCGGATCCCCCTGCACCGGGGCGCGGAGCCCGAGGAGATAGCCGCGACGATCGCGTTCCTGCTGTCCGACGACGCCAGCTACGTGAACTCGGCGACGCTGCTCCTTGACGCCGGCTTCATCGTGAACGCGGAGCTGTAGTGGAACCAGACCGGCGCGCCTGGCTCGCCGACGCGATCCGGCGGCCGCTGCCGCTGGCCTACCACCCGCTGTACCGCTTCTACGAGGGTGGCTCGCTGACCCGGCGCTTCCGTGGCCTGCCCGACCGCCCGGACGACTGGTGGTCGGAGGACTGGGTCGGCTCGTGCACCCGGGCCGGCAACGACGGCCCCGACGGCCATCCGCAGGGCCTGTCCACGGTCGACCTGGACGGCGTCGGCACGGTCACGCTCAGCGAGGTCGTGCAGGAACTGCCCGAGGAGATGGTCGGCGCGGACTTCGCCGGGCGCTGGGGACCGGTCACCGGC
>Ga0335073_10012219_pt1 | contig 12057 bp, 14 predicted proteins | sample Lox_Sample_22_FD_207093 | JGI IMG/M metagenome (GOLD analysis project Ga0335073, IMG submission 207093) | Soil microbial communities from Loxahatchee National Wildlife Refuge, Florida, United States - Lox_Sample_2.2 | ecosystem: Environmental > Terrestrial > Soil > Wetlands | place: USA... | reverse complement strand
CATAGAGTGTTAGTACCGACGCGGGGTGGAGCAGTTCGGTAGCTCGCTGGGCTCATAACCCAGAGGTCGCAGGTTCAAATCCTGCCCCCGCTACCAAGGCCAGAGGCCGTCTCTTGAACAAAGAGGCGGCCTTCTGCGCTGGCAAGCCCCGTTGTACAGGCACCGTGATCAAGCAGGCTCTATCGGAACGATGGTCGGTAAGGCATCGCTGCTTCCTCGGTGCCGATTGTCCTGGGCGTTCGGGCTGCTCGTCACCTCGTGCCAGGCCGTTCACCGCAAGCTGCGAGGCGTCGCCAGCCACCTGGTCGACACCGGGAACTCTTGAGCCCATCGAAATGATCAGCGCTCCATGCCATCAGCTCGCCCGAGGCATTCTCTGGACCAAGCCGCCTGCATCTAGGTCGTGCTGTACCGTGTCGAGGTCAACGGTCTGGCGCAGCCGCGCGGTGAAGGCGGCTGGCCGTCGCATTGCTTCTGTCTTCCGGGCAGAGTGAATCCATCTCGGCGTCTCGCGGTGGCGGCGGGTGAGCGGTACGGTCGGCGTGTGAAGCAGCACGTACGCTTCTGCGCGGCCCCGGACGGCGTGCGTCTGGCGTACGCCGTGCACGGGAGCGGCCCGCCTCTGGTCAAGGTCGCGACCTGGCTCAGTCATCTTCAGGTCGATTGGGAGAGCCCGGTGTGGCGCCACTGGGTTCAGTGGCTAGGCGAGCGGCACACGCTCGTCCGCTACGACGAGCGAGGCTGCGGGCTTTCTGACGCCAACATCGGCGATCCGTCGGTCGAGGTGTGGGTCAGCGACCTGGAAGCAGTCGTCGATGCGGTGGGCCTGGAGCGATTCGCGCTGCTCGGCGTGTCCCAGGGGGCAGCGATCGCAGTCGCGTACGCGGCACGGTATCCGGACCTTGTTTCCGACCTCGTCTTGTACGGAGGGTATGCGCGCGGACGGCGAGGCCGAGGCCAGGACGAGGAAGAAGACGCCATCGTCGGCGCGATCCGGGCGGGCTGGAAGACACCGAATCCGGCTTTCCGCAGCGTTTTCGGCGCACTGTTCCTTCCGGGCGGGACGCCTGAGCAAATCGCCTGGTACGAGAATCTGCTCTTGCGCACCACGACCGCCGAGGCCGCGACCAGGCTGTTCCGTGCGCGTGGCGGCATGAACGTCTGCGACCTGGCGCCGCTGGTTCGTGCGCGCACGCTGGTCATGCACGCAGGAGATGACCGGGTGGTACCGGTCGAAGAGGGCAGGCTGCTGGCCACGCTGATCCCGGATGCCCGCTTCGTCCTGCTGGAGTCCGCTAATCACATCCTGCTAGAGAACGAGCCGGCCTGGGACGTGTTCCTCTCGGAGATCGGAGAGTTCCTCGGCACGGGCACCAAGCCCGGTCCCCCGGTCGCTGTCACTGACCTTAGCGTGCGCGAACTGGAGGTGCTTGAGCTCGTGTCGCAGGGCCTGACGAACGAGGCGATCGCTGGCCGGCTGTGCCTGAGCGTCCGGACTGTCGAGCGACACCTGACGAACGTTTACGTGAAGCTGGGCGTCTCCGGGAAGGCAGGCCGCGCCGCGGCGGCCGCCCTGTTCGTCCAGGGGCACTAACCGCTGCGCTTTTCCTCCCGCTAGCCCAGTCAAGCTAAGTGCAGGCCGCCACCGGCGGTACGGGAAGTTGCGTGCACGCGCGGATGCCGCCGCGGCCGCATGGCCCTAGCGTCTCAGTCATATCGGCATACAGATGCAGGGAGGCATGAGATGGACCGCGATCCGGCACCCGACCGGGCCTCGTCCCCGGTTCCGGTGGTTACACGCAGTATCCTCGGCGGCGGCGGGGTTACGCTCCACGCACGGGAGTGGGGCAATCCCTCGGGACCGGCCCTGCTGTTTATCCACGGCTGGTCGCAGAGCGACCTGTGCTGGCGGCATCAGGTACGCGGCGATCTGGCCGAAACGTTTCGCATGGTCACGTTCGACCTGCGCGGGCATGGCCTGTCGGAAAAGCCTGCCGGGCCGGAACACTATGCCGACGGACAGCTGTGGGCCGACGACGTGGCGTCGGTTATCGATCAGGCAGGGCTGGAGCAGCCCATCATCGTTGCTTGGTCATACGGCGGATATGTTGTCGCAGACTACCTGCAAGCCTACGGAGACACCCGGATCAGCGGCATCAACCTGGTCGGTGCGGCGGTGATCCTCCGGCCCCCGGCCTTCGAGCACATCGGTCTGGGTTTGCTTGAGAACGTGCAGGAGATGTGCGTGCCGGACCTGTCCGCGAACATCGCGGCGACCCAGCGATTCCTGCGTGCCTGCACCGCCAGGCCGTTCGGCCAGGACGAAATGGCAGCTGCCCTGGCGTGGAACATGGTCGTGCCATCCGCCGTCCGAAGCGCACTGCTTTCCCGCGAGCTCGATGCCAGTGACATCCTCGCGAGCGTTTCAGTCCCGGTTCTCGTTACGCACGGGCAGGAGGACGCGATCGTGCTGCCTTCGATGGCAGAACACACGCTGACCGTCTGCCCAGCCGCGACCGCGTCGTGGTACGACGGCGTTGGACACATGCCGTTCTGGGAGGCGCCTGCCCGCTTCGCCCACGAGCTCGCCGGTCTGACGCGCGGGCGCACCACCATCCCTGCCCAGTAGCGCGACCGCCGATGCCCGGAGGCGCCCCCGTCCGCCGCCAGGGTTCCGGCCGGCTACCGCGCAGCTCGCAGCATGAACGTGACCGGCGGGCATGTTCCAGCGAGCGCCTCGCCGGTGACCTCGAAACCATGACGCTGGTAGAAGGGGATGCTGCGCGGGTTGGGGGTTTCGAGGTAGGCGGGCTGATGGGTGTCATCCACAACCTGCAGGCAAAGCTCCAGCAGCTGGCTGCCGAGCCCTGCGCCCTGCAGGGCGATGTCGACCGCGAACCACGGCAGGTACCAGTGCGGGTAGCCCGGATGGGCTGTGCCCATCTGGCCGAGGACGGCGAACATGTCATCATGCTTGTCTGGTGTGACGGTCTCGGCGAGCGAGGTGATGATGGCGTCACCGTCTGCTTCGGTGCCGGGAGGCAGCCACAAAGCGACGGCGGACTCGCCAAGGCTCCATACGGTCTGCCCGGCGAACGCCCGGCCGCCGAAAGCGGCAAGGAACCTGGGGAAATGCAGCAGATACTGCCGGGGTTCCGGGTAAAGCCAGCGTTCCACCGGGTCCGCCGCGAACGCCAGGACGAGCGTGGCGTACACCCTCTCCCGCTCGGCCTCGCCTACCGCGGAAAACGATGGCGCGTTCATGAGCCCCTCCCCATGCCAGAGGCAGGATACTGGTAGAGCTCACCGCGGACAACGTCGCGGAGGCGTGCCGTATAAAGGTCAGGCAGGGGCAGGAGAGATTCGTTGCTCCAGTGGCGGAGTCTTACGTGGCGGTCCTGAAGGGTTCTATCTCAAGCTCGGGTTCCGTCCGACAGGTGAGGAGATGGCCGGCGAGGTCGTCGGAGAGCTTCAGCTCTGAGCCGGATTGTCGTCAGCCGCGCCGTTGAGACTCGCCCCCGCTAATCGCTCGCCGAGGCAACGGCAGTCACGGGAGGATTTTCTGCGGTGCAATATGACCCCGAACGGTGGCATGACTTCGCGACCTCGTTCGCTGGTGCTGCCGGCGCCTTGCTAGGTCTGGCGTTCGTCGCTATCTCCTTTAACCTCGATGCGATCCTGCGGGACAAGACGAAGACGCTGCCCGGCCGGGCGATCGAGACCCTGGTGTTCTTTGCCTATCCACTGGCGGCGAGCCTTCTCATCCAGGTGCCCGGCCTGTCCAGTACCGCCCTCGGCGTCGGTGAGGCAATACTGGCCGCTGGCCTGGTCGGATTGGTTGCTCGCATCGATGTGCCGCGCTGGCGACGAGAACGAGACGATCCGCTCAGCTGGCGTCTCAGCCACATCGCGCCTCCCATCGTGATCGTCTCACTGGCAATCGTGGGAGCCGTGGCCACGGTGACGACCAGCTTCGGCGGCCTCTACTGGCTGGCCGCTGCCACGGCACTCGCTACCGCGACGGGAATCATCAACAGCTGGGTCTTGCTCGTCGAGATCAAGCGCTGAGCCACGGCCCGGCCTATGGTGCCGTCAGGGTCGGCTGTGATCGTGACGTCACATCCCCGTCCAAACTGAGGCTTAGACGGTTACCGCATCGGTGCCCGGGCAAGGGGGTAGGAGCCAGAAGCGTGGGCCAGGCAGGGAGGCCCGGCCCGATGAGGCACGGGAGGATGGCGTGAGCGAATTCGGGGACCTCGAGAAGAAGGCGCAGGACTACGTCGAGGAGCATCCGGACCAGGCCGACAAGGGGATCAGTGAAGCGGCGGGCTTCGCCGAGCGCGAGACCGACCATCAGCACGACCAGCAGATCGATAGTGCTGTGAACGCCGCTGAACAGCACTTCGGCCTGAACCAGGATCAGAACCAGCAAGACCAGAACCAGCAAGACCAGAACCAGCAGGGCAACCAGAACTAGCCGCTACCAAGTTCAGAGGCCGGTTCCCATACAGGGGACCGGCCTCCTTTCCGGCTCGGGTGCTGGCTCAGGGCCGCGCCCGGGGGCCGACGCGCCAGTCCACTCCGATCGTGCCCTGTGCGGCCGACACACCGCTCCGGCCGCCGCCACGGCCCCGCAGCACATACGCGATGCCCACCGCGATGACGGCGCCGGCTACCGGGCCGGCAAGATACGCCCACCACGAGGTCCAGTCCCCTTTCACCAGGGCCGGACCGAGCGACCTAGCCGGGTTCATCGACGCCCCGCTGACCGGAGAGCCCCACAGCCCGGCCAGCGCGATGTAGGCACCCACGCCGATAGCAGCCAGCGGCCCGATCTGCTGAGCACCCGATGCGGTGCCCAGGATCACGCTCACCAGGCCGGCGGTCAGGACCATTTCCCACAGCATCGCGGTCGTCGTTGAGATACCGCTTCCCGGCAGGGTCAGCCCCGCACTGCCCTGCTTGCCGAGAAACGCCCACAGCACCAGCGTCGCCAAGGCGGCACCGACGAACTGGGCGACGATGTAGGCAGGGACGCGTTTCCACGGGAAGTCGCCTCGCGCCGCGAAGGCCACGCTCACCGCCGGGTTCAGGTGCGCGCCGGAGACCGTCCCCATGAACAAGATGATGGCGGCCACCATCAGCGCCGGGGCCACCACCTTCGCCCCGTAGGGGACTGCGTTGCCCCCGAACCGGGCGCTGACCATGCCGCCGCCTACGGCCACTAGGACAAGGAAAAAGGTCCCGAGCAGCTCGGAGAATAGCCGCCGCCCTTCATACCTGTCGTTCAAGAAGTCGAACTCGCCGGCAACCGAGTTCGGCTGCCCCATGGACCGCAAAGCGACTGCGGCATGGCGGACGGCGTCGGCGTGCTCGGGCTCCGGTGGCGGGGCTAGCTCATCTGGCTGGCTGGTCATCTCGCACCCCTTTCCAGCTCTCCATGACACTGCGGAGGGACGGGAACCTGGACTCTGGACCCGCACGGAGCGGCTCACCTATTAACCAGCATGCCACCGAGGCTTAACCTAAAATTCACCCGAAAAGGATGAAAACCATCCGTGGCTGTCCCGCTCAGCGGCGGCAGCACGGCGATGGGTCATGGCGCCGGGGAGCCCCGTCTAGCCTCAGCGATTCATCAATACAAAGACTCCCCAGCCAAGGTACTCGCGCCGGTATCTGACATGGCGGACAGGTGCGCTGTCGAGTTCGGCCCTCATTTCGCCGGCGAGTTCGTCGTGGGGATTGGCGTCAAGCCAGCGCCGGATATTGAGCCACTTGGCGGCTTCGTAGCGATCCCAGCTGTCTTGGTCGGCGAGGACCAGCTCCACCACATCGCAGCCAAGCCGGCCGAAGGACTCGACCAGCTCGGGCAACGGAAGCCACTCATCCTGGTCGATCCCGTAGCAGCCCTCAACAGTGGCTTGATCGGGAGGCTCCCGGCGCCAGTAGGGTTCGCCGATCAGCATCATCCCGTCCGGCGTGATGCTGCGCCGGAGGAGCTCAACTGTGCCGGCAACGCCGCCGCCGATCCACGTCGCCCCCACGCACGAGGCGATGCCGACTGGCTCATCGGCGACGTAACCGGACGCGTCGCCATGGACGAAGGTGACCCGGTCGGCAACATGCAGCTCGTCGGCTCGCGCCCGGGCCGCGGCTGTGAACACGGTGCTGATGTCCACGCCGAGGCCGGACACGCGATGATCACGTGCCCAGGTGCACAGCATCTCTCCCGTGCCGCAGGCCAGGTCGAGCATGCTCGTATCTGGCGCCAGGCGCAGAGCATCCCCCAGGGTGGCCAGCTTTTCGCTGGTGAACGGGTTATGGATGCGATGGCTGCTTTCACGGATGGTGAAGCCGCGGGGAAGATCCACTTCTGACAGCCTTTCTGCTCCCGGGCATGCCTCTCGATTTGCGCCGGCATGCGCGCGAAGATTGAGACGAAGGTCCTCTAATGGGATCACGCAGAGAGGCGTCAACCCATGGCTGGTGGCACACCGTCCTCAGGAGTCGCGATCATCGGATCGGGGGTCGCGGGCCTGCACCTGGCCCTGCTGCTGCAAAAGCAGGGAATCCCCGTCACCCTCTACAGCGACAAGACGGCCGCGCAGCTCGCCACCGGCCGGATGCTGAACACGGTCGCCCACCACAACACGACCGTCAAGCGCGAGCAGGCGCTCGGCGCCGACCACTGGGACCTCGCGGAGTACGGGTACTTCTGCCATCACCACTACATCGGCGGGCCGCAGCCGCTGTCTTTCCCGGGTGCCTTCGGCGCCCCTTCGCGGGCCATCGACTACCGGGTCTACCTGCCGCGGCTGCTGTCGGACTTCCAGGAGCGCGGCGGTGACTTCCGCGCCGGGCAGGAGGTCAGCCCGGAAGAGATCGTGCGCCTATCGGAGCTGCACGATCTCGTGGTCGTCGCCACCGGCAAGGGCGGCACCAGCGCGATGTTCCCCGTCATCGCCGGCAAGTCGCCCTATAGCCGGCCGCAGCGCAGGCTGTGCGCCGGCCTCTACCACGGCATCGCGCCATCTGAGCCCAAGGGCGTGACGATGAGCATCGCGCCGCCGCACGGTGAACTGCTGGAGATCCCCACCTTCTCCGCTTCCGGGCACGTCACGGTCCTGCTGTTCGAGAACGTGCCCGGCGGCGACACCGAGGTGCTCGCCGACGCCAAGTACGACGAGGACCCGGCGGCGTTCGAGCGGCTGGTGCTCGAAAAGGTCCGCGTGCACCACCCGCAGGTTTTCGAGCGGATCGACACGGCACGGTTCGGGCTGACCGGTCCCGAAGACCTGCTCCAGGGAGCCGTGACGCCGGTGCTGCGTGAGGACTACGCCGTGCTGCCGAACGGGAGCGTCGCCGTCGCGCTCGGCGACGCGCACTCGGTCGTCGACCCCGTCGTGGGCCAGGGCGCGAACTCGGCGTCCTACTCGGCCTGGGAACTCGGCACCGTCATCGGCGAAGACCCGAACTTTGACGAGCGGTTTGCCCGGAAGGTCGCCGCCCGCCGCGCCAACCGGGTGCGAGCGATCTCCGACTGGACCAACCTCATGATCGCGCTGCCGCCCGCGCCGCACCTGCTCCAGCTGCTCGGCGCGATGTCGCAGAACCAGGCCGTCGCGGACGAGTTCACCGACAACTTCAACCAGCCGGAGCGCCAGTGGGACATCCTGGCAACCCCCGAGCGCACGAGCGCGTTCCTCGCCCGTCATGGAATGTAGCCGCCCGCCAGGCAGATGACCCGGGCGCTAAGCTGACGCGCGTCACGCTCAGGCTGATGTGCCGGCCGCCGACCCGCCCAGGTAGCACACCCGGCGGACGATGTTGACGGCGTGGTCGCCGAGCCGCTCGTAGAACCGCGCCACCAGCGCCATCTCGATCGTCACCGGGGAAGCCATCCGGCCCGAGGCGAGTTCGGCCACGAGGCTGGTGTGCAGCGCGTGCATCTCGTCATTAACCTTGGCCAGCTCGGGGGCGGCCGAGCCGTCCCGCTCATGCCAGCAGTCCGCCGCCCGGTCCCACATGCCGCTGGCAAGCTCGCCCATCCGCTCAACGAGCCCGCGGCAGCGCGGCGACAGTTCCGCGGCGAGCAGATGGCCTGCCCCCGACGCGATCTGGCATTCCAGGTCGTGGGAGCGCTCCAGTTCCGGCGCGATCCGCAGCACGGTCACCAGGAACCGCAGGTCCGAGGCGACAGGCGCCTGCAGCAAGATCTCCCGGCATACGAGCTGCTCGATCTCACGGTAGAGGGCGTCGATGGCCCTGGCGCGCGAACTCACGACGATGCACGGTCACGGCCACCCCCTCGGCGCACGGCTACCCCAGCTCGCAGGCTGCAAACAGCCCCGCCGCGGCAGCAGGGGTACGCTCATAGCGTGCGATGTTGACCTAGCACCAGGAACCATGCCCGTGGACCTCCGAGCGGCCCAGTCAGCTATGCAGACCGGACCTGCGATCAGGAGGATTCATGGCACCCGACGTTCGCCTCGCGAACCGTGACGACGCTGCCGCCATCGGGCAGCTGCTCTACGCCTTTAACCGGGAATTCGACGAGCCCGCCCCTCCACCCGATGCGCTGGCGGAACGGATCCGGCAGCTCCTCGACGGTGGCGATACGCTCGTCCTGCTCGCCGGCACCGGGCCAGATGGCCTGGCAGTGCTCCGCCTCCGCGCGGCGATCTGGAGCACTGGCCTGGAGTGCTACCTGGCGGAACTGTACGTCACTCCGGCCCGGCGGGGGCAGGGGCTGGGGCGGGCCCTCATGGAGGCGGCCCTTCGCCAAGCCCGTAACAGGGGCGCGGACACGATGGATATCGGCGTCGACGAGCCGGACCTCGCCGCCCGCCGCCTGTACGAGAGCCTCGGATTCACGAACAGATCCGGCGGCGACGGTCCCCTGATGTACGTCTACGAACGCGATCTTCAGGGGGATTGAATGAGCCCGGTCAGCTGCGCCGTCAGCACGCGCGTCAGCCGCGGCCCGACCTCAACGACCGCGTGCGCGAGCCGGGGGTCGCTTCGGTAAAGCTCATGCACCAGCGGCCCCGGCGTCGCCATCTGCCACAGCGCCCCGGCCAATGAGGTGGCCGTCGCGATCACGTCGACGCGCTCCTGCTCGCCGAGCCCGAACAATCGCGTCAGCTCCGCGCCGATCGCCTCGACCTCGTCCAGGGTCGACAGCTTGAACATCCGCACGGACGCGAGAGACACGTTGCGCTCGAGGTTGAGCGGTGCCTGCGCCAGCAGATCGCAGAACATCGGCCGCTCAGTCAGCGTGTCCGCGAACGCGCGCGCGACGGTCGCGGCAGGCGCCCCCGGTGACATCCCGCGCAACAGGGACCGCAACGACGCCGACCAGTCGCGCCAGCCGGCAGCCGTCAGCCTGAGGAAGATCTGCTCGCGGATGCTGCCGCTCGCGCTCGACGTGACCGACGACACCGCCGTCCGCGACGCGGTCAGCGCCGCAGTGGAGCGCTTCGGCCGGCTCCACGTCGTCGTCAACAACGCCGGTTACGCCAACGTCGCGCCGATCGAGACCGGCGACGAGAAGGACTTCCGCACCCAGTTCGAGACCAACTTCTGGGGCGTCTACAACGTGTCGAAGGCTGTCATCCCGCAGCTGCGCGCCCAGGGCGGCGGCACGATCGTGCAGTTCTCCTCGGTCGGCGGCCGGGTGGGCGGGTCCCCCGGCATCGCCAGCTACCAGGCGGCCAAGTTCGCCGTCGACGGCTTCAGCCGGGTGCTCGCCGTCGAGACCGCGCCGTTCGGAGTGCGGGTGATGGTCGTTGAGCCCAGCGGCTTCGCGACCGACTGGGCCGGTTCGTCGATGACGATCACCGACATCCCGGCGGACTACGACGCCACGATCGGAGCCATGCACCGCCGCATGCGCGCCAACCCTGCCGGTCCCGCAGGCGACCCGCTCCGCGCGGCCGAGATCATCGTGCAGGCGGCCAAGCGCGGCGACCCGCCCTCCCACCTGCTGCTCGGCGCGACCGCCGTCGAGATGGCCCTCGACTACTCGCGCCGCCAGCTCGCCGAAGCCACCGCGTGGGAGAGCGTGAGCCGCTCAGCCGACTACGCCGAGCCCTACCCGGCCGAGTTCCCGCCAGCCAAGCTCTCCGTTTAACGGGTGGTCAGTCAATTCCATTGTCCGGAACGTACCCGGCTTGCTCCACGCCGTTCATGACTCCAGTTCGCCGTGGCGCCGAGAGTCGAGTCTCTCGCGCTTGGGCTTTGTTGGCGGCCGGCGCTTGACCTCGACGCCGCCCATGAACGCCACCCCGTTGACGATGATCGTCGGGCCGCCCGGCTCGCCGGTCCCGCCGGACTGGTGGTCGAAGGCGCCCATGATGCCGATGCCGGTGACCCGGACGTTGGCGTCCTCGGGCACGGTGATCTCGATGCCGCCCATGAACGTGATCGCGTGGATCGTCGCGGTGCGCGCGGCATAGCGCGCGTCGCGCAGGTCGATTTCCCCGCCCCCCATGAAGGCGAAGGCGGTGAACTCTTCCGGCACCACCCAGTCGCCCCTCCTGGAGAAGCCGCCCATGATAGCGAAGGCCCCGTGCGACGTCGGTTCGCCGCCGAACCGCTGCGGGTCGCCGGACGGAACGTGGGCGGGCGCGGGCGCCGGGCCGCCGGGTGCCTGCGGCAGGTCCCTGGTGATCGGCTCGAGCTCCGCGTAGGTCTTGGCCGCATACACGGCGTCGAGCCGTTCGTCCAGCTCCTCCATGGTCAGTCGGCCTTCACCGGCGGCCTGGCGAATTACGTCGGCGACACGCTCGCGATCGGCATCGGAGGCACGCAGGTTCCCCTTGTCCGGGACTGCTGGCGGACTATCCATGTATAGAGCCTAGGCGGCTCCGGGGAGCCAGGTACAGGTCCCCCCGAAGGCGCGCGCGTCAGAGATCGCCTACCGGGATGATCTCAAGAACCTCGATGGACGCGCCGGGCATGCTCAGGTGCGGGTGACCGAAAAGGATGGTCTCGACTTCGTCGGCCGAGCCCGCCTCCAGGATGGAGTAGCCCGCCACGTCAGTGGAGCCTGCCGCGCCAGGTCCGACATGAGTGGTGTGACCGAGCGGCGACCCGAGGTCGGCGATGGCGTAGCCGACCTTGTTCGCCCAGGCCCGCCACGCTTCCATGCCGGCTTCCTGCTGTTCGGGGGTGGCGTTGGCCATCTGCTCGAGCGCGGATGCCTCTGCACGGTAAAGGATCATGAACTTTGACATCGTGACCTCCCCGGTTCTCCGCGGCCCCTGCCGTCCGCGCTAGGGGTGACACTACACGGGCCGCCTGCGTAACGATCGGCGGGTTGCCGCCGCGATCTCGTTCACGACCTCGGCGGGCCGGTCGAGCGGCAGGAACGTCCGGCCTCCAGGCACCACGGTGAAGGTCGCGTTCGGGAACGACTGGCTCAGCCGCCGTCCCAGCTCGACCCGGAAGTACGGGTCGGCGTCGCCCCAGAGGATCCGTACCGGCCCGGTGAACTGGCCGAACCGGCTGGCGGCGTCCAGGAGAAGGCCCGGCCGGACGCCCCTGGCGAACCTGGCGAGGTCGTGACGGATCGCCTTGCCGGCCAGCGGCCGGACCCAGTCGCTGGTCAGCGCGCCGTCGAGCGGGCGGCTGCTGAGCGGCCCGAAGGCGAGCGGGCCGTGCCGTACGGCACGCGACCGGAGCGCCGGGGCCAGGCAGGCGACCAGCCCGGGATGGCGCAGGGCGTGGAAGAGCGGCGCGAGGCCCCGGGGCGGGAAGCTGCCGAACGCGTCGCAGTCGGTCAGCACCGCGCCCCCGATCCGGCTCGTGTCGCCGCCGAGCATGAGCTGGCAGATGGCGCCGCCGGTGTCGTTGCCGACGACGGTGACGTCGCTGAGGTCGAGCGCCGCAAGGAAGTCCCGCGTGAGCGCGGCGATTCCCTGCGGTGAGAGGTCGGCGTCCGGGTGCATAGGGCTCTGGTGCGAGCCGAGCGGCAGGGTCGGCGCGTAGCTGCGGATGCCGTCGGCGGCCAGTCGCCCGGCGACCGGTTCCCAGAGCCGTGCGTCGACGAGCAGC
>Ga0335073_10012217_pt1 | contig 12058 bp, 8 predicted proteins | sample Lox_Sample_22_FD_207093 | JGI IMG/M metagenome (GOLD analysis project Ga0335073, IMG submission 207093) | Soil microbial communities from Loxahatchee National Wildlife Refuge, Florida, United States - Lox_Sample_2.2 | ecosystem: Environmental > Terrestrial > Soil > Wetlands | place: USA: Florida... | reverse complement strand
TGAGGGCGGCCACGGCGGCGTCCGGGTCGCTGTCAACGCCGGCCAGCGGTGCGAACGCGGCGAGTTCGGCGATCTGCCTGGCGCACTCCCGCCAGGCGCGGGCAAGCGCGGGGTAATCGCTGGGGAGCCGCGGTTCGCCGTCCGGTCCCGCCCCCGGCAGCGCCTGCCACTCGGCGCGGACCTGGCGGCGCAGCGCCCTTCTCTCAAGGAAGCTGTGCCTGCCCTGCTCCAGGTCGCAGGTACGGGCGAAGACGGAGGTCAGCCTGGCCCGTTCGCGCTGACTGGCGAGGAGATCGCCGGCGGGCAGGTTTATCTCGCGGCAGGCGGCAGCCAGCCGCGCCGTCGTCTCCGGCAGCGTCCTCGTACCGATCCGCACCGCGAGGTCCACCGCGGCGCGTGCGTCCTCGCGGGTACGCAGCGGCGCGCCGAACCAGGGCGTGGCGCCGGGGCGGAACTCGAAGCCGTCGAGCCTGGTGAACTCGCGAAGCTCGTCGCGGAGCCGCTCGGCCTGCTCGGCGGTGATCAGCTCGGGTGCCGCGATGCGGGTGCTGACCCGCGCGCGAGCGGGAACGCCGAGCAGGGCGGACTGCACCTGGTAGGCGGAAAGCCGCCACGGCTCGTGCGGCCGGTGCAGCGCGTCGGCGTGCCTGGACAGGCGGCGCTGCCGGTCGGTCAGGCGGCGGTGCAGCGCGGACGTGTCCGGGTCGGCCGCGCGGACGGCCTGGTCCAGGGTCGTGCCGAGGCCGGCGGCGATCCGCTGCCGGTCGCGGGCGCCCTCGTGGATGTCGAGCACCAGGCCGGCCAGGCCGACGGCGGTCAGCCGGGAGAGCACCGCGTCGATCGCGGCGCGCTTCTCCGCGACGAACAGCACCTTCCTGCCCCGGGCGACCATCGCCGCGATCAGGTTGGCGATCGTCTGGGACTTGCCTGTGCCCGGCGGGCCGTGGATGACCAGGCTGCGCCCGGCCAGCACGGCGTCGATCGCGGCGCGCTGCGAGGAGTCGGCGTCGAGCACGGAATAGTCGGCCACCGGATCGTCGGCGTCCGGAGCGGCGGGCCGGGGCGCGGCGTCAGGCCCGGCCTCCTCGTCCGGGCAAGTCCGGGCCGTGCCCGGCACCTCCGGTTCCGAGCCGTCCGGGCCGGTCCAGGCCGCGGACTCGTCGCCGGCGATGCCGGCGGCGGCGTCCGGGGCGGCGACCGCCTGCTGCGCGTGCGGGTCACCGGCGATCGCCGCGACCAGGTCACTGTCCGCCAGCAGGTCCCCTGCCGCCTCGAGGTCGCGGACCATCGGCAGCTTGGCGTAGGTGAATGTGCCGATCACCTTGCGCCGGTCGACGCGGAAGCCCGGTATCTCGGCGTCACGGGCGGCCTTGGCCAGCTGGCCCGCGATGCGGTCGGGTGCGGGCTTGTCGATTCCCGCGCCGAAGACCGTGGCCAGCTTGTGCAGCAGCACCGGGTTCACCTCGGTGTCCTCGTCGAGGGTGAGGTCGAAGTCGTCGTACCTGGCCCGGGTGGGGGCGATGGTCAGCGGGCGGAGCAGGACGGGGGCGGCGGGCTCAAGGAAAAGCTCGTCCCACCGGGCCAGGCCGGTAGCCAGGTAGCCTGCCTTGATGCCGCGCTCCTCCCGCAGCTCGCGTGCCTTGCGGTAGATCGCCTGCATGCGGCGGATGGCGTCGGCCCGGACGTCGGGGTCGCCGGGGAAGAGCTTGGTGAGCCTGGCGCGCCCCGTCTTCTCGAACCGCTCCACCGCGTCAGGGTCGGCGTCCGCCAGGTCGAGCGTGCCCGCCCTGCGGTCCTTGTAGTAGAGGAGGGTGTTGCGGCCACCGAGATCGGTGAGCGCGTCGATCCACTGCCGCTGCGCGGCGGCGACCAGGGCAAGCCGTCGCGCGTCGGCGTCGGCGGGCTCGGCCGTCTGCCGGGTTACTGCGGGCTCGGGGAGTTCGCTCGGCTGGCTCACGGACGCTCCTGCGGGTCCTGCGTGATGGCGCGCTCGGCGTGATGGCGCGCGCTCTGCTACCCGGGCCGCGGCGGTACAAACCAGGTGGCGCCGCGACAAACCACGTGGCGCTGGCCTGCCGTACCTTATCGGGTGCGCGAAGAGCCAGTACAGAAGAGGCCGCCAGAGCGGCCCGGCTTTGACAAGGCGCCCTGCCGACCCTTAAAGTGCTAGCTAACTAAGACATTAGGCGGTTCAATAGATGATCACCTTCCGGGTGGACGGCCGGTCCGGGGTGCCGCCCTACCTCCAGCTCGTGCAGCAGGTCCGGCAGGCGCTGCGAATGGGCGTGCTCGACATCGGCGACCAGCTTCCGACCGTGCGCGAGGTCGTCGCGGAGGTCGCGGTCAACCCGAACACGGTGCTCAAGGCGTACCGGGACCTGGAGCGCGAGGGACTCGTGGAGGCTCGGGCCGGGCACGGCACGTTCGTGCGGGGGCGGCCGGCCGGGCCGCCGCCGACCACGCACTCCCGGCTCGGCCGGTCCCTGGCGCGGTGGGTGCGCGAGGCCAGGGGGGCCGGGCTCGATGACGAGGCGATGGAGTCGCTGCTCCGGGTCACGCTGCGGGCGGCCGAGGCAGCCGACGCCGCCGACGGGGAGGCGATCGCATGAGCCGCACGGCGGCTGTCGAGACCACCGGGCTGACCAAGCGCTACCGGCGGGGTACCGCGCTGAGCGACTGCTCGGTCACCGTGCCAGAGGGCCGGATCAGCGCGCTCGTCGGGCCGAACGGCGCCGGCAAGTCCACGCTGCTCCGGCTGCTGACCGGACTCGCCCGGCCCACGAGCGGGTCCGCCGCCGTGCTCGGCGGCACGCCGCGGCAGGATCCGGGTTTCCTGGCCGAGATCGGGTACCTCGCGCAGGACGTGCCGCTGTACCGGCGGCTGTCCGCGGAGGACCACATCCGGGCCGGCGCGCACCTCAACCAGCGCTGGGACGGCGCGTCCGCCAGGATGCGGCTGCGGCAGCTTGACATCCCGCTCGACCGCGCCGTCGGCACGCTGTCCGGCGGGCAGCGGGCACAGGTCGGGCTGACGCTCGCCCTCGCCAAGCAGCCCAGGCTGCTGCTGCTCGACGAGCCGGTGGCGGCCCTGGACCCGCTGGCCCGGCGGCACTTCCTCGGCACGCTCACCGCCGCCATGGCGGAAGCGGAAGGAAGCCTCACAATCGTGCTTTCCTCGCACCTGATCGCGGACCTGGAGCGGATCTGCGACCACCTCATCCTGCTCGCGAGTTCCCGCGTCCAGCTGTGCGGCGACATCGAGGAACTCCTGTGCGAGCACACGGTCCTCATCGGCCCGAGGAAGGACACGACGGCGATCGAGCGGGCGCACACCTTGGTGCACGCCACCAGGACGGCCCGGCAGGCCACGCTGGTCATCCGGCGCGGCGGGCCGGTCATCGACCCCGCCTACCAGGCCGAGGACATCAGCCTCGAAGATCTGGTGCTCGCCTACATGGGGGCCGCCGCCCCGGCGGCCTATGCCCACCTGTCCACCGTTGGAGAAGAACAGTGACCTGGCTCGTCTGGCGGCAGTACCGGAACCCGGCGGCGATCAGCGCCGCGCTGCTCGCCGCGTTCGCGGCCCTGGTAGTGATTACCGGGCTGCACATAGCCGCCGAGTTCCACGCCGCGGTGGGGCCGTGCCTGGCCGCGAACGACTGCCGCTGGCCGGCCGACAACCTCGTGCTCGACAACGGCCCCTTCGGCTTCATCATCGAGTTCACCCTCGCTGTGCCCGCCGTGCTCGGCATGTTCATCGGGGCGCCGCTGGTCGCGCGTGAGGTCGAGACGGGCACCGGGCAGTTCGTCTGGACTCAGGCCGTCACCCGGCGCCGCTGGCTGGCCGTCAAGGTCGGCTGGCTGCTGCTCGCCGCCCTCGCCTGGGGCGGCGCCGTCGGTGCCCTGGTCACCTGGTGGTCGGGGCCGAAGAACGCGGCGTACCTGAACGCGTTCGACCCCGGCACCTTCGACGTCCAGGGCATCATGCCTGCGGCCTACTCGCTGTTCGCGATGGCCCTCGGCATCGCGGCGGGCGCACTGATCCGCCGGGTCCTGCCCGCGCTCGGGGTCACCCTCTTCGGCTACTTCGGTGTCCGGCTTGTCATCATGGGGTGGATCCGCCAGCACTACATGACACCGGTCACGACCACGTTCAGCGTCGCTACGAACTACCTACCCAAGGGTGCGTTCTGGCTGCTCGCACAGGGATTTCGCGGACCGGACGGCCGGTTGCCCGCGGTGTCAGGCAACAACGTCATGATCGTCGGCAACGGATTCCCGGCCAGCGAGGTACCGGCCGCTTGCGTGACGCACGGGCCCCTCGGCGGGGAAATGCTCGGCGCACAGACCATCGCCTGCCTCGGCAGGCACGGCTACCTGCAGTACCTCACCTACCAGCCAGCCGACCGGTACTGGCCGTTCCAGTTCATCGAGGCCGGCATCTTCGTGGCGCTCGCCGCCGCGCTGATCGGCGTCACGTTCGCGGTTATCAACCGCCGGGACGCGTAGGACCTCGCTGGCCGTCACGGGCTCGCCACCGGCTCCGCGTCGCGGACTCTGGCGCGTCACGTCCAACACATCGCCGCGCGGTGGGCGGCACCTGCGGGCGGGCGCTTCTTCTTTCTTATGGCGTTTCGGTCGTTTGGATTGATTGATTGTCCCGCGTAGGAGTAGCTGGCTGGTTTTACCTCGATTCTCCGGCTGAACAGCCAATCATTAACCTTCATCGATCGTTCGTTTGGGTGTAACGGCGTCGTGGCTCAATTCGAACGCCGGCTGTCAGATCTTGAAGGCATGAGGATCGCGATCATTACGGAGTCGTTCCCGCCTGACGTTAATGGCGTCGCACACTGCGTAGTGCGCGTGGCGGAAAACCTCGTGCGCAAGGGGCACGATCCGCTGGTCATCGCCCCGGACTCCGGGGGCGCCACGGTGGACGGCGACTTCCCGTTCCGGGTCGAGCGGGTGCCGTCCGTGCCGCTGCCCGGCTACCCGAGCTTCCGGCTCGGCCTGCCCTCGCCAGCGACCCGCAAGGCTATCGTGCGGCACGGGACCGAGGTGGTGCACCTGGCCAGCCCGGTCGCGCTCGGCGCCTGGGGCACGCGCGTGGCGCGGGCCGAGCACCTGCCGACGGTCGCCGTTTACCAGACCGACCTGCCGAGCTACGCGCGTGCCTATCACCTCGGCCGGGCGACCGAGGCGTTCGCCTGGCACTGGCTGCGCGACATACACAACGCGGCGGGCCGCACCCTCGCCCCGTCCAGCATGACCGCCGCGGACCTGCACTCCCGCGGCATGGAGCGGATCTGGCTGTGGGGCCGCGGCGTGGACACCGAGCGGTTCCACCCGACGCGGCGCGACGAGCGGCTGCGGGCCGAGATCGCACCGGGCGGCGAGGTGATCGTCGGCTACGTGGGGCGGCTGGCGATCGAGAAGCGCGTCGACATGCTCGCCGCGGTCGCCGCGCTGCCCGGGGTGAAGCTTGCGGTCACCGGCGGCGGTCCGATGGAGGAGGAACTGCGCGCCGCGCTGCCTTCGGCGGCCTTCCTCGGTATGCGCTACGGCGCTGACCTGGCCCGGATCTACGCATCGCTCGACGTCTTCGTGCACACCGGCCCGTTCGAGACGTTCGGGCAGACGATCCAGGAGGCGTCCGCGAGCGGCCTGCCCGTCGTCGCGCCCGCCTCGGGCGGCCCGCTTGATCTCGTCGACGACGGCGCCACCGGGTACCTGGTCAGGCCGGGCGACCCGGATGCGCTGTCCGCGGCCGTCGCCGCGCTGGCCGCGGACCCGGCGCTGCGCGCCCGGCTCGGCGCGGCGGCGCGGCGCCGCGTGCTCAGCCGGACCTGGTCAGCGCTCACCGATGAGCTTCTCGGCCACTACGCGGCCGTCATCGTCGAGGCGGACGCACCCGCCCGGCTGGCGGCTTAACCGTGATCCCCTCGCTCCCAGGCAGGTAATGCATGACCCGAATCGTGACGCTCGGCGACTCGATCACCCTCGGCATGGGCGACCCGGTGCCCAGCGGCTGGCGCGGCTGGGCGCGTCATCTCGCCTCCGGGCTGCCCAGGCCTGAGCTGCACAATCTCGCGACCAAGGGCGCGCAGGCAAAGCACGTCGAACGGGACCAGCTGCCCGACGCGCTGCTGCTGCGACCGCACGTCGCCAGCGTCATCGTCGGCATCAACGACACGTTGCGGGCCGGGTTCGATCCGGTGCGCACCGGCCAGGCCACCGCGCGGACCGTCGCCGCGCTGACCGCCAGCGGCGCCACCGTGCTCACCATCCGGCTGCCTGACCCGGCGCAGATGTTCGGCCTGCCACCTGGACTCGCGCGGCCGCTGTCCCGGCGGATGCGGGCGGTCAACGCGGAAATCGACCGGATTTCGGCGCACTACGGGACCGTGCACTGGGACGCCTCGGCCGACCCGGAGACTTACGACCCGGGCAACTGGTCGGTGGACCGGCTGCACCCCAACGAGCGCGGGCACCGGCTGATCGCCTGCCGGTTCTGGGACCGGCTCGAGGCGGCCGGGTTTCCTGTCGCCGAGCGGCCGGGCAGCGAGCCGACCGAGCCCGCACCGACCCGGCGCGACGACATGGTGTGGATGGCCACCAAGGGGACTAAGTGGTTTCTGCGGCGGTCGATCGACCTCATCCCTTACATGCTGTTCATGGCGGCCCGCGAGGCGCTGGTCGAGCCGCGGGAGTGGACGGCCCCGCCGGCGCCCATCTGGCTGCCGGTCACCGGGGACGCGCCCGCCGCCGAGCCGGTCGCGGAGTAGCGCCGCGCCGGAAGACTCGCATTTCACTGGCAATGATGCGCCCAGACACGTGCATTGTCCGGATTAACCACTTACGCTTTGATCGCGATGAAAGCAGTGGCGGGCAGCCGCAAGCTGGTCCCGCCATTGCTGCGGAACCGGGTGTTCCGGCGGTACTGGGGAGCGTCGACGGTGTCGATGTTCGGTGACCAGGTCTCGTCGGTCGCGGTACCGCTCACCGCCGTCCTCGTGCTGCACGCCAGGCCCTACGAGATGGGCTACCTGACCGCGCTCGAGTGGCTGCCGAGCCTGCTGTTCGGGCTGCACGCCGGCGCCTGGGTGGACCGGCGCGGCAAGCGGCGCAACGCGATGATCTTCGCCGACATCGGCCGGGCCGTGGCGTTCGCGACCGTCCCGCTGTGCTTCGCGCTGCACGTCCTGACGTTCCTGCAGATGTGCGTGGTCACGTTCCTCGCCGGCTCGCTTTCCGTGCTGTTCACGGTCTCGGACGGGACGCTGTTCGTGTCGATCGTGCAGCCGGAGGAGTACGTCGACGGGCAGTCGCTCATCTACGGGAGCAGGGCGCTGTCCTTCCTCGGCGGCCCGTCGGTCGGCGGGCTCCTTGTGCAGGCGCTGAGCGGGCCATACGCCGTGGTGGTTGACGCCCTTTCGTTCCTCGGATCGGCCTTCCAGCTTGGCACCATCAGGCCCGCCGAGCCGCCGGCCGCCAACGGCGAGGACGGTCTCACCGCCGGGCTGCGGTTCATCGCGGGGTCACCGATCGTCCGGGCGTCGCTGACCGGTGTCGCCGTGGTGAACTTCTTCAACCTGATGTTCGAGGCGCTGTTCATGCTCTACGCGGTGCGGAGCCTGCACGTCAAGCCGGGCGTGCTCGGCGCGGTCATCGGGGCGAGCGCCGTCGGCGGCATCCTCGGCTCGGCGCTGTGCAAGCGGCTGACCGCGCGGCTCGGCGCCGGGCTGGTCTACGTTGCGGGGTGCCTGGTGTTCACCGCGCCGCTTGTGCTCGTGCCGCTCGCCTCGCCCGGGCCGAGCGCGGCCACGCTGCTGATGCTGTTCGCCGCGTTCTTCTGCAGCGGGTTCGGGGTCATGGTGCTCGACATCAGCATCGCTGCGATCTTCGGCGTGGTCATCCCCGGCGCGATGCGCTCGCGGGTCTCGGGGGCGTTCCAGTCGATCAACTACGGGACGCGGCCGGCCGGGGCGCTGCTCGGCGGGTGGCTCGGCAGCATGCTCGGGCTGCGGCCGGCGCTGTGGATCGCCGTGGCCGGCGGGGTGTTCGGCGCGCTGCTGCTGTTCCCCTCGCCGCTGCCGCGGTTCCGCATGCCCGCCTGACGGCGGGTCCTCGCCGCTTGCCCCCGGTGCCGTTCCCGGTGCGGGGGTGCCTGCCGGGGACGCCGCATCTGTCCGGAATGATGTGATCATGCGGACAATCGCGCTCGAGGAGCACTTCTGGACGGGCGAGCTCGCACCGGCCCCCGGCACCGGCGTGCTCGCCAGGGCCGACGGCGCCGGCCTGGACGACCAGTTGCGGGACGTGGGGGCGGCGCGGATTGCGGACATGGACGCCGCCGGGATCGACGTTCAGGTGCTGTCACACGCCCAGCCCGCGGCGCAGGCACTGCCGGGCGAGGCCGGGGTCGCGGCGGCCCGGCGGGCCAACGACTACCTGGCCGCGGCGGTCGCGTCGTCGCAGGGGCGGCTAGCCGGATTCGCGACGCTGCCGACCGGGTCGCCGGCCGCGGCGGCGGACGAGCTGTCGCGCTGCGTCACGGAACTCGGCTTCGCCGGGGGCCTGGTGCACAGCACGTTCGGGCCGAACGGGCTGTTTCTCGACGATCCGTCGTTCGCCGTGCTGCTGTCGGTGTTCGAGGCGCTCGACGTGCCGCTGTACCTGCACCCCGCGCCGCCGCCCGCGGCGGTGCGCTCGGCGCTGTTCGCCGGGCTGCCCGGGCCGGCCGCGGCGGCGCTGGCCACCAACGCCTGGGGGTGGCACGCGGAGGCGGGGCTGCACACGCTCCGGCTGGCCGCCTCGGGAACGTTCGACCGGCACCCGGGACTGCGGGTGATCATCGGGCACTGCGGGGAGATGATCCCGTTCATGCTCGACCGGGTGGACGACACCATGCCGCGCGCGCTGACCGGGCTTGGCGGCGAGATGTCTGACTACCTGCTGCGGCACGTGTGGGTGACGACGAGCGGGATGTTCAGCCTGCCCCCGGTCCTGTGCGCGGTCTCGGTGTTCGGCGCGGACCGGGTGCTGTTCAGCGTGGATTACCCGTTCGGCTCGAGCGGGCGCGGACGGGAACTGCTCGACACGCTGCCGGTGTCGCCGGCCGACAAGGCGAAGATCGCCGGGGGAAACGCCGCCGCGCTGCTGCGGCTGCCGGGCTGACCGCGGCCGGAGCCGCCCGCGGCCGGCAGCGAGAAGCTCTGAACGAGGAACGGTTGCGGATTGCTCTTGACCCGCCACGCCCCGCCTGAATCAGCGGTGCGCGGCGGGAGGAGACCGCAACCGTTCCTCGTCACGAGTGAACGTCACCGCCGGGGCGGACCCGCACGGTGGCGGTGACCGGCGGCGGTTACACCAGCTCGCGCAGCAGGCGGACCGGGGGCGAGCCGTGGGCGAGCATGCTGTCGTGCGCGGCGCGCTCCGCCAGGCCGCGCCGCCGCAGTTCGGCGGCCAGGTCGGCGACCTCGGTGTAGCCGACGTAGTAGGTGGACAGCTGGGCCGAGGTGAGCTGCGCGCGGCGCCACTTGCCCGACGCCTCGCCGTCCTCCTGGAAGCCGCGCCCGGTCATCAGGGTCATCGCCTCGGCCTCTGTCATCCCGTGGGCGTGCACCCGGGCGTCCAGGATCGCGTTGATCACCATGCGCAGCTGCATCTTGAGCTGCTGCATGCGGACCGCCGCCGGGTCGCCCTCCCCCGGGTACCCGTGCGCCGCCATCAGCTCCTCGGCGTAGACCGCCCAGCCCTCGACGAACGGCCCCGACCACAGCGCCGCGCGCAGCGGCGTCGCGCCAGAGAACCGGCGTGAGTGCTGAAGCTGCAGGTAGTGACCTGGCATCGCCTCGTGCACCATCAGGTTGTGCACCATGTGCCGGTTGTACTCGCGGTAGAAGGAGGCGACCCGCTCCGGCGGCCAGTCCTTCGGCGTCGGCGATACAGCGATGAACGTCGCACCGGGAACCGGCTCAAGCGGGCCCGGCGGGTCGCAGTAGGCGACGGCGATGCCCCGGTTGATCTCCGGCATGTCGATGATCTCGACCGGGTCGTCATACAGCGTGATCAGGTCGTGGTCGCGGACGAAGGCGGTCTGCGCGGCGAGGGCGTCGGCCGCGAACGCCAGGATCGTCGCCTCGTCAGGCGCGGCGGCTGCCAGCCGGCCGAGCACCTCGCGGGGCGTGCCGCCGAGCCGGGCGGCGACCGCGGTGATCTCGCCGGTGACCCGCTCCAGGTCATCGGTGGCCCTGGCCAGGATCGCGTCGGCGTCGGAGGCGGCGGACAGCTTCAGCGACAGCTTGCGGGAGAACAGCCCGGCGCCCAGGCGGGGATCGGCGAAACCGCGGCCGCCGGCCGCCGGGTCGTCGCCGGCCAGCCTGGCCGATAGCCAGTCCCTGTGCTCGGTGAGGGCGGCGAGGGCGGCCGGCCGCGCCCGCTCGACCTCGGCGATCACGGCGTCCGCCCGTCCGGTGCCGCCGGAGCCGCCCGCGCTGCCCGCCTGCTGCAGTGCTGCGTTCACCTCCTCGGTCACCAGGGCGATCGTCCCGTCGAACTGGGCGATCGCCGTCTCCAGGTGAACCTTCGGCATCTGCCCGAGCATGGCCCGGGCCGCGGCGAGCGCGGGCGGGACCTCGGCGAGACGGCCCGCGAGCGAGCGCAGCCGGTCCGGCAGGGGCGCGAAGTCCCTGGCGAGCAGCATGTACAGGGCCTGCCCCGGGTTGGCGAGCAGCGGGTTCCACGCGTGCTCGCGCAGTTCGGTGATCTCGAACAGGCGCCGGGCCACGTCGCTGCCAAGCAGCGCCGCGTCGACCCGCAGCTGCTGGTCGAGGCCGGCGTGGTCGATGGCGGTCAGCGCCGCCGCGAACGCGTCGAGACGGCGCCGCTCGTCGTCGAGCGCCGCTGCCGATGCCTCGGGGAGGCGGCCGTCGAAGCGGTGATCGCCGAGTTCGGTGGCGATGTCGGGATGGCGGCGGGCCAGGTCGTCGAGGTAGTCCTCGGCTAGTCGTCGGAAGCTGGCGGTGGCAGGCTCGGCCGCGGCGTCCCCGGCCGGTCCGGCCGCGGCGTTTTCAGCGCTCACGCGTACTCCTCATGAAGGACATGGATCGTTGTGCGGGCCGCCACACTCGCATTCCGAACGTCGTGCCCGCCCCCGGTTATGTCCCGTCGGCCCTGGCAGAGTGCCGGGCGCCGCCCGGTCACCAGGCACCGGCGGAGCGGAGCCGTGGACGCGTTCGCTGGGGCTAACTCTACGGAGTGCACCGGGGGTAAGCGCAACCGTGCTGCACAACCGTGCCGCAAACGGGCTTGACGGTAAAACGTACAAAACCATACCTTTTACCGCTAAGGCATGGTGGCCTCCGCCGGAGCGGACTTGGCACAACAGCCTCTGATGTTCACAGCAAGCACCCCCGTCTCAGCAAAGGCTGATGGAGGACTTTTATGCAAGAGGCCACGCCGGCGACGTCGGCGACCACCGATGACGATGACGCGAGGCTGGCCAGCCTCGGGTACAACCCACAGCTCAGCCGGGTGCTCGGACTGTTTTCGAACTTCTCCGTCGCCTTCACCTACCTGTCACCGATCGTCGGAGTCTTCTCCCTGTTCACTTTCGGCGCGGGCATGGGCGGCCCGGCCTACGTGTGGACGACCTGGATCCCTGTCGCGGGCATGCTGCTCGTCGCGCTCGTCTTCGGCGAGCTCGCCAGCCACTACCCGATCGCGGGCGCGCTGTACCAGTACAGCAAGTACAACGTGGGCCGCAGGTACGGCTGGTTCGTCGGCTGGATCTACGGGATCGCGCTGCTCGTCACGGTCGCGTCGGTGGACACCGGCGTAGTGAGCTACTTCGCCGCGCTGATGCACAACTGGTTCAACTGGAACCTGAACCCGGCCAACCACTGGACGATCCTGATCGTCACGGTGGTGCTGATGCTCATCCAGACCACGCTGAACATCACCGGCGCCAAGGTCATGGGCCGGGTCGCGCGGTTCGGCGTGTACGTCGAGATCCTCGGCACCGTCGGCCTCGCAGGCCGACGGTGCCGAGGATCTC
>Ga0335073_10012215_pt1 | contig 12059 bp, 9 predicted proteins | sample Lox_Sample_22_FD_207093 | JGI IMG/M metagenome (GOLD analysis project Ga0335073, IMG submission 207093) | Soil microbial communities from Loxahatchee National Wildlife Refuge, Florida, United States - Lox_Sample_2.2 | ecosystem: Environmental > Terrestrial > Soil > Wetlands | place: USA: Florida... | reverse complement strand
CCTGCAGCCGCGGCGACCGATTCGACCGTGGCACCCGACAAGGGACCCACTGCCCTGAGCGAGGTCCTGGGCTCCCCCCCGCCCTTGGGTTCCGGCGATCAAGCGCCCCCCACTCGTGCCGTCATGGGGCCCGATGGACAGCCGATCAAGAGCCCTGCGCAGCTCGCCCTCGAGCGCGAGCTCACCCCGTCCGTGTTTCTGCGCTCAAGCGAAGGCGGTGAGGCGCGAAGTGCCGTCGCGCCCGATGGAGCGGTCTCCGCACCGGCGGCAGTGTCCGCGAACTCCAGTGCGCCGGCCGGCGGGCGAGGGCAGATCGATGCCTACATGTCACCGACCGTCACGGCATCGACCCGCGCGCAAGTGCTCGCGAGCCAGCGCTTCGTGATCCCCAAGGGCAATTTCCTGGACTGCACCTTGGAGACCGCCATCAACTCGGAGCTTCCGGGCATGACGACCTGCGTCACGGCGTTCGATACCTTCGGCGCCGACGGCAAGGTGGTGCTCCTCGAGCGCGGCAGTAAGCTGGTCGGCGAGACCCGCGGGGAGGCCCGGCAAGGGATGAGCCGGCTTTTCATTCTGTGGTCACAAGTGCGCACGCCGTCGGGCGTCGTGGTGGAGCTCGATTCTCCCGGAACGGATGAGCTCGGCCGGGCCGGGGTGACGGGGACGGTCAACAATCACTTTTGGGCGCGATTTGGCGCGGCGCTTCTGGTGTCCGTCATCGATGGGGTGATCCAGGGCGCGGCGACTCGTCAGGAGAGCACGGGCTCAACCCTGATTGTGAACCCCCAGGGCGGCCAGCAGGTCACGGACGATATCTTGCGAAACACCATCAATATCCCGCCGACCATCACCATCAATCAGGGAAGCCGCGTGCAGGTGATCGTGGCGCGCGATGTCGATTTTCGCTCCGTGTATGAGCTCAAAGTCGCTGCCGCTCATTAGCGGGGTGGTGGCGCTCCGAAGTGAGGACGCACCGCCCCACGCGGCCGATGCCTCCTCCTTGACCCACATTCTGGCGCCGCTCCGGCCGATCCTGGACGATGCGCAGGTCAATGAGATCTGCATCAATCGCCCGCTCGAAGGATTCGTTCAGAGCTATGCCGGATGGCGCCAGGAGCCCTTGCCCTATGCGGACTTCGACTGGTGCCGCAACTTCGCCAAGCTCGTGGGCAGCGCCACCAAGCAGCGTATCGATGAGGTGACGCCGATCCTCTCGGCAACCCTCCCGACGGGGGAGCGGGTGCAGTTCGTGCTGCCGCCGGCGACCTGCGCGAAACACGTCTCGATCACCATTCGCCGCCCGAGTACCCGGGTGCGAACGCTGGATGAGCTCGTCGCCGGCGGTCTTTTCCAACAGTGCTTGGAGGCGAGCGAGGAGCTCGATCCCGGCGAGCGCGAACTGCTCGCGCTCAAAGAGCGGCGCGACTATGCGAGCTTCATCCGCTTGGCAGTGAAACTCAAGAAAAACGTCGTCGTCTCGGGGAGCACCGGGACGGGCAAGACCACGACCACGAATGCCCTGATCTTGGAGGTTCCCGACGGCGAGCGCTTGATCACGATCGAGGACGCCGAGGAGCTGGTGCTCCTTAAGCACCCGAATCACGTGCGGCTTCTTTATTCCAAGGGAGGGCAGGGGCTTGCCAAGGTGACTCCCAAGATGCTCTTGGAGTCCTGCCTTCGGATGCGGCCCGATCGGGTTTTTTTAAGTGAGCTGCGGGGTGATGAGGCGTTCGACTATTTGCGTGTGATCGCGGCGCACCCGGGTTCCATCACGAGCGTCCACGGCTCGAGCGCGCGGCTCGCGCTCGTACAGATCATGCTCCTCATCAAGCAGTCCGAGGCCGGCCAGTCGCTCGACACGAGCGATGTCTGGAGCCTTCTGTATTCGCTCGTCGATGTGGTGATGCAGTTTGGGTTCGACGGCAAGAACCGGTTCGTGAAAGAGGTGTGGTATGACCCCGGCGCCAAGCGTCGCGAGCGCGCCTGACCACCCGGTCAAATACTTGGTTGCGCTCGCACTAGCCACGGTCGCGGTGCTTTACTTGAGCGCCTATTTCTTTCTGCTGCTCTTGAAGCTCCCGCCCCTTCAGGCCTCGCCCTTGACGGTGCCGCGCTACGCCTATTACTACTGGGAGCGGCCGGCGGTGCGCTCCCGGCTCCTGGGTGCCTTGAGCTTAGGCACGCTCGTCATCGGCGCTCTCGCCCTCATCGTGCTGCTCCCGAACCGCCGGAGCCTTCATGGCAACGCCCGCTTTGCCTCGGCGCGTGCGATCAGAAGGGCCGGCCTTTTCGCCGAGCACGGCATCATCTTAGGAAAATTCAGGGGGCGCTATCTGGTGCTGCCCGGTCAAACGGGTGTCATCCTCGCGGCCCGCCCGAGGTCCTGGAAAGGCGTCTCCTGTGTCATCCCGAATCTACTCAACTGGCACGGATCGACCATCACCTTGGACCCCAAGGTCGAGAACTACACCGTAACCGCAGGGTTTCGCGCTCGCTACGATCAGGTCTATCTCTTCAATCCGTTCGACCCTCAGACGGCCCGCTGGAACATGTTCACCTACGTACCCGAGAATCCACTCTTGCGGGTCGACGGTGTGCAGCGCATTGCGGCCATGCTCTTCCAGGATGTCCCGGGCGCGGATCCCTTCTGGATGAAATCCGCCCGCTCGCTCTTCATCGGCATCGCGCTCTATCTCTTCGAGCGGCGCGACTACGAGCGCGCGTACAACGAGGACCCGGCTCATCCCGACAGGATGACCGAAGTCCCGGTGACCGTGGGCGAAGTCTTGCGCCAGGGCATGGCGTCCGACGAGGAAGGTTTCAGTCAGCACTGGAAGCGGATCGTGGAGGGCTGGGCCGCCCTCGGCAAGCCCCTCTCGCCCCAGTGCACCTCGCTCATCATGGATGTGGTGGACCTGGCGGCACAGACGGCCTCGAGCGTCCGCAAGACCTTCACGAGCCAGCTCGACCTTTGGCTGAATCCGCTCCTCGACATGGCGACCTCGGCGAGCGACTTCGATTTGCGGGACCTGCGCAAGAAGCGCATGTCGATCTACTTAGGCATCAAGCCGCGGGACTTCGAGCGCCTGCAGGGCGTGATGAACGTCTTCTTTCAGCAAGCGATCGGCGAGCAGACCGCCGAGCTCCCCGAGCACAATCCCGAGCTCAAGCACCAGCTGCTCGTGATCTTGGATGAATTCACGGCGGTCGGGCGCATTCCGATCTTGCTCCATTCGATTGCTTTCGTGCCAGGGTACAACGTGCGCACGCTCATGGTCATTCAGACCCCTTCGCAGCTGGATGAGGTCTACGGGCAGAATGGCAAGAAAATCATGCTGAAGACCTTGGGCGCGCGCATCGTGTTTGCCCCCAATGACATCGAGGATGCGCGCACCATCAGCGAGGAGTTGGGCTACACCACGGTCAAATCCCGCTCCCGCAACATCCCGGGAATCGGTGCCGGCCGAAATCGCAGTCCCAGCACCAACGTGAGCGATCAGAAGCGCGCCCTGATGCTTCCGCAGGAGATCAAGGAGATGCCCGCGGATCGCGAGCTCGTGTTCGTCGAGCATCTGCTCCCCATCAAATGCCGCAAGATCAAGTATTACGAGGACAAGCTCTTTAAGGCTCGGCTTCTCCCCGCGCCTGAAGTCAAGGCGCTCGACATCTCGCAATATCGCGGGAGCCGGACCGATGATCACTTTGCGCGCTGGCAGGAACGGTGCCAGGGGCTCTCGCCCGCGAGCCCGCCGGCACCCATTCTCAAGGCCGCCGCAATTCCGTCGGTCCCTGCACCCGCGAACGAGTTTTCGCTCGACTTCAGCACGGTCGCTGTGCCCAAGAGTCGATATCTCACTCCGACCGAAATGGAGCGGGCCGTGAACTCTTTCTTGGATGAGTTCGAGGCGGCAGGGGTTTGAGGAAACGCGAAGGCGTGGGTCCAGAGGGGACGTGAGCCATGGCAAGAAGCCTCGATGAAACCGGTGTGATGCGCGTGAACGGCGCCTGGGCCACGAGCATCAAGTACGAAGCGGACGTCGTCGGCCCGCGCGCCGGCATGGTGGACCTTCGCTTCATGCAGGGGCGTGCCGAGATCGCGCGGGTCGCGCTCTCAACCGGTCAAGTCCTTGAGACCCTGGGCGAGAAGAACGCCGCGGCGATCGCCCGGCACATGGCGAGCGATGCCGACAAGTACCTCCCGACGGTGCGCGGGGAGCTCAAGGGTCCCAAGCTCCATTACGGCGAGATCACCCTCCCCAAGGCCGCCGCGCGGGAGGAAGAGAATTCCTTGGGCGTGACGCGCGATCGTGAGCACGCCACCGAATCGCCGAAGGCCCCCGAGACGCGCGATGAGCCCGACGCGCCAGAGCGAGAGGCCGCGCCCGCACTCTCTTCCGGAGTAGCGCCGGGCGGCGGAAGCCCCAAAGCGCGCAAGGACGCGGTCCCAGCGCACATCGCCGCGAAGTACCTGGTCAAGGAGGATCGATACTATTTCGACGATCAGACGGTGGCCTTCATTGACAAGGGCTCGCGCCTGACCGTCGAGACGCAGAACACCGCCGTGATCAAGGACTTGGTCGAGATCGCGCAAGCCCGCGGCTGGCAGAACGTCACTCTCACGGGGACCTCGAGCTTTCGGCAGGCCGCCTGGCGCGAGGCGTTTACGGCAGGACTCTCGGTGAGCGGCTATAGACCCTCAGGTGTAGAGCTCGCGGCCGCGAATCGCGATCGCGCGCGCCGGCAAGAAGTTCCCGAGGCCGCCGGGCGAGAGTCTGACCCGAGGACTCCCCGCAGTAGCCTCGACTCTCGGGCCCGATCGGACGCTCAAGCGCCTGAGATCCACCCGGTCGGTGCGCCGCGGAAGGCTCAAGGGATCGTCTATGGAACGCTCGTGGGTCACGGCGCAGCGCCTTACCGGGACGATGCGACTCAGGGCATGAGTTATTTCGTGACCTTGCGCGATGAATCGGGGCGGGAGCGCACTCACTGGGGCGTGGGACTCAAAGAAGCGATCACGCGCGCTGAATCCCAAGCGAAGATCGGCGATCGAGTGGGCCTCGAACGCTTGGGCTCCGAGCCCGTGACGGTCAAGAGGCACCTCCCGGGCGCGGATGGGGAGGTCGTGTCCCAGGACATCGAGGTGCGCCGACATCAATGGCGCATCGAGAAGGAGGAGTTCCTGCGAGGTCCCGATCAGAGGGCGTCGGGGCCCACCGCTTCGCCCGAAGGGTCACGCCCGGCCGTGACACCGCCGAACGAGTCGGCGCGGGCCCGCGATGAGGAGGTCGCCGCTGCGATTCGCAGCGCCGAGACCACGCGCGAGGAGCTGCAGCTCAAATACCCCGAGCTCAACAAGGCCGTGTTTCGGCACCTCGCCGCGCACGATCAGTTTGCTGAAGCGTACGTCAAGGCGGGACTCATTCGCGAGTCAGACCGTGCACAGGTGATCGCACAGATGCGCGAGCGCCTGGCAAGGCAGGTCGAGGAGCGCCGTCCCCTTCGCGAGCGCGACGACAAGCAGGTGAGCACCCTCATTCGTCGCTCGGTGAACCGAGTGGCTGCGGATATCGGCCGCGCACCGGCGGAAGTGGAGCCCCCGTTGCGCAAGCCCCCGGTCCAAGAGCAGGCGCAGGTGCGCGCATGAGCAAGGGGTCTGCGCCGATCCTTGTCGCCTGGGTCGGTATCACCGCGTTCTTGTCGATTCCTACGCGCGTCTTCGGAGCAGTGCCCGTGGATTCGGCCGCGCTCGTCGAGGCGCGAGCCTTTCTCGATGAATATCAAACGGCGAGCGCCGCGCACTCAGTGAGTTTCTATGACCTCTACAGCGACCGGGCAGTCATTCATACGCGCGTTCAAGGGAAAGAGGCGGGCATGGCCTTTCAGGGACGCGCGTACAAGGCGTGGGGCCGCTCCTTGATCGAGAGCCGCCGCGCCGTCCCGGAGCCTTCCGAGTTTCACGACGCCACCGTCGAGGAGCGTGGGGCTCGTTTGGTGGTTCGAGCGAAGCGTTACTCGACCCTGCGCTGTTATTGGGATCTGCATTACGTCGTCGCGCTCGAGAAGGAGGGGACTTCCTACCGCATCGTGGAGGAACGCTTCACCACCAATCCCGAGGGCGTTTGCCGTGATAGCGGGTTGGTCGCCGCGCCAACGTTGGAGAGCGAGACGCCGCCACCGGTCATAGTCAGACGCAATTTCTCCCCGCCAAGAGCGGCGCCGTGGCGACCGCTTTCTGAGGAGCAAATGGCTAGCGCGGCCGCGCATCTCGCACGGGAGGCGGTCTCGCGGTACCCGGAAGCCGCACGCACAGCTCCGCCTGAGGTCTCGGCTGGGCCGATAGCGGCTGCGGGCATGAGGGCGGCCGAGCCACCCAGTGAGCTTTGGGTGAGCCCGGAGGGCTCGCGGTGAAGGCTGGGTTCTCCCAATGCACCGTCACGTCACCCCGCGAGATGTGTGGAGAGATCAAATCTCTCGCCTTGGATGCCGCGGACCCTCGAGGGATTGTCGCAGAGCGCTTCGTCATACCCGATGGCACGATCGAGGCGCTCAAGTGGCTGGCGCTCGTGCTCATGATTGTCGATCACATCAACAAGTACTTCTTCGCCGAGCAACTGCCCGGTGTGTTTCCATTGGGCCGAATCGTCATGCCCGTATTTGGCTTCGTTCTCGTGTACAACCTATCGCGGCCAGGCGCTCTTGCGCGCGGTGTCCACAGCCGCGTAATGCGGCGACTCGCGCTCCTGGGTCTCATCTCATCGCCCATCGTGATCGCACTCAATGGCACCGTGGTCGACCGGCACGCCTGGTGGCCGCTCAATATCCTGTTCACGCTCCTTGTCGTCGTCGCGCTCATCACGCTTCTCGAGCGAGGCGGCCTGCTCCGGTATGTCGCTGCGATAGTGCTCTTCGTCGTCGCCGGCGCGCTCGTCGAATATCTGTGGATGGGCGTGCTTGCCTGCCTCGGCGCTTGGGGTTTCTGCCGTACCCGCTCGAACGTGGGACTGCTCGCATGGTTCTTGGGAATGCTGAGCCTCACGGTGGTAAATGCGAACGCCTGGGCGCTCACCGCCATCCCGCTCGTATGGGCGGCGAGCAAAGTGACGCTCCGACTGCCCCGCTCAAAATGGCTTTTTTACCTGTTCTATCCGGCACATCTCGCCGTGCTCCTTGCGGTCAAGGAGCATGCTCTTTAGCTGAAGGTTACAAGAGCATGTCGGGGGGATAATCCCCGCGACTCACTCGCCATAACGTCGGGACGACAGTGCAAATTTTCGGGCGAGCGTCCTTCGGATCTTGAACGAGAAGCCGGGGCGCTTATGCCGCAGCGTTGATCGTCCCTTCGTTCGAAGAGTGCAGGATCGAGGGGGACGGGTCCGGCAGCGCGTCGTCGATCTTCATGCAGAGGGTCGCCACATCATCCCGTAGCTCCTCCCCATCAAACATGTAGCGATCCATCAATGCGCGTGCGCTGCGGAGCAGGCCTTCGAGTTCGCCGGATGTCATTGAGCGCTCTCCCGGTAGGTGGGTGTACATCTATCCAGCACTATATCTTGCGGCATTTAGCTCATCAAGTCCGATGCGCCACAACTAATAGTGGTAGGTCTAGAAGTGAAGAAAAGGGCAAGATCACGCGGTATTCGCACAGACAGTAAGCGAGCGCAGTCTCCAGCGAGGAAGCGCTGCAACCCCGAAAGCCAAGCCTTTGTAGGATGAGAGAGACACTAGATCCTGCGGAGACCAGAATCTTCGATCCAGAACGACCGCGTGCGAGAACCCAACGTAACCCCCTGCCTCGGAGCCGGTGCTCGCAGGAGAGTGTTCGTATTGGTGAATCTGATCGGTCGTTTTGTTCTCGGCGGGCGGAGGACAGAGGTCGGTGCGATACGTGATGAGCGAGGGTAAACCGAACATTTAGGCGGAGCGGGCCGCCGTCAGCGAAACCCGACCCTTGTTAGGCACAAGTGTGTTTAGCAACCGCAGCTGTGCCGGCAAGCAGGTTGAGCGAAGGTCGAAGCGGTCGACGATCGTTTGTCGAGCGTTCTGGCGGATCGATACAAAGCCATTGGGGTCCTCGAGCGCGTCGATGAGGCGGTCGGCGACTTCGTCGGAAGAAAAGAAATCGACGAGCAGTCCATTCCCCGCATGCCGAATGACCTCCTCAACCGGCGGCGTGCGTGAGCCGACGATGAGACATCCGGCGGCCATCGCCTCGAGCATCGACCAGGAGAGGACGAAGGGATAGGTGAGATACACGTGAACGCGAGAGACCTGTAGCACCTTCAAAAACGCGGCATAGGGAATCTTGCCCAGAAAGTATACGCGACTGAGATCGACTGATCCGTTGAGCTCTGCGAGCATCTTCTCCCGGTAGGTCTCTCCGGGAGGCAGTCGCCTGCCGTAGCTCACCTCATCGCCCCCCACGATGATCACGCGCGCATTGGGCCGCGCATTCAAAACCTTGGGCAAGCTTCGCATGAAGGTGGGAAATCCGCGGTAGGGTTCGAGATTACGCGCCACATACGTGACGATTTCCTCACCCGCGACGAACTCGACTTTCCTTTCCGCAAGAATCAGCCGTGCGCTGCCATCAGGCTTGACGACGGTGGTATCGATGCCTTCGTGGATGACGTTGAGAATGGGATGGTAGCGGCGCGGATAGCCGGATTTTTGCCACTCAGTGGGGCACTGCCCCAAGTCCGCGGTGTCGAGCGCCAAGAGGTTGCCGAGATTCTTGGTCCGCAGGCGCGGCGCGGTATCCGGGGTGATGGGATCTGCCGGGTCGAAGCCGACGTCGGCGCCGTGAAGCCGGTAGAAGAATTCGAAATAGCCGATGAGGGGCGCCTCAGGGAAGATGTCCTTCAGGTACCAAATCTCGCCCCAGCCATTGTGCCCCAGCATGACATCGGGAACGAATCCGGCTTTACGCAAATTGTGGGCAACGCGCGCGACCTCCTGCGCGTTGAGGACGGCGGCCTCGGATTCGCGCAGATAGTGATGGACTTGTGGGGTGATCGTGCGGCGCGGCTTGTAGAGGATTTTCTTGACCCCCGGCAATTGCACCTCCTTGCGCTGGGTAATGAAGACTACTTGGTGCTCGGGTTGGGAAGCCAGATGTCGGACGACGTGCAGGTACTGTCCGGGGAAGTTCTGGTGTACGCAGAGCACTCTCATTCGACGAGTTTCTTGATTACCAGTCCGTGTAACCGACAGCAATGCATGCGCGGAGCTACTCTGACTCAGAGCAACGCCAAACACGGACGATAGCCTCAGTATCTTTCCAAAGCAACTGGATAACCAAGCCTTGACGTTCGTCAACGACCTCGATGCGTCTGTCACAAAAATTTATTTTTTCGGAGTAGATGAAAATCGTTTCGGGTGCGTGTATAAAAAGCGCCCAGAGGACTCAACGCCGATTCTGCGCGGCGAAGACAAAGGAAGTTGCTCATGGGATGCTCTGACCACTCTCAGGCGGATGGTTCGCTCGCAAACTGGTGCCACCGATCCGCATGAGGCGGATTTTGCTGACCTGGGAATGTGGCCGAAACTTAGGCCACCTTTCGCGTTTGAGATTGCTGGCAAGGCGCCTGATAGCGCAAGGGTATTGCGTGCTTGCCGTCGTGCGCGACATGCCCTCGGCGAGCGCTCTGCTTAACTCGGCAGGTATCGCCTTCATGCAAAGCCCCCGGGCGATCGGAGTGCCACCCGTGTCGGCGCGAATCACGGGGTACGCGGATCTTTTGCTCTCGCAGGGCTGGCGTGATCGATCAGCGCTGTGGGGAATGCTTCGGGCCTGGATCAGCGTTTACGAGATGTTCGAGCCCGATGCGGTCGTCCTCGACTATGCCCCGACGGCACGACTGGCTGCGAGGATTCTCAACGTACCTAGCATCCTCGTGGGCACGGGGTTCGAGCTTCCACCTGCCAGGAATCCCCTACCCGCGTTTCCTGGATTCCCGTGGGCGACGAGCGAGGCCGCCGCGGCCTCGGAGCGATGCGCGCTCGAGAACGTAAACGCGGTGTTGAGTGCGCATCGCGCTCGGCCGCTCGCCTCGCTTTGCTCGTTGGTCGAGGCCGAGAGCCGATACTTAACCACGTTCGCGGAGCTCGACCACTACGGTGCTCGCGAAGCATCTGAATACGTGGGTCCTCTAGCAGACCCGCTCGACGGAAGGCGTATCGAATGGCCGGGCCACTCGGCGAAGCGCGTGTTTGCGTACCTCCGCCCAGAGATGACGGAATTTGCCGCGATGCTTAAGGGCCTCGCGGCCACGGACGCCGATGTGGTGGCCTACGTCCCCGGGGTGTCGAGCGAATCCTTGGCGCGCTTCGAAACACCGCGCTGCGTGTTCTCGAGGGAGCCCGTGCGCCATGCGGGATTTCTGGAAGAGGCGGATGCGTGTCTTTCGTATGCTCCCGCCGGGACGGTGACGGCGGCGCTCCTCAAGGGGGTTCCGCAGCTCATGGCGCCCGTGCACCTCGAATCGCAACTAACGGCGCAGCGCGTCGCATCCGAAGGGATGGGCCGAATGCTCCTATCCCCCCGATCGCCCGAACAAGTGACCCACGCGCTCGAGGCGCTTCTAAGCGATCGCGACACGCGTTTACGCGCCCGCGGGTTTGCCGAGCGGCATCGCGGCTCGACCCCGGAGGCGGCGGTCGCGAGGATCATTGTATCCATCGAGACGCTATGCCGCGAGCGAGTGCCATCCCAGACGCGAGCGCGCAACACTCAACCTTTGATGGCGGCGCTCTCGTGAGCCGGTTCTTGCTCGCCTGGGAACTGGGCATGAATCTCGGGCATCTCGCACGGATGAAGCCGATCGCAAGCCGATTGCGTTCGCGCGGACACAGAGTGCTCATCGCAGTCCGGGAGGTGCCGGCGGCGGCCGCCGTCTTGGGTGCCGACGCAGCGGCGCTTGTTCAGGCCCCGCACGTCCAAGGACAAGATTTGGCGGCGTCGATGAACGGGTATGCCGATGTTCTTCTCACGCAGGGCTGGCAGGACGTCCAGATTCTCTGGGGTCTCACGCAGGCCTGGCTCCAATTGATTCGCCTGTATCGACCCGATGTGGCTCTCCTCAATCACGCGCCGACGGCGCGGCTTGCCACTCGGGTCGCCGGCATCCCGGCGATCATGATCGGAAACGGCTTTGAAATCCCGCCCACCCTCGATCTTCTGCCGCCCTTTCCGATAGCCTCGGCCAGCGCGAGCGAGGCGGCGGCCTCCGAGCGCATCGCCCTTAATCGCGCCAATGCGGTTCTTGAGCGCCTGCGCGGCCCCGCGGTCGCAAGCTTGAGCGAGCTGTTCAACGAGGCGAGCGCGCTTTGCGTGACGCTGCCCGAGCTCGACCCCTATGGTGTGCGCCCCACCCTGTCCTACGGCGGGCCGCTCCTCGGCGCGGCGGCGCCTCAAAGACTCGATTGGCCGGCTGGCCCCAACCGAGTCTTTGCCTGCCTACGGCCCGACACGCCTCACTGGGAGCCGGCCCTTGGGGCGCTTCGGGCGAGTGGGGCTTCCGTCATTTGCTTTGCGCCGGGATTTACCGCGAAACAACTTGAGCCCTATGCGAGGCCCTGTCTGACCTTCAGCAGTCGACTCGTGGATTTGAAGCACCTCGCACCCGATGCCGACCTCTGCCTCTCGTACGGCGGCGAAGGCACGATCGAGACTTTTCTCGTGGCGGGCGTCCCGCAGGTGATCATTCCCTCACATATTGAGGCCGAGGTGTTGGCTACTCGCCTCGAGGATTTGGGCGTTGCCGTCGTGCTTCGAGGCCTTCAGTCGCGTGACACCATCGCCGAGGCGCTCGAACGAGCGGGGAAAGATTCGAAGTATCGGCAAAAGGCGAGAGAGCTTGCGAACCGGCATCGAGGCTATGACCCGGACGCAGTGGCCGATGACATCACGGATCGGATCGAAGCGATCGTGGCAGGCCAGTCTTTGGCCCATGCGCACTATTCATTGGTGTCGGCGAAGAAACGCGCATGAGTGCCGAGATTCTTGCCCGACCCGCCGAGAGCCGAGAGGAGGTCGCCCCGGCCGATCCGCGGCCCGC
>Ga0335073_10012214_pt1 | contig 12061 bp, 12 predicted proteins | sample Lox_Sample_22_FD_207093 | JGI IMG/M metagenome (GOLD analysis project Ga0335073, IMG submission 207093) | Soil microbial communities from Loxahatchee National Wildlife Refuge, Florida, United States - Lox_Sample_2.2 | ecosystem: Environmental > Terrestrial > Soil > Wetlands | place: USA... | reverse complement strand
ACAGTTTCCGGAAGGTGTGCGAGACGTCGCAACCGTCGCTCGACTATCTGACGTCCACGTCGCGGGCGATCCTGGACGCGGTCCGGGACGCGAACCGGGCCGCGGGGGGCGCGATCGCCGGGTACACCCATGACGCCGGAGCGCACGTGCACGTCTTCACGCTCGAGCGGCACCTGGCCGCCCTTCGGCGATCGTTGGGAGGGATCGACGGGGTCGAGGAGACCCTCGTGGTCCGGCCCGGTCCCGGGGGTCACGCCGTTAACGAGTAGTCCGCGGCCGACGCATGCGGACCCGAGCGCTCAGAGGACGTGCCGGTCGAACTCGGGCGGCGGCAGCTCGAGCCCGATCTTGGCCGTCAGCCCGCTGACCTCTTCGATGTACCGGGCGCGAGCCTCCTCGTTGGTCCAGCGCTTCAGCCCGTACTCGATCGCGCGCAGGCTGGTCGCCGAGCCGGAGTGGCCGAACATGTCGAGGGCGCGCGGGTACCACTTGTTCACCGCGGCCTGGGCCTCTTCCTTGGAGCCGGAGTATTTCGGGCCGTCCTGCACCATTCGGCGAAGAACGCTGGCGCCGAAGTTGAGATGGAGCTGTTCCTCGCTCAGCATGAGCGGCATCGCGCGCGCGAGCGGACCGTACGAGCACTCCTGGAACGCCCGGAGCTGGTAGACGCCCACGCGGTCGACAAAGCAGGTGAACGCGCCGACATCGCTCCACGCGTCGAACTTCATGTTGAAGGCGTCGAGCTTGTGCTCTCCCTCGCGCTTCGAAAGGAGTTCGTCGATGTACTTCTGGCCCGGCTCTCCGAAGTCGCGGAGGATCCGACACGCCTGCAGGCCATGGCGGGCCTCGTCCGCGACGATGCGCGACTCGATCCAACGGTCCTCGAGGGTCGGCGCCGAGTCGAGCCAGGGGCGGTGCTGCTGGATCGAAGCGAACTCGGTGTCCGCCTGGACGACCATGAGTTTCACGATGAGCTTGGCCATGTCGGGGTCGAGCTCCTCGGCGGTCTCGTACTTGTGCGCACCCGCCGAGCTGCCCCAGAGGATCTCCCGGACCGGGACGACGGTGCCCCCGTCCTTCAGGCTCGAGGAGCCGGCGCGGGTCTTGGACACGGGTGCGGGGGTCGGCGGGGGAGTGCTCATGGGGTCCGGGCCGTACTAGGTCTCAACGGCCCTTAAAGTTGGGCTTCCGCTTCTCCGTGAACGCGGTCAGTCCTTCCTTGGCGTCCTCGGTGATGAACAGCCGGTTCTGCAGCTCCCGCTCCAGAGCGAGACCCGCCGTCAGCGGCTCCTCGATCCCTTCGACCACCGAGCGCTTGATCAGGCTCACCGCGCGCGCCGGTCCGTGCGCGAGCGCGACCGCGTAGGCGTGGACGTCCTTGGCGAACGTCTCCTTGGGGTACACGTAGTTCACGAGGCCGATCGCGAGCGCCTCGTCGGCGGTGATCCGCTTGCCGGTGATCATCATGTCGAGGGCACGCGAAGTCCCGATCAGCCGGGGAAGCCGCTGGGTCCCCCCCGTTCCGGGCAGCACGCCGAGCGTGACCTCGGGCAGGCCGATCATCCCCCCGTCCTTCGCCATCATGCGGAGGTCGCACGCCAGCGCGATCTCGAGCCCGCCGCCGACGGTGTGGCCGCTCAGTGCCGCGATCACGACCTTCGGGGTCTTCGCGAACTGGTCGAGCGTTTCCTGGCAGTACAGGCAGAACATCGCCTTGAAATCCGGCTGGCTCGCCTTCAGCATCTCGATGTCGGCACCGGCGCTGAAGAAGCCCGGCACCGTGCTCGCCAGCACGATCACCCGCGCGTTCTCGTCGAACCGAAGCTCCTCGATCGCGTCGTGGAGCTCGTGCATCATCGCAAGGTCGTAGGTATTCGCCTTCGGCTTGCCGATCTCGATGTAGCCGACGTTGTCCTCGACGCGGGTCTGGATGAATTGGCCCTTCATGCTCGCCTCTCCGCCCCGTCGGGGCGGCTCGACGGTCCGCACCGCTTCGGGCGGATAACGCCGACGCCCCGGGGGGCGGCCCCTACGCGGTTCGGGGCGGGGGTCGAGTGCGTTCTTCCGCGTGTCCGTCCGGATATCCGACAATGACGAGCGACGCGAGTCCCACGAACAGGCCGACCTCGACGACGCCCGTGGCCCCCGAGAGGGAGGCGAGTGTCACCGCCGGGTCCTCGAGCGGACGCGGCGGCGTCAGGTCGAGGATCTCGTTGCCGTTGTCCGTCAGATAGGGCCGCCCATCGGTGGCGACCCGGTGGCGCACGCGATACCCCTCGTGCTCGAACCGATGCGCGAGGACGGTACGGGCGAACGGGACGACCTCGACCGGGATCGGGGCCTTGGAGCCCAGACGGTCGACCAGCTTCGACGGGTCGACCAGGATGACGACCTCGCGCGAGAGGCGGGCAAGCAACTTTTCGCGCAGGAGGGCCCCGCCCCCGCCCTTCGTGAGGTCCAGCGTGGGGGTCACCTCATCGGCCCCGTCGAGCATCACGTCGAATCGGTCGTCGGCGCGGAGCGACCGGACGGAGATCCCGAGGGAGCGAGCGAGTTCCTCGGTCGCTCGAGAGCTGGATACGCAATCGAACGACCCGGTGGGGTACCGCTCGTGGAGCGCCCGAACCGCCGCCGCGGCGGTCGAGCCCGTGCCGAGAGCGAGACGCATCCCGTCGCGGACCCGCTCGACGCCGTGTCGAGCGGCCACCTGCTTGGCGCGCTCCGGGTCGTCCACCACGGACGTGGCACCACCGCGTCCCTCTTCAAGCCCGCGTCCGCGCCGACATCGATAAGTCGCGGGCCCCTTCCCGGCATCGGATGCCGACACGACCGCCATCGACCCCCCGACCCGTCGTCGCCTCGATCGGCGGCTCCGTGATGCTGACAGGTACGGACGATACCCGGTACATCGAAGAGCTCGCGACGCTGCTGCGGGAGATCGGGCGAACGACCCCCCTGATCGTGACGACCGGTGGGGGGCGCACCGCGCGCGAGTACATCCGGCTCGGGCGGGAGCTTGGGCTCACCGAGGTCGAGCTCGACGAGATCGGGATCGAAGTGACCCGTCTGCACGCGCGGCTGCTCGCCGCCCGCATTGGCCCCCCCGCTCCGTCCCACCCCCCGCCGTCGATCGCCCTCGCGGTACACGAGCTCCACCGCTCCTCGCCCGTGATCCTCGGGGGCACCGAGCCCGGTCACACCACCGATGGGGTCGCCGCCTTGCTGGCGGTCCGGCTGCGCGCGGCCCGACTCGTCAACGCGACCGACGTGAACGGGATCTACGAGGACGACCCCCGACGCAACCCGAAGGCGCGTCGGATCGCGAAGTCCAGCTGGGCCGACTTCCGAAAGCGCGTGAGCGCCGGAACGAGGGGCGAAGCCGGACAGAACTTCCCGTTCGACCGACTCGGCGCGGACACCCTGGCCCGCGCCGACATCCCGCTCTGGATCGTGGACGGACGGGACCTGGCGAACCTCGGCGCGGCGCTGCGGGGCCAGCCGTTCGACGGCAGCCGCGTGGAGTAGCCCCCACGCGAACGCCTATACCCTGGGGAGAGTCCGGAGCAGCATGCATCGGATCGTCTTCCTCGGCCCGCCGGGCGTCGGGAAGGGAACCCAGGCCGCACGACTGTCCCGAGTGCTCGGCATCCCGCACCTTTCGACCGGGGACCTCCTCCGTGCGGCCGTGCGGGCCGCCACCCCCCTCGGGAAGGAGGCCCAGGGGCACATGGACGCGGGGCGCCTCGTCCCGGACGACCTCGTGCTCCGCATCCTCACCGAGCGTCTCGCCGCACCGGATGCTGCGTCGGGATTCCTGCTCGACGGCTTCCCGCGCAACCTCGCCCAGGCGGAGCGTCTTCGGGCGATCACGCCGCTCGATGCGGTGCTGTCGTTCGAACTGCCGGCCCGGCTGCTGGTGGAGCGGCTGTCGGGGCGTCGGATCTGCCCGAAGTGCCAGTCGGTGTACAACCTCTCGACCCAGCCCCCCCAGGTCGCGGGAAAATGCGACAAGGACGGCACCGAACTGATCCAGCGCCCGGACGACCTGCCGGAGGCGATCGCGACCCGGCTCGCGGTGTACACGGAGCAGACCGCGCCGTTGCTCGGATACTACGAGAGGGCGGGCCTTCTCCGAACGGTCGATGCCACCGGCGACCCGGACGAGGTAGCGTCCCGCGTGCGCGCGGCCATTCGCTAGCGGACCGTTTCACTCCGGGACCCGCAGGACCTCTCCCGAGACCCATCGCGTCCCGTCCCACCGGAGCCGGACCCCTTCGAGGTAGCCGAGCAACGGCCCCCAGGTCCGGGCGACGCGGGGCAGGGCCGCCACCGCCCCGGCCTCGACGACCCCCGAGTGAGAGATCATCAGGAGGGCACCGCCCTCCGGCACCCGTTCGAGCTCCCGCTCCCACAGGTGCGCCTGCGACCGGGCGAACTCGCCCATCGCCCGGCTCTGTTCCGCCCACCGGGCGTACTCCTCGAAGGTACGGGGAGGGTCCGGTTCGAACGGCACCCCCGCGTCGTCGGGCATCTCACCCAGTGCGGGTTCGGTCGCGTCGACGGGGAACCCCAACGCGGTGGCGGTCTCGACCGCGCGGCGCTTCGGAGAAGTGATCACGCGGTCGAATCTCGGCATCGAACCCCCGACCTTCCGCGCGAGCGCCCGCCCTTCGGGATTGAGCTGGACGCCGGAGGCGTCCCGACGACTGTGCCGCCGGTGCTCGAGCGTTCGCATCCCCGGCTCCGGCGTCGCCCACCGGGAGTAAGTTTATAGTGGGTCGACCCGTCCTCGCGACATCCCGGCTTAGCTCAGTGGTAGAGCGGGGGACTGTAGGCGAGACTGCCGGACCACCGGCAGCCCCCGTGGAGATCCTCAGGTCGCCTGTTCGAGTCAGGCAGCCGGGACCTGAGGTCGCGCAGGAGCGCGACCGAAACGCTCGCCCCCCGCGTTCCTAAGTGGGAGCGGTGACTGGCCTTCGCAATGACGATCCGAGCGGTGTCCGCGGCCGTCGCGGTACGCGACCGGGCGAAGGCGGCGAAGTGGTACTCGAAGACGTTGGGGTTCCAGGTCTTCGATGCGGACCCCGAGCATTGGACCACGGTCGGGGACCGGTCCGGAAAGTTCCTCCTTCACCTGTGCGAGATGGGCGGCAAACCCGGCCGGAAACCTCCTCGGTCGGAGGTCGGCAACACCGGCATCCTGATGGAGAGCGACGGCTCGTTCCTGCGCGTTTGCGCATCGTTGAAGAAGAAGGGCGTCAAGTTCTCGATGCCTCCGAAGAAACTGCCGTGGGGATGGGTCGCGAAATTCCTCGACCCGGACGGCAACGAGTTCTGGTTCCAGCCGAGGGCGTAGGCGGACGGCGACGGGAAAGTGCGGTTGTCGGGATTCGAACCCGAGTAGGTAGCTTGGGAAGCTACCGTCCTAACCACTAGACCACAACCGCGCGGTCTCCCCCGGAGTTCGGGGCGCTCTTACGCCTTTGGGAGGGCCGCGGCGCTACAGCAGCATACCGACCGACTCGGACGGGATGCTCGGTGCCGCAGCGACGAGGTCCGGGTTGGAGACGATCGTGTGGGCGAGCGTGCTCGCGAACCCGGCCCCTTCGAGGATCTTCCGGGCGCGGACCATGTCATCGGTCGAGATCGCGACGAGGGGCTGGTTCCCTTCGCGGGCGATCAGGATCGCGACGCTCTGGAGGTTGACCTTCCCTTTCGCGAGCACCTCCAGGACGCGCAGGAAGCTCCCCGCCCGGTCCTCTAGACGTACGGCGATCATGTCGCGTACTTCGGCCTTGTAGCCGTTCTGGGAAAGCAGTCGGAGCGCCCGGTCCGGGTCGTTGACGATCAGGCGGACCTTGCCCCGCGTCCCGGTCGAGTCGACCCCGATCGCGGCGACGTTGATCCGCTCCTGCGCCAGCGTCTTCGCGACGCCGGCGAGCGTACCGGGACGGTTCGGGAGGGTGAGGGAGATCTCGCGCAGGCTCATGGGTCCCGACACGCGCGCCGGACTAAAGGGTCAGCGCTCGATGGCCGTTGTCGCCGCGGGCGTTCCCGCACGTATTTATACACCAACCGGGCCTAATTCTCGATACCCGGCGTCGCGAGGCGCCGGGCGGTCCGTCTGATGGGGGGAACGGCGAATTCGAAGTCGGGGCGTGGCTATCGCCGGGCCCACCGCCTGCACCGCCAGCAACGGGGGGTCGTCGCGGTCATCGGCACGCTGCTGGCCCTGCTCGTCTTCTTCGCGTTGTTCGGGATCTTCCTGACCCAGTACGTCCCCGTCTGGATGACCGACAACGAGGCGTACTTCACCGCCCAGGCGTCCTCGTCGTTCGCCTCGTTCAAGTCGTCCGTGGACTCGCAGTACGCGCTCGGCGGCCCCCAGACGTACGGCACCCCGTTCACGCTCTCGAGCGGGGCCGTTCCGCTGATCGCCCAGCCGACCCAGGGAACGCTCGACTACATCCCGAACACGTGCCCGTACGGCTACTTCAACCCCGTCAATCACCCGGGGTCGACGCACTACGGGCAGCCGCGCGTCCCCACCTACTGCGTCTTCGTCAACATCACCGAGTCGTACGGTCCCGGCGGCATCGTCGGCTACAGCCAGTCCGCCCCGTCCGGCGTCCTCGAGTTCCTGCTGCCGAACCGCTATTACTCGCCCGAGACGTTCTACATGGAGGATGACGCGGTGATCCAGAGCCAGTCGACCGGCTACCAGATCATGTCGATCCCGCCTCCCCTGAATTTCACCCAGGTCGGGGCCAACACGACCGTCTCGGACAGTTTCCTTCAGTTCTACGGCAACGCCTCGAGCGTCGTCGGGCAGGGCTCGGAAGAGGTGTTCAGCCACCTCCGGTACGCCTCGACGGTCACCTCGAACGGGGCGCTCATCTCGGGCGCGCTCCAGCCCCTCACATTCACCTTCACGATCGGCACGCAGTGGCCGTGCGCCTGGAGCACCTACCTCTACCACGTGCTGACGACGAGCGGACTGCCGTCGGGGAACGTGTCGTTCTCGACGACCTTCGACGGGAACGCGACGACGCCGATCGCGAACACGTTCAGCGGCAGCTGCTTCGACCTGAACGGCCAGACGACGATCCTCTCCTTCCAGGTGAAGGGGGTCGACTACGCGACCCTCTACCTCGCGGGCATCGGCATCGGCATGGGCGTGGGGAGCGACTGAGGATGGCGAGCGATTCCGTCCGCGTCCGGATCCCCCGCGGCGGCCCGGCCCCCGCCGGCGAGCCGTCCCCCCTGGACCTCACCCGCCCGCTGGAATCGCCGACCGACGTTCCCGGGACGTTCATCACCGCGATGCCGCCGCTCGCGGAAGCATCGATGAAGGAGCTGGAGGTCAACGCGGTGAACCCGCCGTACTCCTACTCCCGCGTCAGCTACAACGACCGGACCAAGGAGTACCTCTACGAGGTCATCGAGCCCCAGCTGACGCCTCGGGAACGGCAGCTCGTCGACCACCTGAAGGCGACGCTGAGCATGATCCTCGGCGCGGACGTGAACAACCTCACGACCGCCGACAAGCGCCAGTATCTGCGCGCGGAGTCGATCGAGTATTTCAAGAGCCGCGGGATCACGCTCTCCCCGATCTCGCTCGAGCGGATCGTCTACTACGTCCTGCGCGACTTCGTCGGCTACGGGCCCGTGGACGCGCTCATCCTCGACCCCCAGGTCGAGGACCTGTCGTGCGACGGCGTCGACGTTCCGTTGTTCATCTTCCACGGCAAGTACGAGTCGATGAAGACGAACGTCATCTTCTCGGACGAGAACGCGTGCAATTCGTTCATCGTCATGCTCGGGCAGCGGTGCTCGAAGGCGGTGAGCGTCTCGGCCCCGATCCTGGACGGCACCACCCCCGAAGGGCACCGCGTCCAGGCCACCTACGCCCGCGAGATCACCACGCGCGGGGCGAGCTTCACGATCCGGCGGTTCAAGGAGCGGCCGTTCACCCCCGTCGACCTCGTCATGATGGGGAGCGCGAGCGAGGAGATGGTCGCCTACTTCTGGCTCGCGGCGGAGCAGGGGGAGTCGCTCATCATCTGCGGTGGACCCGCGGCCGGAAAGACGAGCACGCTCAACGCGATCGCGCTGTTCATCCCCCCGACGGCGAAGATCGTCTCGATCGAGGACACCCGCGAGGTGAACCTGCCGCACGAGAACTGGATCCCCGGCGCGACGCGCAGCGGCACCGGCGACCGGGGCGCCGACGGGAAGGCGGCCGGCGAGGTCGACATGTTCGACCTGGTGCGCGCCGCGCTCCGGCAGCGCCCGAACTACATCATCGTGGGCGAGGTCCGCGGCAAGGAGACGTACACGATGTTCCAGGCGATGGCGACGGGCCACACGACCTACTCGACGATGCACGCCGACAGCGTGAAGTCGATGGTCAACCGCCTCGAGAACCCGCCGATCAACACGCCGCGGATCCTCCTCTCGGCGCTCAACAACGTCATCATCCAGATCCAGACCCGGACGGACAAGGGCGTCGTCCGGCGGCTGAAGCAGGTGCTCGAGATCGTCGGGTTCGAGCCGGAGACGAACGAGCTGATCACGAACACGGTCTACGAGTGGGACTCGGCGACCGACGGGTTCGTGTTCAAGGGCCACTCGTTCCTCTTTGACAAGATCATGGAGCTCAAGAACTTCACACCGGACGAAATGGAGGCGGAGTTCCAGCGCCGCGCCGCCGTCATTCGCTACCTCGTCCAGAGCGAGGTCACGGACTACCGCCAGTTGTGGCGCCTCATCGCCCAGTACTACCGCGACCCGAACGAGGTCATGCAGCGGATCGGCGCCGCCGCCCCGAAGGAGGAGCCCGCGTAGATGGCGACCTCCGAGGCGACCGCCCTCCCGCTCCCGACGACCGCGGAGGCGAATACCCGCCAGGTGCGGGTGAAGAAGGGCGGACAGCCGACCCACTCGTCCCTGACCGCGTTCCAGCGGTGGGCCTGGAAGACGTTCCGCAACCGCGTGCTCGCGAAGCCGATCGACCCGACCCTCGAGGAGAACATCGTCAAGGCGCACATGCGGATCCGCGCGGACGAGTTCCTCGCCACGTGCTGGGCCGCGGCGGTCCTCTCGGCGGTCGGCGGAGTGGCCGCCGGCGCGGTGATCTTCTACCTCCTGTTCGAGAACGGCCTCGCGCTGTTCGGCGCCCTCGCGCTCATCCTGCTCCCGATCGTCGCGGCGTTCGGCGCGTTCTACGGACTGCAGGGCTCGCCCGCGTCGACGGCGAAGACCCGCGGCCGGAACATCGACCGACGGATCTCGCCGGCGATGAGCTTCGTCTCCGCAATGGCGTCCGCGGACGTCAACGTCGACCAGATCTTCAAGGAGCTCGGCCGCCAGAAGATCTACGGCGAGGTCGCGGAAGAGGCCGCGTGGATCACCCGCGACACCGAGCTGCTCGGCGTCGATATCCTGACCGCGATCCGCAACGGCGCCCAGCGCAGCCCGTCCAAGCGCTGGCAGGACTTCCTCCAGGGTGTCGTCACGACCGCGACGAGCGGCGGCCAGCTGAAGCCGTACTTCCTGCTCAAGGCCCAGCAGTACGAGAGCGAGAACAAGCTCGCCCAGCTCCAGCGCGTCGAGACGATGGGGCTGCTCGCCGAGACGTTCGTCACGGTCGTCGTCGCGTTCCCCCTCTTCCTCGTGATCATCATCGCGATCTTCGCGATCATCGGCGGCGGCGGGACGTTCATGATCGACATCCTGTGGGCGATCGTGGGCCTGATGATCCCGCTCTCGCAGTTCGGGTTCATTTTCTTCATGTATTCGCTCGCGCAGGAGATGTGAGGAGAGATGGCAACGCAGACCCCGACGGTCACGAACCCCTCCGGGCGGGCGCTGAAAGCGGTCACCAGCGCCGAGGTCCAGAGCAGCGCCGACCAGGTCTCCTTCTCGCGCGAGACGATCCTTCTGATCGCCGGCGCCGCGGTCGGGGTCGTCCTGTTCATCATCGGGGCGTTGAACTTCACCGGCACCCTCGACATCGAGATCCGGCCCGGCGAGGGGTCGGGGGCGAACCCCGCGCTCGACTTCATCGTGCTCGGCCTGCTCGCGATCCTGGCGCCGTACGGTTTCGCGATGACCGCGAAGCTGAAGCGGGTCTCGAAGATCGAGGAGCGCCTCCCCGACTTCCTCCGCGATGTCGCGGAGGCCGGCCGGTTCGGCATGACCCTGCCGGACGCGATCATCGTCGCGAGCCAGGGCCGCTACGGCCTCCTCTCCGACGAGATCAAGAAGATGGCGAGCCAGCTCGAGTGGGGCGTCCCCGTCGCGACCGCCCTCCGCCTCTTCGAGGAGCGGGTCCCGACCCCCCTGGTCAAGCGCGTCGTGTCGATCGTCACGCGGGCGAACGAGGCCGGCGGGAATGTCGCGGATGTGCTGTCGATGGTGGCGCACGACACCCGCGAGACCCAGCTCGAGGCCCAGGGCCGCCAGATCTCGATGCTGACCTACGTGACGGTCATCTACATCTCGTTCTTCGTGTTCCTCGTCACGATCTACATCATGGCGGCGGTGTTCCTGCCGCAGATGATCACGGCCGGGCAGGGGATCTCCTGCTCGAACGTCGGGTCGGCCGGCGCCGTCACCCTCCAGTACACGTTCGTCCCGGTGCTCTTCCTCGCGTTCCTGGTCGCCGTCATCGTCCACGCGGTCGGGGACGGGATCATGGCCGGGGTGCTCTACACCGGGCGGCTCTCCGAAGGGATGCAGCACGCCACGATCATGCTCGCGACGGGCTGGCTCATCATGCGGTTCGTCGTGCCGATCCTGAACGTCAACATCAGCTGCGGGTGAGGAGGAATCGAACACCATGGCCGGAGAGGTCGACGACGAGCCCGTAGCGGAGCCGACGACCGACGAGGTCGCCCCACCCAAGAAGCGGTCCGGCGGCGCGTTCCTGCGGCTCGGGGCGTCCCTGCGGAAGGGCTCCTCGGAGCCCCGACCGGTCAAGCTCGCTCGCCTGGGCGTGTCGGGCCAGGGCCAGGGGGACATCACGCCGATTCCGCCGATGTCGGACCCGGCGCAGAAGGAGCTCGACCTCGCTCCGATCCGCCCCGGCATGAGCTACGTGCGGATCTCCTTCCACAACACGCGCAACGAGTACCTCTACGAGGTGATCGAGCCGCCGCTCTCCTCGATCGAGCGGGAGCTCACGAACCGGCTGCGGACGGTCCTCATCGACGAGTTCGAGCCGCTGCCCGAGCTCGACCCGGAGACGAAGCGGCGCGAGCTGCGCAAGATGGTCGACCGGAAGCTCCAGGAGTGGGAGCTCGGCCCGTCCCCGACCACGAAGGGCCGGATCCTGTACATGCTCGAGCGGGACTTCATCGGCTACGGGATCGTCGACGTCCCGATGACCGATTCCGAGGTCGAGGATATCTCCTGCGACGGGGTCGGCATTCCCCTCTACATCTACCACCGGAAGTTCGGCTCGATCCGCTCGAACCTGAAGTTCATGGAATCGAAGGAGCTCGACGACTACGTCGTCTGGCTCGCCCAGCGTTCCGGGAAGCATATCTCGGTCGCGAGCCCGATCCTCGACGCGACGGTTCCGGACGGCTCCCGTCTCCAGGCGACCCTCGGCACGCACGTGACGAAGCGCGGCAGCTCGTTCACGATCCGGCGGTTCCGGGACAACCCGTTCACGCCGGTCGACCTGCTCAAGTTCAAGACGATGAGCCCGGAGATGATGGCGTACCTCTGGATCGCCATCGAGAACGGGCAGTCGATGATGGTGTGCGGGGGAACGGCGAGCGGGAAGACGACCACGCTCAACGCGACCCTCCTGTTCATCCCGCCCCAGATGAAGATCGTCTCGATCGAGGATACCCGCGAGCTGAACCTTCCGCACGAGAACTGGGTCCCGTCGCTGACGCGCGCCGGGTTCGGTGCGAAGAACCTGACCAGCGGCAAGGCCCCGGGGGAGATCGACATGTTCGACCTGCTCGCGGCGGCTCTCCGCCAGCGGCCCCAGTACCTGATGGTCGGAGAGGTCCGAGGCGCCGAGGCGTTCATCGTCTTCCAGGCG
>Ga0335073_10012212_pt1 | contig 12062 bp, 15 predicted proteins | sample Lox_Sample_22_FD_207093 | JGI IMG/M metagenome (GOLD analysis project Ga0335073, IMG submission 207093) | Soil microbial communities from Loxahatchee National Wildlife Refuge, Florida, United States - Lox_Sample_2.2 | ecosystem: Environmental > Terrestrial > Soil > Wetlands | place: USA... | reverse complement strand
AGGATTGGCATCCATTTGTTGATGTTGCTGCGGAACAAACCTCTCAGCCGACAGTCAGTGGCGGAGTTATGACTGTTCTTGATTACGATCTCCGTGTGATGGCACAGTTTGTCGCCAACGTCAGTTGCAACTTCATCAATGTCAGAGAACCATGGGAAGATCTAATCATGTTTGTCGAAAAGGTTCTTAATCAAACGAGATTACCCTCAAGTACTGTCATCCTCGCAATCACTTATCTCTCCAAGCGACTTAGCGTTGAGAGTCCATACGAAGATGATCCAAGTGCGCCACTTATTCCAACGACGCATCTTCGCCTGTACTTGACTCTTTCCCTCCTTCTTGCAAACAAGTTCCTTGACGACAATACCTTTACAAACACGAGTTGGTCGGATATCACGGGATTCTCACGTCAAGAACTCAACGTCGCGGAACGCAAGTGGTTGAATAAGTTGGGCTACTCTCTCCACGTGGATCCAACTGAGAAGAAGGGATGGAGCACATGGCGCAAAGCATGGGAAACATGGCAATTCGATGTCACTGGAATGCTCTCACCTCTCTTGACTCCAGTGTTATCACGCAGCAACTCATCTATATCCCACGGTGCAAAACCTTCAGCAACATCCTCGGCATTCCCTTCTATGTCAACTGGAGCACCTGCATATCTCACACCCCCTATTTCACCCACTTTCGACGATTCGAATAGATTCAGTCCCATGACTCCACCCGTGAATTATCCATGGTCACAAGTCAGCTGGCAACCTCTTCCGAATTCGCGAAACGTTCCTGTGAAGATGTTCAATGCATTCCCATTGTCAAAGCAGTATCCACAGTTCTACGAACCTGAAAAGGGAGCTACCTCACAATGGTGTGATTGCAACGGATGTCGCACCAACTCCTCCTTATCCTTCGATCATCGTCCTCATCGCACCCGCACAGATGGATAATCCCATCTCATTTCATCTACACATTTTCGCATATGCGCGTCATTCTCTACAAAAACAGCTTTTCCCTTCGCACACATTCTTATAGAATTTCGTCAATTCGTTTCGTTCACATACAACTTTTCATTATTGCAGTACTTGGCAACCTCGGATGGTGGGGAAATTAAAGGAGTTTCTCATTTTAATCAGTTTCTTTTTTTTCATTCGGTTTCCTTTCAAGGGAAGAACGGGTTTTCGTTTTCGGGTTCCTTTTCACAACGCAAGTTATGGGATTTTTGCTCTTGTCGATGTACCTTTGATTGTCGTTATTCTTATTCTTTTCTTCTATATATTATTATGCTTTGTGGGGCAATCAGGACTTGTTGCAACGGGTTTCGAATGGTGGATGCAGGGTTTTTTCAATGTGTCTTTGTTTCTTCTCGTTATTACGGATTTTCTTCATTGTGGATCGTTTGAATGGGATTTGTAAGGCGGATGATTGTGGTGGGTTCCACAATTTGTCTTTTTGCTTTGGCTTGGACATTTTCTTTGATAGGAATGTTTAATTGTTGGGATGAGGCAGTAGTTGTCTAACGGAGGATGGAAATGGAAATGGATCGGTTGTTGATCTTATCAGAAAACTCAAAAACAGTTTCGCATGTACTACGGTAATGTAGAAAAATTGAACTCAAATGAAGTTCAAAAACATTTGTCCTTGTCCTTTCAGTTCGCGCAGCAATGCACCTGTCTTGTTAGACTTGACCAAAACGAGATAGTGGATTTCGCCTACAAAAGTGTAAAATTGGAGTACAAAAGTCCAAAAATTGAGCAAAAAATGTAGTGCCAATCTAAATATCGCCCTGAAAATAGTGATCTGATCGACACTTCAAAGTGGAGGGGTCCCGCCGCAAGAGCCATTTCATTTCATCATGACTTGTCGCACACCAGAGCAAAAGTTTTGTTAGTCTGTTACCCACAGTGAGAGTGCACCACGAATATGCCTCGAGGCAAACGCAAGGCAACAAAAGAGAATCCCCCAACCGCACAGAAACGGGTCAAAATACAAACTCCATCTCGGAGATCGACTCGAACCGCGGCGCACATCCAAGCTCCAAGACCAGCCGACAATACGCAGAACTCGAGTAAAGCCGAAGAGGTGATAGATGTTGTTTCAGAGTCGTCGAGTTTATCAGATCCGCCGTCACGAATATCAACACCAGACACCCTCCGTCGCAAGAACGAGACTGGAAAAACGAAACGGGCAAGGGGTAAAAAGACCACTGAAGTGAAGAAAGTGTCTATTCAGGAACATGAAGAAGCCTTAGATAAGTTTATTCGCGAAGATGAAGGGAGCGATGAATCATCTGAATTGGATGAAAAAGTTCCGCAGTCTGGCAATCGTAGCGACGATGATGGCGATGGCGAAGATTGGGAAGACGTGCATTTAATGCATCCTACAGATTTATCATTCGGCGATGGAGATGGACCTGCTGATCTTGAAATCACTTTGGAAAGGACACAACAATCAATGCGTCTCAAGTATGATAATACAAGTTCCTCATTTGACGATAGAAACAAAGGATCCAGTGCGGCCGAAAAGAAGATTCGAATGCATACCCATCTTTTGCATGTTCAATGTCTGCTTGCCCATGGCGCAATTCGGAATTCCTGGTTGAACGATAAGCAATTACAAGTATCTGCTTTTCCATTATGAAGGCTAACAACAGGAAATCCTACTTTCGAAATTTTCTAAATCAAGAGGGAAATGGAAGGATGAAATAGTAGCATTTTCAAGTCAAAAGGATCACTTGGTCACGACTATAAGAGGCATCGCCGACACTTTTCGCAAAGAATTTAAGATTACTAAACCCGGTTTAAGGAAAATGGGATACAGAGATTTATCCATGATTGACAAAGAAGCAGACGAAAAGGTATTTCCCTTTTCCGCTTGTTCTGGCTAATCATCAGTTTTACGACCAATTCGAGCAATTCCAAAACGTCGAGGAGTTTAGAGAACAAGCTAAAACATTATCTGGATCCCGTGACTTTGGAGCTCAACTCTTTACAGCCTTACTCCGTGCACTAAACCCCGAAACAAGACTAATTTTCTCTCTTCAACCGCTCGGATTTAATTTCGGAAAATTTGAAGATGCACATCGACTAGATCGTAAAAAAGACGATTTATCTCAACCAATCCCCTCAACTTCAACTTCCTCCCCAATCTCCGGTCCGTCCACTCCTCAAACCACCAAGAAACGAAAACGACAACGTGATGAAGACTCGGAATTAGAAGATCTGGGTCTTCCTAAAGTAAAACGGAAGACTGAAATCATGGGACCTGACTCGGATCTCAAATTCCCTGTATTCTGGAGCGAAGTTTATGTCGAAGGGACTTGGATCCCGATTGATTCTCTGGTTCTCCGGTTGGTCGCTGTCAGGTCGGATGACCTTGAGAAATTCGAACCACGTGGTAAACAAGCTGAAGAAAAGAAACAAGTTATGGGGTATGTGGTAGCTTATGACTCTGAACGGTATGCAAGAGATGTAACTGTTCGTTATGTCAAGAATTTCCCCGGAAAAGCGAAGAGATGGAGAATTCGTGAGTTTAGTGTTCGTGGATGGGATGGTCAGATGGTGATGTATGATTGGTTCAAGAGGACTCTTGGTATCTTTCGACGGACTGAGAAAAATGTAAGTGCTCCTGTATTTCGTAGTGGTGTTAATTAGCAGGAGCGGGATTTGAGTGAAGATGTCCAGTTGAGTGTTCGACCTCCTTCACCAAAAGAAGTGAATTTGGATTCACTTTCTTATTATAAGAATCATCCGGAATATGTACTTGAGCGACATTTAAGGAGAGAAGAAGCACTGAGATCTGACGCAGAACCAGTTCGAAAGTTTACTAGTGGGAAAGGAGATAAGGCAAAGGAGGAAGTGGTCTATAACAGGTCTGATGTGTATATATGCCGAACTGTTGAAAACTGGTATAAAGAGGGAAAGAAAGTCAAGGTATACAAGTCTCAAAACAAGTCTGTTTTCTAACTACTTCAGGAAGGAAAAGTTTCAATGAAACAAGTCAAAGCACGACCAATGACCCTAGCTCGAAGAAGGGAACATGAACTTGCAATGGCCGAAAATGATGATCAGCCAGTTATGGAAGGCTTATACGCCGCTCACCAGGTTGAGATATACATACCTCCGCCCATCGAAGGTGGAATTATACCCAAAAATGCATATGGAAATATCGATTTGTTTGTTGATACCATGTTGCCTGCAGGATCCGTTCATTTGCCTCGTATCTCACCCAACCTTACTACTTGTGTGTTTTGACCTCTAATTGTAGACCGTGGAATTGCGAAAGTTGCCAAGAAATTGGGTATTGAATATGCTGAAGCTGTGGTATTATTGTCTCATAACTGTAAGACTAAATCTAGACTAGCTTCGAATTCAAAAAGCAGAGAGCCATTCCCGTGATCAGCGGCATTGTCGTTGAGGCCGGAAATGAAGAAATAATTCTAGATGCATGGAGAGCAGAAGAACATATCCGAGTAGAAAAAGAAGCTTCGAAGAAGCAAAGAGAGATTTTAGGGAGATGGAAGAAGTTCCTTGTTGGACTGAGAATTCGAGAACGGGTTAATAGCATCTATGGTAGCACTACTGCTGAATGATCTAATTGATCTCGAAACGTTGAACGCAATATGTTCGTCTTAAGTTTGATTTATCTTCTTATCTCATTGATGCTTTAGCCGTTTTGACAGGCGCGGCTAAAATCTTTGCAACTATAGACAATTTAATCAAATTTTATTTAGTTTCAAGTAACCAGCCACCTCTCGGAGACTTCTGTTCCCGAGATGTTCAATGCACTTCCCGGAAAAGTGCATGGCTCAAAAAGCAAAAGCTATCAAGACATGCCACCCCCACCCCTGCATATCTCGTATCTAGTAACATAGAAATCGGGGAGCCCTGAATTCCGTCGGCAAATTGATTTTGATGCGACGAGCGATCTTTGACGTACGCATGCGTCTAATTTCTAAATTTCATGCTCCTTCCCGCTTCGGAAAACCGTGAATCCTACTGCCGTATGACCGATTTGTCCTTTCTACCGATCGGCTAAAAGCTCGGATAGGATGCGAGAAATTGATGCGATGTCCCATGATGGTGGTCGAATATGCAACGTCTCCTGAGTTTCCGATTGCCGTACAAAGTGTTTGAAAGGACACGACATTTTTCGGGAATTCGTCAGAGATTCTCAGCTTTTGTTTCTTGTGGATTAGAAATCGTCCGCCGGGGAAACGCAAAGACTTAAGTCGTAAGAGATGTCGAATAAAGCTTGGAAGTTCTGCGTCTTTACGTAACTTGCTTTTTAAACTTCAGGAGGTGGTGACCAATTATGGGAGGATGTTTTGTAGCGTGGAGATAGGGAGCTTGGATCTAGACGGGATTGGCTTGGCAGGAAAAAAGGCAGATTGGTGGTGTTTGCCGATCAATCGCATGACTGATTTCTGTCATGTATGGGGGATGTTCAAGAGACGGAAGACGAGGAGAGTATGGCAATTGGTCAGGAGGGGGGAACGCATGAGCTTTGAGCAAGTGACCTAGGCCCGAGGACGGAAGATGCGACAAATCAGATCGACTGGCCGTCGACGACCGTACAACGTAACCGCAGCGGGGAATTCAGGCCGATAGATTTGAAAAAGAAAAAGTGAAAAACCTAAAATGCGGAAAATCTGGAAATAAGCGGAAGCAGGAGAAAACAAGAAACAAGGCTAGGCTGGAAGATGACAGAACAGTCGGAAATGACAAGATATCTTGCCTGATTGATTACAAACAGACTCTTTTCTACCGGCGCCAGAGAGGCCCAAAACGCAACGGTTAGGAAAACGTGAGAAAGACGTTTAGGAAAAAAGAAAGTTAGACTTTGTCGTATCGTGGGACATGTGAGCAACGGAGTGAATTTAAAGTTCACGAATGGCGGTTTTCCATGTGAGGAGGGACGCCATTAATAAAAGGAAATTTGATCGAAATGGAAAACGACAGAAACGAAACCACACGTTGTTGGCACGCATAGCCATCATCGAGTCGGATAAACACGATTTTAGACTTTTGAATGCAAGCACGCGAGAGTAGAGTGAGTGCACAGATCACTCAATCAGAAGTTGAGACAAGACGGGTAGGTAATCTTTCATGCAGGCCATCGGAATTTGTATTGCAAAGTATTGAATGCCCCACCTATTTCTTAAACCCGGTGATCCGGCAAGGAAGGAGGGAGGAGCGACAAGGTTGGATGGAGGACTTGCACAAGCAGGACAGAGTGGTGAGACGTATCACATCTCGGCTGTCGAGGGAATCAAGTGAAAGGCCTGCAGTGGTTGGTCGAGTGGATCGAATTAGACTTCGTAGAAGGCCTTCATTAAATCATCGATCGGCCCTCACGGCCACGCCCAGCAATCCAGGCAACCCACAGTTGTGTGTAATTTAGACTATCCAGCCAACCGTGTCAGTGCCGTTGCAGAAATTAATCAGAAAGTAAAAAAAAGAAGGCTGATCAGACTGAGCACGCACTCACGCACGCCCGCACAGTTGCAGTGCACTTACGCACCCACCCACCCAACCAACCACTGCAACGATTTTTATTTGTTCGCACTGTCTCCAGATTTTTATTGCCTTAGCTGCAGGAGTCAGGCTCAACAGAGATTGAGCTGGTGGCACATACGAAATCCGGGACACCTGTTGACCTGTTGTTTTCCAAATCAGCGAAAATTTTTAGCAAATACGCCACTTGTCTCTTACACATACACTCTCTCCAATACCAACCACTTCACTACATACAACCACCACTCCACCAAACTCAAATTCACAAAACCGGCGAGAAAAAATACGAAAAATACAGATACTGAGCCACCTTCAGTAATCACTGTGTTGTTCACCCCGGGGTATCACGGTATGACTTAGGTACAACATTTGCCGATTCAACTACCGAAAAAGAATTGATTCCACAATTCAATCGTTGTGCCTGAAAGAAGGCACTGCCGCTTCTGTTTGGTTCCTGCTGGGCCTATAGCAACTCGTAGTCATCGCAGTTCGTGCGGTCGGTCACTTCTCGACAAGAGAGGGGCCGAGCACAAATCAAACTACGGAAAATAACAACAGCAACAGCAATGGCAAATCCATACTACAACCCTGGCACCAACCATGCGGATTACACACAAGGACATGCCCTTCCTCAAAGTCCTTTTCAGCAACCTCACTCTGCAGGAACGGGTTCATCAACTTCTCAGCATTTGCCAGTGTATCAACAATCTCCATACGCCGTCCATCCGATTCCCCCACCTCCCCACAATGCGTACGCCAACCCTGGTGAGCCTGCAGTACTTCACTACCACACCCCGTTGCCGCATACTTCAGGACATCGATGGGTCAACAGTCTGGATGAGAGCTCGATGCTGGGCAAATACAGAGATGAACCTGATCCTGCTTACGATATGGATCATCATTCACAGCCGCAGAATCACCAGCAACAGCAACAGTCCGGACCGTCTTCGCAACAGCATCTGCATGCTATGCAGGCACAGCAGTCTGCAGAGTCAAATATGCAGCCTCAGCCACTAAATACCTCGATCTCTAGTCATACAGAGCACATGTCCCCTGCAACTCATCCTGCAGCTGTACGCACAGGTACCAGATCTGATCCCAATTTCCTTACGCCACCCGCTTTGCTAGTTGCATACTAACTATGTCAATTATAGGACGAAGAGGTAGACCGCCAGGCAGTAAAAATAAACATCCCAGTCGACGCAAGTCTACACCACCCCGGAAAGCGGAAGAACATGTACCCTCCGCCGTTAATATTCGAGCTAATCGCTAGGACGACGATCTGGAGGAAACTGGTCCTGGGATCAAGACCAAGTTTGGACGTAAAGTACAGGCTCCTCAACAATTTCAACCTGCTACCACTACTTCACGCAAACGAAGACCGGCAGACGACACCCATTTCTGTCATATATGTAGCCGTGCAGGAGCTCCAGGTCATGATGCACTGGTATTTTGTGATATGTGCGATACCCCGTACCATCAGCGATGTCATAACCCGCCGATATCAGATGCCACTCTAAATTCTGGGAGCAAATGGTATTGTTCATCGTGTAAACCTCCGTTACCACCACCTCCTCCACCATCAATGGAGATTGACGCACCGCCTCAACGGATGGTGGGTCAAGCGTTGTCAGTGCACCAGGTATCTCAACCCCAACGCCGTTTTGCTAATTGTAGAAACGTCAATCCCTGTCGTCTCTAACACGAGCTCAGCTGGAAGATCTTCTTATCCAAGCTTCAGATATGAACCCTGGCCTGCCGTTGTTTCCCATCGGTGGTGATGTAGACCAATTTCAAGTCCCCAGAATCATGCCTGGAACACCAACACGGCAGTTACGAATAGCTGAAACGGACCTGAGTAACCAGTATAATCATCAGAGACTCGATTCTCACGACCAACCACCTCCGCAACAATTACCCCTAACACCAATGCACGGACCACCTGCATCTCAACAATCTCCCCTAGAACAGTCTCCCGTCTATGGCCAAATTACCGACCTACCGCATTACGAATTGATGATTGTGAAGGCTTTGGAAGCTATTAACGACCCTAATGGATCGCCTCCTAAATCGATCTGGGAATGGATGAATAATAATTATCCATGTAATCCTAAATTCAGAGCTTCTGCCTCTCAAGCTCTGCAGAAAGCCCTGAAGAAAGGTCGTCTTCTGAAAACGGGTTCATTATACAAAATCAATCCCGACTTCAATCCCAGTCATGCGGTACCATTTCTCATTCGGGATGTATTAATAAAACTAGGAAAATCCAAAGGCAACACGAAGACCTCAAATGGCTAAATCACATCACCTATACAACCTCCATTCACGAAATAATTCCATTGTCAGCATGTCTTCAAGTCCTATGCAAACTTCGCCGCATGGTGGACACAGTACACCATCACAACATCCATCTCACCAGCCAATGCCAGGCACTGATCTGCCACCGTTAGGCATGTCATCAGGTCTGCCGGGCATAGGCCTCTCACGAGACCATCACGAACCACCATCCTATCTAGACCACAACGCCGTCTTCGGTACTTACGGCGCTGATCCCTCACGTCCTTCATCCTCTCATCACGACCAATTACCTTCTTTTCCACATCATCCACACCAAATGTAGACTAAAACTCTATTTCGGCGTGTCGTTATTTCATTGTTTATATATAATGGGCTTCTTATTTTTTTATATCGGACCACATTCGCTGTTGTCAAATCTAGTGTGCGTTTTTATTATTATTCCATCATTGTTTTCGGCGCGTGGCAGGGAAATCTTTGGGCAGGAAGAAATTTTGTTTGACTTCGTCCTATTTGTATAGTAATACATCTGAGTTACTTCTTTTATGTTTGGGGTCGGAAATTCAATTTTTTGTCTTCTCTTTTGTTTTCTTAGTTTCCAGTTCAAGGATATGTATTCTTTATCTTGTTTTCTCGTAGCTGCTATAGGATGTGCGCAGGAAGGTTATATTGAAGAAAGGAATAATTAGGAGGATGGAAGTTTTGCGGGTTGAGTAAGACTACATATATAGTATTATACCATCCTTGCAACACTGGTCTTTTCACTTTTGTATATGTATAAATTTCTTCGCTAAAGTTGCTGGATGACTCGCCATGCTTTAAAGAGATATATCATGTTCTTCAATTTGGAATAGCCTCCTGTATGGCATCGTAAAGTTGATCCATGATCTGATGGTTTCGTAACTTTCATCAGATGAGTAGAATGTGGTAGATACCTTTATTGCATATGTTTTAGGAAGGCTATTGTCGACCAAGACCATCTTGATGTAAACATCCATTCGACGATCTCCATCAGACACTTGACGCGGAAGTAAATGCATTCCTTTGAATAGCCGTACATTCCACATAACCTTCATGGTTCCCTGCTGCCTCATAACTACAATATTAAAGTGAGATCGCACGAGAACTTACTCAATCTTGAATTTTTGGTGCCATCTTCGCCGGGGTCCTTTTCGACATTAACATGGATGATGCCGGTTCCCTTCGGTGTCCAACCAGCTGATCCAGTACTAGTCTCATACAAAGTACAAGTCGTCTCGTATAATGTCTCTTCGTGACTTTCACCCGCCTCTATTCGTCAGTTATAATCACTTTATCTCAAGTACGTTCTCTGATATCCACATTCTGAGGTTTCTCACTTTCCTTGCGCTTCTCATTCTTTTCCTCATCCTGCTCTTCTAAATCATCTTCGGGAGACGTTTCATTGTCATTGTCATTGTCATTGTCAAATTCCTCGTCACCAGAGATATTATCATCCTCAGAGTCGCCATTCTGTTGCTTCTTTTCCTCAACGGGTTTCTTGACTGGTGTTGTTACTGTCGGTGTCCCAAATAAACTCTTCTTCTCGAAAACAGCAGGTTTCTGATTCTCCCAACCAGCCCAAGCATTCGAAGATTGCGCAACTGCAGAAAATGGTGAAACACCAGCGGCAGTAACACCAAATCCAAAAGTCTTCTTAGCAGCTTCCGGTTGCTTAGATTCCGGTCTCTCTTGAGAAGACGATGCAGGGACTGCCCAAGGTGAGGAATTAACTTTTGCTCCAAAACCAAATGAATTCAACTTGGGAGGGGATTTTGGTTCCTCAGCGAGTGGAAGTTTAGAATCTTCTGTTGCGGTTCGTTTTGTGGGACGTGGAGATTCGAGACCTGGTTCTGCTTCGTTGAGTTTACGTTTAGGACTTGGTGGACGGAGAGGAGGAGTTGGTGTTTGTCGAGGACCTGATTTTAAATCTGCTTCTTCATTGAGTTTCCGTTTGGGACTACGGCCGCGTTTGGATGGACTCGGTGTACGGGGTTGACGCCTGGGACTTGTGAAACGGGGAGGTCGGGTAGTGTATCTTTCGAGATATTCTGTAGCTTCTGAGATGGGGCCGTTGATCACGACGATTTCTTTGGCGGCGATCTGATTATTAGTATCTACGAGATGCAGAAAGCTTACCTGTTGCGGAGGAGACTCTTGAGTGGAGAAACTGAGTTTTGCATGACTGGAAGTAATGTATTTGAAGATGTTGAACATAGCTGTATAGAGATCTTTTCGTTGTGTGGAATCCAATAAATCAAAGCCGTTTGCAGGGTATCTATAGATAGTGGTTTCATCCTCGACCTTCTTTCCAGTTGCGATCTGTAGAAGCACCGACGATGGAAACTTCGCGTAGTATATGTATGCTTTTGTTCCCAAAATTTGGACAACAAAAGATTCCTCTCCAGTAATAGAGCATGACGAATCCAAAATCGAGGCAAGTAGTTGCGCCAAGATCCTGCCAGAACCATTTTCTGCTAACGGCTCACCGTCTATCCCTTGATATTGAGCCTAACATCAGTCGGGTGCCCACATTTCTGTATACCTCAAAGGAGATGGGAAAAGCTCTTCTGTTTCCGTGTTCGGCAGGTTCTACTACTGACACGCCTCCGTTATTCTTAACGATGCATTTAATATTTGCGATATCGAATGTTATTCTTGAAGGAGGACTACCATCAGCTTTTGAACATACAAAAGTAAACACCTGATCTCTATCGATCCCACAGATTCACCTGTTGCTAGACTGGGCGAGTTCGAAAAGCTTAAAATCCTCATGAAGTCATATAGGAGGAACTTCGAGTACTCTTCCACCGCACTTCTCGCGAACTGGAAATTATCCGAAATCAAGCTTCCGACTGCACGTAGAGAATTAAAGAAACTCGCTATTAGAAGATCTCCTCCTCTTTGAGCATTGTCATTATAATCCAGTAACAGCATATCTGGAATATTCACAGAGCCTATGATATCAGAAAACGCCTAAAAGGAGTATACTTTGTCCTTCATTATCTGTTGTGTATTGTTTCGGGAGGAATGATTCAAGGTTGGAAGTTTCTACTAATTTTATATTGTATTCGTCTAGTTTGGCTTGTGTCCATTCAACTGACGATATTGTAGGTTTTGATGAGTTCGACATGGCAGTTTTGGGAGGTGCGAGGTCGAGGGGAGGAGGGGAGAGGGCGGCTAGTCGGGCTGAGGATCTTGTCGCCATTTTGAGGGGAACAAAAGTCCAGCTTTCCCTTA
>Ga0335073_10012211_pt1 | contig 12062 bp, 9 predicted proteins | sample Lox_Sample_22_FD_207093 | JGI IMG/M metagenome (GOLD analysis project Ga0335073, IMG submission 207093) | Soil microbial communities from Loxahatchee National Wildlife Refuge, Florida, United States - Lox_Sample_2.2 | ecosystem: Environmental > Terrestrial > Soil > Wetlands | place: USA: Florida... | reverse complement strand
CGATCACCGCGACCGAGGCCGGGACCAGCACGTGGCGCAGGCTAGCCACGTCGGCCGACCGCTCCCGCTCGGCGACCGCGTCACGATACGCGCTCAGGACGGCGTCGCCCTCGTCGGCGGGCAACGGGAACTTGAGCTCGTACACCCCGTCCGCCAGGGACCGCTGCGGCCGGAGCCCGGCGTCGGCGAACACCTTCAGCATCAACGCGTTCTCCAGCAGCGTCTCCGCGACCAGGGTGCGCACCCCCCGGCTGCGGGCCAGCGAGATCAGGTGCTCCAGCAGCAGCGTGCCGACCCCGCGGTTATGCACGTCATCGACGACCGCGAAGGCGACCTCGGCCGCCGGGTACCCGCCGCCGAGCTCCTCGTAGCTCCCGTAGCCGACCACCTCGCCGTCCAGCACCGCCAGCAACGACGCATGATCCGGCGCGGGCTCCCGGCATATCCGCCCCGCCGCCCGCTCTCCCGCGACCGGGCTCAGGCTGAAAAACCGCAGGTACAGGTTGTCGCGGGACATCTTCTGGTGCACGTCCTGCACCGCGTCGAAATCATCGGGCCGGGCAGGCCGGATCTCCACCGTGGCCCCATCGGCCAGCAGAGCGTAAGCGCTCTTCCCCGCCTGTGCTCCCACGCTGCCTCCTCGCGCCAACGCCGCACCTAGTCCGCATTATCGGTGAGGGAGGTATCAGGCGGCTCGTTGCTGCATTCACGTGCCCAGGTGGTTTCGTGTGGCTCGAGCCGGTCCTGCTTGCTCACCAGGAAGCTCTCCGTCTTCGCTTGCTTCACCTTGATGCCGTGGCCGGATCACCGCGACACTCCGTTGGCCGCCGCCGGGAGATGGCCGACGCTGCTGGGCTGGGCGCTGCGATCTGGCGTGGTGGCCGCCGCGGCCTCCCGGGCGAGGAAGTTGCCGAGCTCGGTGATCGTGGTCATCAGCGGGGCCGGGAACACCACCGTGCTGTTCTTGTCCACGCCGATCTCCACCATGCTCTGCAGGTTGCGCAGCTGCAGCGCCAGCGGGTGCGCCATCATCACATCAGAAGCCTCGCCCAGCGCGGCCGCGGCCAGCGCCTCACCCTCCGCGTTGATGATCTTCGCCCGCTTCTCCCGCTCGGCCTCGGCCTGGCGCGCCATGGCCCGCTTCATGCTGTCCGGCAGCTGGATGTCCTTCAGCTCCACCAGCGTCACCGCCACCCCCCACTCGGCCGTGGTGACATCGAGGATCTTGCGGATGTCCAGGTTGATCTGATCGGTCTCGGCCAGCGTCTGGTCCAGCGTGTGCTGGCCTACCACCTTGCGCAGCGTGGTCTGCGCGATCTGGCCGATCGCGTCAGCGACGTTCTCGATCGCCACCACCGACTTCACCGGGTCCACCACCCGGTAGTACGCCACCGCGGAGACGCCGACGCTGACGTTGTCCTTGGTGATGATCCCCTGGGACTGGATCGGCATCGTGACCACCCGCAGCGACACCCGGTGCAACACGTCCACCAGCGGGATGATCAGCCGGAACCCCGGCTCCCGGGCGGCCAGCAGCCGGCCGAACCGGAACACCACCCCCCGCTCATACTGCCTGATAATCCGCACCGCCAGCGCGAACACCACCACGACCAGCACCAGCGCGGCGATCACGGCCACGATCACGACCTTCATCGCGAGCCCCCAATCCAGCCCGGCAGGCCGCCGCCGTCCGCGGCCTGGCTGTTACCTCCAGGATTGACCCGCAAGACGCGGCCGCCAGGGCCGTAGGTCGGGGACTTTGTGCCCTGGCCCGATTCACAACGAGCCGGCAGCATGTCAGCCATGGCGAGCGACAGGGCGACGGAGACGGCGGCTGGCCCGCGGCGGGGAGTCACGTTCATGAACGCTGATCACGCCGCAGCCCCTGCGGAGATCCGCGAGGTGGCCGTCGTCGGCCTGGGCATCATGGGCGCGGGCATCGCCGAAGTGCTCGCCCGCAGCGGCCGTGCCGTGGTCGTGATCGAGGCGAACCACGACTTCCTGGCTCGCGGCCTGGCCAGGCTGCACTCGTCGCTGGACAAGGCGGTCGCCCGGGGCCGGCTGACCCATGCCGAGAAGGCGCTGATCGTGGCCCGGGTCCGGGCCGCGGACAGCATCGCGGCCGGCGCCCGCGACGCCGACCTGGCCATCGAGGCGGTGCCGGAACGCCTGGACCTCAAGCGAGCCATCTTCGCCGAGCTGGACCAGGCCTGCCGGGCCGACACGATCCTGGCCACCAACACCTCGTCCCTGTCGGTCACCGCGCTCGCGGCCTGCACGCGGCACCCCGACCGGGTGGCCGGCCTGCACTTCTTCAACCCGGTGCCGGTCATGAAGCTGGTCGAGGTGATCTCCACGGTGCTCACCGCTCCCGGCACCGCGCAGGTGCTGGGAGCGCTGGTCCGCGACCTGGGCAAGACGCCGGTCGAGGCCGGCGACCGGGCCGGGTTCGTCGTGAACCCGCTGCTGCTGCCGTACCTCAATCACGCGGCCAGGCTGCTAGAGACCGGCCACGCCAGCCGCGAGGACATCGACAAGGCAGCGACCGGCGGGTTCGGGCTGCCGATGGGGCCGCTGGCGCTGCTCGACCTGATCGGCCTGGACACCTCGCTGTCGGTCCTCGAGGCGCTGCGGGCTGAGCTCGGCGGAAGCCGTTACCAGCCGGCGCCGCTGCTGCGCCGACTCGTCGAAGCCGGCCTGACCGGCCGGAAAGCCGGACGGGGGTTCTACGACTACGAGCCGGCCAGGGCGCCGGCCGCATCGGCCGGAGATCCAAGCCATAACGTGCCGCCCGCGCCCGCGACGGTCGCGCTGATCGGTGACCCTGCGCTCGCCGCCGACCTGGGCAATGTCCTGGATGCGGCGGGCATCAGCGTCGTCCGGGCCCCGGGCCCCGAGGCCAGCCTGATCGTGGCCGCGGCCCAGCCCGGCCGCCGGGTGCTGGACGCGGCGCTGGCCTCGGGATGCCCGGCGGACGTCGTCGGCATTCATCTGGCCGGGCGGCCCGGGGCCAAGCCCGAACTCGCCGAGCTGATCGTCACTGACCTCACCGCCCCGGGCGCGGCCGCTGCGGCGGGCGCGCTCACCGCCGAACTGGGCCTCGACGCAGTGACCTCCCGGGACCGGCCCGGGTTCCTGGCCGCGGCCATGATCTATCCGCAGCTGAACGACGCGGTCCGGATGGTCCAGGACGGCTACGCCACCCCGCCTGACATCGACACCGCCATGGTCCTCGGCTGCGGGTACCCGCGCGGGCCGCTGCAGATGCTCGACGACGTTCGTCCGGCCATCGTCCGCGACGTGCTCTCGGCCATGCACGCTTCCACCGGCGACCCGGCGTTCGCCCCGGCACCCCTGCTCGCCGAGCACGCCGCCAGCGGAACCCCGTTCCGCTGTTCCTAGCCGCCGCGGGGGAGCGGCGGCGGCTGCACGGTAGCCTGCGGCGCGTTGAACGCCCCGGTGATGTCAGCGGTGGCTTCCAGCTACCCGCGCCCGGCCAGCCGGGCAGTGATGATGACCAGGTCGCGCAGCAAGGCGGCGAGCCCCCGGGGGCGGGGCCGCCGGCGCTGGCGTGGCCTTCCACGGCGGCCAGGGCCAGTAGCAGGTCACGCGCGTGGTGGCGGGAATCGGGCGAGCAGGCCGAGCGGAGCAGGTGATCGGTCGCGCAGATCGGCCAGGTCATCGGCGAGGTACAGGCGGCCCGTCTCGGCGGCTGCCTCCAGGGCCAGCCTCCGCCCGCGATACCCCTGGGGTGCAGGGTCATTGGCGCTACCGCACGGCAGGGACCCGGGTCACCGGGTGACGGGACCTATGGCCATACCCCCCACCGGCACCGCGGGCGATGGTGGAAGGAGCCAGCCGGGACCCGCGCCCGGCCGGAAGGAGATGATCACGATGATGATCTGGTACGGCGGACACTGGCCGGTCTGGCAGGCCGGGCTGATGCGGATCGCCGTGATCGCCTTCTGGGCACTGCTGGACTCCGCTGACCAGTCCCCGGCCCGGTCGGGGAGTGCGCGGTGAGCGCCGTCCCGGCCCCGCGCAACGGTCAGCCAGGGCCACAATGCATCCCGCCGCCGCGCACCGACGCCACCGGGCGCACAACCCGCGGCTACGCGTCCGGCAAACAGGACCACCTGCAGCGGCTGCGCAAGGTCGAAGGCCAGGTCCACGGCCTGCAGAAGATGATCGACGCCGACACCTGGTGCCCCGACGTCGTCACCCAGATCGCCTCGGCCACCCGGGCCCTGCAAGAGGTAGCCGTCGGGCTGCTCACCGACCACCTGCACCACTGCGTCCGGGACGCCGCGCGCAGGTCCGACAGCGAATGCGACCAGCTCCTCGCCCAGACCACCGGCGCAATCCGCCAGATCGTCCGGCTCTAACCGCAGGGCAGGCGAACTAAAGACTCCTGAAAGGAGTACCGCCATGAAGGCAGCAGTGGTCAAGGCGTTCAAGCAGCCCCTGGTCATCGAGGACCGGCCGGTCCCCGAACCAGGCGACGGCCAGGTCCTGGTCAAGATCGAGGCCTCGGGCCTGTGTCACACCGACATGCACGCCGCCAACGGCGACTGGCCGGTCAAGCCCGTACCCCCGTTCGTCCCCGGCCACGAAGGCGTCGGCATCGTCACCCGCACCGGCCCCGGCGTCACCCGGGTCCGCGAAGGCGACCGGGTCGCCATCCCGTGGCTGGGGTGGGCTTGCGGTGAGTGCGAGTACTGCATGACCGGCTGGGAGACACTGTGCGAGCGGCAGCAGAACTCCGGCTATTCGGTCGACGGCGGGTGGGCCGAGTACGCCCTGGCCTCTGCCTCCTACGTGGGCAAGGTCCCGGCTGGCATCGACCCGTTCGAGGCCGCGCCCCTGACCTGCGCCGGCGTCACCACCTACAAGGCGGTGAAGGTGTCCGGAGCCCGCTCCGCCGACCTGGTCGCCATCTTCGGCGTCGGCGGCCTCGGCCACCTGGCCCTGCAGTACGCGCTGATCGCCGGGGCGCAGGTCGTGGCGGTAGACCTGTTCGACGAGAAGCTGAAGATGGCCAAGGAACTGGGCGCCGCCTACACCGTGAACGCCCGCGATGAAGACCCGGCCGCCGCGATCAAGGCCCTCGGCGGCGCCGACGCGGCCATCTCACTGGCCGTCGCGCCCAAGGCGTTCGAGCAGGCGTACGGCTCACTTCGCCGGGGCGGCACCCTGGTGTTCGTCGGGCTGCCGGCCGACAACCACATCCGGCTGCCCATCTTCGAGACCGTGCTCAACGGGACGAAAGTGCTCGGCTCGATCGTCGGCACCCGGATGGACCTGCAGGATGTCTTCGAGCTGCACAAGGCAGGCAAGACCCACGTGGTCTACGAACGGCGCCAGCTCGAAGACGTCAACACCGCGATCCACGAAGTGGAAACCGGGCAGGTCAAGGCCAGGCTCGTCTTCGACCTCCAGTAACAACCCCCAGATCGCCACGCCCCTCACCCGCACGAGACCTCCGCTGATCGCGCCGGTGAGGGGCGAGGAGAATCCCGAGAGCGGGCAGGGGCGTGGAGAGGTGGTGGCAGATGAGCTGTGCCGTGCATGTGGCCTGGGATGAAAAGCTGGCCGACTATCACTTCGGGCCTGGCCATCCGATGGCGCCGGTGCGGGTGGAGCTGACCATGCGCCTGGCGCACGAGTTCGGGCTGTGGGACCAGCCCGGGTTGGACCTGGCTGCCCCCGATCCGGCCTCCGACGCGGAATTGCGGCTGGTGCACGACGACGGGTACATCGCTGCCGTGGAGGCGGTCAGCCACTGGGCTCAGCCGTGGCCCGATGCCAGCGGCGGGCTGGAGGGACGCCAGCTCCGCATCGCGCACATGTTCGGCCTGGGCACCGAGGACAACCCGGTGTTCCCCGGCATGCACGACGCATCGGCGCTGCTGGCCGGGGCGACCCTGGCCGCGGCCCGCGCGGCCTGGTCGGGACCGGCCGAGCACGGCGCGAGCATCGCGGGCGGCATGCATCACGCCATGGCCGCGCACGCGAGCGGGTTCGGGGTCTACAACGACGTCGCGATCGCGATCGCCTGGCTGCTGGGCCAAGGCGCCGAGCGTATCGCGTACGTGGACATCGACGCCCACCACGGCGACGGCGTCCAGACCGCGTTCTACAACGATCCGCGGGTGCTGACCATCAGCCTGCACGAGCACCCGGCTACCCTGTTCCCCTACACCGGCTTGCCCGGCGAGTCCGGCGGCCCGGACGCCGAAGGGTCGGCGGTCAACGTTGCGCTGCCCGCGGGGACCGGCGACGCCAGCTGGCTGCGCGCGTTCCACGCGATCGTCCCGCCGCTGCTGCGGCAGTTCCGGCCGCAGATCCTGGTCAGCCAGCACGGCTGTGACAGCCACCGGCTGGACCCGCTGGCCAACCTGGAACTGAGCATCGACGCACAACGCGCCGCCCACGCCGCGATCCACGCGCTCGCCCACGACCTGGCCGGCGGACGCTGGCTGCTCACCGGCGGCGGAGGCTACGACCTGGTAAGCGTCGTGCCCCGGACCTGGACGCACCTGATCGCCGAAGCCGCAGGACAGCCGATCGACCCGGCCACGCCGACCCCTCTGCCGTGGCGCGAGTATGCCGCCCAGCGAACCGGCCTGGCTGCGCCCGGGCAAATGACAGACGGGGCACCCGCGACATTCGTCCCGTTCGAGTCCGGCTACGACCCGGCCGACCCGGCCGACCAGGCGATCATGGCTACCCGCAGCGAAATCTTCCCCCGGCACGGACTATGGCCGCTATGAGGGAGGCGGGCCGTACGCTGGCGATCAATCTCGGCTGATCATGCAAGATCCGAGTACGGACATGGCTGGACATTGATCCCTCCCAGATAAGCCGCCAGATCTGCGCAAGGGAGCTGGCCTGGCCGTTTGCCACATACCACGCTGCCGCGCCAAGGCTGATGATCACAGGGACGTAAGTCCTCCAAGAGAACCGCAGAGGTCACCTGACGGCGGCGCAGGCCTGGGCAGGCCTTGGCTCACCTGAGGAGCGCGCGTTCCGGTGTCTGGCACGGGCTTGCCGCGGCGCACTTGCCGGGAACGCGCCCAGGCCGAGGGCCGGTCAGAGCAGTTCCCGCAGGAAGGGGTCGTGGGCGTGGACGGGAGTCAGCCGGATCCTGGCCCCGGCGGCGGATATCCCGCCCGCGCGGGCGATGATCGGGCTGATGTCGAGCTCGGCGACCTCGGGAAGGTCGTCGGCCATCCGGGAGACTCGCAGCAAGATTTCCTGCAGGGCCGCGCGGTTGGCCGGCAGGGCGCCACGCGAGCCTGGCGTCGACGGCACCGAGCGGACGAGCTCCTCGGCATCGGCGTCGGTGAGCGGGGCGAGCCGCACCGCCTGACCGGCTGGCTCGCCCGGACGAACGCCTGTCCCGAATATGACCAGCGGGCCGAAGACGGGTTCCTGCGTGATTCCGATCATGAGGTCGGTTCCGTCGCGACGGTAGGCGCCGTTGCCGCCGTCGTCCGTTCCACCGGCCGGCGACGGGCCGGTCAGCGGGATGCCGTAGCAGTCCAGCAACTCGGTCACCTGGTGAGGAGGCAGCCAGCCGCCTTGAGGTGAGCGGGTCAGGAAGGTCCGCACCAGTTCTCGCGCGTCGTTGTCCTTCACGTCACTGAACTGAGGAAGCTGCCCGGGCGGCCGCGCGCGCCAGGCACCGTAGGCTGCCGCGCGCGCCAGCGCCCGGGCGGCTGCCTGGGGTTCGGCGTAGGCGGGTACCGAGCCCGTTCGGCCTGCGTCCCTTCCCGGTGGCTCGTTACCGGCGGGGGGCAGCAGCCGCACGGCCTCGGCTTGGTCGAGGACGACCGCGGCGAGCGGGACACCGACCTCGGCGGCGCGGAGCGCGGTGATCAGGTCGCCAGTGGCGGCGGTCGGCAGCACCAACGCGAGGACCGCGTCCACTCCCGGATCGGCGGCCACCAGCTCCAGGCAGCGCCTGAAGGATGTTCCGGTGACGGCGACGGTGGTATTCACCGGCCCGGTGACCGCTCCGCCCGGGGGGACCAGCGCACGCAGGCGGCGCCGGGTCTTCCCGCTCACCTGGTGAACGATCAGGCCGGCGTCGGCGCAGGCGTCCGCGGCCAGGACCCCGGCGCCACCGACGTTGGAGATCACTGCGACGTGGCGCCCGGCCGGGATCGGCTGGCTGGCCAGCAGCGCGGCGGCATCAACCAGCTCGCCGGGGGTGTCGGCGGCGATGATACCGGCCTGCTCGAACAGCGCCTCCTGGGTGACCAGCGGCGCAGCCGCCGCTGCGGTATGCGACTCGGCGGCCTGCTGCCCGGCCGCCGACCTCGCGGCGCGCACGGCCAGGACTGGCATCGTGCGGCCGACGCGCCGGGCGATGCGGGCGAACTTGCGCGGGTTGCCGAACGACTCGATGTACAGCAAGGCAAGACGGGTCGTGTGGTCGTGCTCCCACCACATGAGCAGGTCATTGCCGGAGACGTCGTACTTGCCGCCGACCGAGGCGAACGAGGAGATCCCCAGCCCGAGCCGGGACAGACGGTCGGCCAGGGCGAAGCCCAGCCCGCCGGACTGCACCATCAGGCCGACCACGCCCGGTGCCGGATGGCGGACGGCGAGGGTCGCGTCCAAGCCGATGCCGGGCACCGCGACGCCGAAGCAGTTCGGACCGATCAACCGCATGCCGTAACGGTGGCAGGCGGCCAGCAGGTCCGCGCCCTGGAGAGCGTCCAGGCCGACGGTGATCACCATCAGGGCCTTCACGCCCCGGCGGCCGCACTCGTCAGCGACGGCGGGTACGGCGTGTGGCGGTACGGCGATCACGGCCAGGTCGACCGGCTCGGGCAGGGAAGTTACCGACGGCAGGCAGGGCACACCCTCCATCCGGGTAGCGTGCGGGTTGACCGCGTAGACCTGACCCCGGTAGCCCTCGGTGACGACGTTGTGCAAGATGGCGCGGCCGACGGTCCCGGCGCGGCGGCTAGCGCCGACGACGGCCACCGAGTCTGGCATGAACACATGGCGCAGGCTCGCCACGTCCGCCCGGATCTCCCGGTGGTCGACCGCCTCCTGGTACGGCTCCCAGGACGGGTCGCTCTCCGCCTGGGGCAGGTCGCAGGCAAGTTCGATCACTCCGCCTTCCGTATGGCGCTGCACGCTCAGCCCGGCGTCGGCGAAGACCTTCAGCATCTCGGCGTTCTCGGCTAGGACCGGACCGGTGAACCTGCGCACGCCCTGACGGCAGGCGGCCGACTCGAGATGCTCGAGCAGCAGCGTGCCCACGCCTCGCCCGTGCATGTCGTCGGCCGCGGCCAGAGCGATCTCGGCCGTGCCGTCTCCGGTGATCTCATAGGCTCCGACGCCGACCAGGTCACCGCCTCTCAACGCCAGAAGGGCCACATGATCGGACGCTGGCACCCGGCAGACTCGCTGGGCCTCACGCTCGGCGGACAGCTTGCTCCGGCCGAAGAAGCGCCGGTACGCGTTATCGGGCGACATGGCCGCGTGCATCGCCTTGACCACGTTGAAATCACCTGGCCTGGCGGTCCGTATCTCGATCACCGTGCCGTCCGCCAGCAGCGCGTACGCGCTGGCCGGGCAGCCTTTCGGCGGCCGACCGTCTGCTGCACCGCTCATCATGACCTCCCGGCGGACTGCGATTCCGCCTGTGCCCTGGCCCCCAGAGAGTCCGAAACGCTCTACCTCAGATGCTCGGCCGTAGTGCCCTGGAACGCAGCGGTCCGAAGTCACCAGTCAGCGGGCCGTTCGCCCCCGATACGACCCGGACGGCAGTGATGACCGAGGTCGATGACCGAAGTCCCTGCTCCAGGTGACATTCAGCCGTGATCAGCCCGGCCCGGTCGGCGAACACTGAAAGTGGACCCGGTGAGCCGATTCGGGTTTCAGACCGGACGCACGATCAAAAGGAGTGAACGGGCATGTCACGGGACACCTATCTGGACGGCATGCTCCGCCATCTCGGCGCGGCCTACTACGAGTCGCTGCACGGCCGGGCGAGCGCGGCCGACGTGGCGCGGGCGCGCGCCGCCGTCGAGGAGCACTTGGCCGAGCAGCCCGGCCATGGCGCACAGCCTGGCGACGGCAGCAAGCAGGGAAGGACGCCGCCGAGTGCCGCGCACCATCACGGCCGGTGGCACAGCACGGTGCGCGACGTCATGACCACGAAGGTCGTGACCGTCGACCGGATCACCCCGTACAAGGAGATTGCCCAGCTGCTGGCCAAGCACAAGATCAGCGGCGTGCCTGTGCTGACCATGGGCCGGCACGTGGCCGGGGTGGTGTCCGAGGCCGACCTGCTCGCCGCAGAGGATCAGGACGCCCGGAAGGCTAGGGCCGGGAAGGCCCGGCCGCCCCGGCGGCATGCGGCCGGGCAGCATCCGGGGCGGACCGCCGAGGAACTCATGTCCGCGCCAGCGATCACCATTCACCCGGACGCACCGATCCCCCGGGCGGCCAGCCTGATGCACCACCACCACGTCAAGCGACTGCCCGTGACCGACCCCGACGGAAAGCTGCTCGGCGTCGTCAGCCGGCGTGACCTGCTCAGCGTATTCCTGCGCCCGGACGCCCAGATTGCCAGTGAGGCCCGTGAGCTGCTCACCGAGGTCCTGCTCACCGATCCCTCCGGCGTCTCGGTGAGCGTGCACGAAGGGGTCGTGATCCTCATCCTCGCGCCCGGCGCCGCTGACCAGCACGAGCTGCTCCCGGTGGCTGTCCGGCTGATCTGGGACATCGACGGCGTGGTCGACGTGATCGAAAAGCTCGCCACCCCGGCACCGGCCGGTAGCTGAGGTGATGGTCATGAGCGGTAAGTCCCGGGCAGCGGCCCGGCCGCTGCGGTGGCTGGCCCGGCTGCTGATCACCTCCAGCACGCTGCGACGGCGCTCGGACCAGGTCGAGGGCGCGATCGTGGTGCTGCTGTCGGCCGCGTTCCTCGCCGCGGCCGCCGCCGCGCCGCTGATCGGCGTTCGGTTCTACCACGCGCAGCGCGCCGAGGCCGCCGAGCTGCACCCGGCCACGGCGGTGCTTACCCAGAACGGGCCGGCCAGCACCAGCCTGACCTCGGCCGGGCAGGCCGCCGCGCGGTGGCGGGCCCCCGATGGCCAGCCGCGATCCGGGATGCTGAGCGCCTCGACCGTGCCCCTGCTGTGGAACGCGCGCAAAGGCGACCGGGTGGCGGTGTGGCTGACCGCCTCCGGCCAGCCGCGGTCCCAGCCTCCTGGCCCGTTCGGGGCCTTGCTCGCGTCGATCGTGATCACCGCCGCGATCGTGTCCGGTGCCGCGATCGCTGCGTTCTCGGGTTACTGGCTGGGCCGACTGGTGCTGGACCGGCGGCGGCTGGCCGCGTGGGCATCCGAATGGCGGGCGGCCGGCCCCCGGTGGACCACCCGCCGGTGACCTCCCCCCAGCAGTGACTTTCTCCTGGCGCGTGCCGCGCCGGGGGTGCGGCCGGGTCGATGGAGTAGCGGCCGACGTGCTCCAGGCGTGCGCCGGTGACCTTGCGTAGGAAGTCTGTGCGCCGCGCCGCGGCCGCCGGGCTGTAGTCGTCCTCCAGCCACGGGATCCGGCGGCGCTGGCCCGCCGGCGCCGTCATGACGGCGAGCCCGCCGTGTTCTCGGCCTGGCCCGCCACGGCCTGTGGCGGGACCAGTTGGTCCTTCAGGACCTTGCCGAGGGTGTTCCGCGGCAGTGCGTCGCGGAACTCGATGACCCGCGGGTACTTGTAGACGGCGACGCGTTCCTTGCAGTAGGCGGTCAGTTCCAGGCCGGTCAGCTCGGCGCCCGGCCGCAGTACGACCACCGCCATGACCTCCTCGCCGAGCCGGTCGTCGGGAATCCCGACCACCGCGGCCTCGGCCACCGCCGGGTGGCCGAGCAGCACGTCCTCGATCTCGGCGGGATATACGTTGTACCCGCCGCGGATGATGAGTTCCTTGATCCGGCCGGCGATGAACAGGAACCCGTCCTCGTCGAAGTAACCGAGGTCGCCGGTGTGGAACCAGCCCCCGGCGAAGGCGGCGGCGGTGGCCGCCGGGTCGTTCAGGT
>Ga0335073_10012209_pt1 | contig 12064 bp, 8 predicted proteins | sample Lox_Sample_22_FD_207093 | JGI IMG/M metagenome (GOLD analysis project Ga0335073, IMG submission 207093) | Soil microbial communities from Loxahatchee National Wildlife Refuge, Florida, United States - Lox_Sample_2.2 | ecosystem: Environmental > Terrestrial > Soil > Wetlands | place: USA: Florida... | reverse complement strand
CATGGTCATTGGACCGTCAATAGCGTCTGTGAGCCTCAGCAAAGCCTCGCGACGCAGGTTGAAGGCGACGCAAATGCGATCGAAGCTTGCTCGGATTGGGGCGGGTATCTCATCGATCGCGTCGAGGCGGAGACGGTGCAAATACCACCATCCACCCAGACCGCGGATGCTGAGCACAAGGACGCCGGCAAGCCAGAGGCCATCGATCCAGGGAAGCAGATTCGAAAGAGAAATGTGTTCGACCACGGGTTGGGTGGCGAAGAAGCCGGGAGCTGCGCTGCGGGGAAAATCTCCCGCGAGTGGCGCCGCGGAGATTGTAGTGTTGTTGGCGAACGGGATCGACGCGGGGTCAGAGCGCAGTTCCCAGGCGAAGGTGCTTGCGGCGAGCACGAGCATCAGCAACAGGGAACCGAGCGCCGTGAGGTAGCGGGTCTTCGCAGTGCGGCGGGCGAGCGCGATGGAGACGACGCGGAAAACAGCGGCAACTGCAGCAGCCTGCCAGCAGAAATGGATGAGCGTCCAGGCGACGGCTTGGGGAATGGAATTCATTGCCGGTCCTTTCGGGAGTTGGTTCGGAAGCTGGGAACGAAAGATGGAGAAGGTACGCCGTTGCGCTTGCGTTCGATGATGGCGCGAATCTCTCGGAGTTCGTCGTCGCTGGCGGGCTCCATGGAGAGCGCGTGGAGAGCGAGCTGTGCGGCGGATCCGGCAAAGAGGCGATTGCTGAGATCGCGAAGCAGGCGGCTCTGCATCGCGTCTTGCGTAAAGGCGGCACGATACACGTGGGCGCGGTTGGCTTCATCGCGAACGACGAGGCGCTTGGCGGTCATGATCTGGAGGAGTTTGAGAACGGTGGTGTAGCCCGATGGCTTCTCCTGACTGAGCGCTTCGTGGATCTCCCGCACGGTGGCGGGCTCTTTTTGCCAGAGGATCTGGAGGAGCTCGAGCTCGGCTTCTGTGGGGCGAGGGATGGAGCCGTTTTCCATGATGGATAGACGTTATACGAAGTCTTTCGTAATTGTCAACGAAAATCTTCGTAGGTGGTAAGTTCGAGAGGAATGCTGCATAGAAGGGTCATTTGTTCCGGAATTCTGGTTGCGATGCTGCAACCAATAGGGATGAACTGCATTCAGAATGATCCGAGGAAGCCTGAGCCGGACGAAACGTACAGGCTTCACCTTCCCGTGGACGAGGTGGTGCTGACGTTTAGCGTTCAAGACGCCAGCGGAGTGCCGATCCGTGATCTGAAAGCTGGGGATATCCGCTTGTGGGATAACGGAGCTGCTCCGCGCAGGGTAGTCGCGTTTGATGAACTGTTCAATCGGCCGATTCGCGCTGGAATTCTGCTGGACACGAGCGAATCGATGCAACGGGAACTGCCGGCGAACCGGTCGATCGCAGAGAAATTCGCACGACAGATCGTCCAGCAGCAATCGGACGAGGCGTTTGTGTCTGGGTTTGGAAATACGTCGGATCTCGTGCAGCCCTGGACCGGAGATCCCGCGCTGGTTGTAAAGGGAATTGAGGGGACTCGCGAGAAGCCAAATGTTTCGCGGGGAACCGCGCTGTTCAATGCAGTTTTCCAGGCGTGTTCCTCGTCGTTCCGTGAGGCGGATCCTACGGCCACGGGGAATTTTATTCTGCTGTTTTCTGACGGGGAAGACAACGCGGGACTGACGTCTAACGACGAAGCTGCGCGTGCCTGTCAACGGAGCAACACGCAGGTCTTTGCACTTGTCCCGGTCTCGGTGGAACGCAAGGTTTCGACGGGACCGAAGGCACTGCGGGAGCTGGCGTCGAAGACGGGTGGGCGCGTGTTTGCGATGGACGATTCGGAGGAGGCGGACTTAAAGGATCTGAAGTCGATCGCGTCTGAGATGAGAAATCAGTATCGCCTAGTGTACAACCCTGCGAATTTCAAGCATGATGGTGCCTTTCACGAGATCCTGGTGCAGCCGCCCGACCGGGTGGGCAAGATTGAAGTGCGGTCGGGGTATTTCGCACCGAGGCAGTAAGGCCATCCGGCGGAGGGTAATCGGGCATCGGTCGAGTTCTTGACGGTGGCCGCTCTCTTCGATATTGGTTGAAGTATATCTTCGGCAATATCCTTGACGATATATATCGTAACTAATATATAGTCGTCCACGTGAGACATGACCGTAGTTCTGATGCCGAGCATTTTCTTCCCTTGAAGCCGAATTGGTTTCACGTGATGCTCTCGTTGGCCAATGAAGAACAGCATGGATACGGGATTATGCAGGAAGTTCTGGACCGGACAAATGGAAAGATTCGCCTGTGGCCGGCGACGCTTTACGGGACGCTGGAACGCCTTTTGGACGAGGGCCTGATTGCAGAGGCGAACCGGCGGCCGCCAGCCGGCGAAGATGATGCGCGGCGCCGCTATTATCGCCTCACTGCTTTGGGCCGGCGCGTACTGGCTGCCGAGAGCATTCGCCTCGAGGATTTGGTTCGCGTCATCCGCGCCAAGCGCCGCGCCGCGGGATCGGAGGCATGACTTATGGAGACGCGCTCAGCGGGATTCGCCATTCGCCTCTATCAGCTCCTGGTGCGATTCTTTCCGTATCGTTTCCGCTGTGCTTTCGAGAGCGAAATGTTGCAGACCACGGAGGATGCAGCCGCCTGGATCGAGCGTCAAAGCCGGGTCGGTCTCATGCTTCTTTTCGGAGATCTGGCGCTTCAACTCGCTGCGGCGTATCTGCGCGAATGCATATGGGATTTACGCTATGAGTTTCGACTGCTGATCCGTAAACCTGTTTTCACCTTCGTTGCAGTGACATCGATGAGCCTGGCCATCTGTGCCGGCTCTTCGTTCTTCAGCGAACTCAATGGAACAATCTTGCGCAATGTGCCTGGCGTGGCCAAGGCCGATGAGTTGGTCACGCTTCAGCAGCCCATCTCCTATCCCGCATACCGGCTTTTCCGCGAACATAAGGACTTGTTTTCTTCGACTGGAGCTTACGTTGCTCCGGTCCCATTCGGGATAAGCTTTAACGGACATACCGAGCGAGTCTGGGGTCACCTCGTCACGTCTGATTACTTCTCGACGCTGGGAGTTGCGGCGGAGGCCGGTCGTGTTCTGGACAGGCGGGACGAGGTCAGGCAAGGAACTCCGCCGATTGTTGTCAGCGATCGCTTCTGGAAGAGCAATCTAGGCTCCGATCCGGATGTGATCGGCAGGGCAATCCACATCAACGGGAAGCTTTGCACGATTGTCGGCGTCGCTCCCGCCGGGTTTCAGGGTGCTTCACCAATGATGTTCGTTGCCGACCTCTGGCTCCCGGTTTCCGCAGGCGGATCCGTAGCTCCGGAACTGGCGGACAATGCGCTGGAACGCCCCCAACTCACGATGTTTCATTTCCTGGGCAGACGGCGGAAGGGTGCTGCCTCGTTGCAGATCGAAACAGCGTTAGATACGATGCAGCGGCAGATGCTTCGCGATAGCGGTCATCCGGCTACGGGAGACGGGCACCTTCTCTGGGTCGCTTCCGGCGGTAAGCTGATCCCGATTCGTGGAAGAGAGCTTGGCTTGTTTGCGTTTTTGCCGATGGTAGTCATCGCGCTCCTTCTGCTGATTGCCTCTTCGAATGTCGTGAACATGCTTCTGGCGCGCGCTTTGGACCGGCGCCGCGAGGTTGCCGTGCAGCTGGCGATGGGTGCGGGCCGCGCGCGTCTTATACGCCAGCTGATCATGCAGGGCACGCTGATCGCGTTCGGGGCCGGAGCACTTGGATTTGCGCTCACATGCTGGCTGATGCACTTGCTTTCGCGTCTGCGCCTTCCCCATGCGATGCCAGTCCGGTTCAATGTGGAAGTAGATTGGCGCGTGCTCGCTTTCACAATTGGGCTCACGGCCCTGACCGGGCTTACGGTCGGCGTGGTGCCTGCCATCCAGGCGACGAGCCCGGAACTTGTTCCCGCGTTGAAGGAAGGCGCCAATCTACAGTTGAGAAGGCGTCGGGCTTTCAGCGTGCGAAACCTGCTGGTCGTATCGCAGATGGCAGGCTCTCTCACGCTGCTCTTGCTGACCGGCTACATCGTCTTCGGAATGAAGTCGATGATGGCGGGCGCAAGCGGATTCGATGCCGGGTACACTCAGCTCATCTCGGTCGACCCGATTCGGGATGGTTACAGCGCTTCGCAGGCGGAAGAGTTTTATCCGAAGCTTCTGGATCATGTGAAAGCATTGCCGGGTGTCGTCGCGGCTACGTGGACAGAGGCGATCCCGATGCAACCCAGCGGGAAAATGACCTTCACCACGGATATAGATGGTTCTAAGGTTGTCGATCAAGCAACAAAGTACATCGTCGGAACCGACTATTTTCAAATCATGGGAATCCGCATCCTTCGTGGGCGCGGTTTCGTGAAGGATGACGAGAAGGGAAGTGCGCGCTCCATCGTGGTGAGTGAGGCCCTTGCGCAAATGATATGGAGGAACCAGGATCCCGCCGGACAGAGGCTTTCTCTGGTCAACAAAAACGATGTCTCGTTTGGTTTGATGGGAGGGTCGGCTTTTGATTACCGAACCTCGTCGCCAGACCGATCTTACGTTGTGGTCGGCGTCGCGGCCGATGTGCTGGAAACTCCCATCGCACAACCCGGCCCGGCAGTGTACCTGGAGATGACAGCGGATGACTATGCCAAGCCGCCATTTCAAGGCATTACCCTGGCAACTCGCACCACTCCTGATCTCGATGCCGCATCCGTCATCCGCGCGCAAATCGCGGCAATCGATCGAAACCTTACAACGTTCAACGCAGAGACAATGGATGACTGGATTGAGCAGGTCATGTTTGTTGTGAAGATCGGATTGTGGAGCTACGGCCTTATGGCGGCCTTTGGGTTAGTGCTGGCCACCGTAGGATTGGCCGGCGTCACCGCCTATTCCGTTTCAAGCCGCGTGCACGAAATCGGTATCCGGCTCGCACTGGGGGCACGTTCTCAAGACATTTTGAAGATGATTATGGCGGAAGGTATGACGCTGATTGTCATAGGGTCGTGCATCGGTAGCACGCTCGCAGTGCTGGCAATGCGTGTGATGGCAGCAAGTATGGATCCGGTGGCGCAGAGTATACAGCATAGCCAGTCGGACCTGCGCATCGCTGCCTGCGCCCTAGGCGTTCTATTGATGGTGGGATTGTTGGCCTGTTATCTCCCGGCTCGGCGATCCGGGCGGGTTGACCCTGTCGTGGCGTTGCGCCAGGAATAGCGACACTCATCCAGGCTGGCAGGCGGAAAAGGGAACGATGAATGTTATGTGACTGTTCCACTGGGTCACTTGCGAGGCATCCGGGTATCTGGTACAAGAGGCTCAGACGAACTGTCTCGCGCTGACGGTCAGGAGCTGCATATGAGCGCAACGATTCCCCGCGGACAACCGCTGGCCCACCTGGATGACTGGGACGACTTTGTTGAGGGCAGATACAAAGAAGGAAAATCTCAAGAGGAATTCCGCGTTTACGACGCGACGGCGACGCCGGGCGTGGCGGAGTTTTACCGGCTGAATCACGAGGGCCAGACGGTCGAATATGTCCTAGGTAAGGAGAAAGAGTATTTCGGTCTGCAGAAGGGGAGGAAGACGATCTGGGAGGCGGCGGAGTTTCTGAATACGCTGGTGGATGACAGCGATCCGGACACCGACCTTACGCAGGTCGAGCATCTGCTGCAGACATCGGAGGCGATCCGACGCGACGGGCATCCGCGATGGATGGTGCTGACGGGTTTCCTGCACGATCTTGGAAAATGCCTCTGTCTTTACGGCGAGCCGCAATGGGGCGTTGTGGGGGACACGTTTCCGGTGGGATGCGCCTGGTCGGACGCTGTCGTATTTCCCGAATATTTCGCGAACAATCCGGACAGAAAAGTGCCGGAATACCAAACAAAGTACGGCATCTATGAACCGAACTGCGGGCTTGAGAACGTGCACATGTCGTTTGGGCATGATGGCTACATCGCTGAAGTGATGAAGCAGTATCTGCAGACGGAAGCACTATACATGCTGCGGTTCCATTCGTTCTACCCGTGGCATAAACATGGCGCGTACGACCATCTGGCGAACGAGCAGGATCGTGCGATGCTGCCGTGGGTGTTGAAGTTCAATCAATACGATTTGTATTCCAAGGGGCACGCGAAGCCTGACGTGAAACAGCTGAAGCCTTTCTATGATGAGCTGTTTGCGGAGTTTTTGCCGGAGAAGGTGGCGTGGTAGGCGCGAATGCGGAGACGACCAGAGAGCCCCTCCGAAGAAAGAGCAACCGCAAGCATCGCAGAGGCGATGTAACACTCAAAACCACGAGAATGTAACCGCGTTCTGACGTCCCTGTGAGGTTCAGATTCAAATTCTGGTTGCTTCCCAGGATTCCGTCCGCGGTTGCGGACTTCATCCTGGGCTACCTTCTCGCGTTCCCTACCGGAACTCTGTTCGGGCGCAATAGGAATCAGTAGGCGGGTTCTCCGGAGCCGGATTTGGATTGGGTGGCAAGCCAGGACTTCAACTGCGGCTCCTGCAGGTCGCGGAGTTCGATGCATCCGTTAATGCGCTCGATGGAATGCTTGAGTTCCTGGTCGGTATCGGGGACCTTGTGGGTCGCGAAGAAGTTTGCCACCTGGTCGCGCACAGATGCACTGCAAAAGGCGCCCGTAGCGCCGACGAGCACGTTCCCCATTTCAGGTGTGAACTCCTTCTTTACCTCGTCCCAATGGGTCTGGATAAAGTTCCAGGCGAGTTCGCGGTTCTTGTCGACTTGCAGGGCGATGGCAAGCTGAATGGCGGCGTCCTGGTTGCGTACCTTGTCGGAAACCGCGTATTCAAGCGCGCGCTGGGCTAGTTCGGGGTTCTCGAACATAGCGAGCAGGTGAAGAGCACCGGTTTGAATTTCGGGATTGGTTGAGGTTTCAGAGATTTTCTGCAGCTTGCCGAATAGTTCCGCGTTACCATTGCGCGCAGTGAGGGCAAGCGCTGTTTGAGCCAGGTCGGGATCAACGGAATCAGGGTTGGCGAGGTACTTTTCGCTTAGATCACGGGCCTGGGTAAGGATCGTTCTATCCCTGGCGTCGCCGAGAGTGGCGAAGAGCAGCGCGCGTAATTGCCGGGTGTTGGCAGAGTCGCCAGCGGAAGGCGGTCCGAGCTTTGCGTACTCCGGGCCGAACTCCGAGCGGAACCATGCGCGTAGAGCGTCCTTTTCTTCAGGAGTGCAAGCGATCCGTGATTCGATTGCGCCGAGTCCATCGAGGGCCGAAGAGACTACGTTGGCGTTTGAGTCATCCTTCACTGCTGCGACCAAATTGAGGAAGTCGCCCACGGTGGCCCTGTTGGCGCGAACCTGCACCCACTCATCGCCGATCAGGCTAATGCGCTCCGTCGGCGAGAGGCTGGACTCGACATGTGAGGCGAGAGCTGCGTAGTCGGCGGGTGTGTACGCGGTGCGGTAGTAGCCTTTACCACCTGCGTCGGCGAAAAAGAGCCCAGAATGCGGTACATTCAGTGATGTGGTTTCGGGTGTCAGCAACTCGCAGTCCTGCTTTTGGTCTGCAGTCTTGAAGCAGACAGGAAGCGTCCACTTCTGGTCCTCATTCGGCTTAATGCTGGGACTCAGGTAGAAGCGACGTTGCGAAACGGAGACTTTGCCGTTTGCCGGTTGGCCGAAGCTGAGGAGAGGCACACCGGCCTGGGCAACTAGGCTTTCCATGATCTTGTCGACCGGCTTGTGGCTGGTCGCGGTCTGGGCATTCCAGAAATCTTCGGCGGTTGCGTTTCCGTAGAGATGTGCGGAGAGATACGCATGCACGCCTTTGCGGAAGGTCTCTTCGCCGAGGTAGTTCTCCACGGTGAGCAGGACGTCGCTGGCCTTGCCATAGGAGATGCCATCAAACATCTGCTCGATCTCGGCTGGAGTGTCGGCGCGAGCACGGATGGGGCGCGTGGTGGGCTGAGCGTCGAGATTCAACGTGCCGTCCAGGTTTCCGGCAACCATCTGATCAATGTTCCACTCCGGGTGCATCGCAGCCACGGGCTTGTTTTCCATCCAGGTGGCAAAGCCTTCGTTGAGCCAGATGTTGTCCCACCACTGCATGGTGACCAAGTCGCCGAACCACTGGTGCGCCATCTCGTGCGCGATCACAAGGGCGACTTCCTCTTTGGCGCTGAGAGATGCGGTTTTGGAATCGATAAGCAGGTCGGTCTCGCGATAAGTAATGGCGCCGAAGTTCTCCATGGCTCCGGCTTCGAAGTCGGGCAAGCCAATCAGGTCGAGCTTCTTCAGCGGATAGGGTATGCCGAAGTAGTTGTTGTAGTAGTGAAGGACGTACTTTGCAACGTCAACGGCATACGGAGTGAGCGCCACCTTGTCGGGCGTAGAGCAGGTGCGAATGGCGACACCGTCCTGCTCGCCGGAGGTGCACTGAAAGTCGCCTACAAGGAATGCAACCAGGTAGGTGGACATCTTCGGCGTAGTGAGGAACTTCAGCGTGTGCTTGTCGGCACCGGGACCGGGGGTGTCGCTGACGATGGGGCCATTGGAGATGGCGGTATCGCCCTTGTCGACGACCAGCGAGATGTCGAAGGTGGCCTTGAAGGCTGGCTCGTCGAAGCTCGGGAAAGCGCGGCGCGCGTCAGTCGATTCGAACTGGGTGACCGCATAGTTCCGCCTGGCGGTTTTGGAGAGATAGAAGCCTCGAAGTTCGCCATTGAGGATACCGGTGAATTCGACAGAGATGCGTGCCTTGCCGGCGGGAAGTCTACTGGGAACGGTGAAGGTGGCCTGTTGCTTTTCCTTGTCGAGCGAGACAGTCGCGGTTTGCTCCTGGCCGGCGGCTTCGATCTTGACTGACTGGAATGTGAGATCGTGGGCGTTCAGCGTGATGTAGTTGGCCGGCTCGGCGAGTGTGACGTCGATGATTTCCGAGCCGGTGAACGTTGCGGCTTTCAGGTCCGGCGTCAGCTTGAGGGAATAGTGCAGGGGACGGACCGTATCAGGAAGGCGTTGAGCATTCGCTGAGAGGGATGCGACTGCGGCAAGCGCGGCGATAAGACAACAGGAGAAGAAACGGCAAGCGGTTCGCCGTAGGGGAGTGACCAAACAGATTTTCATCTCATCCTCTGGGTAAATCTTTATGAAACTGGCAGTAGCCCGGGCTTCGATCGTGCAGCTCAAGTGGTGCGGGGTTCGAGCGTTGTTCAATGCTTCGAATTGGGACAGTAAGTGAAACGTCCCGCCCATGTCATTTTAGGGTACCCGAGCGCGCAGAGGTAACTACGTTATGTGACCGGGTGCGGTTCCCGCGGGATGAAGCGGGTCAGGAAGAGTGATTTTCAGCGGGCTCTGCCGGCTCTTCGGCGGATTTTTGCGGCAGCAGGGAATCGAGCAACAGGAGGCATGCACCCACCACGATGGAGCTGTCGGCTACGTTGAAGTCGGGCCAGTGATAGCCGAAGATGTGGACCTCGATGAAGTCGACGACCGAGCCGTAAGCAATGCGGTCATGCAGATTGCCGATAGCTCCGCCCAGCACCAATGCGAGAGCGAAGGTAGTAAGCGTAAAGCGGCTGCCGAGACGGATGAGAGCGATAAAGACCGCGGTCGCGGCAACTGCGGAGAAGGCGATGAGCCCCCAGCGCACGGCATTGGGGGAAGCCGAATCGGCGAAGAGCGAGAAGGCCGCGCCCTCGTTGAGCCAGTGGGTGATGCGCAGGAAATGCGGAATGATCGTGATGCCCTCACCCAGCGGGACGTGACTCGACACAACGATCTTGGTCACGCGGTCGGCGATGATGATCGCGACCGAGATGAGCAGAAGCCACGGAAGCTTGCGTGGGGCGGGGAAGGTCAACTTGCGGCCTCCCAAAACAGAGAACAGGGATCCGGGATCAGGGAACAGGGATTTCGCTGTGCAAAAGAGCTCACTGGGCGGCCTCTGGCGGATCGATGCCCATTTCCTTGAGTGCATTGTGGCAGCGGGTGCAGACGTTCTGCCAGATGCCGTAGTTCGAAACTTCGGGCATGAAGTTCCAGCAGCGGGCGCATTTGTGACCGGAAGCGGGAAGCGCAGCGACGGCGAGAGGCAGGTCGGATGTGCTGGTCAGGACGCGGACGGCGGAGACGTTGATGATCTCCTTTAGTCCATCGGCATGGCGCTGGAGAATCGCGAGAAGGACGCCGGAAGCTGCGATTTGGACGTCCGCTTCGAGGCCCTTGCCGATCCGCTTTGCCTGTCGCGCTTCCTCAAGAACACGGAGAGCCTCATCGCGCACGGTGAGAATCTGTTTCCATTCGTCGACTACCGGTGCAGGATCGGACGAGTAGATCTCCTCAGGCTTCGGGAACAACGCGAGATGCACGCTTTCTTCGCGGCCGGGGACAGCGGGGAGATACTCCCAGACTTCATCGGCGGTGAAGCTCAGGATCGGTGCGACGAGGCGGATCAGCGCTTCGGTGATTTGCCAGAGGACGGTTTGCGCGGAGCGGCGCGCCCTGCTCGATGGCGCGAAGGTGTACATCCGGTCCTTCAGCACGTCGAGGTAGAACGAGCTGAGGTCGACGATGGCGAACTCGTTCACCGCCTGGTAGACACGGTGGAATTCAAACGCCTCGTACCAGTCGAGGATCTTCTCCGTCAGATCGCGGGTGCGGGCGAGCATGTACTTGTCGAGCGGCAGAAGTTCTGACTCGGGAACGCGGTCGCGCACCGGATCGAATCCATTCAGATTGCCGAGCAGGAAACGGAAGGTGTTGCGCAGTTTGCGATAGAGCTCAGCGCAGCGTGCCATCAGGTTTTCGCTGGCGGCCATGTCTTCGCGGAAATCAATGGAAGCAACCCAGAGCCTGACGATTTCGCCGCCCATGCGCTCGGCGATGTCGACGGGATCGACGCCATTGCCCAAAGACTTCGACATGGCGCGGCCTTGCTCATCGAGCGTCCAGCCGGCGGTTGCCACGTGCGAGTACGGTGCACGACCGCGAAGTGCCACTGAGGTGAGCAGCGATGAGTGGAACCAGCCGCGGTGTTGGTCGCCACCCTCGAGATAGAGGCACTCCGTGCCCTTGCCTTCCTGGAATTGCTTGTAGGCGGGGCGGAGGTCCGAATCGGATTCGCAGACGGCAAACCAGCTAGTGCCGGAGTCGAACCAGACGTCGAGAATGTCGGTTTCTTTGCGGAAAGCTGTGCCGCCGCACTTCGCACATTTCGTGTCGGCCGGCAGCAAGTCAGCGAGCGGCGTGGTGTGCCAGGCTTCGGCGCCTTGACGCTCGAAGAGTTCGATGATCTTGCGGTCGAGCGAGGCGTCGATGATGGGTTCGCTGCAGCCCTCGCACATGAAGACGGCGATGGGCACTCCCCAGATGCGCTGGCGGCTGATGCACCAGTCGGGGCGTGTGGCGATCATGTTGGTGATGCGCTCCTTGCCCCACGAAGGATCCCAGACGACCTTATCAATCTCTTCGATCGTCAGCTGGCGGAATGTCGTTTCACTGCCGTCGGCGCGTTTCATCGGCGTTTCGAGCGAAATGAACCATTGTTCGGTAGCACGGAAGATCACGGGATTGTGGCAACGCCAGCAGTGCGGGTACGAGTGCTCGAGATCGCTGACGGCGAGCACGGCGCGGCGCTCTTCGAGCATCGCAACCACAATCGGGTTTGCCTCCCAGACGGTTTTGTCTTCAAAGGGAGGCGGCGAGGCGAACAGCCAGGCTTGCGGATCAGCGTGGAGACGCCCGGCGGAGTCGACGCGGCATGTCTGGTCGAGCGAGTACTTCTGCCCGGTGTAGAAGTCGTCCGCGCCATGCGATGGAGCGGTGTGTACGGCGCCGGTGCCCTGATCAGCGGTGACGTAGGTGGCGAGAACGCCGAGGATGCTGCGCTCTAGGAACGGGTGCTTGAAAGTGGTGTGCTCGAGTTTGCTGCCTTTGAAGCGGGCGAGTTCATCCGTGTTGCCGAGTTTGCAGGCAGCGATTACTGCGGGTGCGAGCTCGGCGGCCACGATGTAAATGGGATCCGACGGAGAATTGGACGTCTTCAGATCGCCGCTGGCTGAAAGCGCAACGTATTCAAA
>Ga0335073_10012208_pt1 | contig 12064 bp, 11 predicted proteins | sample Lox_Sample_22_FD_207093 | JGI IMG/M metagenome (GOLD analysis project Ga0335073, IMG submission 207093) | Soil microbial communities from Loxahatchee National Wildlife Refuge, Florida, United States - Lox_Sample_2.2 | ecosystem: Environmental > Terrestrial > Soil > Wetlands | place: USA... | reverse complement strand
TTCCGGCCGCGCCGCCATGCCCGGCCGCGCCGCAACGCCTAACATCTCACCGCGCGACGGCCACGAGCAGCCCGCTCCGGCCGCCAAGTCAGACGAGTAACGCCTTTCCCCGGACTCCGGTCCGGGCTTCAGCCAGTGCCGCCGGAGCAATCCCCGGCACTGGCTTTTCTCCTTCAGCAAAATCAGCTCACCGCTAACCGCTCTTTCACTAACCGCCTCACCGCTAACCACTTTCTCTCTAACCGCTTTTTCGCTGGTCGCTCTTTCCACAACCGTCCCATCTCTGAACAGCGCACGCCTTCTCGCGCGCCCTGTTCTACAATGTCCAGAAGCCGCAGATCATTTCCGCTCGAGAAACCCCGGACGTCTGCGCGCATCTTTTCATCATGATCGAACATCCTCTTCCGGATTCCCTGACCTTCGACGACGTCCTCCTTATCCCTGCTTACAGTGAAATCGCTCCGGCCCAGGTGAGCACCCAAACGCGGCTGACCAAACGCATCTCCCTCGCCACACCTCTGCTCAGCGCGGCCATGGACACCGTCACCGAGTCCCGCATGGCCATCGCCATGGCCCAGCAGGGCGGTCTCGGCATCGTGCACCGCAATCTCACCATCGAGCAGCAGGCCGGCGAAATCGACAAGGTCAAGCGCTCCGAATCCGGCATGATCGTCGACCCCGTCACCGTCGCCCCCGAGCAGCTCATCGCCGACGCCCTCGAGGTCATGCGCCGCTACAAGATCTCCGGCGTTCCCGTCACCAGCAAGGGCAAGCTGGTCGGCATTCTCACCAATCGCGACCTCCGCTTCGAAACCCGCACCGACATTCCCATCAGCGAAGTGATGACCAAGAACCACCTCATCACCGTCCCCGTCGGCACCACCCTCGAGCAGGCCGAGGAAATCCTCCATCAGCACCGCGTCGAGAAGCTCCTCGTCGTCAACGACGAGTACGAGCTCAAGGGCCTCATCACCGTCAAGGACATCCAGAAAAAACTCAAGTACCCCAACGCCTCCAAGGACTCACAGGGCCGTCTCCGCGTCGGCGCCGCCATCGGCGCAACCGGTGATTACCTTGAGCGCGCTGCTGAGCTGGTCCGCAATCGCGTCGACGTCCTCACCATCGACTCCGCTCACGGCCACTCGTCCCGCGTCCTCGAAGCCGTGCGCGAAATCAAGAAGCGTTTCCCCCAGGTCGATCTCCTCGCCGGCAACGTCGCCACCAAAGACGGCGCTGAAGCGCTCATGGACGCCGGCGTCGACGCCGTCAAAGTCGGTATCGGTCCCGGTTCCATCTGCACCACCCGCATGGTCACCGGCGCCGGCATGCCCCAGATCACCGCCATCAGCGAAGCCTTCAAGGCCGCCTCGAAGCAAAGCATCCCCGTCATCGCCGATGGCGGCATCAAGTATTCAGGAGACATCACCAAGGCCATCGCCGCCGGGGCCTCCGTCATCATGATCGGCTCTCTCTTTGCGGGCGTCGACGAGAGCCCAGGTGAGACCATCCTCTACCAGGGCCGGTCCTTCAAGGCCTATCGCGGCATGGGATCCCTCTCCGCCATGGCCCAGGGCGGTGGCGAACGCTACTTCCAGAGTTCCCGTGATCTCGAAATCGAGGAGAGCAGTGAGAGCGTCGTCAACCGCGAGCGCAACGGCAACGCCAATCGCCTCGGCAAGTTTGTCCCCGAGGGCATCGAGGGCCGCGTGCCCTACCGCGGCGCGCTCGAAGCCATGGTCTATCAGCTTGTCGGCGGACTTCGCTCCGGAATGGGCTACGTCGGCTGTACCTCGATCGCCGAGCTCCAGACCAAATCGCGTTTCATCCGCATCTCCTCGGCCGGACTTCGTGAAAGTCACGTCCACGATGTCATGATCACCCGCGAAGCCCCCAACTACCACGTCGAGTAAATCGCCGATGCTCGGCAAAGAGCAGCCGGTCTGTGCGCGGTTATCGGCCACGCGCAACGATGGCGAACACCGAACCATGAAGCTCATGCCCCGTTGCTCCATCGCCGCGCGGCGAGCGGCCGCCGCCCTCGTCGCCGCGGCACTCCTTCTTGCGGCGCCCGCGCATGCCCGTCGCAAAAAGCCCAACGATCCCGTCGAGCGCCGAACCTTTACCTTCAACGGCGTCCACCGGACCTACTTTTGCCTCATCCCCGGCGCCCCCGATCCGCGGGCTCCTCTGCCGGTGGTGGTCCTCCTCCACGGCTCCGATCATGTTGGCTCCGAGATGACCAGCGCCTGGCGAGGCCTCGCTTCGCAGCAGGGCTTCATTCTTGTCGCGCCCAACTCGCTGCACACCGAAGTCTGGAATCTCCAGTCGGATTCTCCCGCCTTCCTCCACGCGGCTGTTCAGCAGGTCGCGGCCCTGCATCCCATCGACCCCAACCGGATTTATCTCTTCGGGCACTCGGGCGGCGCGAACTATGCCATCGTGCTCGCATTGCTCGATTCGCAGTACTTTGCCGCCGTCGGGGCGCACGCCGGTTCGCTCGATCCCGCCAACCGCAATCTGTTCCAATTCGCCCGTCGCAAAACGCCCATCGCGCTCTGGGTTGGGGACCAGGACCCGCTGTTTCCCGTGACAACGGCGATGGAGACGCGCGATATGTTCGCCGCCCACGGCTTTCCCGTCCAGCTGACCGTCATTCCCAACCACGGGCATTTCTACGAGGCAGTTTCACAACCGGTCGACCAGCAGGCCTGGGAATTCTTCCGGCGCAACCCGCTTCCGTAGGGGAACCAGCCCCTCCACTCCTCCTCAGGCTGCCCGCTCTCGTTCCAGCTCCGACTCGATCTCGCGGCTCAACCGGCTATGGATCCTCGCCCGGTCGATCCAGAAGGGAGCGCGCACGCACTCAATCTCCAGTACCTGCGCCGCCGCGTCGTACTCCCATTCAATCCTCACCCCATCCCGGACGGCTTCGCCGTGAGGATGCAGAACCGTAATACCGCTCTTTGCTGCTTTCCTTCTTAATCGCGCAAACACCGCGCGTGTGATCCCTCGAAACGACAGCTTCGAACCCGACAACATGCAACGACTTCTCCCATCCATACAGAGTTCGTGAGTGGATTCAGAGTCGAACGACCGAAGACCGCGTTTCCGTCGCTCGGCTCCAGAAAAATAGACGTGAGAAGTGCGAGACGGTTCCGAGTTTGTCTGTGAATATTCTTCAAACCCTGCCAAATCGCAGACAGAAATCGACCGTCCCCCGAGCATGGATTCGATGCTCTGCCGATCCCTTTTTCCTTTGCCCCTCCGCGGCGAGGGCGGAATTTCCACAGGTCTTTCTCATCGCCGGCTGCAATCGCATCGACTCACCAGGCCCATCTGCTTTTCGGTGATGTCGGCATCAATCGCAGAATCAAATGGTTACGGAGCATACCTAAGAAATCACTCCAATGGGATCAGATAGTGAGGCTCTGAGAGGGGTGGGGGCTGGGGGTGCAAAATCCTCGCGCAAAAAGGATGGGCCGCCGAAGCGGCCCGTGACGAAACAATCCTGCAATTCGGAAAAGTGTCGGATCAGAAGATGATCTTTCCGCCGTAGATGAAGAACCGCTGCCCCGAGGTGTTGCCCGGAACGGTGCTGTCCACGTTCTCCGCCGTACTCAGGAAGTCGTTGAATCCGGCTCCCGGCGGCGTGTAAACGCCCACGTCCGGCTGCCCGACTCCCCGATACATCTGATTCAGCACGTTGTAGCCGGAGAAGTTCAGTTGCAGCTTCACCCTTTCCGTGATGCCAAAGTCCTTGAACACGCTGGCATCCAGATCGCTGAAGCTCGGTCCGCGCAGGATATTCCGTCCTGAGCCGGGGTAGGGGTTGCCCACCGACATCGCGTACGCCTGGTTGTCGATGATCCAGTGGTTCGCGCCCGGCGTCGTCGGCGTTCCCGGAGAATAGACCGTTCCGGCGGGGTTAAACCCGTCGCTGTTGTACTGAACCCACGTCGGCGTTCCCGTGGTCGGCGCGCCGTTCACCATCGGCCCCGTATACGCATTCAGATACGCAACAGTATTCAGCGGCGCCTTGGAATTCGATACCACCAGACGGCAGGTATCCTCGGGCTCGTTCGGCAGATCCGAGGAGTCGAAGCCGTAATCGCAGAAGCTCGTATCCCCGGTGTTGCCGTCGAGAATCAGCGGCTGGAAGGCGTTGTACGGCTGTCCGCTGGTATAGCGGTACAGCGATGTCAGCGTAAAGCCGTTGGCCATCCTCGCCATCAGGCCGTTGGTCTTGATCAGCTTCGGCATCTGCCACGTCAGCTCGGCGCCAACCACGTTCGGGTAGCTGTTACCGTCCACCCCCGTTTCGCCCTGATCCGTGTTCAGCGGATCCTGCGCGAACTGGTTCGTGCTGCCCCCTCCCGCCGTGCTGAATACATCCGTCACGTTGTCGATCTCACGGCTCCACGTATACGAAACCGTGCCCGTTACGCCACGGTAGTTGCGCGTGGTCAGGTTCATCTGCAATCCGCTGTAGTCCGCCCAGCCGCCGTTCGTCACCTTCATCAGGTTCGCCCGGTTGCAGTCCGGCCGGCCGTACCCCGGAGCCGTTGTGTCCGTGCACAGCGCCGGCAGACTGTAATTGGGAAATGCTGCAGCGATATTCGCAAGGTATGGATTGGCATCGACCGACTGGAAAGTGTGGCTGGTGTGCGTGCCGACATACCGGATCGACCCGACCGCGGCCGATCCAATCTGATGCTGGATCCCGAGGTAGTAGGTCTGAACCATCGGCGTGCGGAAGTTCGTCGGCACGTAGGTCTGATTCAGCGGCTCCGGGTTCACTCCCGTGGGCAGCGAGGGAAGGTTCTGTCCTCGTACCGCCGCGCCGAAAGGATTGCCGTTCGACGGCTGGCAGCTTCCAGAGCAGGTTACCGTCCCGCTGTCGGCCACCGGACTGGAAATCGCAGCGATCAGGAAGATGTTGTAGAACGCTGGGTTGGTGTTGATCGCGTACCCGGCATTGACCACCAGCTTCTGGTCGAAGCTCGGATTCCAGGCCAGACCGATGCGCGGTTCGAGATTCTTGTAGAACTCGTTCACATAGGGAACGGTCCTGTCGGCCAGCGGCAGGCTCGTATCCCAGAATGCCGTGCTCGGGTTGCTCTCCCGCGCCACCGTCTCATCGTGCAGCTTATTGATGGCCTGGGTGAAGAACTCATAGCGAAAGCCCATGTGAGCCGTCAGCGTGGGCCGTACTTTCCAGTCATCCTGTACGTACGCCGCGTAGTCCGGCTCCGTAAACGGAATTACCGGATTTCCGTTCGCCATATTGATCGAGCCGGAGTCCGACACGAAGTTGGAGAAGTCGCCGTACTCGTACTGGCCGTTGTAAAAAGGCAGGAAAACGTTGGGGGAATTCTGGTAGTCATACTCGCCGCCGAACAGCACCGTGTGGTTGCCGCGCGTCCACGTCGCGTTGTCCTGGATCTGCGTCTCCTTCACCGTGCGCCCCTGCGGCATTCCCGGGTCGAGCCCGAACGGCAGATCGAGATTCGTCCCCGTGAAGTTGATGCTCGTCGGGCAGTTGGTCAGTCCCGTCGCCGTGCAGTTCGCGAACGAGCCGCCTTCGAAGTAGACCTTCTCTTCCTGAAACGAATAACGAAGCTGATCCAGCCAGTGCGGCGAGAACGTGTGTGTCCAGTCGGCGCCCGCCGAGTAGTTGTTATCCGGTACGTTTACCCAGTCGCCGGCGGCGACGCTGTCGGTCGCGACTCCGTACGAGGTCTCCGCCTGCTGGAAATAGCGCAGGAAGAGGTGATCGTTGCTGTCCGGCTGCCAGTCCAGCCGCCCCATATTCTCTTTGTCCGTGAACGGCGTCGAGATGGTCCGCGTCACGCCGCCGAACTGTATCGGAACGCTCGTCCCGTTCGGTCCGGTCACGGTTTCTGTGGTCGTTCCCACCGGCGTCGGATTCCCGGTCGGCACAGCGTACGGTCCCGCTGCCTCCAGCATTCCCACCGCGGGATTGTTCGGGAAAGCAGCTTCCAGCTCGGAGATGCCGGTCGGCGTCGGCGTCAGAAACGGCGCGCTGAAGGAGGGGCTAACGCCCGGGTACAGGCGATCCCAGTACGTGCTGCCGAAGAAGAACAACCGGTTCTTCAGTACCGGCCCTCCAATCGTCCCGTCGAACCGGTTTTCGACAAACCGCGGTAGCACGGGCGCGCTGCAACCGCTGGAAACGCTCTGGCCCGGCGCGCAGTAGCCGAACAGAGGCTGCTTGTCTCCGTTGGTCATGGAGCTGAGCGCCTGCCCCTGGTACTCCTCGGTCGCTGTGCCGTGGAACTGATTGGTCCCGGCCTTCGTGATGTAGTTCTCCACCGCACCGGCGTTGCGGCCGTACTGCGCGCTGTAATCGTTGGTGATGACCTGAATCTGCGAGATCGCGTCCTGGTTGCCGAAGAAGATCTGCGGGCCGCCGATGGAGTTGTCGTTGTTGTTCTGCCCATCCAGTTCCATATTGTTGTTGCGGCCGCTCTGTCCGTTAACGGAATAGTTATCACCGTTGGTGTTCGAGAAGTTATCCATGTGCGTGCTCGCCACGCCTGGAATCACCTCGGTGATCGTGTCGAAACCGTTATTCAGTGGTAATGTCTCCATGCTCTGCGTGGAGAACGTCGTTGTCACCTGGGAGTCAGTCGGGCTCATCAGTTCCAGTCCGGAGCCGCTCACCTGCACCACCTGCGTCGATCCGATGGTCATGCCGATATTTTTCAGGTCCGCCGTCACGCCGGAGTTCACCACGACATTGTTCACCGTCGCTTCCGAGAATCCGGATGCTTCGATCTGCACCTTGTAGGTGCCGATGGGCACCGCGCGAAACGCGAAATCGCCGCCAGCAAGGGACGCGGTATGCAGGACCACCCCGGTCGCCGTATTCGTTGCCGTCACCCTGGCATTGGGAATCACCGCACCCTGCGGGTCTGCGACCACGCCGATGATGGTGCCCGTCGTGATACCCTGCGCGTGCATCTGCGGCGCCGCCCAGCACAACAGCGTGAGTATGGAAGACAAAAATGCGAAGCGTTTTTTACGCAGGTAATGCATGCATCCTCCGAATCATGTCGTTATGGAATGAAAATGGCTTTGTCTGAATGGATAAGGCCAGCCACAACCGCTGGAAGCGGCGCGGCGAACCGCCAGTGGCCCTTGACAATTTGGGTGTCATGCGCGCCGGAACGATCCGCTCGGCTCGCATACAGTCCTCGGCAAAACACAGCAACAACAGCATGAGCAAACATCTCTGCAATGCATGCGAGTTGCCATAGCAGTAAACCCTGCCGAGTCAAACGAGGAATGTTTACGAAAGAGTACCTATTAACCTGATATTAAAGAGCGCCGGTTGCCGCCAAAATCCATCCCGCAGACCGTCGCAGCATCCCCGCAGGACGAAACCGCAGTCACGCGGATATAGAAAGCGGGATTCCGATGGCGCGTTTCTATGAAACTTTGTATATGGCGGAATTCGCTGTCCTGTCGTCCATGCACACGCTTGCCTCGCCATTGCGAGGCACCGACGGTCCGGAACAGGATCGGAAAAGGAGAAGAGCGGAAGGCGGGACGGGGTTCAGATCCCCAGCTTCTTGACTTCCTCGTTGTAGTACTTCCGGTAGAGGATGTCCCACTCCTGGCTGCCCTCAGGGATAATGCGGCGCTGGGATTCGATTTTCTGCCGGGCGGCCTGATCGATGCGCATTTCCTCCAGAAGCAGGTGTTCGAGTGCCTTGCGGGCTTCCTGGCGGATGGTGTTGCGGTCTTCCAGAAAGTCGCATTCCGGCGTTTCCGCCAAAGTGTCAGCAACCACGTGGGCGAGTTTGTTCAGCTTGTCGCGGGAAATCCTCACAGCACCGCCTTGTATTTCCGCGCCAGTTCGGTCTTGACCTTCTTGAACATCTCGGAATAGCTTGCTCCGGTTCGCCGCATCTCTTCCTGGTACGCATCCAGGATGACGCGCACTTCCTCGTTGATCCGGTCCTCAAGGGAAAGCTCTTCCAGCAGACCGTTGTAGACACGTTCTTCCACCACCGGCTGCTTGGCCGTCTGGATCATTTTGGCGTCGATGAGATGCTTGACCGTGTGGCGCGCCAGGTAGCCAACGTACTCGCGGGAAAAAATCATTGGAACTCTTTCGGAATATAGCACATGAGTGGTTCCTGGACAGTGTCCCGGCAGGGTGGATGCCGGGGGTCGCAGGCAGCCCGCGCCTCACCTGGAACCGCGCTTGGACTCCCGAGTGCGGCGAATCTCCTCCAGCCTCTGAGTCAGCATCTTCTCCCGACCCTCCTGGGTGGGATGGTAGTATCGGCGCCCCGCCAGCGATTCGGGCAGGCACTCCATGTCCGCGACCTTACCCTCCACGTCGTGGGCGTACTGGTAACCCTTGCCGTAGTCCAGCGCCTTCATGAGTCTGGTAGGGGCGTTCCTCAGATGCAGCGGGACCGGTTCCTGGCGCGTGCTCTCGATGTCGGCGAGCGCCTCGGCATACGCCGTATAGACCGCGTTGGACTTGGGTGCCAGAGCCAGATACACCACGGCCTCCGCCAGAGCCAGATCGCCTTCGGGCGAGCCGAGGAAATCCACCATATCCCGGGCGGACAGGGTCAGATTGAGGGCTTCCGGCGCCGCCAGGCCAATATCCTCCACCGCCATCCGAACCACGCGGCGCGCGACATACAGCGGATCTTCACCGGCCTGGAGCATCCGTCCCAGCCAGTACAGCGCAGCGTCCGGATCCGAATTGCGTACTGACTTGTGCAGTGCAGAGATGAGGTTGTAATGCTCTTCGCCCTGCTTGTCGTACATCAGGACGCGCTGCTGCAGCGCCTCGGTGACAATCTCCCGCGTAATCGTGCCGGATTTCGCATCTGCGGCCAGTTTCGCCGCTATTTCCAGGGCATTCAGCGCGTTGCGTGCATCCCCCGAGGCATACGATGCCAGCAGTTCGAGCGCTCCCTCAGCTGCGGACAAGTGCTGCGCTCCCAGGCCGCGTCCTGTATCCGAGAGCGCTCGCTGCAGCAGAGTCAGGATTTGCGCGTCTGTCAGTTGCTGGAGCGTGTACACGCGGCAGCGGGAAAGCAGCGCCGAGTTGATTTCAAACGAGGGGTTTTCTGTAGTCGCTCCAATCAGCCGGATCGATCCGCGTTCCACCCATGGCAAAAATGCGTCCTGTTGCGCTTTGTTGAAGCGGTGAATCTCATCGATGAACAGGATCGTGCGTGTGCCCCAGGTGGCGGCCTTCTCCGCGTCGGCCATCACCTGCTTGATTTCCTTGATCCCGGCGAGCACCGCGGAGAACTCAATAAACGTCGCCCGGGTCGTCTCGGCGATGATTTTGGCGAGCGTGGTCTTGCCCACTCCAGGGGGGCCCCAGAAAATCATCGAAGATGCGTCGTCGCGCTCGATCTGGACGCGCAGCGGCTTGCCGGTGCCGAGCAGATGTTCCTGCCCCAGAAACTCATCCAGCGAGCGGGGCCGCATGCGCTCGGCCAGTGGCGCGGAGACGGCCGCCGATTTGCCCTCGGGAGCGGGATTGAAGAGGCTCATGACCGGCTCCGCTGCCGCGCCGCCTCGTAAAGCAGGATGCTGGCGGCGATACTGGCATTGAGCGACTCCGTGGGGCCAGGCGTAGGGATGGTGATGCGTGCCGTGGCTCGCTCCAGCATCTCTGGCGACAATCCGCTGCCTTCATTCCCGATCAGGATGGCCGCCGGAGCAGCAAGATCGGTGCTGGAACAGGGAATAGCACCCTCACCCGCCCCGGCTGGGACTGCCGCATAAACCGGAATGCTCCGTTCCGCGAGCGCCTCAAAGGCCGCCGCCGCCCGCTCATAGATCACCGGAACCCGGAACGCGGATCCGGCCGAGGCGCGCAGAGTCTTGGTGTTCCAGACACTGACTGTTCCAGGCAGAGCGAGGACACCGGTTGCGCCGAAGGCCTCGGCCGAGCGGACAAGGGTGCCAAGATTTCCGGGATCCTGCAGGCCGGCTGCGATCAGCACCAGGGGACGCGTTCCGGCCACAGCCTCAGCCAGCGAGAAGCGTGGGGTCTCGACCAGTGCGGCGATTCCCTGGGGGGATTCCGTGTCGACGGCGCTGGCAAACACCGCGGAGTTCAGCGAGACGATCGGAACCGGGGTCGGGATAGCCAGCCGTTCCAGCATCCGCAGGCTGCTGTCCCGCCGATCGGCATCGATGCGGAGAAAGACGCTCCGCAGGTTGAGCCCGCTCCGCAGCGCTTCGGCCAGCAGGTGTTCGCCCTCGAGGCCGATTACTTCCGAAACGTCCCGGCCGGTCCGGGCAAAGGCGGCGCGCAATTCCCGTACCCGTGCATTCTGGCGACTCTGTACAATGCTGATGAGGCGCGAGCGATCCGAAACCGTCGGCATGGGGGGATTCTAAACCCCCAGGGCCATGCGGCCGCCGAACCGGATGTCCTTCACAGGCATCGCTGAGCCAAGACGTTCCTCGACGGGAGAGGCCTTGTCTGCCGAGATTCTGCGGATTCATCCGGATGAGCCAGAGCCGGACCGGATCCAATATGTCGCGTCGTGTATCCGCGGCGGCAAAGTCGTCGGCCTGCCGACCGATACCTTTTACGGATTGGCGGTCGACCCGGTGAATCTCCGGGCAGTCGAGAGTATTTACGAAATCAAATCACGCCTGAAGCACAAGCCGCTTTCGCTGCTGATCGCAAATCTCATGCAGGCATACCAGCTGGCCCGCGAGATCGGGACCTGCTTCGATCTGTTGGCAGAGCGCTTCTGGCCCGGGCCGCTTACGGTCATCGTGAAAGCCAGCTCCCGGCTGCCGCTGCGCAGCACCGCCAATACCGGCAATGTTGCCCTGCGCGTGCCCGACTCCGCAATTCCGCGCGCCGTTGTGGAAGCGCTGGGCATGCCCATTACGGCAACATCGGCCAACCTGGCGGGGCTCCCCGACTGTACCTACGCGGCCTGCGTGCGCGATCAGATTGGCGAGCGCATCCCTCTCATTGTCGATGGAGGCCCGACAGGCCGCAGCGTACCGACTACCATCGTCGACCTCTCGACGGGCGACGGGAACTGGCAGATTTTACGCGAAGGCGCGATTCCCACGCACGCCATTGCGCTCGCTTTGCAGCAGCGATGATTGTTCCTGACACCAACCTGAGGCAGGCGCGCACCAGGCGCGTCGCGCATCGCGGCCGTTTCCTGTTGTGGACCGCGATCGCCGTGCTCCTCTGTGCCGGCGGCTGGACGCTGTGGGTCTATGGGCAGATCCGCTATTACGCGAATCGCGATAACGCGCGGCCCGCCGACGCCATCGCGGTCTTCGGCGCCGCGGAGTACGATGGCCGGCCCTCTCCTGTCCTGCGCGCCCGTCTGGATCATGCGCTGAATCTCTATCAGCGCGGTCTGGCTCCACTGGTGATCACGCTTGGAGGAGGCTATGAAGCCGACGCCCAGCATTCAGAGGGCGATGTGGGCGCTGATTACCTGATGGCTCACGGCGTGCCCGAGAACGCGATCATCGCGGAGACCGAGAGCGACGACACCGAACAGTCAGCCGAGCGGCTGACCGTGATCGCCCACGAGAACGGTTTGCAACGCATCATCGCGGTCAGCGACGGAACCCACCTCTTCCGCATTCACGCCATCTGCGAGCACGATGGCCTGCAGGTGTTCACCTCGCCGCGCCCGCCCGGTCGGGGCATTCCACTGGGGATTCGCGCCAAGCGGTTGACGCACGAGATACTCAGTTACACCGCGTGGCGGCTGGGCCTGCACTGAGGCGCCAGAGGCGCAAACTCCGGACAGCTTTTCATTACGGCAGATCGGTGCTGAGACCCAACTCGCGGGCCACCTGGCCATCCCGCAGCATCTCTTCGGCCTTCGCGAGGTCCACGTCAGCCGGCACGCGATGGTAGTCGCTCGTCACCTCGTCCTGCTGATCGCCGATATTCTTGAAAAACAGCGCATGCCCGGAGATATGGACATGCGTTTGCGTGATCTGCCACTCATAGGGGGCGATCTGCGACCGTATGACCTGAAACGTTCCCCCGGCATCGATGTGG
>Ga0335073_10012207_pt1 | contig 12065 bp, 6 predicted proteins | sample Lox_Sample_22_FD_207093 | JGI IMG/M metagenome (GOLD analysis project Ga0335073, IMG submission 207093) | Soil microbial communities from Loxahatchee National Wildlife Refuge, Florida, United States - Lox_Sample_2.2 | ecosystem: Environmental > Terrestrial > Soil > Wetlands | place: USA: Florida... | reverse complement strand
CGCTCGCCCCAATACACTTCCATGTATTCCGTCCACGGAGCCACGCGGAAGTGCTGGCGGAACGCATAACGCAAACGCGGCCGGAAGCTATGATCCAGGCCTGCCCACCGCCGCACCCGTGAATGTGCGCCATCCGCACCGATGATCCAGCGCGCGCGTACGAAACGGTCACCCAGTCGCACTCCATGGGCTGAGATCCCAGTCACCGGACTTCCCCATAACAGTTCCGCTCCGGTTTGTTCCGCGCGTTCCACCATCAACCGGTGCAAGGAAATCCGGCGAACGGCAAGACCACAGCTTGATTCAGGAAACGCGGCATCGGCAGACAGCTCACCACTACGAAATCGAATACCACGAAACACCCACGACTCATCTGCGGGTACTCGAATTCTCAAGCCCTGCAGCGCAGCCACGCCATCCGGCAGAAATCCCTCGCCACAAGCTTTATCGATCGGCGGATGCGCGCCATCCGCCACCACAACGCGGAAACCGCTTTGCCGCAGAGCAATCGCCGCCGCCAAACCGGCCGGGCCCCCTCCGACGACAAAAACATCGGTCTCATCTTGTACAGTTCGCGTCACGTGCCCATTACCACTCAAGCAGCAGCAATTCTGAGCAGAAGCCTGGTCCCATGGCAGCAAGCAACCCGAGCGTGCCCGGCTCGGGACGACGGTTTCGCATCACATCCTCAAGCACAACCAGCACCGAAGCCGACGACAAATTCCCCACTCGCTTCAGGCAGTCCCACGAGGCATCGAGCTCGCCATCGCGCAGGTCGAGCGCAGCCGCTGTCGCCTCCAGCACTTTCGGCCCGCCGGTATGCAGCACCCAGCTCTTCAGATCGCTGCGCCTCAGTCCCTGATCAGAGAGAAACGCATCGACATCGTGTCCGAGATGTTCGCGTATCAACTGCGGCACTTCCGGCGATAGAGTAATGCGGAACCCTTTTTCCGTGATCTTCCATCCCATCATCGCTTCGGTTTCCGGGTAAAAAACTGAGCGGGTCGCGAGAATTGCCGGCCCGGTGGAACCGACATTATCCCCGGTAACGATCGCGGCCGCGGAGCCATCCGCAAACAGTCCGGAGGAAATCAGGTTGGCGATCGACAGATCATCTCGTTGAATCGTCAACGAGCACAACTCGACCGATACCAGGGCCGCCGCCTGATCCGGATACGCTCGCACGTAGTCCGCTGCCCGCGCAATTCCTGCTGCACCAGCCACGCACCCCAATCCAAAGATCGGTACGCGGCGAATGTTGACCGGCAGCCCCATGCGATTGATCAGCAAGGCGTCAATTGAGGGACTGGCGATACCGGTCACTGAAACAAAGAACAAAGCGCCCAGTTGTTGCGGATCCACGCCGGCATGGTGCAATGCGCGGCATAGCGACTGCTCTCCGAGTTCCTGCGCGGCCTCGATCCACAGATCGTTGGCTTGTCCCCAGGTCTCGATCTCGTAGTACTTCTCGGTTGGCAGCGCGAGGTACCGCCCTTCGACTGCGACGTTGCGATGCAGTCGGGCCAGAACGTGTGGATTGGGGATTTTGTCTCCCCAGTATTGCTGTAGTTGTTCGAGCAGAAACTTCTGCGAATAGTAATGCTTCGGAAAGGCGCTCGCGGCGCTGGCAATTTTCATGGATTGCAACCGGCTCCGATCCGAGCGAAGAGCGTTTCCATTTGCATGGCAGGGCTCCCCGTATGATGAACCCTACTTCCTCACGGTTGCACCCGCATGCCGCCGGATCCACTGAGATTGTCCCATTGCACTGGCGCGCAACTGTCACGCGCGCGTAAAATCCACGGCCTCCTGAACCGATTCTCCGAAGAGCTGTTCCAACCGCTATTTCGACACCACAATCGAAGTGGGCGCACCCAGCAGCTTATATTTCGCGACCTCGGTCAGCGATCCGGGGCCCGGGCTGGCATTGCAGTTCTGAGAAGACGAAGCCAGACAGAATGACTCAATTGCCGGACTCGACAGATTTCCCACAAACAGAAAGTTCCCGACCACGTCGCTGGCAATGAAACTGGGCTGCGCTGAAGTAGGATACGGTGAACTAGTTAACAGCGTTAGCGATCCATCGCTTCCAATGTTGTATCCAGCAACATTCCCGGAGGTTTGCTGGTTGGCCACATAGAGATACTTCCCCGAAGGATGCACCATAAGCGAAACAGGTCCGGTATAGGATTCGCCGATCGGGGAGCCGGGAATCGGAGTGAGCGTGCCCGCCGTAGGATCAATGGTGAATTCCGAAATCGTGTTATCGCCGAAATTCGCTGTGTACAGATAACTGCCATTCGGACTGATCGCCAGCCCGTAAGGACTGGTCCCCGGCCGCGTAATGGCAATGAGCGACAAAACCGGCGCAGGCGCGACGGCCGCAGAGTTAATGCCTAACACCTCGATGTATCCCGGCGTACCTGCCTGCGAGGATGCTCCTGTTACATAAAGGAAATTCCCTGAGGGCGCGATCTGCATATTGAGGGGGGCGATTCCGACCTGGAATGGAGACCCCACCGCGGTCAAAACACCGGTCGATCCGATGGAAAAAACTGAGATGTTCTGCGAGCCCGAATTCGCCACATAGAGAAGCTGACCCGCAGTGTCCATCACGAGCAGCGTCGGACTGGTGCCGGTAACCGCTCTTGGCGGCACTTCCACCAGCGGACCGCCGGGTTCAATCGTAAACAGCGAGACGTCATTCTCGCCCGCATTGGCCGCATACAAGTACTTGCCGGAGGGGTGAACCACCAGAGACTGCACCCCCGTGCCGGCCGTGATCGGGCTGATCGAGAGCTGGGTCAAAATGCCCGAGTTCGGGTCCTCGCGATAGGCCAGAATCTGAGCGGATGCTGGCAGAGAGGCATATAGAACGCTGCTTGAGTTATTGATCAGACATCCAACACAGAGGGCCGTGCTCGCACAGATCAGGAACACAGCCGCTGCTTTCTTAAGCATTCCCAACTCCAGAATGAGATTCTCGACACAAACTTGCAATACTACACCGAGCCCGGCAAGTGCCGGGCGTCTTTGATCGCCCCTCGACTGGACTGCGTAGCCCATATCATACGGGAGAAGCGGAACTTACGCAGCCGGACCTGTCATTTTTCGATTTCAATTGCGAAGGCGGAAAAGCTGGATCCCGTTCGTCGGACTCACTGCTGCGATGCTGCTTCAGACCGGCGAGGTTGCACTGCTACCGACGACCAAAGCTTCAGCCCCGAAGCGGCGCTGGGCTGGGCAGGCCGGCGGAAGTCGCGGGCAGCGCGTGATCTTCGCCGCCACGCAGCGCCAGGCGGAAGCGGTCGAGATACACATAGACGACAGGAGTCGTGAACAGCGTCAGCATCTGGCTGACAATCAGGCCGCCCACGATCGTAATGCCCAGCGGCCGATGCAGCTCCGATCCGGTGCCATTTCCGATCGCCAGTGGCAACCCGCCGAGGAGCGCGGCCATGGTCGTCATCATGATCGGCCGGAAGCGCAGCAGGCAGGCGTCGTAAATGGCTTCGACCGGCTTCTTGCCCTGCGTCCGCTCCACGTCGAGGGCAACGTCGATCATCATGATCGCGTTCTTCTTCACTAGCCCGATCAGCAGGATGATGCCGATCGTTCCAATGACATTCAACTCGTTTCCGGTGAGAATCAGCGCCAGCAGCGCTCCTACGCCCGCGGAAGGCAAGGTCGACAGAATCGTGATGGGATGGATGTAGCTCTCGTACAACATCCCGAGAACGATGTAGACTGCAATCAACGCTGTCACAATGAGGATCCATTCGCTGGAGAGTGAGTCCTGAAACGCCGCCGCTGTTCCCTGAAAACTCGCCTGAATCGTGCTGGGTAGACCCATCGAGCGCTGAACGCTTTCAATAGCCTGTGTCGCCTGTCCCAACGAAACGCCCGGAGCCAGGTTGAACGAAATCGTGACCGATGGCACCTGTCCCTGGTGACTCACCGCCAACGGTGTGTTCGATGGCTCATAGTGGGTGAAAGCCGATAACGGTATCGGCGTTCCGGCAGTGGATCGCAGATAGATATTCTGCAGAGCCTCAGGAGTCTGCTGGAACTGCGGCGAGACTTCCATGACGACGTGATATTGGTTCAGCGGCCGGTACATGGTCGAAACCTGGCGCTGCCCGAATGCGTCATAGAGCGCGTTGTCCAACGTCGCGGCGGTAATCCCCATGCGGCTCGCGGTATCGCGATCGACTACGAGCTTGGCTTCGAGGCCTTGGTCCTGCTGGTCCGAGTTCTGGTCGCGCAACTCCGCAAGTCCTTTCAGCTTCTGAAGAACCCGCGGCGCCCATGTGTCTAAATCGTCCAGGTTGGCGCTCTGCAGCGTGTACTGATATTGCGCATTGCCCCATCTCCCGCCGATGGTCAGGTCTTGCGCGGACTGCATGATCAGCGTCGCTCCCGGCACCACGGCGAGTTTGCCGCGCAGCCGATTGATCATGTCGTCAGCGGTGACATAGTGGCATGGCTCCCAGAAGTGCGCCTTCCTGCAGGCGCCGCGCTCCTCCAGGGGCTTCAGCATCATGAAAAAGCGTCCCTGGTTGAGGGGCGAGCCGCCACCGGCAAAGCCCACAACATTGTCGACGGCCGGGTCTTTCATCACGATGTCGACGTAGCGGTGCATCTTATGGCTCATCGACTGGAAGGAAGTGTCCTGGGCTGCCATGACGGAGCCCACGATGCGACCCGTATCCTGCTGCGGGAAAAATCCCTTCGGGACGACGATGTAAAGAAATACGCTGAATATCGCAATCAAGATGGTGAGGACAAAGACGGGAAACTGGTGCCGAAGCACGAAGCGCAGCGCGTGACTATAGGTCTTCAATAGTCCGTTGAAGAACCACTCGCTGGTGCGGTAGAAGATGTTGTGCTTCTGGCCTTCGCCTTTGCTCGTCCGCAGGAACTTGGCGCACATCGTAGGAGTGACGGTCAGCGAAACCAGCAGCGACACGCCAATCGCGGTACTCAAGGTGACGGCGAATTCGCGAAATAAGCGGCCGACAATCCCTCCCATCAGCAGCAGCGGGATGAATACGGCGACCAGCGATGTGCTCATCGAGACCACCGTAAATCCAATTTCGGCTGCTCCCTTAAATGACGCCCGCACTGCGCCCATCCCCTGCTCGATGTAACGAGTGATGTTTTCCAGCACCACGATCGCGTCATCCACGACGAAGCCGGTCGAGATGGCCAGAGCCATCAGCGAAAGATTGTCGAGACTGTAGCCGAGCAGATACATCACCCCAAACGTTCCGATCAGCGACATGGGCACGGCGATGCTGGGAATGATGGTGGCCCGCACAGTTCGCAGAAAAACGAACACCACCATGATCACGAGGAAAATCGAGATCAGGAGCGTGGTCTCAATATCTTTCACCGAAGCCCGCACCATGACCGTGCGATCCAACGCGACCGTCAATTTAATGGCTGGAGAAATCGATGACTGCAGATACGGCATCAGGGCGCGAACCCGGTCGACGGTATCGATGATGTTGGCGCCCGGCTGCCGGAAAATCGGCATGAGAATGCCCGGCCTGCCGTTAGCCAATCCCAGGTTGCGAACGTCGGCCACCGAATCCTCGACCTCGCCGACGTCGCTCAGCCGCACGGCTCCGCCATTGTTGTAGGCGACAATCAACGGCCGGTACTGATCCGCGGTAAACAGCTGATCATTATCGGCAAACGTATAGGTTCGCGTGCTGTCTGAGACCGAGCCCTTGGGGGCATTGGAATTAACCGCGTTCAGGGCGTTGCGAACCGTGTCGAGTCCAACCCCCAGCTTGTTCAGCAGAGTCGGATTCACCTCGACTCGAACCGCAGGCGAGGATGATCCCCACACAAAAACCTGGCCCACGCCGTTCACCTGCGCCAGCTTCTGCGAGAGGATCGAGTCGGCGACGTCATACATGGTCGCGACCGGAACGGTATCGGACGACAGCGAAAGAATCAAAATGGGCGAATCCGCCGGATTGACTTTGCGGTACGTCGGATTGCTCGGCAGATTGGCGGGAAGCTGGCTTCGGGCCGCGTTGATCGCCGCCTGCACATCGCGCGCGGCCGCGTCGATATTGCGGTTCAAGTCGAACTGCATGGTGATGCTGGTCGAGCCCAACTGGCTCGAAGAAGTCAGCTGATTGACCGCGGCAATGCGTCCGAATTGCCGCTCCAGCGGCGTAGCAACCGCGGAAGCCATGGTTTGCGGATCCGCCCCCGGCAACTGTGCTCCCACGCTGATCACGGGAAAATCGACTTGAGGCAGCGAAGCTACCGGAAGAAAGTTGAAGGCCAGAATTCCGGAGAGCAGCAACGCGGCAGCCATCAACGAAGTTCCCACCGGACGCCGGATAAATGGAGCTGAAATGCTCATGATTAATCCGCCGAGACCAGCTCCTCGGTGATGTCATTGCCGACGCGATAACGCGAGAACCTGTGCGCCAGCCGGTCGAACCACAGATAGACCACCGGCGTCGTGTAGAGCGTGAGCAACTGGCTGAGCAGCAATCCGCCGACGATGGTAATGCCCAGAGGCCGCCGCAATTCCGCGCCGGTGCCCGATCCAAGAGCCAAGGGCAGCCCGCCGAGCAGCGCGGCCATGGTTGTCATCATGATGGGACGGAAGCGCAGCAGGCAAGCCTGATAGATGGCTTCTTCCGGCGGCTTGTGCTCTTCGCGCTCCGCTTCCAGCGCGAAGTCGATCATCATGATGGCATTCTTCTTGACGATGCCGATCAATAGAATGATGCCTATGAGCGCGACGACTGTGAGGTCATTTCCCGTAATCATCAGTGCCAGAATCGCGCCGACTCCGGCCGAAGGCAGCGTCGAAAGAATCGTCACCGGATGGATGTAGCTTTCATATAAAACGCCCAGCACGATATAGACAGTAATAACCGCAGCCAGAATCAGGTACGGCTCAGACGCCAGCGAATTCTGAAAGGCGGCCGCGGTGCCCTGAAAAGCGGGATGAATGCTGGGCGGCAACTCAATCTCTTTCTCGGCCTGCTGAATCTGTTTGGTCGCATCCCCCAGGGACGCTCCCGGAGCCAGGTTGAACGACAGTGTCACGACCGGAAACTGTCCCTGATGGTTCACCGATAAAGAAGAGTTGCCCGAACGCATTCGCGTGAAGGTGCTGATCGGAACCGGCGCGCCGCTGGTGGCCACAGCGGCACCCGTGGCCGTCGGCGCTCCCGTGTTCGGCGTCACCGTGCTGGGCCGGATGTAAATATCTTTGAGCGAATCAGGAGTGAGCGCAAAGCTCGGCAGCACTTCCAGCACAACGTGGTACTGATTCAGCTGCGTGAAGATGGTCGAAACCTGGCGCTGGCCGAAGGCGTCATAGAGCGTATTGTCGACGGCCTGTGGGAAAATCCCCAGCCGCGAAGCCGTATCGCGATCCACCGAGATATAGGTCTGCAGGCCGTTATTCAGCTGATCGGTGGCAACATCGGTCAAAGCCGGAAGAGTTTTCAGCTTCGCGACTAGCTTCGGCGTCCACTGCGCCAGTTCCTGCGCGTCGGCATCTTCGATCGAATACTGAAACTCGGTGCGGCTCACGCGATCTTCCACGGTCAGATCCTGCACCGGCTGCATGTAGAGACTGATGCCCTCGACGTTGGCCAAAGCCGGTTGCAGTCGGCGAATGATCGCTGAAGCATCATCCTTGCGCTCATCGCGGGGCTTCAGATTGATCTGAATGCGGCCGGCGTTCGGGGTCGTATTCGTCCCGTCGACACCAATGAACGAGGACAGGCTATCGACATCTTTGTCCTGCAGGATGATCTTGGCCAATTCCTGTTGGCGCTTCGCCATGGCATCGAACGAAACCGAATCGGGAGCTTCCGAAATGCCCAGAATCACGCCCGTATCCTGCACCGGGAAGAAGCCTTTGGGTACGATGACGTACAGCGCGAGCGTGAGCACCAGAGTCGAGAACGTAACCAGCAGCGTCGCCGTCTGGTGCTTCAGCACGAATTGCACAGTGCGCCCGTAGAAGGCAATGATGCGGTTGTAATAGTCTTCGGTAAGGTCGTAAAAACGCCCGCGCGCGCCAGCTTTGTGGTGCTTCAGAAGTTTGGCGCACATCATCGGCGTCAAACTAAGCGATACTCCGGCCGAAACCAGAATCGTGATGGCCAGGGTCATGGCGAATTCGCGGAACAGGCGTCCGACGATGTCTCCCATGAACAGCAGCGGAATCAGCACGGCAATCAGCGATACGGTCAGCGAAACGATGGTGAAGCCAATCTGACCTGATCCCTTGAGCGCGGCGTCAAGGGGCGAGTCTCCCGCTTCCAGGAAGCGGTCGATGTTCTCGATCATGACGATCGCGTCATCGACCACGAAGCCGGTCGAGATCGTCAACGCCATCAGCGTGAGGTTGTTGAGGCTGTAGCCGAGCAGATACATCACGCCAAACGTGCCGATCAAAGACAGCGGCACGGCGACGCTGGGAATTACGGTGGCTGCCAGATTCCGCAGGAACAGAAACACGACCATCACCACCAGCGCGATGGCCAGCATCAGTTCGAATTCCACATCTTTGACAGACGCTCGAATGGTCGTGGTGCGATCAGTGAGGATCTGAACTTTCACCGCCTGTGGGAGGGACGCCTGCAGTTGCGGCAGAATCTTCTTGATCCGATCCACAACGCTGATGATGTTCGCGCCCGGCTGCCGCTGAATATTCACGATGACCGCGGGCGTGAGATTCATCCACGCCGCCAGACGGTCGTTTTCCGTGCCATCGATCACATTGGCCACGTCGGAAATCCGCACCGGTGCGCCGTTGTGATAGGCGATCACGATCGGCTTGTATTCATCGCTGCCAAAAAGCTGATCGTTGGCGCCAATCGTGTAGGACTGCCGTGAGCCGTCGATCACGCCCTTGGCCTGATCGACGTTCGCCTGCACCAGTGCCGCGCGGAGATCCTCAAGACTTAAGCCGTAGGAAGCCAGCGCCGTGGGATTCGCCTGAATGCGCACGGCGGGCTTCTGGCCGCCGCTGATCGAAACCAGACCCACTCCGGGCAACTGCGAGATCTTCTGCGCCAGGGATGTGTCCGCGAGATCCTCGACCTTTGAGAGTGGCAGTGAATCGGAACTGAGCGCCAGAGTCAGAATCGGCGCGTCCGCGGGATTCACTTTGTTGTAAATGGGAGGATTCGGCAGGTCAGAAGGCAAGTAGGTCTGGGCCGAGTTGATAGCAGCCTGCACCTGCTGCTCTTCGACGTCGATGTTCTGATCGAGTCCGAATTGCAGAGTGATCAGCGAACTGCCGAATGAACTCGTCGAAGTCATTTGCGTCAGGCCGGGAACCTGCCCGAACTGGCGCTCCAGGGGCGACGTCACCGACGAGGCCATTACCTCGGGATCGGCGCCCGGATAGAACGTGACGACTTGAATGGTTGGATAATCAACTTCGGGCAGCGCCGAGACCGGCAACTGCATGAACGCGACCCAACCCACGAGCATCACGCCCACCATCAACAGGGTGGTCGCGACCGGGCGAAGAACGAATATCCGTGAAGGACTCATGCACCTGGCGTCCCGGCAAAAGGACTTCCTGAACCGTTCTTGCGTCCGGCGTTGCTTGAAGGTGTGGTCGGGTTGCGAGGCTCCACGCGGCTGCCGCGCTGCAGCTTATCTTGCCCATCGGTGACGACCACATCGCCGGGAGTGAGTCCTGCGCTGATGACGGTGGTTGTGCCTTGCGTGAGAGCGACTGAGACCGTGCGATCTTCGACGGTTTTGTCGGCATTCATGGCGTAGACGAATGTGCCCTGCGGGCCGCGCAGAATGGCCGCTGTCGGAACAACCGTGCTGTTCTTGCGGGTCTCCAGCAGCAGGTTGACATTCACAAACTGATTCGGCCAGAGCTTGTTGTCCCGGTTATCGAAAACCGCCTTCAGCTTGGCCGTGCCGGTCGTCGGGTCGATCTCATTGTCGATGGTGAGCAGCTTGCCTTCGGCGAGCTTGTTATTCAGTCGATCGAGCGCCTCGACTCCCAGAGTTCCGTGCTTCATTTGATCGGATACGCTGGGAAGATAATCCTCAGGCAACGTGAAGATGACTGCGATAGGCTGCAGTTGCGTCAGGATCAGCATGGGATTCGTGTCGGCGGCGTGCACGATGTTGCCGGGATCGACTTGCCGCAACCCCACGCGTCCGCTGAATGGGGCGGTGATGTGACAGTAAACAATCTGCAGCTTCGCATTGTCGATCTGCGCCTGATCGGTGCGCACCTGCCCGTCCAGTTGGTCAACGGTGGCTTTCTGCGTGTCCACTTGCTGCTGCGCAATGCTGCCCGAAGGAATTAACGCAACGTAACGGTCGTAGTTCAGTTTCGCGTCGCGCAACGAGGCTGCATCCTTGAATAACTGGGCTTGCATCTGCTCCAGCTGAACCTGGTAGGGACGGGCATCGATCTCAATCAGCAAATCCCCTTCGTGGACGAATTGCCCTTCCACGAAATTGACTTTCATGATCTGCCCGTCGACACGGCTCTTGATATTCGCCGTATTAAACGCCGTGACGGAACCGAGGCCGGTGAGGTACACGGGGACGTCCTGCTTCTGCACCGTGGCCACAGCAACCGAGACCGAGCGCGGACCCGCGGCTTGCGCCTTCTGGGTCTTGGAAACCCCCGAACATCCGACCATCAGAACGCAAAACGCCGCTACCGGAACGATCACTCGCAGGGCAGGACGGGAGACACTCTTTGCCGGGACCGACGAAGTAGTTCGTTGCATATTCACGGGATTAGTCCAGACCACCTTTCGCACAGGAATGCTGGCCAACTACTCAGGTATTAGACGTATGTGTGTAAAGTCCGATTCAGCAACGCTACCCAAGGAAGAAGAAAAATCCGTGGACTTTGACGCTCAGGTAGGAAGCGGAACTCCTCTATGGTAGAACCCTTCCGCTCCAGCATCAACAGTTGTTGCAAATTGCCGGTGGTTTTTTACAATTCTTTACCGCTCTTGACGTGTTCTTAATGTTCATGTCCGTTGCAGAGCGGCGGGCGCGGGATGTTTGGCTTCATAGGCGGCGATTTGCGGCTCGTGCTGCAGCGTCAGGCCGATGTCGTCGAGACCGTTCAGCAGGCAATGGCGGACGAAATCGTCGATCGCAAATGCAGCGCAGAAATCCCGATCGTCGCGCACTTCGCACTTTTCCAAATCAACCGTGATCTGATAGCTGTCGATGTTATGCGCGCGGCGCATGAGTTCGGCGACTTCTTCGTCGGTGAGGCGAACGGTGAGGAATCCGTTTTTCGTGCTGTTGTTGGCGAAGATGTCGGCGAAGGAAGAGGAAATCACGGCGCGGAATCCGAAATCGGCGAGCGCCCAGACGGCATGTTCGCGCGACGAGCCGCAGCCGAAGTTCTTGCCAGCGACAAGGATGCTCACGCCTTCGTAGCGCGGATCGTTGAGGACGAAATCGGAATTCGGCTTTCCCTCGGCGACGAATCGCCAATCGTAGAAGAGAAACTTACCGAAGCCGGTCTTCTCGATCCGCTTGAGAAATTGCTTGGGAATGATCTGATCGGTATCGACGTTCACCCGATCCAGTGGCGCCACTCGTCCGTGATGTACGGTAAAAGCTTTCATGGTTTGTCATCCTGAGCGAAGCGAAGGATCCGGGCGACCCGCGCGACGGGGCGCGCACTTTGCGACCCAACGGTCGCGCGTTTAGCTCCCATCATGATTTCCATCTCCGATGGATTTCTACAGGAACTTCCAATTCCTGATGTCCGTAAAGTGACCCGCAATTGCAGCCGCCGCGGCCATCATGGGACTGACCAAGTGTGTGCGTCCGCCGCGACCCTGACGGCCTTCAAAGTTGCGATTGCTGGTCGAAGCGCAGCGCTCGCCGGGCTGCAGGATATCGGGATTCATACCGAGGCACATCGAGCATCCCGACTCGCGCCATTCGAAGCCGGCGTCGAGGAAGATTCGATCTAAACCTTCCTGTTCCGCCGCGCGCTTCACGGTCTGCGATCCGGGCACGACCATGGCGCGCACTTTCGAACTTACGCGATGTCC
>Ga0335073_10012205_pt1 | contig 12067 bp, 13 predicted proteins | sample Lox_Sample_22_FD_207093 | JGI IMG/M metagenome (GOLD analysis project Ga0335073, IMG submission 207093) | Soil microbial communities from Loxahatchee National Wildlife Refuge, Florida, United States - Lox_Sample_2.2 | ecosystem: Environmental > Terrestrial > Soil > Wetlands | place: USA... | reverse complement strand
AAGACGAGCTTGATGACGAAGGCTTTATGCAGCGGTGGGAGGAGCGCTCCGTGAAATGGCTGATGGGTATCTTCGTCGCACTGAACGTGTGGATGTACCGCCTGAGCGGTGGTCGGGTGATGGGACGGATGGGCGCGGCTCCGATTCTTCTTCTCACGACGGTCGGTCGAAAATCTGGAAAGTGGCGTACGGTGCCTCTCCTCTACCTCGAGGACGCCGGCCGCTTCGCGATCGTCGCCTCGTACGCGGGTTCACCGCAACATCCGGCCTGGTTTTTCAATCTCGAGGCGAATCCCCAAGTCGAACTGCAGGTGCAGAGTAGAAAGCTCTCCGCGACTGCACGGCGGGCGAGCGCTGAGGAGAAGGCGCAGCTCTGGCCGCGACTCGTGGCAATATACCCCGCTTATGCCGACTATCAGAAGCGCACGAGTCGTGAAATTCCAGTCGTGGTCATAAGTCCCCGATGATCGTGAACCGTTGCACGCTCACGCTGGCCGGCGGCGCAGGCTGACGCCTCCGCTTTCGCAAAATCATTTGGGCGGAAAGCCCGCCAGTACGGCAACCACTGCTGCGCGAATGGCTGCCTCCGAGCGTTCCGTGTCCGCCTGCGAGAGTTCCTTCTTCGCCCAGCCGTGCCACACGGGCCGGTGCGTGCGCCCATCGAACACATCGATCGAGAGCGTCCCCTCGCGGTACTCCCGCAGATCCATTGCACTCCCCCAGTACGGGTAGCCCCACCACCCATAGGGGTTATACCAGGGCAAGGCGTAGAGACCGGAATAGGACTGGACGTCCAGCCGCTCGCGCGCGCCGATCGTGAAGTCGACAACGAAATCGGCGGCAGCGGCATCACTTACATACACAAAGCCCCTGCGGCTCAGCTCCGCCTGAATGGCGTCATGAGCCCGCTGGATGGTGAGCGGGCTTCGAGTCCCGTAGTGCTCGCGCGGCAGCCACGCAAACGCGTGGTAAACAGCGAACATCGCTTGGCGGTCATAATCGCTGCCCACTTGCAATGTCGTGCAGGACGCAAGTGCCAGGACGATGGGTAGTAAACGGAATATCCTGAACGTGAGTCGAGCTCCGCCGGTGGGACCTCGATCAGATCCTGCCAGCTGCACTGTCCCGCGAGCCATAGGGGAATACCACTACCGTATGACTGCCTGTGCAGTTCGTCGAGTGGGTCGAGCCGCCGATCGGCTAAGGGCTGTGCCACGGGGTCGACAGCTTCGACCCCAGATGTCGCCATGATTCGCACGCGCATACGCGCTTTCGGAGTACTCGCCCTGCGATCGCGGCAAATGCGTATGGCGCGCCATCGGCACACCGCGAAAACTCCCCCTGGCAGGCGAGGATCGCTTGTGCCCTCGAGAGGTTGAGACACGCAGTCTTACGAAGCAACGCGATGACCGCCAAACAGGTTCTATTCCGATCCGCCGCGCGCGAGAAGGTGCTGCGTGGCACCGCTCAGCTCGCCGATGCGGGGGTAACGATCGCCAAGGAGATGGCGCTCGAGGATCCGGAGGAGAACTTCGGCGCTCAGATGCTGCGCCAGGCGGCGAAGAAGACGAGCGATGTGGTCGGAGATGCACCAGCACCGCGCAGTTCGTGGACCTCTTCGAGGCCGGGATCGTCGATCCGGTGAAGGTCGTGCGGGAGGCGCTCGAAAATGCGGTGTCGGTTGCGAGCACCCTGATGCTCACCGAGGCGACGATTACCGAGAAGCCCGAGAAGCCGAAGGAGCGCCTCCCCGCCGAGCCCGAGATGTGAACTCCAACCACGAAAGCCTCTCGAGCTTCATCTGGCGCACGCGCTATCGCGACGCAGACGCCTTTCCTGCCGAGCGCTCGGTCGCGGACACCCTCGAGCGCGTGGCGCGCGGCGTCGCCGCCATCGAGAAGGAGCCGGCCGCGTGGAGCGATCGCTTCGCGAGCATCCTGCGCGGTTTCCGCTTCCTGCCGGCCGGGCGAATTCTGGCCGGCGCCGGCCTTGCCCGCCAAACGACGCTCTTCAATTGCTTCGTCGCCGGCACCATCGAGGATTCGATTGCCGGCATCTTCGAGGCACTGAAGGAAGGCGCCATCACGATGCAGCAGGGGGGCGGGATAGGCTACGACTTCTCGACGCTGCGCCCGCGCGGCGGCCGTGCTCGTGCGACCGGAATGATCGCCTCCGGCCCCGTATCGTTCATGCGCGTGTGGGATGCCATGTGCGCAACGGTCATGTCCACCGGGGCGCGGCGCGGCGCCATGATGGGGACTCTGCGCTGCGACCACCCGGATATCCTCGAGTTCGTCGATGCCAAGCGCGACCCCGAGTCGCTGCGCCACTTCAACATCTCCGTGCTCGTGACCGATGCGTTCATGCAGGCGGTGCGAGACGATGCTTCATGGCCGCTCGTCTTCCCGCAGGAAGACGACGACGCGACGGGCGGCATCGGACGGCTCGAGCGCGCCTGGAGCGGGAGCTCGAAGCCGGTCCCGTGCCGTGTGTGGAAGGTCATCGGCGCGCGAGAGCTGTGGAGGCGACTCTGCGCGAACGCTCAGGCGTGCGCCGAGCCGGGCCTGCTCTACATCGACCGGATCAATGCCGAGAACAACCTCGGCTACGCGGAGACGCTGAGCGCGACCAATCCCTGCGCGGAGGAGCCGCTCCCGCCTTACGGGGCCTGCTGCCTCGGGTCGATCAATCTCGCGGCGTTCGTCACCGATGCTTTCACGGGCTCGGCGCGGCTCGATCGATCAGCAGTCGCGCACACCGCGCGGCTCGCAGTGAGGTTTCTGGATGACGTGATCGAGATCGCCCGTTTTCCGCTCTACCGCCAGCGAATCGAGGCGCATCGCTCGCGCCGCATTGGCCTGGGGCTGACCGGGCTTGCGGATGCGCTCGCGATGCTCGGACTGCGCTACGACTCCGATGCCGGGCGCGATGTCGCCGTTGAGGTGCTGCACACCATCCGCGATGCCGCGTACGGCGCCTCGATCGAGCTTGCCGAGGAGCGCGGCCCGTTCGAGGCCTACCGTGCCCCCGAGTACCGCGGCCGACCGTTCATCGGCCGCCTGCCCCCGGAGATCCAATCGGGACTGCGCCGCCACGGAATTCGCAATAGCCATCTGCTCGCGATCGCCCCCGCCGGAACGATCAGCCTGCTCGCGCACAATGTGAGCAGCGGCATCGAGCCGATCTTCCGCTGCGAGGCGCACCGGCGCGTGCTCGATAGCGAGGGCGCCTACGACTTTTTCAACGTCACCGACTACGCGTACCGATGCTGGCGCGAGCTCGAGGGCCGCTCTGCCCCCCTGCCTCCCGCCCTCGTCGATCAGTCGCAGATCTCGCCGCGCGATCACCTGCTCATGCAGGCTGCGCTTCAACCGCTCATCGACGGCTCGATCTCCAAGACGGTGAGCCTCCCGAGTGATGCGCCCGCGGGTGCGGCGCAGGAGATCTTCGAGACCGCTTACCGGTTGCACCTCAAGGGCTGCACCGTCTTTCGGGAGGAGGCACGACCGGGAGTGCTCACCGAATCGGAGCACCCCTCCTGCGAGCGCGACGCGCACTGCTGCGATGCCGAGCGGGAGTCGGACTGATGGGCGCGGGTGAGGTGCCGCACGACGCGCTTCGATTCATGCGGGAGGTTGCGAACATGAGTGCCGATATCGATATGCAGCGCGATGTGGAGGCCGAGCTGCTTTGGGTGCCCGCCATCGATAAGAACGATATTGCCGTCAAGGCGACCCTCACGGGCTACGTGCCGAGCGACTCCGAGAGGTGCCGCGCCGAGGGTGTTCTCGAGCGCGTTGCAAGCGGCTCGCAGTTCACGCGCTATAGAACGTTCGCGCGCCGCTAGCGCGCCCCCTCGTCATGCTTGCCTCCCGCACCACCCAACCGCTCCTGATCTGGATCGGCGTGGGCCTCAGCATCACCCAAGGAGGCCTCTTCTCCGGCCTCAATCTTGCCGTCTTCAGCCTCAGCCGCTTGCGGCTCGAGGTGGAGTCCGCCGGCGGCAACCGCAATGCCCTGGCCGTGCTCGCGTTGCGGCGCGACTCGAATCTCACGCTCGCAACGATCCTTTGGGGCAACGTTGCGGCCAACGTAATGCTGACGTTGCTCTCGGCTTCCGTGCTCGCCGGCGTCGTCGGCTTTTTCTTCTCGACGGTGGTCATCACTTGCCTCGGTGAGATCGCTCCACAGGCATACTTCTCGCGCCACGCGCTGCGCGCGGCCGCGCGCTTCGCTCCGATGCTCAAGTTCTATCGAGTCTTGCTCTTCCCGCTCGCAAAGCCGACGGCCCTCGCTCTCGATGCGTGGCTCGGCTCGGAGGCGATCACCTATTTCCGCGAGCGCGACTTCCGAGCGCTCATCGCTCAGCACATCAAGGCCGCAGTGCCCGACGTAGGCGCGCTCGAGGGGACGGGCGCCATCAACTTCCTCGAGCTCGACGACGTGCTCATCGCGGACGAGGGTGAAGTGCTCGATCCGCGCAGCATCGTGAGCCTGCCGCTGCGGGAAGGCAGGCCGTTGTTTCCGCCGTTCGAGCGCTCCTTGCAGGATCCGTTCCTCAGGCAAATCAACGCGTCAGGCAAGAAATGGGTGGTTGTGACCGATCCGGCGGGACGGCCCAGCGCCGCATTGAATGCTCACCACTTTCTGCGCGACGCGTTACTCAGCGACGAGGTACCTCGCCCGGAGAACTACCTCCATCGGCCCATCGTAACGAGTGAGCCTGCGACTCCGCTCGGCAACCTGATCGGCCTGCTGAGGGTGCGGCCGCGGGCTAGCGGCGACGATGTGATCGACGATGACGTGATTCTGCTCTGGGCCCACCGCAAGAGGATCGTGACTGGAGCTGACCTGCTCGGAAGGCTCCTGCGGGGCATCGCAAGGCCGGAGCATCCCCAAGGTGGAAGTGAACCCCCCGCACCGCCTGCGGAGCCTGAAAAGCCGGGAACGATCTGGCGGATCGGAAAGGGGGGCTAGAGGCGAGTCCCGCGCAGAAGCCTGCGCAGCTCCGTGATCGGGGACGCATTGAGCACGTCCCCCTTTCGGGCCCAACCCCGGCGCGCTTGGCGCACGCCGCCATCGAGGTTCGCAAGCTGATCGGCCGAGTGCGCATCGCTCGCAATCGAGAGCAGCACGCCCTGATCGCGTGCCGCCTTGACGTGCACGTCATCGAGATCGAGGCGGGTCGGCTGGCCATTCACTTCGAGGTAGCACGGCCGATCCTTCGCTGCCTGGATCACGCGCCCCAGGTCGAGCGCGTAGGGCTCACGCTCGCCGAGAAGGCGCCCGCTCGGGTGGGCCAGCACCGAGACGCTCGGCCGCTCGAGCGCACGGAGCACCCGCGCGGTCTGCTTGGCCTCGGAGAGCTCGAAATGGCTGTGGATCGCGATCACCACGACATCGAGCCGCGCAAGCACCGCATCCGGGAGGGCGAGCTGTCCGGCTTCGAGGATATCGACCTCCGCACCCTTCAGTATTACGAAGTCCCGAAGCTTCTCATTGAGCGCATCGATCGCATCCGCTTGCCGCGCCAGGCGCTCGGCATCGAGGCCGCGCACGACGCCCAGATACTTCGCGTGATCGGTGATTGCAACGTACGAGAGTCTCTGGGCGCGCGCGGCGGCAATCATCCTATCGAGCGAGTCGTGCCCGTCGGAGGCGTCGGTGTGGATGTGCAGATCGCCTTTGAGATCGGCGCGTTCCACGAGTGCGGGAAGTGTGCCGTTCTCGGCAGCCTCGATCTCTCCGCGGTCCTCCCGCAGCTCCGGAGGAATCCACCCAAGCCCGAGTCGGCGGTAGAGATCTTCCTCCGTCTCGCCCGCGATGCGGGTGCTCCCCCGGAACAAGCCGTACTCGCTTAGCTTGAAGCCGCGCTCCTGCGCGCGGCGGCGGACCCGGATGCTGTGGTCGCGGCTGCCGGTGAAGTAATGCAGCGCCGAGCCGAAACTCTCCGGCGGCACCACCCGCACGTCCACTTGCAAACCGTTTCTCAGCACGCCCGATGCCTTCGTCGTTCCGGCCGCCGAGAGCTCGCGCAAGTCCTCATAGCGCTCGAGCGCATCGAAGGGCTTCGCCCCTGGACGCGCACACGCGAGCACATCAAGATCTCCCACGGTATCGCGGCCACGCCGGTAACTTCCCGCGACCTCCACTCGCACAACACCAGGAACAGACGCGAGATACCGGCGCAGAGGTTCGGCGTACTGTGCGGCAACCGAGATCGGCAACCGCTTCGCGGCGCCGGGCTCGACCTTGACAGCAAGCGCCGCCTGGAGGCGAGACTGCAGCGCCGGGCCGAACCCGCGCACCTTCGCAAGACGGCCGGATGAGAGCGCGCGCTCGAGATCCTCTCGGCTGCGAACGTGGAGCTTATCCTTCAGGGCCCGCACCCGCACCGGACCCATTCCAGGCAGGCTGAGCAGCTCCCGCACTCCGGGAGGTATCTTCCGGCGAAGCTTCTCGAGAGCGCCGAGATGTCCGGTCTTGATGAGCTCGCCGATCTTCTCCGCGAGATCCGCGCCGATGCCAGGTAGGGCATCGTACTCGCTCGTATCGTGCATCTCGGCGAGCTCGTGCGGGAGGCTCCGCACGATCTGTGCAGCGCGCCGATAGGCGCGGATGCGGAACGGGTTGTCCCCCTCGATGGCGAGCAGATCGCCGATCTCATCGAACGCTTCGGCGACCTCGGCGTTGTGAATACTCATTGCGCGAGGCCGACGCACGCGGTTGCCAGGATCGTCGCGTACAAGCCCTGGAGAAGCCGCCGCTAACGGATCCGTTCTTCGGCCTCCGGGACATCGGATGCGAGAGGCTCCGCAGGCGTTCCTTCGCCCAACGCGTCGCGCTCCTCCTCCGGTTCGGTCTCCTCCCAGCTCTCGCCCTCCGTCCTGAGAGCTTGCAATGGCTCGTTCCAGTCCTTCGCGGTCATCTCGGTCTCCGAATAGCCGAGATCGTCCGTCTCTATGTCATCCATCGGGGCGGTCCAGTCCTCAGGAGCCTCCGCAGGCTCCGGGGCAAGCGTCGGCCACCCGTCGCTGTCGATTTCATCGACGTCGCCATCGAAGGATTGGATCTCGATGGTGCGCGAGCTCTCGTCGCGACCGACGACCTGGAAGAGCTCGCCCTTGTCTGCCCGCGTGTACCACCGACCGATCTCGGCTTGTGCGAAGGTAATGTTCATCTGCCCACCCCTGCTTCAGTCCAATCCCCGTTCAGTCTTCCGGTGCGTGGCTCGCTCGCACGGGAAAGCAGCTGTGCGAGCTGCGTAGCCCAAACCTCTCCTAGACCCTAGCTCACCGGCCGGGCGGGTGAGAACCGTGGCTTCTACGGATGTAGGTAGAACTCACGGTAGGAGAGCCTCACCCGCCGTATTACGTTGTCCCAAGGCGCTCGGGAAGGGCGAGTTCTCGCAACGTGAGGTGCGCGCAATGGATCTCCAGCAGGCCATCCGCTCCCGGCGCGCGGTGCGCGAGTATACCCAGGAGCCCGTCAGCGAGTCGGCTCTCGAGCGGTTGATCGATTCGGCGATCCAGGCACCGAGCGCCGTCAACGAGCAGCCGTGGCATTTCACCGTGGTGCGGGCTCAGGGACTGCTTGGTTCCATCTCGAACGAGGCCAAGGCGCACCTGCTCACGACGCCACCAGCGGGAATGCATCCGAACCATCTGGAGCATTTCAGGCAGATTCTCGGCGACCCCAAGTTCCAGATCTTCTATCACGCACCCGCGCTCATCGTGATATCGAGCACCGTTCGCGACCAGTGGGCGCTCGAGAATTGTGCGCTGGCGGCCGAGAACCTGATGCTCGCCGCGTGCGCGGAAGGCCTCGGTACGTGCTGGATCGGCTTTGCGCAGAGCTGGCTCGGCACGCGCGAGGGTCTCGCCACGCTCGGCTTGCCCGAGAGCCACCTGCCGGTGGCTCCAATCATCGTGGGCCACCCGAAATTGCCGCCGCCCACCGTGCCCCGAAAGCCGGCGGAGATCCGCTGGATCGGATGACGCCGCGTCGTGCAACCGCATCCTCGCGCGTAGCGCCGCCACGTATGGAATACCTCGAACAGCTCGCGCGCGAATGGTACGAGTACCTGGGGTACTTCGTGCGCCGCGACCTGTGGGTAGGACTCGAGGCGGATGGCAGCTACGAGTGCCAACTCGACGTGGTCGCATATCACCCGCTGCGGCACCATCTCGTACACCTCGAGCCGAGCCTCGATCTGTTGCCCATTGCCGAGAAGGAGCGCCACTTTCAGCTCAAGTTCGACGCCGGTAAGAAATACCTCCATCGCATGTTTGGTCACGCGGCCGGCCTGCACGTGGAACAGTGTGCACTCGTGCTCGCGAGCAACCACGAGCTTCCGCATACGATCGGCGGCGGCCGGGTACTGCTCCTTTCGGAGCTGTTCACCGACATCGTCGGCCAACTCGCTCAGATCGACCCGACGAGCGCCCTCGTGCCGGAACAATGGCCGCTTATCCGTACCCTTCAGTTCGCCGCGGCGTATCGTACACAACTTCGGAGTGCTGCCACTGAGACCCGCGCGTGACATGCACCCAAGGTCCCGATTCGAGCTCGCGGCCCCATGATCCGACGTCTGCGATCGTTGGCTGCGTGATTGCCGCGCTCTGCGCCCGCTACATCGCGACCGCGCCTAGGCGAAAGCTATTTCACGAGCTTACTCGCGACAAATTCTGCGGCCCCGCGCAGGCTGGCAAGTCTCGGATAGTCGGTCTGGGCGACCTCGATGCCGAAGGTCTCGCTGATTGCGGTGGCAAAGTGCAGGGCATCCATCGAGTCGAAATCGAACTGCTCGCGCATCTCCTGGTCGGGATCGACCGATGCGGGCTCCACGTCGGGAGCAATCCTGGTGAGCAGGGCCAGCACCTTGGCTTCAATCTCCCGCGTTTGCATGATGGCCTCCCGGGATCAAAGTTTTTCCGGGCTCGTGAGCAGCTCTGCGACCGCTCGCAGAAAGCGGGCTCCGATGCGGCCGTCCGTGACCCGGTGGTCGCCCGCGAGCGCGAGCGTGAGAACGGGTCGCGCGGCGAGCTGTCCCCCTTTGGCCCACGGGCGCTCACGAATTGCCCCCGTCCCGACGATGGCGACTTGCGGCGGATTGATGATCGGATAGAGCACGTCGACACCCTCGGCCCCGAGACTCGTGACGGTGATGGTGGCCGCCGTGAACTCACCGGAACGCATATGCCCAGCTCTCACGCGCGTCACGAGCTCGCTCAACTCCTGCATGAGCACCGGCAAGCCCTTGCGATCGGCATCGAGGAGGGCAGGGGCTACGAGGCCGCCGCCGCGCACGGCGATCGCCGCGCCAACGTTCACGCGAGGTGCGGGCTCGAAGCGCGCGTCGCGATAGTACCCGCTGAACCCCTCGATGCGCGCGGCCGCGAGTGCGACGGCCCTGATGATCAGCACGCCCTCGATCAACCGCTCCTTCACCGGGAGGGGACCGTTGTAAGCGGTGAGCCATTCCTGTACACGCCCAAAGTCGAGTGAGTGCGCGAGGTAGTAGTGGGGAATCTCGCGTTTGGAGCGCGCCATGGCATTGCCGATCGCAATGCGCATGGCACTGCGCGCATCGGGCGCAGCCGCGGCCTTCTGCGCAGCCAATCGCTCAACATCCTCGATATGCACGACGGCGCCGACGGCCGAGCGCTCGAGCACCTCGAGTGGGACACCGAGCTCCTGCGCCCGCCGCCGCGCGGCAGGTGAGATGCGGGCCCGCGCTGCGTGCTCGGGCACCGCGGTCGGGATCGGCGGGGGCGGCCCGCCCGGTAGCAATGGCGCCCCTGGCGCAGGCGCCGCAGCCGCCGCAGGGGCTCGCGGCGATGGAGTCGGAACCGACGGCTGGGCAGGTTGCGCCGGCTGCGGCTGCGCCGTCGTTGCGATGGTAGCCGCCTCCACTTCGAGGCGCGCGAGCAAGGCGCCGACACGCACTCGGGTCCCAGGCTGAACGAGGAGCTCTGCGACCCTTCCGTCGTCGTAGGACTCAATGTCGATAATGCCTTTGTCCGTCTCCACCGCGGCGAGCGCTTCGCCTCGACGTACGGCATCGCCGGGCGTCTTCAGCCACTCGACGAGCGTCCCGCTCTCCATGTCGGCGCCGAGCGAGGGCAGGTGGAAGTCGATGCGCCTCATGCGGCGCCGTCTCGCGCAAGCAGCCGACGAACGGCTTCGATGATGCGCGCGGGGGTGGGCAATGCCGCCTCTTCGAGGTGCTTGGCATAGGGTATGGGGACTTCTGCCGCACACACTCGCGCGACCGGGGCATCGAGATCGTAGAAGGCCTGCTCCACGATGCGAGTGGTAATCTCGGCGGCGAGACTCCCGCTGCGCCACCCCTCATCCACGATTACGGCCCGACGCGTGCGCCGCACGCTCGCTACAATCGCTGCATCGTCGAGCGGGCGAAGCGACCGCAGGTCGAGCACCTCGGCTTCGATGCCCTCGCCTGCAAGCTGCTCGGCGGCATTCAAACACTTGTGGAGGCTTCCTCCGTAGGTGATGAGTACCACATCGCGGCCGGCGCGGCGAACGGCCGCATGGATCGTATCGACCGCTTCGAGCCCCGGGGTGAGCTCGCCCTCCATGTTGTAGAGATAGATGTGCTCGAACAGGAGCACCGGATCGGGCGAGGCCAGCGCAGCGGCGAGCAGGAAGCGCGCATCGTCGACCGTCGCGGGCGCCACGATGCAAAGACCCGGAATGTGAGCGTACCAGCCCTCGAGGCTGTGAGAGTGCTGGGCGGCAAGCTGTCGCCCGGCGCCGGTCGCCATGCGAATGACGAGCGGGACGTTGATCTGCCCGCCCGACATGTGGCAGAGCGTGGCGGCATTGTTCAAGATCTGATCGAGCGCGAGCAGACTGAAATTCACCGTCATGATCTCGACGATGGGGCGCAAGCCGCCGAGCGCGGCGCCGATCCCTGCCCCGACGAAGGCCGATTCGCAGAGCGGTGTGTCGCGAATACGGTCCGGCCCGAATTCCTCGAGCAGACCCTTGGTCACGGCGTAGCAACCCCCGTATCGGCCCACGTCCTCGCCCATGAGAAAGACGCGAGGGTCGGCCCGCAGCGCCGCGCGGATCGATTCCCGCGCGGCTTCCCGGTAGGTCATCCTTTGCGCCGCCGTCACCGACGCTCCGCGTACGCAAAGCGCTCGAGCTCGGCGAGGGGCTCCCACTCCGAGCTCTCCGCGAATTGCACGGCCGTCTCGACCTCGGCTCGCGCATCACGCTCGAGCCGCTCGAAGTCCGCCTCGTTCATGAGCTCCAGCTTCTTGAGTCGGGTCGTCAGCACGATGATCGGTCCCTTCCTCTGCCACGCCTCGATTTCGGGCTTCTCGCGATAGAGCTGAGCATCGAACATGGAGTGACCGCGGAACCGGTAGGTGCGCAGCTCGAGGAGCACGGGCCCGTCCCCGCGTCGAATGCTCTCGGCTGCGCCCCGGACCGCCGCCTCGACGGCGAACACATCCATCCCATCGACGGCGGCCGCGGCGATTCGGTAGGAGCGGGCTTTGGCCGCAATATCGGTCTCGGACTCCGAACGCTCGAGGGAGGTGCCCATCGCGTAGAGGTTGTTCTCGCACAGGAACAGAACCGGCAACCGCCAGAGCGCTGCCAGATTCACCGATTCGTGAAACTCGCCTTCTGCAACCGCGCCGTCGCCGAAGAAGCACGCGGTAAGCGTGGATTCGTGCTTGAGCTTTTGAGCGAGCGCTAGTCCGACGGCGACGGGCAGCCCTCCACCCACGATCGCATTGCCACCGTAGAATCGCCTCGACACATCGAAGAGATGCATCGAGCCGCCGCGCCCGCGGCTGCAGCCGCTCTGCTTGCCGTACAGCTCGGCCATGATGAGGTTCATCGGAACTCCGCGCGCGATCGCATGACCGTGCTCGCGGTAGGTGGCGACGATCGCATCGCTCGGCCCGAGCGCCCGCATCGCCCCGACTGCAACGGCCTCTTCTCCGTTGCAGAGGTGGAGAAATCCGCGGATCTTCATCTCGCCATAGAGCTGCACGCAGCGGTCTTCGAAGCTGCGAATGCGCAGCAT
>Ga0335073_10012203_pt1 | contig 12068 bp, 8 predicted proteins | sample Lox_Sample_22_FD_207093 | JGI IMG/M metagenome (GOLD analysis project Ga0335073, IMG submission 207093) | Soil microbial communities from Loxahatchee National Wildlife Refuge, Florida, United States - Lox_Sample_2.2 | ecosystem: Environmental > Terrestrial > Soil > Wetlands | place: USA: Florida... | reverse complement strand
ATGCTCATCCTCTACTGGCGGTTTTGTCGGGGTTTTCGCTCTTTTTGGCGATCCGCAGCGTTTATCCTTGTTTGCATCGCCGCCTATTTCTTTGCACTCGACGGCGGCGTCAACGCTCCTCCATTTCTGCTCTTTCTTTCCTCCTTTGCGTCGCGCCAAGTGGCTCATGAATTCGAGATCTGCTTTACCGGCGGAATCCTGGGCGGCGCGATCGTTTTCCTCGCGGCCGTTTTGTTTCTTCCAAATCGCGCTCAATGGAAGCACGTGCCTCTGAATCTCGTTACCTTTTGCTTGCTAAGCGGCTTGCTTGGAATCATCGGCTGGGCCGCGGGCCCATACTTGGGAACAGGCATCTGGTACCTGTTACGGGCCACTCATCTCGCGCAGCAGTATCCATATTCCCAGGACCAGCCTGCGGGGGGCGTCAGCTTCGATTCTCTTTTCGTAGTTTGGCAGGCTGGCGCCGCTTCGCTTCTGGGCCTGCTCCTGGCCTCTCCACGTCCGTCACTGGCTGGCACCATACGAGAGAGTGATGCAACCGCATCTGAAACCTGATGCGCTAGCAGCCCCTCAGCCTTTCCGCTGCGGCTTACCGATTCTGTGGCACCTGCACTGGCGGCGGCGTTTCGTTCGGGTGATCCCGCAGGTACTGCTCCCAGGGCTCATTGCGCATTACCATCCGAAATCCTCGACGCGTATTCACATCAATGGTTCGCTGCAAATCCAACTGGTCCACTTCCACTGCTTGCTCGATGGGCTTTTCGCCTTCCTCCGCCGTAACAAAATGCATCTGGTCGTTCACAAACCAGTAGTCGCTCGCGTTGTAGACAATTCCATCCTTCATAAAAATCCTCACCAGGTCCGGCCGCCCAGAGCCATAGACGTAAGAGGGTGCCTCAACCGGCGGCGCGAGTACGTAATTTGGATAAATCCCATAGCCTTCGAATGTCGGCACCCCGCCACAACCCGCCTCCCAGCCCCAGAACGGTCCGCAGGTCAGCCAAAACACGGAATCGAACGCCAGATTTACTCCGTACCCGTAGAACGGCGGCCCAAAAAATGGCGGTCCCAAAAAGAACGGATGCCGGAATCCTACCGGTCTACCAAAGCCGCGTGGAACTCCTCCCGGAACCAGCGGCCGCACCACAGGGGCACGCACAATCGGGCGCACCACCGGCCGAGGCGGAGGCGTACTGATCCGCACGCCGCCTCCCACGTGTCCGCCAACGCGCTGCGCCAGTGCCGCCAGCGGGCAAGATGCACACACGGCAGCAGAAGCTACCGCGATCATCATCTTTTTCAGGAACGAACCGGGCAGGACGAGCCACTTCATGGGGATACCCTCCTTGCCGCCTCTAACGGTGATGGCAGCCAGGACGCGCCGCAGCGCTCTCTCAGTCTAGCGCGAACCGTGCGCTCTTGCATCCGGTGCTTGCTCTGCGAACGTGAACTGGCCCAAGCGAACCAGCCGTTGGCCCGGTCATTCGTTCCGTAAGGCAACCACCGGGTCCATGCTGGAGGCTCGCCAGGCCGGAATCCACGACGCCAGCGCCGCAATCACCACGAACAACATGGCCATCGCCACAAAGGTGAGCGGGTCCGTCGGCTTGACGCCCACGAGCATCGTGCTCATGCTGCGGGTGAGCGCAAATGCCGCGAACAATCCCGCGGCAATTCCGATTCCGGCCAACCATAACCCTTGGCCCACGACCAACTGAAAAATCCGGCCCGGCTGTGCTCCCAATGCCATCCGCACACCAATCTCAGACGTCCGCTGCCGAACCACCGTGGCCAGCACGCCGTACAGTCCAACTCCCGCCAGCAGCGCGGCAATCACCGCAAAGGAGGCAATCAGCAGTAGCGAGAACCGTGTGCTGGCTTGTGCCTTTTCCACCACCGCGTCCATTGGCTGCAAATCCGTTATCAACAAGTGCGCGTCAAACGCTTTCAGCGTCGCCCGCACCGTGTTCGCGTAACCTCCCGGGTCTCCACTCACGCGCAGCGCCCAGTGATCGGTCGCTCCGGCGCCGACATACGCGTCCGGAAAATATACTTGTTCCCGCCCCGGCTCGCTCAACGACACGCCGCGTTGATGCGCCACCACGCCGATAATGTCCACCCATACTGGCTCCGGCGTCTGGATTCGAATCAAAATGCGCTTGCCCACGGCCCGCTGGCCCGGATATGCGCGGTCGGCCAGTATCTTGTCGACGATCGCATACGTCCGCCCTGGCAAGTTGTCCTCCTCGGTAAAGGTTCTGCCGTCCAGCAGCGCCGTTCGCATCGTCTCGAAATATCCCGGCAGCACAATCAACGGGTCCACCGCCTTGTATTTGCTGTTATCCGCGAGCGCCTCCTCCGTACCCCAGCGGATCGGGCTATAGTTCCCCGTCAGCGGAAAGGGATTCGACGCCGTCACGCTCTGCACGCCGGGAATTGCCTTCAGTCGCTCTTCCAACTCCCGCGTTGCAGCCGCCCGGGCTTCGGGAGTCTGCTGGAAGCGGTCGCTCTGGACCTGAAATGTCAGCAAGCCATGCGCATTGAACCCGGGGTCAATGTGCTGCAGCTCCACAAAACTCCGCACCATCAACCCGCACCCAATCAGCAGCACATACGCCAGCGCCACCTCCAATCCCACTACCAACTTCCGCAACAAGCCCCCGCCCGCCAAGCCTTCGCTGCGGCCGATCCCGCGCAGCACTACCATCGCGTCCGGCCGCGCCGCTCGCCATGCCGGCGCCAACCCGAAAATCGCCGCTGCCAGCAGGCTGGCCGCTACGGTAAAAATCAGCACGTTCGCGTCAATCTGAATCGTATCCATCCTCGGCAAAAACGGCGGAGCAATCGCCAACAACTCGTGTATCCCCGCCCAGGCAATTCCCAATCCTCCCAACGCCCCGATCAATGCCAGCAACAGCGCTTCTGTCAAGACCTGCCGAGCCAGATCCCACCCGCTTGCTCCAATCGCTGAGCGAATTGCCAGTTCGCGTTGGCGCAGCGAGGCCCGCACCAGCAGCAAATTCGCTACGTTCGCACACGCGATCAGCAGCAAAAAAATCACTGCTCCCATCAACGCCAGAATTGCGGGCCGCACTTCGCTTACGACATGCGCGTGCATCGGCTCGACACGAATGGTGTAACCAACCGAATTTTCGATCGGAAAGTTCTTTCGCGTTTCCGCTGTCACCTGGTCTACGGCCGCCTGTGCCTGACGGATGCTCACTCCGGGCTTCAGTCTGCCAATCGCGCGCATGGACACGCCGTTCCGGTTCGCAGCGTCGTACCCCAGCCGGTTCGCAATATAAATATCCGGCGCCGCTTCCAAGTCCGATGACGCCGGAAAATAAAGCTGAAAATGCGGTTCCAGCACTCCGACGATTCGCGGACTGAACGGCTTCCCCTGATTCAACGACTGCCCCAACACCGCGGAATTCCCTCCAAACTGTCGCTGAAAATATTCGTAACTGATAATCGCCATGATCGGCAAACGCGGCGGTGGCGGCGTGGTGGCTTGTGTTCCTGGAGCGGGCGGAGGCGGCTGCGGCTGGCCATCATCCGCGTTAAAATCCCGACCCAGCAGAATCCTCGCGCCCACCAATTGAAAATAATTCGTGGTTACGATGCCTGCGTTCACCTTCTCCGGCATTCCGTCCTGGCCCGTCAACGTAATCGGAAACGTGAATACGCCGGCGATTCCTTCGAACTCATTCTTCGTCCCTTCCCGCAGGTCAATGAAATCCGCGTTGGAATACGGAAAGTCTTTCACGCCGCGCACCCGCATGTCGCTCGGCATAATCACCAGTTGCTCGGGGTTTTTGTACGGCAGCGGCCGCAGCAGCACCGCGTTCGTCACGCTGAAGATCGCCGTGCTCGCGCCCACGCCCAGCGCAATCGTGATCGCCGCCGCCAGCGTAAACACCGGGCTCTTCCGCAGCACCCGCCCCGCAAATTTCAACTCGTTCAGCACCATCGCTCACCTCTCACTGCGATCTGGAGCCCTGTAGGGTCATCCTTCTTAGGATGACTTTCTTCGGCTCGCCGCGACGATGAATCTTCCGGCTCACTCGACAACTATTCAGACGCCGTCGCGCCGTACCCGTTTCCGCCTCCGAGCCTACCACCTCTTGCCAACGAGCGGCGTCCCGAGTATGCTCGTTCTTCGATATACCGATTATCGATATCTTATGCCCAAACGCAAACTCGACCCGCTCCCTTCCGCCGCCTTCCAAATCCTTCTCGCCCTCGCCGGCGAAGATCTTCACGGCTACGGCATCATGCGCCAAGTGTCTGCGCAAACCGATGCCCGTATGCGCCTCGGCCCCGGCACGCTCTACAGCTCCATCCAAACGCTGCTGGAAGCGAAGCTCATCGAAGAACTCGAGCCCCGCGAAGACGGCGCCCTCGGCACCGAGCGCCGCCGCTATTACCGCCTCACTGCCGCTGGCCGCAAACTCGCCCGCGCCGAAGCCGATCGCCTTGCCGATCTTCTTCGTGTCGCTCGCGCCAAAAAAATCCTGAGGGGGGAATATGTCTGAGAAGCTCTATGCCGTTCTGCTCCGTCTCTTTCCTTCCCACTTCCGCCGCTCTTACGGCGAAGACGCCTTGCAACTTTTTCGCGACCGCGCCCGCGAGGAGACCGGCTTCCCTTCCCGCTTCCGGCTCTGGCTCGATCTCCTCGCCGACCTCGCGATCTCCGTCCCCCGCGAATATTTCTACGCCCAACCGGAACTGCTCAGCGCCTCCGCGAGCCAGACTCCCGGCTCACCCTCGTTCTACGTTCTCCAGGAAGATGCGCCTCGCCCCGGTTCTCTCGTTTTCGGTTTTGCGGTCTCCGTGGCGGGCCTCCTTGCCTTTTCGGTCTTGCTCAGCGGCGGCGTAAACAGCCAGCTGCGTCGCTCACGCTCCCAATATCGTGCTTTTTCTCACCCTTCTTCCGCTTCGAAGCGCCCTCAGCCGACCGCCCATCCACCTCTGGCAACGCAAACCAAAACAGCGTCCTCAAGCTCGCAGCAACCGCCTGCCAGCGCAGCAAGCGGTCCAACGTCGAAATCCGCGCTTCCTTCCAGGAACGCCCACGTTTTCAAACTGCACGCTGCCCAGCCGCCGTCCGCGGCCAGCGGTGCTGCCTCCGCTGTGGTCGCGGAACGAGCTGGATTGCAAATCAAAAACCCCAGCCCGACCCGCGACGGACGCTGGATTCCCTCCGCCTCCGATCAAAGCCCTTATTACGGGGAGCCGCTGCTGAAACCACAGCCGCCGGACATCCCTCCGGCTGGAGGGGTTACGGCTAATGCCCCGGCCGGTTCTGGGCCGGTGCTCGACCCTCAGCCGCTAAGCGCAGCCGCTGCCTTGATCCACTCTTTTGACACCCACGATATCGTCCTGTTTGGGGAGATCCACGGAAACAAACAGGAATATGAGTTTCTTCGTTCGCTGGTCTCCGACCCGCAATTTGCGGACCGTGTTGACGACATCGTCGTCGAATTCGGCAACTCGCTCTATCAGAAATCAGTTGACCGCTACATCAGCGGAGAAGATATTCCCCTCGAGCAAGTTCAAAGAGCTTGGCGCAACCTGGTTGGGGCCGTCGGGCCGCCCTCGCCCGTATATGCCACGTTCTACCGTGCCGTTCGCGAAATGAATCTGCGACGTCGAGGCCGGCACCAAATGCGGGTTCTCTGCGGTGATCCCTACATCGATTGGGACAAGGTCCAGGTCCGCGAAGACATTGCTCCCTTTCTCGGTAATCGGGAGCAGTGGTACACGCAAGTCGTCAAAGACCAAGTTGTTGCCAAACATCACCACGCATTGCTCATCATGGGCTCGGGGCATTTTCTTCGCAGGCCAGGAGCCGGCCAGCGCTCGCCTTCCATTGAGCAACAGTTGCGCCTCGCTGGCGCGAGCACCTATCTGGTTGTCGTCGGCACCAACACCGACGGCGCCTATGACGAGCTCGACCATCGCTTCGACGCCTGGACTCCGCCCGTGGTTTTCCCCCTGGCCGATGGCTGGCCTGGCGAACTGGCCGCTACGCCCGTTGTCTCGGGCGGTATCGCGCAGCCGGGGGCTCCCGTGTCCAACTCGGCTGCAACCGGCGTCAGTTCTCCTCCGGTCACAAAACTGAGAGACGTTGCCGACGCTCTGCTCTATCTCGGTCCCCGCGATAGTCTGGTCGCTGTACGGATGACGCGTGCTGAATTGGACGCCACACCCTACGGCAAGGAAATCGCTCGCCGCCTCTCGATCGAGGGATTCCCGGAAGATTTTGTTTCTCAGCAGGAATCGGGAAGTGCCGAAGTTCCCCAGTTTCCGCGACCGCAACCCAACCCCACGCGCGCGCACAGTGCCATGTCTTTGCCTCCTCCCCCCAAAAACATGAATGCGCCTCTGCCACCCCGGCCGCCATCGCAGTAGCGTTCGCTCAGCGCGGAACCTGTCAGGACCGGAACACTGACGTCCTCGTCACCGCCTATAACTCGCCCTAGCCAAACTCCCACAAAAGAGTTTCGCTAGCACGCCCGCTTCAGGCTTCCCTCCTATTCGAGACGCCGGGATGACGGACGGAGCGCCCAAGATGCGAAGGCCACACCGACCATGAATATCGGGTAGGCTGCGGTGCTTACAGTAACCAACCCAGAGGCCGATAGCGATGCAACTGCGCCCGTCAAGTCGAAGATTACGCCCGCATAGGCCCATTCTTTCAATCGTGGGAACTTCGGAACAACCAAAGCCACGGCACCAAGCAATTTCCAAATCCCGAGGATGACCAGGAAATAAGACGGGTAGCCCAAATGCTCGATGAGCACGCGGACTTGTGGCACCCGCAAGATATCCCACACGCCTCCCCACACCAGCTCAACGACAACGAGAGCCGTGGTCACCCAATAAGCAATCACTCGACGGCGCAAAGCCGGAGCGGAACTGACGTTCGTCATGGCGCACCCAAATCGGTCAGTCATGAGTCCGCCGCTCCTTTTAGCTTCCGGGAATAGCGCCACTCAAGAATGAACGCGATGCTGGTCCCAACGACAACGAGTGCCCAAACCAACGAAGGCTTGACCTGCGACAGTAACAAGATCGCCGCTATAAGAAACAGCGGCCCAGTGAGCACACAGTGATAGGTTCGATTCTTGAATGCGTTAGCAAAACAGCCGACCGCCATGGCGAGCAGACAGGTTACCGCCGACGGCTCATGCAGTGAGTGCCAAAGCCTCCCAAGGATTGCCAAAACTGCCCACGCGGCGAGCGACGCAAAAAGCCAGTAGCAAATAGAAGCACGGCTGCTGCAACAAACATTCATGGTCCTGCTCATATGGCTCCGGCGAAACTGGACTCGTAGTCCTTAAATTTGTTAGGCGATTAGCTATCGGAAGGTTTCCAGGAATCTCTGACCAAGGTTCTTCTTCTTTTGATGAGCGAAGATTCTCATGTTCCCACTGCGCCTGTCCTTTATTCCCCACGAGTACCCGTCGCCCATTTTCGGATTACGCAGGTCTATGAATTCCCAGGTTTCATCGAGCGATTCCGCGAATGCCCTCAGTTCAGATTCCCCTGTTGCAAGGCTCTGTGAACGTGTTTGCGCAAGCGGATTCTGGCGGTAAATGCGACCGGCGAACCCATTGTACATATCAGCGATATCGCTTTTCCAAGGCGCGTTGCTACCGCGAACCGTCTCACTAACGAAATGCAACAGACTTTCCGCTTGGTGAACGATCACTGGCGGGTCGTGGCAAGAAAAAAAGATTGGCGCGAAGGTCTTCGATTCGCTGGTTAAGTCTACAACCCACGAATTCCCGCAGCCATCGACAGCGAGCTCTTTTCCATGCGGAAAGATGTTGCCTAGCCCAAACCCCTGAAAGTCTGCAAAGCCAATTTCTTGGAGCGCAAAACGACGGCCCAGTCGGCACGCGAGGCCTTCACATCCCCTTGCAAACCGCAGCAACTCGCGCATCTCATCCGGAAGAGTGCAAGGCAGATTCATTTCAAATGTACATAGTTCCTGCTCCGAAAGCCCGGGTGATAACCGGAAGGTATGTCGCTTCCCCCCTTCATCGACGAAAACTGTGCCGTCGGTTTTCCTCAGGAACTCGACAATGGGGTTCATCGTCCTCATTCTCCTCGCACGATTTCTCGCTCACCCAGGCAGCGTACACTGCCTCTGCGCTAGCCACTATCGTTGAGTCGTAACTATCGCTGGTGCACACTGTAGGGTCATCCTTCTGAGGATGACCGCGGGTTTTTCCGCGAAGCCCCTGTACCTTCACGTTTAACGGTGCGGCGCTCGGTGTAAAACAACCATGCTGCTCAAAAAAGTTCTCGGCGTGCTTTCCATCGCTCTCTTTCTTTCCCCCGCCGCCGCGCTCGCACAAACTCCCTCGTCTTCCTCGCAATCCAGCGCCACCGAAGTCCTCATCCTGGCTCTGCAAGCCCTAACGCCCCACGCCGAACTCCAGGAGCACCTCCGCGAAAACCTCTTCTCCGATTCCCCCGCCACGCTCGCTCGGGAAAAACAGCTCCTGTCCATTCAAATGAATATCGTCCGCGCCGCCGCTCCGTTCGCGCCCATTCTTCTCCTTGCTCCCGACGACGCCACCCAATCCGCTATCCACGACCGCTGCTCCGAATTTCAAATCTGCGATCTCCTCTCCTCCGATCGCGTACGCATCAAAATCGTCCTCCACGACGACGTCTGGGTCCGCGACTTCGGCCCACAAATCAGCTCAACAAACGACTCTGCCCAAGTCGTCCACTGGCGCTACTTCGACATCCGCACCGAGGAAGCCAAGCGCGAAAAACTCCAGCAGCTCGAAGCCGCTCGGCTCCGTCTCCTGCAGGCGCGCGAACAGCAAACGCAAGCCCCGCAAGGCTCCGACGCCCTCGACCCAAATCTCTCTCCCGAAGCCCGCAAAGCCATCGCCTCTACCATTGAAGACAAACTCTACGTCCTCCGCGAATTCTCCCAGCTCCTCAACGAAACTTCTCCGCAGCGCACCAACGACGACTCCTCCGCCTATGACATCGCCGACGCTGTGCTCGCCGCTCCCGATTTCCACTTCACCAATTCCCCGCTAGCACTCGACGGCGGCAACCTTTTCAAACTCGACGACGGCCGCTGCCTCACTACCCGCGCGCTCCTTTCCCGCAACAAAAACCAAACTCTCGACGTCGATGCCGAACTCGCCAAAACCGCCGGCTGCCAGTCCGTCACCTATCTCGAGTCGCTCCCCGGTGGCGTCATCGAACACGTCGACATGTTCCTCCTCCCCGCCGGCGGCAAACGCCTCCTTCTCGCCTCCTACGATCTCGCGAATCCTTTCGCCTCCGAATATTGGCCCAAACTCTCCGACGCCGAACGCGAGCTCACCCTCAGCGCCAGCCTCGCCATGCAGACCAACGCCGACCGCCTCCGCCAACTCGGCTACGAGGTCATCCTCGTCCCCTCGCCCTTCCCGCAAATCCCCACTGACGGCCACTCCTACTATCCCGCCGTGCTCAACGCTCTCGTCCTCCACAGCGCCGACGGCGTCGCGCATCTCCTCGTCCCTTCTTTCCAGGACTTCGAGACCGACATCCAATCCGCCGCTCTCGAGCAAATCAAATCCGCCTTCGGCCCACGCGCCGAGCTCATCCCCATCGAAGCTACCGCTGCCGCCGAATCCCAAGGCGCCATCCACTGCCTCACGCTCACTGCCCCGCTCGGCCATTCCATCTTCGCCGACTCCGCCGCCACCACCCGGCGCGCCGCCGCTCTCGCCCGCAAAGCCCAACTCGACCAATCCGCCGCTACGCAAATCGCGGCGCAAATTCCCGCCTCTGGCCTGCAAGGCTCCTGGGCCATCATCGAGGATTCGCAAACTCCAGCGAATCCGCGTGTCCGGTTGTCCGCTCCCGACGAGAACCAATCGCAAGGATCCGCCTCTTCCGGTCTACTGGCACCCGCATTGGCGCAAAGCACCACGAGCAGCGCCGCAGCCCGCGCCTCTGCCGATCTCTACCCCCAGCGCATCTTTTTCAGCCCGACCGAATTTGAGCGCGGCGTCTTCGACCGCCTCGCTTACTCCGGCTCCTACCTTATTGACCAGCGCAACGCCGCCTCCTGGTCCCTACATTTCGTCTTCGCCAACCATCAAACCCTCTCCGCCGAGGCCCGCTGGCTCAATCCCAACGAAGTGCAGCTCCTCCTCAATCGCGGCGACCATACCTGGCTCCTCTACCGCCTTGACTCCAGCCCCACCTCGCCGTTCAAACCCGCCGCCGCCGCAAACCAGCCAAACTCCAAATCACCCGCCTCGAACAGATCGAAATCAGTGGCGCCCCCCAAACCTACCCTCCAGCCCATCGACCCACCTCAATGAACTTCCCGAGTTGGCTCACCAGAGCGCGGTTCGCGCTTTCCCGCGGCGCACGCGCACGGATAGTGCCCGCCGCATGGCGTTGCGCCCAGAAACTTGGAGACCTCCGAGGAACGCCGCCTACTGCTGCCTGGTGAAGGTGGGAAGTGGGTCGTCGTGGATTTCGTAGTTGGCGGGCGGAGTTACGCCGAGAAGATTTTTGACGAAATAGTCCCAGCGACGCCGCACGAGATACGGGTTGCCGCCCTCGCCGTGATACATGTTCGGCACAATCAGCATGTCGAAGTCTTTGTTGGCTTTCATGAGCGCGTCCGCGAAGCGCATGGTTTCGACGACGTGCACATTGTCGTCGATATCCCCGTGCACCAGCAGCAAGTGGCCCTTCAGGTTGCCCGCTAGCGTAACGTTGGACTGCTCGTCGTAGTCTTTGCCGACCGGATAGCCCTGATAGAGTTCATTCCACCAAGCCTTGTCCAGGCGGGCGTCGTGGTCACCGGAGATGGACACGCAAACTTTGTAGAAGTCGGGAAACATCAACATCGCGTGAGCGGCACCATAGCCGCCGGCGGATGTGCCGAAGATGCCGACGCGGTCGGCGTCCATGTAGGGGAACTTCGCGGCCATTTGTTTGATCATGTTGACGTGATCTTCAAAAGCGCCGCCGAGATTGTGATAAGAAAATTCGTGGAAAGCGCGGGAGCGGCCAGTCGTGCCGCGTCCATCGACCATGACGACGATGAAGCCGAGTTCGGCGACCGACGGAAGACCGCGGAGGGCGGCGGAGAAGGTCTTCGGGACGAAGAAGCCCTGCGGGCCGGTATAGACGGATTCGATGATCGGATACTTTTTGCTGGCGTCGAAGTTGGAAGGCTTCCAAATCAGGCCGTAAAGATCGTACTTGCCGTCGGAAGATTTGCCCTGGAATGCTTCGGGAAATTTCCAGCCCGCATTGACCAGTTCCGAAGCGTCGGTCTGCTCCAGCACGCGAACTGGTGTGCCGCCTTTCGTGCTCCGCAGCGTCGCGTTGCCGGGCAAATCCGGGCGCGAGGCATTGTCCACGAAATAGAGATGATCCGGCGAAATACTAATGGAGTGATTGGCGTTCTCAGGCGTCAACAGAGTTAGATTTTTCCCGTCCAGATCGACGCTGTAGAGATGCGTCTGATAGGGATCCTCGTTTTTTTCGCGGCCGCCAGCGGTGAAGTAGACTCGGCGAGCTCTTTCATCCACATCGAGAAGCTGGCGAACGACCCAGGGCCCCTGCGTCAGTTGGGCCTTCTGCGCGCCGGTTTTCGAGTCGTAGAGATACAGATGATTCCAGCCGTCGCGCTCCGATGTCCACACGACTTCGTTGGAGTCCTTCAGAACGTGCGAGAACGTTTCGCCGGGGTCGACGTACTTGTCGGACTGTTCACGCATCAGCAGCTTTTGTTCGCCCGTTTCGGCGTCGACCACGTAGAGCTCAACCGCCTTCACTCCTCGCGTGTGGACGGTGTATTGAAAGGTTTTGTTGTCCTGGAACCATTCGAAACCCGGGCCGCCCTGGAACTGCATTTCTATGGGATTGGCTTTGACCTCAGTACGCTTCCCGGTATGCACGTCGAAAATGATCGGCTCGGCGGTCGGCAGAATTTCCCCCGGCAGCGAGTAAATAACCGAAAAAGCTTTAGGACGCAGCTGGCCGGGCGGAACGAATTGAATATTTGTGAAACGGCC